>Ga0114996_10000188_pt1 | contig 84797 bp, 102 predicted proteins | sample ArcticOcean_MG_C_4_FD_87039 | JGI IMG/M metagenome (GOLD analysis project Ga0114996, IMG submission 87039) | Marine microbial communities from western Arctic Ocean - ArcticOcean_MG_CB4_134 | ecosystem: Environmental > Aquatic > Marine > Oceanic | place: Arctic Ocean: Canada Basin | collected...
AAAAGTAAGATGCCTTGAGTCACTGAAGGAGCCCAATACCATGCACCGGGCCAATTAGGATCAAAAAAAGAAATAGAAACTGAAAGTAAGATCAGAACAATTCCCGCAAGCGATTTTTTATTTTTTTCCATATTTTTTATAATAACTAACCATTTATTTCGAGATCCACATGATAAAGGCAGGTTTCTTTTTGGTAATCATTAACCACTTTCTCGCAAAGAGACGCGTCCTTTGTGTCTGCAGCGATTTCTGCATAACAAATATCTCTTCTAAAGTTATCTTCAGTTACTTTTTCGCATAGGCTGGGATCAGAATTTTCCTCCGCTAAAAGATTGTAACAAGTTGATCTTTCATTTTCAGTGTCTCGAGCTTCACAAGTTTCGGGACCAGAACCAAACATGAAATATCCTGCAGCAAAAATAAGAACCACAATTGCAATAACAACACCAACAATCATTCCAGTTGAACCCCTTTTTTTCATACCCCCATTAACAAATTATCCTTTAAATATCTTTTCAAATAATCAGATGATTGTTTATTAACCCAGTTCTCTGTGTAAATAATGGTCCTTTTCTAGGGGATAGATTATTTATCCTCTTTCCCCAAAAATCCTTAAAAACCCAGATTCATTACTTCTTTAATGGTGTACGTAAAAAGATTAGTGATGAAAGGATTCAAAAGTTTTGTTAAAGAAACTGATCTTCCTTTCACGCAAGGGATTAATGTAATTCTGGGTCCAAATGGTTCGGGGAAGAGCAATGTCTCAGACGCCCTTTGTTTTGTTCTAGGAAAATTAAGCGCTAAATCTATGAGGGCAGCAAAAGCAAGGAATTTGATCTTTCAAGGAACAAAAGCTGCTGCTCCAGCAAAAGAAGCAATGGTAGAACTTACTTTTGATAATTCAGATAAACTATTCTCAATAGAAAAAAATGAAGTCTCAATAAAAAGAATAGTTAGAAAAAATGGACAAAGCATCTATAAGATTAATGGGGAAACAAAAACTCGTCAAGAGGTCCTTTCACTTCTAGCTCAAGCAGGAATAGATCCCAATGGATTCAATATTGTCTTACAAGGTGAAATTCAGAACTTTGTAAGGATGCACACCGAAGAAAGACGTAAAATAATAGAAGAAGTAGCAGGAATTTCAATCTATGAATCAAGAAAACAAAGATCAATAAAGGAGTTAGAACGAACTGAAGACAAATTAAAGGAAGTCCTAGCAGTTTTAAGAGAAAGAACTTCCTACCTAAATAATCTAGAAAAAGAAAGACAACAAGCATTAAAATTCAAGAAATTAGAAAAAGATGTAAAGACCTACAAGGCAAGTTTAATTTCAAGTCAGCTCTCAATAAAGAAAAAAGAAGATGGAAAAGTAGATCTAGAAATAGAAAAAAACAATAAAGATCTAGAAAAATCAAAAAAGGTTATTCTTTTAGAGAAAACAAACATCCAGTCTATAGAAGATAAAATTTCAAGAATTAACGATACAATACAAAAATCTGCAGGAATAGAACAAGAGCAACTAAACAGTCAAATTGCAAACCTTAGAGCAGAATTAGCAGGAATAACTGTTAAAATTGAAGGATATGAAACAAAATTAATGGAGATTCAAAGACAGAAACAAGAACTTCAAGAAAAAACTAGGGAAAATGATTTATCCCTAAAGGAATTACAAAAAACATCAAGTTCGGCACAGGATACTACAAAAGAGAAGGAATTATCTTCAAAGAAACAAGAATTAGAAAAACTTGAAGAGCAAAGAAAGAAATTTTACATGGTTAAAACAGAACTTAAATCTATAAGAGAACGTCTTCAAGATAAAACTTCCTCTTTACAAACTGTATCTAATGAATCAAATTTCCTAATAAAGGAAATGGAGAGCCTTACACTAGAATTATTTGATAAAAAGTCTCACCCGGACTTACTCGGTCCATTAAAAATATCTTTAAATGAAAAGAATGAACAACTTGGCTCTCTTTCACGTAGGGAAATTGACTTGGAAAAAGTCTCACATACAAATGAGTATGAAATCTCAAGACAAAGCGACATAAAGGCAAAAATTCCCAAAATGGATGTTTGCCCCCTATGTAAGTCCCAAATAACAAAAGAACACATAGATTCCATAGATAATGAAATGAGGCCTAGGATAGAGGCATTAAGAAAAGAAATAGAAAACTCGGATAGAGAATTAAATACAATTTATGATAAAAAAGAGATTCTGGAAAAAGATCTAATGCAAATTAAGTCAGAGATTTCAAAGAGGGAGTCCGACATGATAAAAATGACACAAATCCACAGTAAGAAAAATCAAATAAAAAATTTACAAGAGAAAATTCAAACAGCAAACAACGAAGTAGAGGAACTAGAGAAACGTAAGAAATATTTGGAACAACATTTTGATGAAACTTTAAATGTTGAACAAAAATATGAAACTGCTAGAATAGAAGTTCAAGAGATCTCTCAAAGATCAGAGGAAAATGTGGATTCAGAAATCTCATTCAAACAAAGAGAGGTAGAGCGTGCAAAAATACTAATTAAACAATTAATAAGAGATGAAGAAGATATAGAAGAAGATTTAAGTTCAGTAAAAAGAGACTTGAATGAAAGAGAAGAAGCTTTAGAAAAGAAGAAAGAACAAGATGATCAATTAAGTAAAAGATTCAAGAAGTTAATCTCAGAAAGAGATTTATTACAAGTTAAGATAAGGGAAATAGAAAGGGAATTAACTTCTAAACAAAACACAGTGCATTTAATTGAACAAGGAATAAATAATCTTAGAATAGAAAAGGCACGTTTTGGAGCAGAAATTGAAAATCTAGAGACAGAAATGTTAGACTTTCCAAATGTGGAGATAATCAAGGCATCAAGTGAATCTCTAGCTCAAAGATTAAGTAGAACTGAAGAGATACTCTCAAGAATTGGCTCAGTTAATTTAAGGTCTTTAGAAGTATATGATGAGGTTAAGAGAGAGTATGATTCAGTTCAGGAAAGAGCAGATATAATAAATAAAGAAAAAGATAGCATCCTAAAGATTATCAAAGAAATCGATATAAAGAAGAAAAAAGCATTCATGGAGACCTTTAACCAACTTAATGAGATCTTCTCTAAGAATTTCGCCCAAGTAAGCTCAAAAGGACATGTTTCATTAGAGCTAGAAAATAAGAAAGATCCTTTAGATGGAGGAGTAGGAATTTTAGTTAAAACTGGACATGGAAAGTACTTTGATGTAACTTCTCTTTCTGGTGGAGAGCAAACCTTAGTGGCTTTATCCTTAATCTTTGGTATCCAAGAACTAAATCCTTATTGCTTCTATATACTAGATGAGATCGATGCAGCCCTTGATAAGCGTAACTCAGAGCGTTTAGCAGGTCTATTAAACAAATACATGCAGAGAGGGCAATATCTAGTAATAACCCACAATGATGAGATAATCAATAGTGCAACAAATATCTATGGAGTATCAATGCATGATGGGATTTCTAAAGTAATAAGCTTGAAAGTTTAGGAAAGTTTATATACTATGGGCGGCTATAGTCTACAATATAAAATGCCAACAACAATTCAAATAGAACCAGAGTTAAAATCAAAATTAGATTCTTTTAAAATACATCATAGGGAAACATATAATGAACTTCTCTCAAGATTAATTGAAAATTTCTCTCCAGAAGAGGAAAAGAATGAAAGTTTAGTTGAAACAATAGAAATCCTTTCAGATTCAAAAACTATGAGGGACCTAGCAAATTCTCTCCAAGAATTAGAAAAAGGGAATCTCGGAAAATCTTTAGAAGATATAGAGAGAGAATTAGGGGTTTAAATTAAATGTACCAGGTAAGATTACAACCTCTTGCAGAGAAATTTTTAAAAAAAATGGATGTTTCTGACCAGAAGGGGGTCATAAAGAGATTAAGGTCCTTGGAACAAAATTCAAAATTAGGAAAACCTTTAACTTCAAATCTTACTGGATTATGGAGTTTAAGATTCGGAAAGTATAGGGCAATATATAAAATTAATGAAGGAGAATTAATTATCTTTATACTTGACATAAATCATCGGGCAAAAGTATATTGAAGAGAGCTATTTATGCCCATGTAAATAATGATTAATTATGGGTAATTCTTTCCCTAAATGAAACGTAAAGACATAATTCAAAATAAAGAAAACTAATCCTAAGACTATTGATACTACAATCCTAGCCAATAAATAAGGGGTCCCAAGAGTCTCTACAAAGAGTTTAAGGGACAAAAGCATCAATATCAAATAGGTTATACTAAAAGCAAAGAATGTAATATATTCCTTTGGGCCTTTGGCTTTACTTCCTTTAAAGCTCCATTTTTTACAGATTGTAAAATTTACAATAGCAGCTATAGCATAAGTAATTGCAGCTGCTAATATGTAATAAATATTTAAGAATTCAACAAAGAAAAATAGGAGCAAAAGATCTATTCCCAAAGCAAGACTACTAGAAATTGCAGTCTTTATCATACGATTAATGTATACCGGTATCCCCCTCTTCATTACTTTTCCAATAAAGATAAACTTTTAAATCCTTCTTTGAGGGTAAGGATATGGAAGATATATTCAATGATGATGATTTTAACACCTTTCTTTATGGAGGGATTAAAGATTTAGATGAACCTCTCGGGAAACTTGTTTATAGGCTGTATCAAGATCCAGGCATTCAAACTGGATGGAGTTGTTCCGGACATATTGGAGAGACTTTAACCGACCGCGGATCAGTACAAGAAGGCTATTTTGCATACATGCCAGGAATATTAAAGTATTCTTCCAAAGGAGATCATGATCTTAATAGAAGGTTAATAGAAATATCAAACTCCCATAATTTTGCAGAGATAGCTAGGTTGCAAGATGGAAGTGGTTGGTTCACGTTAGAAATGGATGACATTGCTATAGAAAACCCAGAATTTAAAGCAGCTCCATTTGGTTTTTATACCCCTGCCCAAACACAAGTTCTAGAAGAAAAAGCAAAAGAGAGATACCAAGAATTCTTAAGTATATGGGACAATTTAACTAAAGAATTTTGCTGAAAGATAGTTTCCACTAAGTCATAAAAAAAATAAGTAAAAAATAAAAAAAAATAAAAAATTAGGGAAGTTAGTAATAACTTTCGCCGAATTCTTCGGAGTTTGAAGGTTTCTTACCAAGTAAAACAACTAAAACCACTAACAATACTAGAAATACTATTGCTAGGATAACTGTCAATAAGACAATTGGGTTGCTTGCAGATTTACCTTGCACATTAAGTGTAAGAGTAACTGTTTCTGCAATATTTTCACCGGCGAAGATATTAACATTAAAGTTATATGCTCCGTCTGTGTTTGCAGTCGCACTTACTTTCACAGCTTTACTTGATCCTGCTGGTATTGCTACAACAGCAGATTCAGTACTTGATGCAATGTCGGCCGAGCTTTCTGTTACAACTCTGTAAACTCTCAACTTATCAGTTGGATTCACAATTAGTAAGTCATAAACTGCGCTTTCACCAGCTGCAACTGTTTTACTTGAACTTGTGGCAATTACACTGTTAGCGAAATCGTTTTCGATAACAATTTGTTTCATAGCAGTACCGTCTGTGTCTTCATTTGAAACCGCAACTTCTACCGTATAAATACCGGCTTCAGCATCAAAAGGAACTTCTAAGTAGATTCTTCCACTTACAGTATCTTGATTATCGTCATCGTGATCGTTACCATCTACTTCGATAGCAACTAAATCACCGAAATAAGCTGTTTTTTCAACACCTAATTCAACGATTCTAGCAGTAACAAACAAATCATCTAAGTCGTTATAACCTCTATTCGTCAAAACAATATCTACTGGTAAATTTTCACCAGCTTCAGCTGTTTGACTAACAGAAATTGACTTGATGTCAGCATTGTATGAAGGCCTTTGAACACTCAAAGAAACTTGAGCTAGATCAGTCTTGTGATCTTGTCCATCGATTTCGATGTTAAGATCCAAAGTATCGCTAACTTCATCTTTAAGTTCATAAGGTACAGTTAAGATTAATAGCTTAGTATATCTTGACCCTTGTTCAACATCAAAAGGTCTAGTTATAGCGTCTACATTAATCTTCTCTCCTTCAAGTTCTGCTTCAATTGTAACATCAGTATCGTCCTCTAAAGCATTAAATTCAACTTCAATTAGAACTCTTTCACCAGCAACTACTGCAACTGTGTTTGAGTATGGGTCAATTCCTTCAACTTCTACTTCAACACTATCGGCAATAGCTCCAGCACTTACTGTAGCTACTAAAAACAAAATACTCGCAATTGCAACAAAAGAAAAAACCATAGGGTTTTTCATCATGTTCATTTTTGTCCTGTATATCATATTTAATTTGTAGAAGACTTTGTCTTCTGTAAGAATCAGACCTTAGAGTGGTTTATAAACTTTATGGTGACAACAAAAGCTTGTCATTATAAAGTTACCATATGTAAGTAACATTTAGTAAATTTAACGTACTCACTGTCACTTACTAGCCATTTTTAACCCTTCTACACTATCCTCAACCATTGATGGGGATTCATTAACTATAATTATTTCTTTGTCTTTAGGCAAGTTTTTCAGTAGAGTTTTCCATTCTTCTGTTTCAGTTTTTTTGTGTTTTTTCTCTCCTTTTTCTCCATAAATGATCCCAGAAAAGTGAACATGCCATTCTCTCCCTGGGAAAAGCTTTTTTACCTTATCATAATCTACACTTTTTTCTCTTGCAAGAATGTGGGCAAAGTCAATACAATAACTACACTGAGTGTCTGTAACAAGTTGTGAAATTTCTTCAACACTTCCAAACACATTAACTTTCCCCATTGTTTCTGGAGCAAGAAGAGTTGTGTATTTTTTTGCCTTCCTTCTTTTTTCTAAGTCCAAAAGATTGTCTCTAATATTTTTGTAAGTTTCTTCTCGGCTCATTTTCCCATAAAATCCTGGATGAAATACCACTCGTTTAGCCCCTAACCATGTCCCAACTTCTAAACATTGCAGGAGTCGCTCCTTACTTTTCTCTATTTTTTCCTCTTCTTCAGAATTAAGATTGATCCAATATTGTCCATGAATGCTTAAAGAAATTCCTAGCTCTTTGGCTTTCTTACCAATACGCATCGCGTCTTCCTTATGCTTAATATATGGCCCATAGGTGAAGGCAATCTCACAGGCCTTAAAGCCTAGTTTAGCATACCCTTCAAGTCGTTCTTCAGCTTCTTTTACAGGTCCAAGCCCAGCAGGCCCAAATTTAATATTCATAATAATTAGTATAGAATTGGCTTTTTATTGGTTGTGGAGAGCAAATAATCCATCCCCTAAAAAACCATTTTATTGTTTAGTTAGATTTAATAAGTAATTTCTAGATTATCTATTATGATAAAAATTGTTTGGTATAATGTTCTAAGAGGCTTTCATAAAAAAGAAGAAGATGGTTCTTTAACTTTTGAACCAAAAAGATTAGAAGCAACTAAGAAAATCATATCTAAATTGAATCCAGACATTCTTTTTTTAGGTGAGGCTGATTTCAACCCAAATTGCAAATTTAAAGGTCCAAAAACCCAAATCGTTGATTATGGAAAAATATTCAAGTATAAGCATGTTTATTATTCCAAAACAGATAAAACTTCTAGAAAAGGAGAGGCAATTTTTTCCAAATTTCCTTTTAAAGCAAAGTATCTTTCTAAAGGAGAAAATACCCATATTAAATCCATATTTAGTATTAATCTAAAAAAAATAAATATTGATATTATACACCCCTATCCAACAATTTCTGAAAAAGAGAAAACTAAATGGGTTGATAAAGTATTATCTGCTTCCATAAAGCCTCACATTTTATTGGGCGATTTGAATGCCCTTTCTCCAAATGATAAATATAAACCCCGCAATCTCTTTAAGATGTTTTTCCCCATGCAAAAAGATAAAAAATTAACAGATAAAAATGTAAAAGATTCCTTGCAAACTTTGATGATAAGAAAAGTCCTTAATGCTGGGTTAATTGATACTTTTAAAGAAAAAAATAATCAACAGGAAATAACTTTTCCCACAAAAAAATATTCCCCATTCAAAGATAAATCAGTTGGAATTAGGATAGATTATATTTTTTGTTCTGATAACTTCAAAGTTTTAGAATCAGGTATTGACAAAAATAAATTATCAGAAATTGCTTCTGACCATTATCCCATTTATGCAAATTTAGAATTAGAATAAACAAGAATTAGTTTATACTATATCAAACCTTGAATATCTTCTTCTAAATTACTCACTATCTGAGAATGCGTGTTCTTAATAATCAACTCTTGTATTCCCTCTTTCAATAAACCATTGCATAAGGTTAAATCTCCTTCAGGAGAGTCAATGCTTCCCTTTAGAAGAGAACATTGCATTGAGGTTCCTTCAAGAAATTTCCTATCTAATGTTCCTTCTTTTACTTGAAGAATCTCAACATCAATTACACACTTCTTTCCCTTATCTCCTTCTATCGTATAAAGCCAAGTTGTAGATTCCAAATCATTAATAAATTTAGTTTTAGAACATTCTATTTGATGCGCCTTAAAACATGCAAGGTCATCACACTTATAGTAAAAGAAAAATGTAAAGTAAACTGCAGCAATTAGTACAATTAAGGCCACAACACTAAGGACCACCATCTTTTTACTCATACTCCAATAATGGAATATAAGTTATTTAAAGGTTTTGAGAGAAAACGTTAGGTTTTTTAACATAGAAAACCTCAGAACTTGATGAGGGCAGAAAAGAGTGTATTAAGGGTAAGAACTTCTCGTAGATATTACGTGCCAATTTACGCTATGTCAATATTTATAGTGGGATTTATACTCTGGATAAATTTAGGCGAGGGAAGTGTAAGTCAAGTAGCATTATTAGCAGCAGCAATATTCATAATCAGTTCTATTAAAGGTTCAGAATTACATAGATTTAATTTTCTATATGAAATCACTCCTCTAGCAGTAGTATTTACGGAAGGAATTTTTAGCAAAAGATCAAAAAGAATAGATCTATCTTCAATTAGCGATATAAATATCTCCCAAAACCCCTGGCAAAGACTATTAAGGTATGGGGATGTTGATGTAAAGTTATTCGCTGAGGGATCAAAAATTCCCAACATAAATAACCCAAAAAAATTTGCCTTAGTTTTAGAAGAAACTATGGTTAACAAAGGAAAAAATTACAATGACACTGAAACACCTTAAAGAAATGATCCCTCCCCATGTTCCAAGAGAAAAAAAGGACCATAGAAAGTTACTAATTCTTGGTTCATTTATTTTCGTAATACTTTTAATTGCAACAAGTGCCTGGACAAAAGAAGTTGTATTCACAGGAGCAGTTATAGGTGGAGATGAAGCAAAAGATGGTTTTGAAATGACTGCAGACCTTGGAACTCCCTATGTTGATCTAGATGGAAAGTTTTCAGAATTAAGGATACATGCTAGTAGAAGTAATTCTAAGTTGTTAGTAGGAAAACAAGAAATATCTCTTTCAGATGGACAAAATACTATTCTAATACAAGACTTTGATGGAGAATTCTCGTTTGATGGAGATACTGTCTATGAAATGGATGGAAAGTCTTCAGGAGTGATAGTTAATGGAATTCCATTAAACCCTAAACAAGGAAATAAATTAAAAGTAGGATTAGAGAACTTTGATTATTCTTCTCTAGATATAAAAGATAAAGTTATAATAAGAAAATTAGATTACGAAACAACTGGGGGAATAAAAGTTAGAAAAGTAAATGAAATAGAATTAGATAAAGATCAAATAAAGTTAATTAAATTTGAAGGAGATCTAAATTCTAATGCAGGAAGAATCAAGCTTGATGGAAGGGCAGAGAAATTAGAAATCCTAGGTAAAGAAACTTGGAGTATTAGTTAGGGTGTATCTCTTAACCTAATACAATCAATTACAAGTATAATTTTCTTCATAACATTTCTCCTAAGCATTCTTATTTCAATAAAAAGAAAAAAGATAACCCTCGGACTTATAGAAACAACAATAATCCCTTTAATTATTGCAATTATCTTATTAAATTAAGATATTATCTTCTATTTTACCAATAATGTCTCAGTTTTATTATCCGGATTAATTCTCTTCATAGGTGGTTTAATTTTTGGAGAATTATCCTTGAAAGAATTAGAAAAAAATTGGGATGATTTCTGGACATCACGTCACAAAAAGAAGAAAAGAACACTGATAATTTCAGGACCTTACTCTAAAATAAGGCATCCTGTCTATACAGGCATGATTGTATATTATTTTTAGTTTTCACACATTTAATAACAATAGTCCTTTACATATTATTATTGATTATTATCTATTTTACTGCAATAAATGAGGAAAAGTTTCTCTCTAAAAAGTTCCCAGAATATAAAAGAGACATGAGAAGAACAAGAAGATTTTTCTAAAAAATAAAAAAAGGGATTTTACTCCCCCGTTAATTAAAGACTTAATAGTTGAATGTTTGTGTCCGTTGTTGCGAAGTTCTTTCCAACAATAACTTGACATCCAGCTTCTTCTGAAGCTTTGATAATTGGACTAGTTATAGTCCCATCAATTATCATAATTGCTGGAGTTTCATCTAGTCTTCTAAGTGTTCCACTTAAACTCTTAACTGAAATACTCTTAATCTTGTCCAAGTCATCATTTAAGATTATCACTTTACTGCTTCCCTGATTTCCATCAGAAAGTTCTTTTAGCTTCTTCTTATTTTCTTCACTTAACTCAAGCTTTTTTGCAACTTTAGGTGCAGGTTCTGAGTATCGATGGTTTCTTTTACTGTTAGAAATAAATTCATTTGCTGGAAGTTTCTTTCTAAGATTCATAATAATCTCTTTTCCAGTAAGTTCCTCAACTTCTTTACCATCGGGAGCAGTAGCGATATACTTAACTTCGGCATTATCAACAACATTTTGGGCAATTAACTTCCCTCCCCTGTCGCCATCTAAGAATAAAGTAACTTCTTTTTTCTTACTCAATTCTGCAACGGCCCTAGGAAGCTTAGTTCCATTCATTGCTATTACATTATTTATTCCAGCTTTCAATAAAGTTATTACGTCCGCCCTTCCTTCAACAACAATTACTTCGTTTCCAGAAAGATCTCCGCAAGGTAGTTTTTCATCTCCATATTCTTGAAGATGTGATGTTCTAGTAGATTCCTTTATTTCCTTAGAAATCTCTCTAGAGTCAGCAGAACCTTGAATTTGTTGCATTAGTTTCTTCGCTCTCTCAACGATGTACTCTCTCTTACTTCCTCTTACATCTTCAATGCTTTCAATCTCAAGTTGTGCATCACACGGCCCAACCCTTTCAATTGTTTCTATTGCCGCTGCAATAAGAGTGGTTTCTGATTGATCTAAAGCGGTAGGCACTTTAATTAATCCCGTAGTTTTTCTACCGTTTCTCTCAAGATCTACTTCTATTCGGCCAATTTTTCCTTCTTTTTGAAGCTCTCTCATATCTAATTCTGCTCCCAAAAGACCTTCAGTTTGACCAAATATAGCTCCGATTACATCAGGTTTTTCTAAAGCACCTTCCGCTACCATATTCGCATGTATCATATACTTAATTGATACTGGACTTACTTTTGCCATATTTGTAAACGTTTCTCCGTTTAATTTTAATGAAATCTAAGATTTCATATTAGAAAAATAAAGAATTCTGCTAATTCTTTTGCCTACTAAGAGGCTAATGAATGTGATTGTAATAATAATCCCAATACTTTGATATCCTATATTCTTCTAATAGTAAATATTATCATCATTAGTATTTAAATGTTTTGGGATACAGAAATTAATGTAGTATCCATGTGTAAAAAGCAAATAAAAATCCTCATTCTCTTGAATCAATATTCCCAGTTGAAATTTCACCGAATCTTTCTTCTGTTTTCCTCACTCCCAATATAATCTGGGAATCTCGGTTCAAACTCCTCCCAGCTTTCAAAAAGATCATCCATAAAAAATTCATCAAGGTAAGCTCTAGCAGCATTTAGCTTCATTTTTCCTGCCCTTAAAAGCCATTCAGCTTATCTTAGATCATTATAAATAGTTATGGCATTATATAGGTCATCTACCATACTAAATTTAAGCTCTTTTTATTTATAAACCTTTCTGCTTTATTACTACTAAAAAGTAACTTCTATAAAATAAACCCAGCTTACAATGGTTTACCAAAAAATATTTTTTTATAAATTTCTCCAACAATTAAAATTAAAGAAGAAATAGCAATTAGAACAATAATTTCAAGCCATTTAAGCGATGAAAATCCCAAAAGGGTCTGTAAGAAAGGAACATTTATTACTAAAATTATCAAGATAAGGGAGGTCAATATGGCTATATTAAGATATTTATTTGTTGCTATACCAATTTTAAAAATGGATTTTCTCAGAGCACGCATATTTAATGAATTAAACAATTGGGTGAATGCCATTATAGAGAAAGCAGCAGTTCTCGCTTTGTCTAAACCAGAAGGTAAGAAAAATGAAAAAGAGAAATATGTCAAAATTGCCATCAAACCAGCCATTATCAATAGGAAAGGAATAATCTCTTTCGTTAGTATTTGTTCATCCTGGTTTCTTGGAGGCAAATTTAGAGTTGAATGTTCATGGGAAGGTTCTGAAGCCAATCCTATCCCAGAGCCAGTATCTGTAACAAGATTTAACCATAGGATTTGAGTTGCAAGCAAAGGCAATGGCAAGCCAACAAGCAAGGTTGAAATTATAGTCAGATTTTCTGCAACATTCGTAGTTACTAAGAAAAAAGATGTTCTTCGCAGATTGTTAAAGACGATTCTTCCTTCTTCTACCGCATTAATGATTGAAGCAAAATTATCATCTGTAAGGATAAACTCTGCAGACTCTCTTGCAACATCTGTGCCCATAATTCCCATTGCAATTCCTATATCTGCTTTTTTTAAGGCAGGAGCATCATTTACTCCATCCCCCGTCATGGCAACTATTTCCCCATTTTTTTGAATGGACTCAACAATTCTCAATTTTGTTTTTGGGTCAAGACGCGCAAATATCTCCGTTTTAGCAATTACATTATCAAAATCTGATTGAGAAAGTTTTGAAAGTTCTTCTCCAGTAATTGCTTTCTCTTTTGAAGATGGAGAAATTAACCCAATTTGTTTTGCGATTGCCAAAGCAGTTTCTTTATGGTCTCCAGTCGCCATAATTACCCTGATCCCTGCGGTTCTTGCCTTTATGAGCGCATCTTTTATTTCTGGACGAGGAGGATCAGACATTCCCACAAGCCCAACAAAAACCAAGTCGGAAACGTTTGATTCTTTTATTGTTGAGAGTTTTGGAGAAGGCTTGTATGCAAGGGCAATAACTCTCATTGCCTGTCCAGACATCAAGTTTAGTTGAGAATGTATCTCCTTAGCTTGTTTGTCAAGAAGTTTTGTCTTTCTTCCATTTATCAAAACGTAAGAACACCGATTTAATATTGTTTCTGGAGCCCCAAAAGTATAAACTTCTTTTTCGTCATTTGAAATTAGAGAAGCCCTCAATTTTAAATTTGAATTGAATGGAAAATCTTCTAAGAGGGGGGAATCTTTAAGAGCGAGAGATTTCTTTAGTCCAGCTTTTTCTGCTAAGACTATGAATGCTGCTTCTGTTGGATCTCCCACAATCTGATACTCTTTTGATTCAGGATTAAACAAGACAGAAGTTCTATTGCATATTGCAGAGATATGAATAAGTTTTTTTAAATGTGAATTTTCTAGAGGGATTATAGATTTATTTTTTTGCTTAAATTCCCCTTCAGGTTTCCAACCATCTCCAGAAACAGATATTTTTGATTGTCCGGGCAAAAAAATTTCTTGAATATTCATGGTATTCTGTGTTAATGTCCCAGTCTTATCAGTTATGATTGTTGAAACAACACCAATAGATTCTGTAGAAGCAAGATTTCTTATTAGGGCATTACGCTTTGACATTCTGAATGCTCCAATTGCTAACACAATTGCCATAACTGCAGGCAACCCTTCCGGAATTCCAGAGACGAGTGAAGCTATTGTAAACAAGAAGATTTCATTAAATTCAAAACCCCTGATAAAATAACCAATTAAAAAAGTTAGGGAAGCCCCAATAACTGCAAAGACTACCATCTTGAAAGCAAGAGAGTCTGTTTTTATTCTAAAGTGAGATTTTTCTTGTTTTATTTCTTTTATGGAAAGTGCTATTTGTCCTAAGGCAGTTTTTTCTCCAGTTGACACAACAATGGCTTTTGCGGTCCCTCCAGCCACAAATGTTCCTAGAAAAATAGAATTCTTCCGGTCTGCAAGGGGAGCTTTTTTATCTAAAATGGAAAGAGATTTTTCAACAGGAAAAGATTCCCCAGTAAGGGAGGATTCAATCGTTCTTAGATTTTTTAATTCTATTAATCTTGCATCTGCTGGAATCCTATCTCCCTCTTCTAATAAAATAATATCTCCTGGAACTAAGTCTATTGAATTTATGTAAATCAGACCATTATCTCTCAAAACCCTTGTCTTGTAAACAATCAATTTTTTTAATGCCTTTAAAGATTTCTCAGTTCTATATTCTTGAATAAAACTTATAGAAGTATTTATTAGAATAACTATTGAAATTACATAGACATCTATCATATTTCCAAAGAAATAGGATATTCCTATCGCCACAATCAAAAGATATATCACTAAACTATTGAAATGTTTTACGAAATTGAATATAAAAAATGACTTTCTTTTTTCTGGAAGTTCATTTTTTCCGTATTTTAAAAGTCTCTGGGAGGCCTCTTTGTCTGAAAGTCCAGATTTATCAGAATTTAAGGATTTTATTGCATCCCCTACAGAAAGAGAATGAAAATTATTTAAATTTATAGTTGAATGCGTACGCCTTTTCATCAACAAAGTAGTTAATGGGGCTTATTAATCTTTTTCCTTAGTTTTCCAGAATAAATTTACTTAGACTTAACAATCTCTGTACACATACCGGCTGCTACAGTTTGACCAGCGTCTCTTATAGCGAATCTAGCCATGAATGGGTTATCCTTTTGAGTTTCTAAAACTAAATTCCCTTGGGGTCTAATTCTAACTTTAGCTGAATCTCCATTCTTTAAGAAATCAGGACTTTCTTTGATAACATCTCCATTTGCAGGGTCAATCTGAGCAATTAATTCTGTAATTTGGCAAGGCACTTGAGCAGTGTGTATGTGGAATACCGGCGTGTATCCTTTAGCCAATACAGTTGGGTGGTTAATTACAGTAATAGTAGCAATAAATTCTTCTACAATTGGAATTGGTTGAGCAGCATCACAGATTACATCCCCTCTTGCAATATCTTTCTTTCCAACCCCTCTAATGTTAATTCCAACATTATCCCCAGCAGTAGCTTCTGGAAGTATCTCATGGTGAGCTTCTATAGTCTTAACTTCTCCTTCTATACCGTCACCAGTTCTACCTGGAAGAACTTTAACCTTCATACCGGTTTTCATAATTCCTGTTTCAATCTTACCTACTGGAACAGTTCCAATCCCAGTAATTTCATAAACATCTTGAACCGGCATTCTCATAGGTAAATTAGAGGCTGATTCTGGGGCAGGGAATTTATCAAATTGCTCCATTATTGTTGGTCCCTTGTACCAAGCCATCTTCTCAGATTTATTAACAATATTATCTCCTTGTAATCCTGAGCAAGCAACAAATGTAGTTGTTTCAGGGTTTATTCCAACACCTTGAAGTAACTTTCCAACTTCTTCTTTAGTCTTATTGTAGGTCTCTTCTTTGTAATCAACAGAATCCATCTTGTTAATGGCAACTGCTAAATTTTTAACACCCATTGTTCTTAATAACCATAAGTGCTCAGTAGTTTGAGGCTGCACACCTGAAGTTGCTGAAATAACTAAGAAAGCTGAATCAGCTTGTGAAGCCCCAGTAATCATATTCTTAACAAAGTCTCTGTGACCAGGCGCATCAATGATTGTAATCTCAAAATTTTGAGTAACTAATTTTTTATAAGATAAATCGATAGTAACTCCTCTTTCTCTTTCTTCTTTAATATTATCCATAACGTAAGCAAACTCGAATCCTGCTTTACCGTTCTTAAGAGCTTCTTCTTTAAGTTTCTTCATCTCTTGTTCTGAAACCGCTCCACCGTCAAACATCGTTCTACCTACTATGGTTGATTTTCCTGCATCAACATGCCCTACAAAAACAACATTCATATTTGGTTTTTCTTTAGCCATTTTATTTTGTTAAATAGGTCAATGAAAACAGTGCGTTTTCTTTAACCATTTACGTATTGTTTAATGATAATTTTGGTTTATAAACTTTTCTGTAGGAAAATAATGGGCATTATCTAAAATATATGAAAGACACTTTTTCATATTTTTAAACCAGAATAATTAAATAAGATTGAGCCATTCTTATTCTAATGGAAGAAAAAGTAGAGGTGTAGAAAAAGATTTTATCAACAGATGATGAAAATTCTACTGAAGAAGAATTTTCTAATATCCTTAAGGGAATTGCTCCAGGAACACAATTACGCTCAGCATTAGATGGCGCATTAAAAACAAAAAGAGGGGCATTAATTGTAATGGCAAATAGTTTAATTCATCCTTTAATCGACGGAGGATTTAAAATAAATTCTAGATTTACCCCACAAAAACTTATTGAACTAGCAAAAATGGATGGGGCAATAATTCTTTCTGAAGATGCAAAAAAATTGAATATTCAAATGCCCTTCTAACTCCAGATAGTAAAATTAGAAGTTCAGAGACTGGAACTAGGCATAAGGCTGCAGAAAGGACAGCAAAACAAATTGGAGCTTTAGTAATTGCAATTTCAGAAAGAAAAAATCAGATAACTGTCTACTATAAAGATAGACGATATACTCTAATTGACTCTAATGAACTTTTAAGAAAAGCCCATAGCCATTTACAATTTCTAGAAAAGCAAAGAGATTTGTTTAAGACAAACATAGAAAAGTTAACTGAGTTAGAGCTTAACACTTTACCCAGTTCAGAACAAGCAATAAGTGTTATTCAAAAAGCGTTTTTAATTACAAAGATCTCTCAAAGTCTTAAAAAACAAATAGTAGAATTAGGAAAAGAAGCTGGATTATTAAAAACCGGCCTAAGGGAATTAACTGTGGACTTAGAGAAAGAAGTTGATTTAGTCCTAAAAGATTATGCAACTAGGACGGTAAAAAAAGCAAAATCAACTTTAGAGTCATTAAATTATGAAGAGATTTTTGATAGAGAAAGAATAATCAGAGCAATTTCTACAGATCTAGAAATTCCAAAATATCCTGGTGGATGGAGAATTCTTTCAAAAACATCTTTATCCGAAAGCGAAATAACTCAATTAGCAAAGAGTGATATTGATTTAAAAGAATTTATACAAAATCAAAAGAAGGATAATTGATTCCCTCAAGGCTAAAAATTCCTGCTTCATCTTAGTTTACAAAACTGAAGCAGCTTTTATTTTTCTACTAATCTCTATTCCTCTAGTCCTTGCCTGTTCCAAGGCTTTTCTCAAGTATATTGTTGCAGCAGTTTCAAACATACTATTCTCAAAAGGATTTTCTCCAACAAGGGTGGCCATTTCTTTTAGTCCAGTATATTCTAGATCTACACTATCCTCCAATTCCAATGAGCTAACAGTAATAGATTCATTAATTCCATATAGAGTCGCATCTTTTAAAACTCTTTCTAAATGCGCTGTAGCCGTATCCTGAAAAGACCCATTTAAGAATGGGTCTCCTTGAACCAATGCAGCTAAATTTGCAATTGCTTGATATTCTGAAACCGCACTTCTAGTAAGATAATATTCTGGATTCTCAGAGCAACAAATTTTATCAGGTTTCCCTAAACCAGGCAATAAATTTCCATCAGGGTCATATTTTCTTGTCATAGAATTAACTTAAATTATTTTCTTTTAAAAAGTTACTGGTGTTTAGTAAAGAATTTTCAACTTTTATTGGTTTTCAGCTAGACCTTTACGATCCCTTATCTTTTTAATCACTTCTTCTTGCATTCCTGCAGGGACTTTCTCAAATAACTGATCAACTAAACTACTTATTCCTCTTCCTTCTGTAGAAGATCTTAAATCTGATGACCATCCAATCATTTCTGCAACTGGAACTTTAGCTTTCATTTCTGCACTTCCAGCTTCTTGAGTTACATTAAGCATTTGTCCTCTCTTACCTCCAACTAACTTAGTCATTGGACCTAAGAATGCTTCAGGCATTTCTATTAAGTGTATTTGTAATGGCTCTAGTAACCCTGGAGAAGCATCCTTCATAGCAAGAGTGATTCCTTCCCTTACAGCTGGATAAACTTGAGCAGGACCTCTGTGAATGGCATCCTCATGAAGCTTAATATCCATCAATGATAGCTTCATCTTAGTACATGGCTCTCTAGATAGTGGGCCTTGATTCATAACCATCTCAAAAGCATCTAAAACCATTTCAATCACTTCATTAATATGTACTTCACCACGAGTTTCATCCATGAAAATATTTCCTTTGTAAACCTGTCTTAAATTTCTAATTTCATCTCCACCCCATCCTAATTCAGTTAATGCTTCAGTAAGTTCAGGATTCTTTTTCTTAACTCTCCCTTCAAAAACATCTCCCTTTTGTATGGCGTCATAAAGGTCATCTTCTAAAGGTTCAACTTTAATGAAAAAACTATTATGTTTATTTGGGGACCTTCCTTCCATTGCTTTAGATTCTTTTCCAACAGTTTCTCTATAAACAATAATTGGTGCAGAAGTTTTAATTTCTAATCCTTTCTCAGTTCTAATCCTGTTTTCAATAATTTCTAAATGTAATTCTCCCATTCCAGACATTAAACTCTCACCAGTTTGATCATTAATCTCAATTCTAAGGGAAGGATCTTCTTTTCCAACTTGTCTTAAAACTTCTACCAACTTAGGAAGATCTGCAGCCTTAGTTGGTTCAATAGATTTTGTAACAACCGGATCGAATAAATGTGTGATGGCTTCAAAAGTTTCCATCGGTTCCTTACTCACAGTTTCACCGGTAAAAACATCTTTCAATCCAACGACTCCAACAATATTTCCTGCACTTACCTCATCAACAATAACTCTTTGTGCTCCCTTGTAAACTGAAACTTGTTGAACATTAACATGCCTCTTAGCTAAGTTCATATAAACCTTGTCCCCTTGCTTAATTTTTCCAGAAAATAATCTTCCTGCAGCTACTTCTCCTGCATGCTTATCCACTACAATCTTAATTGGAACAAATGCTACATCTCCATCAGGATCACATTTCATTAAAGTTTTACCAACTTCAGAATCTTTATCTCCATGCCAAATCTTAGGAATTCTATATTTCTGTGCTTGAACTGGGTCAGGATGATGTTTAACGCTCATACCTAAAACTACTTCATGTAAAGGAGCTTTCTTGGCTAATTCCTTCCAAGTATCATTTTCATAAGCATCAATCACTTCTTTGAAGGTGATGTTCTTCTCTTTCATGTAAGCAAAACTTAAAGCCCAATTGTGGAAAGCAGAACCAAATGCTACAGTTCCTTCTCCAACACCAACTTTCCATTTCTCTTTATATCCTTCTGGAGCAATTTGTTCAATTAACATATTAACATGCTCAATAATTTTAATGAATCTTTCTTGCATTGCTTCTGGAGTTAGTTTAACTTCCTTGATTAATCTATCAACTTTATTGATAAATAAAACTGGCTTTACTAGTTCTTTTAATGCCTGTCTAACGACTGTTTCTGTCTGAGGCATAACTCCTTCAACTGCACAACTTAATATAACACATCCATCCACCGCCCTCATAGCCCTTGTAACATCCCCTCCAAAATCAACGTGTCCAGGAGTATCAATTAAATTAATTAGATAATCTTCTCCTCCAACCTTATGGACCATAGAAACACTTGCACTATCAATTGTAATTCCTCTTTCTGCTTCATCATCATGGAAATCTAATGCCCTTTGTTTTCCAGCAGTTTGTTCTGAAAGCATTCCTGCCCCTGCAAGTAAATTATCTGAGAATGTAGTTTTACCGTGATCAATATGTGCAGCAATAGCTATATTACGAATATGATCTTGTTGTTTCATTAAGTCTTTTATTTCTACCATCTTGTTTTAACGTGCAGAATCAGCTTGTTTCTCTGATTCATTCTTCTTTTTTAGTGCGAAACTTTCACCATTTCCATCGTAAGCCATAGTAATTTCTTCAGCTAAGGCTTGAGCAAATTTCTTCTTCTTTCTGAAAGATTTATCTGATGCCCCATGAGCAATATGTTTTAATGCTAAATTAACTCTTCTTAAAGGAGAAACATCAACTGCTTGAGGATATCTTGCTCCTCCATATTCAATAACTGTAATTTCATCCCTTGGAGCAGATTTCTCAATTGCTTTAACTAAAACTTCAACTGGGTTTTTCTGTGTTTTCTTCTCAATTAAATCAAATGCGTCAAGAACAATTTTCATATTTTTTGAATACTTTCCTGTAGCATTTCCTTTCTCTATCTTATGCTTCTTTCCTCTATGTCCAGCAACAGAAAGTTTATTCATCAATCTTTCAATAATATTAACTCTTGTTTGTCCAAGTTTAACAACATTTCTTCCTTGAGATTTAACAATTAATTTTGGCTCTAGGTTTATTGCAGTAACTAATCCTGGGTCTTCTATTTTGATTTCAGATAAATCATATTTTCCAAATACTTTGAACTTGGGTAATTCAATTTGTTTTGCTTCAACCATTTTATCTTCTACCCTTCTCCACCTTACCAGAAACTAATCTGTGTAATGGTTGATCATTTACTTTAATAATTTGCCATCTAATTCCACGAATATCTCCTTTAGCTCTTCCTTGCTTTCCACCAATTCTTTCAATTAAAACCTCATCATGCTCATCAATAAATTTTTGAGCTAAGTTACCAGGAATAAATGCTCCAACCGTTTTTCCATTTTTAGTCAATTGAACTTTACAACATTTTCTCATAGCCGAGTTTGGCTGTGCCGCTTCTTTTTGAAATTTGGATAATACAATTCCTTTAGCTTGGCTAGCTCCTTCTAATGGATCAGATTTTTTATAAAGTCCAAGAGTTCTAACTTTATACGCTCTAGACTTCCATCTGAACTTCTTTCTTTCCTTAATTTTTTTCTGTGCTGCTTTTAATCCCATTATATTCCTTAGTGAACATAATTCCTTGATAAAAATAGTTTTTAAAGGTTTCTTATAGTAAACCTTAAAAGTTGAGAAAATCTCCTATTTTCATGGAATATAAGACAACAACTTTCTATAAATACATAGATTTGAAGGATCCAGAAGAAACAAAAGGACATGTTAAAGGCCTTTGTCAAGGATTAAATCTCCTTGGAAGAGTGCTTATAGGGAAGGAAGGCATCAATGCAGGGGTCTCTGGAAGAGTTCAAGATATAGAAAGATTCAAAGAAATTTTAGAAAAAAATAAGGAATTTACAGATCTAACCTACAGAGAGCAAGCTTCAGATAAAAATACTTATCATAAATTAATTGTAAAAACTAGAAAAGAAATTGTTGTATTAAATAAAGAAGTAGATTTAGCAAAAAAAGGGGAACACATAAATCCAGAAAGATTAAAAAAATGGATGGAAAGAGGAGAGAAGATGACAATTTTAGATGCAAGAAATGATTATGAAGCAGAACTAGGAAAATTTAAAGATGCAATCGTTCTCCCAATTAAGAATTTTAGAGATTTTCCAGAAGAAGCAGAAAAAGCATTAAAAGGAAAAGAAGATGAAAAGATAGTGATGTATTGTACAAGTGGAATAAGGTGTGAGAAATCTTCAGCATATTTAAGAGAAAAAGGATTCAAAAAAGTATTCCAACTCCAAGGAGGAATAGTAAATTACACTACTCAGTTTAAAGATGATAATTTTGAAGGAAGCTGTTTTGTCTTTGATGATCGGTTGTCAGATGGAATTGGAGAAGAAGACCCTTTAACAAATTGTAAAATTTGTAGTGAACCTTCAGATAAATACTTAGATTGCCACAACATGGATTGTGATAAATTATTTATTTGTTGCGAAAGGTGTCAAAAAGAAATGAATAACACTTGTTCATTAACTTGTAAAGATTCTTCAAGACATAGAGATATGAAGTTAGAACTTAAACAAGTTTAACTAAGCGAATCATCATTCTGAAAAAGAGGATTCAGGATAGATTACCTCATAATAACCTTAAAATTGATTGATGTCTGCCTCACTGCTCCAAGTATTTTATACATCTATCAATTGTTGGATGTTTCTCCACACTAGAAAACGTCCCAACAATGCTTCTTCTATCTTCATCAGCTCCTTGAGAGTCTCCAGACTCCAAATTAAATCTTGCACTAAGAACTCTTTGCCCAACATGGTGGGCTAACATTGAAATTGAAGCGTCTGTCATTAAAAATATTTAAAAAAGAACAAGATATATTTTTAGATTTAAACAATCCTAAAACCTTTTCCAAAGAAACCTTTGATTATTTCTTGCATTTCTAGCAATCTTCTCTTATTTCTTCCAATTAATGCTGCCTTACTTTGAGAGCCAGCAGTCAAAATAACTTCACCTTCCTTAATTTCAAGTTCTTTAAACTCAACTGGACTAACAATTGCTTGTATAAAACTTTTAACATCCTCATCTTCAGGAATAGGGATAATCTTTATTCTTTTTTTCAAAACTTGACCAATTCTTCTTAAATTAGAAGCTTCTTTCCCAACCGCTTTAGAAATTAAAGATTTAGGAACACAATAAAGAATCATATTATTATATGGAAAGCAATATCTAGTTCTAATTCCTGTAACCTTCTGAAACAAATTCAATTGCCTCAAATCTTGCATGTCTAATGTATTAACCATTTTAACAAAGTAGTATGTTCCACCTAGATTTAATCGTTTTATAAAAGTTCCTATGCCTACTAATTTTATTTATTGACTTCTTCTACAGTCTTTGATTCTGCTGTCTTCTTGTCCTTTTCTTTCTTTATCAAAGGCCCAATTACCTTAACCAATAAACCAGGAAGACCAGTACCAACAGGAACAGGTTGATTCAAAATAATATTTTCTATAACACTTGTTAATCTATCCTTATTTCCTTTAATAGAGGCATTAACAAATTGTTTAACCGGGGTTTCGAAAGTAGCCCTGGCTAAAATTGAAGACTTCTGAGCAATTATTCCCATTCTTGTAACTCCTTTAATCTCTCCAGTATTACTCATAGCATCTGAAATTAATTTTAAGTGTCTGATATCAATATCGATACCTTGACTTTCAATAACATCCTTAACTTCATTCATTATTAATTGTCTTCCAGCTTCAATACCCAATACTCCGGCAACTTCATGAAGATCATTTGAAATAACTCTGTCATTATTTACATCTTTTAATTCAAGTATGTCCTTTAAATTAGTTCCAAGAGTAATAATTACATAATCACTTCCTCTTTTAGCAACTAATATTTGTTCAATACCTTTAATTCCAGAAATTATTGTCTCTTTCAATTTTACTTTAAGCTTGTAAATCTCTTTGAAATCATACTCAGCAGCATTTAACTTAATTGAATCGCTACCTTCTTTAACTTTAAATCCTAAATCATTTAATTTTTCAACAACTTTCTTAATTGTAGTGTGAGTTTGTCTTAATCCCATCTTATCAATAATTATTTCTATCTTCTTTTCACTAAAATCTAAGTTAATTTCTGAAGCAATTTCTTTCAAGGCAACTTCTTTGATCTTTTCAGCAAAGCTTTTTGCATCTGATTCATTATTCTTATCCTTATTCAAATAAATCTCCATCTTAGGTGAAGAAGGTTTCTTTCTAGCATCAAATATTTCAATTAATCTAGGTAACCCTGTGGTAACCTGCATCTCTGCAACACCTGCCATATGGAATGTATTCAAAACCATCTGTGTAGAAGATTCACCAAAAGACTGCGCTGTTACTAATCCAGCAGCCTCTCCAAAGTCCATTGTTGCTTCCTCTAAATGTAATTTTGAAACGTCCATTCCATCGTCTCCAAACTTGAATTGGATAATTCTATTTCCACTATCCCTAACAGTTTGATCATACTCTACTCTTAAGTCTTGTAATGCATTAGCCAATCTTCTATACAAGTATCCTGATTTAGGAGTTCTTAATGCAGTATCCATAAGACTATCTCTACCAGTAATTGCCTGGAAGAAGAACTCATCTGGACGTAGACCTTTAATGAATGGGCTATGGATAAATCCTCTAGATCTAGGAGAAAGATCTCCCTTTTCAAAGAAAGATAATGTTCTATCCTTATATCCAATACCTATTCTTCCACCCATAAACGCCTGTTGACCAACACAACATGCCATCTGAGTAATATTCAATATATTTCCTCCACCACCGGACTTAATCATATGGCTAACTGGATTTGAACCAGGGAACTTCTCTTTTACTATTGCTCCAATTTTAGTTCTAATCTCATTTAAAGTTTGAAGTATATGAATTTCTCTTGATTCTTCTTTAGTCTTACCCGGGATAATCTCTAAAGTTCCTTCTTTGTAGGATTGAATTATTTCTTCTGCTTTCTTCTCAGCCTTCTTTATAACAACTTCTCCTTCATTGATAACTGATTGATCCAAATCTAAATCTCCAACCGAGATTGTAATCCCCCTTTTAGTTAGAAAATTAGTTCCTAAGTCAAATGCTTTCTTCAAAGTCTTAATTGTTTCATATCTTCCTACACTTTTATCTAATTCCTTAACTAATTCCCCATCTTCTTCACCAAATGCAGTTTTATCTATAACTCCTTTTTCAATAACCCCATTCTTTATTGTAATAGAGTCATTCACGAAATCTATTTTAGGTAATATTATAGAGAATAATTCAGTTCCAGAAACACTTTTCTTAGTAATTTGATCATCAATTCCCGAATTAAATAATAATTGGTTGGCATCCCCTTTAGAAAGCTCAGATTCTCCCAATAAATACCCTCCAGTAATGGCATCCACCTTTGTACCAAGTAAATTTGTATTATTCTTGGGAGAAAATAAATTTTGTTTAACATCTAATAAAATTTTAGCTTCAGCACGAGCCTCTTCAGTTTGAGGGGAGTGGATATTCATTTCATCTCCATCAAAATCTGCATTATATGGAAATGTTGCTGCAGGATGTAATCTGAAAGTTCTTCCAGGAAGCACTTTAACCAAGTGAGCCATTAGGCTTCCCCTGTGTAGACTTGGATGTCTATTGAATAAAACAATATCTCCATCTTGAAGATGTCTTTCAACTTTGTAACCAGGTTCTAATTCCTCGATTATTTCTTCTTTTAATTCATCTGTAATCTTTTTTCTTTTCCCATCAGGCCTAATAATATAATTTGCTCCAGGATAAGTCTCACTATCCCCAATTAAATCCCTTAATTTTCCAATATTCAAATCAGTAACAGTCTCTGCAACTGTAACAATTTGTGCAATTTCATAAGGAACACCTACTTCATTAATGTCTAAAGAGGGATCCGGAGAAACAACTGAACGAGCCGAATAATTTACTCTCTTTCCAGCTAAATTCTTTCTAATTCTTCCTTCTTTTCCTTTAATTCTTTCAGTTATTGTTTTCAAAGGTTGACCTGATCTATGTCTTGCAGGAGGAATTCTAGTAGTAGTATTGTCAAAGAATGTAGTTATGTGGAATTGTAATAAATCCCATAGGTCTTCAATAATAACTTCTGGAGCTCCAGCATTCAAGTTCTCCCAAAGTCTTTGATTAGCCCTAATAATATCTGATAACTTATGAGTTAAATCATCTTCACTCCTTTCACCAGACTCTAAGATAATACTTGGCCTAATTGTTACTGGAGGAACTAATAGCATAGTTAAAACTCCCCATTCAGGACGAGCAGATTTTGGATCAACTCCAATCTTTTCTAACTCTTCATCTGGGATGTTAACTAACATTTCTCTTATTTCAGTAGGGAAAATTCTTTTCTTTCCAATATTAAAGCTAGTTGGTTTATCCAATTTAACTTTTGGATGCTCAACTTGACAATGTGGACATTTCTTAACATCTTTAGCTTTCTTAGCTCTTTGACTCGAACTGTATTTAGTTAAGTTTTTATCATCAAGTAATAATTTACCACAATCATGGCAGAAAGATCTCAAAGCAATTTCAATAAGTGGAACATATTTCAAATGGATAACACTTCTTGCAAGATCAATACTTCCTGGGTGCCCTAAACATTCCTTAATTCTTCCTCCACATGTTCTACATCTTACTCCTGGATCTACTGCTCCAAGTCTTAAATCCATTAATCCTCCATCAACTGGATAACCATCAATATCATAAAGTTCAGGCGTAACTATTTTCGCAGCTGAAAGTTTCTTAATCTTCTCAGGATTAATTAAAGAGAACTTTATGTCTGCAATCTTTTTCTTTATTATTTTTTGTACCATTTTTTTATTTTTAAGTGTGTTTATTTGTTTTATTTTGGTTTGATCTAAAACTTTTCAAAAGTTTTATTATTCGTATTTATTCTTCAAATTTAATGTAGTTTGAATATGTAATCCTTGTAATTCCTCTAGTAATAATTTGAAAGCATATGAAACTTCAATATTTTCATTATCTTCAGTTCCACATATTGGACAATAAATCTTTCCTCTCGCAGAATCATCAACTGCGATTATTCCACAAGTTGTACAGATAGGAAGAACGACCTTGTCTGAATCATATCTTTCCTTCAATAATAATGCTGCACCATGAGCAACTAGTGCTTGCTGCTCCATCTCTCCTAATCTTAAAGCTCCTCCTCTAGATCTACCTTCAACTGGCTGTCTTGTCAATAATGCGATCTTACCAGAGGCTCTTCCATGAATCTTATTTGCAACCATATATTTTAACTTCAAATAATACAAATTACCTACAAATATTTTAGCAGTCATCTTCTTTCCTGTAACTCCATCATACATAGATTCCTTTCCATCAAATCTAAATCCTAATCCATTAAGTTGTTTTTCTAAATCTTTCTTACTTTCACCAGAGAAAGAAGTTCCATCAATAATTTCCCCTTTCAAACAACCTACCTTTCCAGCAAGTAATTCTAACAAATATCCCACAGTCATACGACTTGGAAGTCCGTGGGGATTGAAGATAACGTCTGGCCTTATTCCTTTAGCAGTGAAAGGAACATCTACTTCTGGAACAATTGATCCCACAATTCCTTTCTGACCATGTGAAGTAGCAAATTTATCTCCTAATTCTGGGATTCTTATATCCCTTGTTTTAATTTGAATAATTTTATTTCCTTGAGAATCTTCTGTAACAAATACTGAATCTACTATTCCCTTTTCTTCTTGTCTCATAGTTATACTTGCTTCTTTCTTAGTTCTAACTGAGATTTCTCTAGCTTCTGATAAGAACTTTGGTGGGGACATCTTACCAATTAATACATCTCCTCCTTCAATTTCAGCTTCAGGATGGATTATACCATCTGGATCCAAGAATCTATAACTCGATTCAGTTCTATAACCAGAAGTATCTTTGTCTGGGACCTTAATTTCATCTTTTAATCCCCCAGCATAATTCATTTCAACAGTTGAATATGGTCTGAAATAGAAACTTCTTCCAACTCCTCTGTCTAAACTACCTTTATTGAAAACTAAAGCATCCTCCATATTATAACCGTCATAAGTCATAATTGCTACCATTAGATTTTGCCCAGCAGGATATGTGTTCAATGTATCATAAACAAAACTTCTAACTATTGGCTTCTGAGGATATTGCAAAATAGAAACATCAGTATCTAATCTACAATGATAGTTAGCAGCATATAATCCAAGTGCTTGCTTCTGAGTCTTACTTCCACGATTCAACCTTGAACTCTGATCATGATTTCCGTATGGAACTAAAGAAGTTATAACTCCAAATAAATCCATTGAATCAATCTCTAAATGAGTATGTTTATCAGTTAATTCTTCAGGATAAAGCGCAACTAAAGTATTTTCTTCCTCAGCAGCATCTAAATATTCAATTATTCCATCTTTAATCAGATCCTTCCATCCAATTTCATCTTGTTCTAATTGTACTAAGTGTTCATCCTTTAATCTGTTAGCTCCTTTCTCAGCAATAATAACTGGTCTTAAGGCCCTTCCAGGCTCAGTAGAAATCAATACTGATTGAAGTCCATCATTTTTAGAGATATTTAGTTGAACTGGCAACTCTCCAGCCCTTCTCTTATTCCTTATTTTATTTATAAATTGATCAGGCTCCTTTATGCTTCCAACAAACATTCCATTGTAGAATACTTCTCTACCTTCAACACCTTCAGTATCTAATCCATCAGCTTCAAGCGCTTTCAAGAACTTTACTCCATCAAGTTCTACCCTTGTAGAAACTTTAGATAAAATGGCAAGATTCTTCCTTAATCCAATTTCTGTTCCTTCAGGAGTTTCAATTGGACAGAATCTTCCATAATGAGTTGGATGTAAAGTTCTAGCCATAAAGTTTTCTTGATCAGAAGGCAACATCGATGCAACTCTCTGTAATTGTGAAATTGTATCTAAATAATTAGTCTTACTCATATTTTGAGTAACTCCTTTTCTCTCTCCAGTCCAAGACCCTGTAGCAATTGCTGATTCCACCCTATGAGAAAACAAAGTAGATTTAGCTATAGTCTTAATCGAATAAAATTTCTTTCTTTTAGAAGACTTTTGTAGAGAATATTGTATGTCTCTAAGTAAAATTCCCAAATTAACTCTAAATAAACTAGCCAATAAATCTCCTGAAAGTCTAACTCTCTTATTAGCATAATGATCTTTATCAGTAATTAACTTTGGGTTATCTTTAGCAATTAAATATTGTTTCATTAATTTACATAATGTAACTCCCTTTCTTATTCTATCTTCTTTATTCTGTCCTATGTGGGGGAATAAATAAGAATCAATTCTTTGCTTAACTCTATCTAAAATTTCTTTCTTTGTTCCCTGAAGATTAGTTTTTTCAGCAATATACATCATTGCATCTTCAGGAGTTACAATGTCTATGAACTCATAAAGATTAACAATAACACTATCGGTTTCTTTTCCGATGTATTTGGCAATGTCTGCTTCTTTTGTTAGTCCAAGGGCCTTAAGCAAAATAACTGCTGGAAGTTCCTTAAATCTACTAAATGTTGTTTCAAGAATTCCTTCCTTGCTCTCAGAGATAGTTACCGGAATTCTATAGGTTCCCTTTAATGAGAATAATCTTAAAATTAATCCTCCCTTTTTATTAGACTCAATGAACGGTTGGTTTTCTGCTAAGTCTTCTGCCATAACCATAACTCTTTCATTACCATTGATTATGAAATATCCTCCAGTATCTAATGGATCATTAAAATTTTTAATTAAATCGTCTTTAGAAAGCTCATAAGTATTACAAGCATTACTTTTAACCATGATCGGTATTCTTCCAATCTCAACAATCTCTGAGTCTATTTGGTCTTCTTTTTTAACAGTTAATTCTAAAGTCACAGGAGCAGAATAAGTTAGGTTTCTCAATCTAGCATCTGAAGGCATAATCAATGAAGAACTTCCATCAGCTTCAGTTATTTGAGGTTTTCCAATATCAACTTTTCCAAGAGTAATTTCAAAGTCTTCATTATTTATTGTCTCTGAAATCTCATCAACAATTTCTTGCATTCTTCGATCAAGAAAGTTATTGAAAGAAGTAATATTAGATTCAACTAATGAGTGTTGCTTAAGATAGTTCTTTACAACTAAATGTTTAGAATCCTTCATGATTTAAACAACCACCCTGTAATAGAGAGTATCATTCTCTCCATCATTTCTTTCAATTTTAATTATGTCTCCTTCATTACTCCCTTCAGGTAAGGCAGGATCGCTAGAAAATATTTTAGGTAATTGTGCTTTAGAAATGTTTAACTTTTGTAGAAACTCTTCCGCATCTTTTTCATTTAATTTTGAGTGTTTGGGCTGGAGAATATGCATTTTGGTATATAATAGTTGGCAGGTAGCTATAACACTTAGATTAAGCTTTAACAACTATGTAATAATAAAAGATTGTTAAAATTGCCTTTTAAACCTTGTGGTAATTTACGTGTAAAGGGGATTTGACTAAATTTGAGAGATTTTACTTATTTTGACTAGATATTCCTCTATTATACAATAACTTTTCCTCTTTTTCCAGATCTCCAACCAAAAAAGTTAATCCAAGCTTAATTTCTGGAGAAATTCCCCTCCCTTCTTCAAGAACTGGGGCGTATTCAGATAAATGTTTTATCCCAAATGAATTTATTCTTATTTTTGTTCCTGAATGCCTCGAAAAATAACCTAAACATTTAGCTCCATCAAAGACCCAAAAGTCATGGGTTTCTTTTCTTGCATCATATCCTGTAAAAAGAGAAATTTTACCTAGATCCAACGTATAATCTTCACCATTCATTCCCCAAATTCTTCTTTTATTTTCCATGAGAAAAAAAGAATCTAAGACATTTTAAAAATCTTATGCAAAAAATGTCTTAATTAAATTTTACTCTTTCTATCTCGCCTGTGAAATACTTTCTATCCTTTTCTTCAATTGTCCAGCTTTCGTCAAGTTCAACTCATCCAAAAAATGAGTATGGTTAAGAAGCACATTAATCCCGCAATAAATATCTCCAGGAGCTCTATGGTCGGTTGAAATAAAGGCAGATCCCTCATGAACTGTTTCTACAGAGAACCTATAAGTTTGTTCAGAAGTATTATCTTGAAAAACAAGATGTTCTCCACTAGGTGTATCTAGATGATAAACTCCTGTACCTTTATGATGTACCCATTCCCCATTACTATTTTTTGCCATAAAAAAGCTTAGAGAAAATCCTATTTAAACCTTCCTAAAATGTTACCACTTAGAGATTACATTAAAAGGTAATGGCCTAAAATGGATTTGACTTAGGATATAAAATCCTCGCTCATCCGCTATTGAATCCTTGAAGCGAATGAAACCCCCGGCTTCAAATCAAAAGTATGGCCCCGAAGGGATTTGAACCCTCGACACCTGGATTAAAAGTCCAGTGCTCTGCCAGGCTGAGCTACGAAGCCATAAGAATAAATTAGCAAATCAGTTTAAAAAAGCTTTGTGTTCACAAATGTTTGTTCAATTTCTCTTCAAAGTCCTCAGCACTCATGCTTCCCATGAATTGCTCGGCCAATACCCCGTCTTTTAGAACAATAAAATTTGGAATAGAGCTCACTTCATATTTTTGGGCAATCTCTTGACTGTCCTCAATATTCACCTTTCCAACCTTAATTTTTCCTTTAAACTTTTCAGAAATTTCATCCATTATCGGGGACATCATAACACATGGCATACACCAATCTGCAAAGAAATCAATCAATACTGTCCCCTCTTTAATGAACCCCTCAAACTCTCCACTTGTTAATTCTTCTACCATTTTATAATTTAGAAATACCTATTTTATTTATAAATATTTGGGTAAATTGTTCTTGTAAGAACTAAACTTCACCACTCTAAAGAAGCTGAAGTTTGATATTCTGTAACCCTAGTCTCAAAGAAATTCTTCTCTTTATTCAAGTCAGTAGATTGAGACATCCAAGGAAAAGGGTTTTCAGTATTATACACTTTGTCTAGTCCAATCTTCTCAAGTCTTCTATCCGCAATATGTTCAACGTATTCAGAGAATTGATGGGCATTAATTCCTAGTAACCCCTTTGGACAAGCATCATTTGCATAAGTCTTTTCTAATTCAACAGATTTCTTTACCAATTCAACTAATTCTTGTTTAAATTCTTTAGTCCAAACCCCCCGATTCTCTTGCTTAATAGTGTTAATTAAATCACAACCAAATTCTAGGTGAATACTTTCATCCCTCATAATAAATTCAAATTGCTCTCCAATACCTGCCATTTTGTTTTGCCTTTTAAGCGCAAGCATCATAGCAAATCCTGCATAGAAGAATATCCCTTCCATGATAACATAATAACCTACCAAATCATGTAAGAATTTTTGCATATCTTCAGCATTATTTATTTCAAACTTTGGATCAAAAATACTTTTAGTTAAGTCCACAACAAAACTATCTTTTTTATCAATACTTGGAATAGTCTTATACATGTTATAAATTTCTTCAGGGTCTAATCCAAGAGAATCACAACAATAAATGAAGGTATCAGTATGAACTGCTTCCTCATAAGCCTGCCTTAACATATATTGTCTAGCTTCAGGATTAGTAACGTGCCTATAAATAGCCAAGACAATATTATTTGCAGTAAGAGATTCAGCAGTTGAAAAGAATCCTAGATTCCATAGGATCATTCTTCTTTCATCCTCACTTAAAACATCAGGAGCTTTCCATTGTTCAATATCTTTTTGCATAGAAACTTCTTCAGGGACCCAGTTATTAGCTACCCCATTTTTATAGTGTTCCCTAGCCCATAAATAAGTCATAGGTAAAATTTTATTAGGATCAGTAGAAGAATCATTGATTATTCCTTTCTTTGTATAGACTGGTTCGACTTTATCTGGAACCTTCTCCCCCATTTCCATATTAAATTTATCATCCATTTTACTTATCTATCAATTTTTGTTTAAATCCTTTATTGTGATGAGATCCATATATTATTGGCACGCTTCGCATTCAGGATCCATTATACTACATAATTTAGGACCAGTTCCAGGTTGAGTTTCAACTATATCAACTTTAATCTCTTCACTCTTAGAATCCTTATATTCTCTCTTTTGTGTTGAACCAAATTTTGAAGCATCTAGAGTAGATTTCTCAATCTGAGTTGCCCCCATACTTCTCAAGTAATATGTAGTCTTAAGCCCTTTTTTCCAAGCATGCGTATAAATATCATGTAGCCTTGTTCCAGAAACTCCTTGGAAGAATACATTGTGACTTTGAGATTGGTCAATCCATCTTCCCCTTGCCGCAGTCATGTCAATACAATGTTTAGGATCAATTTCAAATGCTTCCTTGTGCTTATCCTTAATCTCTTGAGGAATAGTTTCTATGCTCTGTAAATTCCCATCATAATACTTTAGTTGATCCAACATATCTTGGTTCCATAATCCCTGCTTCTTCAAATCATTAACTAAATATTCATTTACTATTGTAAATTCTCCAAACATGTTGGCTTTAACATAAATATTTTTGTAAATAGGTTCAATACATGGAAAACATCCCGCAACATTAGAAATTGTCGCAGTGGGTGCAATGGCCATAACATTGGAGTTTCTAATACCATGTTCTTTGACATGGTCTCTAACTTTGCTCCAGTCTAGTCTAACCTCTCTAGAAACTCCTGTTTTAAGTCCTCTTTGCTCTTCTAACATATCAATTGTATCATCAGGGAAAATTCCTCTATCCCATTTGGAACCTTTATAGCTAGGATAAAATCCTTTTTCTTTAGCTATCTCTGAAGATGTAAGCAAAGCAAAATAAGATATCACCTCTTGACTTTTATCAGAGAATTCTATTGCAGCAGGACTATCATAATTTATGCTAAGTTTAAACAAAGCATCTTGCAATCCCATTACTCCTAATCCTATTGGCCTGTGACGCATATTAGAATTCTTCCCCTCAATGGTAGGATAGAAGTTTAAATCAATAACATTATCTAACATTCTAATTGCAGACTTAAGCGTTCTAGCAACTAATCCCACATCAAACTTACCATCAACAATGTGTTCTGATAAATTTATTGAGCCTAAATTACAAACTGCGGTTTCATCACCATTTGTATTAAGGGTGATCTCTGTACAAAGATTACTACTATGTATAACTCCAACATGATCTTGAGGAGATCTTATGTTACACGGGTCCTTAAAGGTAATCCAGGGGTGTCCAGTTTCAAACAGCATACTCAACATCCTTTTCCAAAGTTTCAAAGCAGAAACAGTCTTATGCCTATGCATCTTCCCTCTCTTTGCAAGATCTTCATATTCAAGATATTTCTTTTCAAATTCTGTTCCATACAAATCATGTAAATCAAGAGTTTCATCAGGAGAAAATAATGTCCAAGTCTCATCACTTTCAACACGCTTCATAAATAAATCCGGAATCCAATTGGCCGTATTAAGTTCATGAGTTCTTCTTCTTTCGTCCCCTGTATTTTTTCTTAAATCTAAAAAATCCTCTACATCTAAATGCCAACTCTCTAGGTATGCACAAGTACCACTTCTTCTTTTTCCAGTTCTTGCAACACCACAGATTATATCATTAGAAATCTTCATAAATGGGACAACTCCTTGACTTTGATTCTGAGTCTTTTTTATTATTGACCCGGTAGAACGTAAATATGTCCAGTCGTTAGCAATCCCCCCAGCCCATTTTGACATTTGAGCATTATCTCCCATGCACTTAAAGATGTGGTGTAAATCATCTTTAATAGTTGTTAAATAACAAGAGCTTAATTGTGGATGAACAGTTCCAGAATTAAATAAAGTTGGAGTAGAGGAAACAAATTTCAAAGAAGAAAGAATTTCGTAGAATTCAATCGCTCTCTCTTCTTTATTTTCTTCATTAAGAGATAATCCCATGGAGATTCTCATCCAACATGCCTGAGGAGTTTCAATAATCTTTTTTTGATCAACTCTCAATAAATATCTTTCATTAAGGGTTTGAATTCCCATGTACTTCAATAGATTATCTCTTTCCAATTTAAGAGAATTAGCTAACTTTTCTAAATCAAAATCCATCAATTTTTTATCTAATAGATTCTCACGAATTCCTTCATGGATTCCCTCAACAAATGTTTGCCTATATTGCTTATCAAAAGCATCAATATTTAGGTCAGGCAAGACTTCATTGTAGATTTTATCCAAAAACAAACGAGCAGCTACAAAGTTGTAAGCAGGATCTTTCTCAATAAAAGGTACTGCTGATAATACTAAAACTTTCTCTATGTCTTTAGTAGTTATTCCTTCATAAATATTTTTTAAGACTTCATTTGTAACTAGATCTACAGAAATATCTGCTTCATAACCTTTACTTGCTTTTATTATCGCTTCACGAACTTTATTTACATCAAATAATTCTTTTCTGTCTCCCTTATCAACAGTAATCTTTCCATGACGAGCCTTTTCAACAACATCTTCTTTTTTCTTCTCTCTTATCTTTTCTCTTTCAGAACGGTAGAGAATATATCTCTTAGCAACTCCATAAAATCCATTTTTCAATAAGTGTTTCTCAGCAATATCTTGTATGTTTTCCACATTAGGACAAAAGTCTCGAAATCTTTGTTCAACCTCAAGATTAATCCCGGTAAGTAGTTTATCAATTTGTTCAGAAGTAACTGCATCTTCAGCCCCACTTGCCTTTATTGCCTTTCCAAGAGCAATTCTAATCTTTCCAGGGTTATAATCTATTGTTTCCCCAGTTCTCTTAATCACCATTAAACCGCTTTCCATTATAATTTTTTTATCTCCTGTTTAAAGTCTTGAACATCTTGAAAGTCCTTATAGACCGAAGCAAATCTTATGTATGCTACATTATCTAATTTTTTTATCTTTTTTATAATTAATTCTCCTATAACAGAACTATTGATTTCCCTCTTTCCCTTTCTCCTTATTTGATCCTCAATTTCACCTATCATTTTGTTTATGTTATCTTGTGAGACTGGACGTTTTTCAAAGGCTCTATTAACTCCCACCTTTAATTTCTCAATATTAAACCTTTCCCTAGATCCTCCCTTCTTTATCACCCAAAGCTCACCACGATCTATTTTTTCGTAGGTCGTGAACCTTTTTGCGCATTTCAAGCACTCTCTTCTCCTTCTTATCCCGTCAGGAGAGTTCCTTTTATCTGTAACCTTACTAGCTTGACTTGAACAATACGGACAATCCATCTTTTAATATGAGATACAACATCTTGTATGTCGAATACACCCCAATCACCATAAGTTGTATAACCTATCATACAAAAAAATAAATAGTATTTAAAGATTTGGAACTACTTGAAAGTGAGATTGATGAATTTTGATTCACTTTCCAGTTCTAATAAACCTTTAAATAAAAGTTCTATTTAATTAAATCATGCAAAGGCAAAAAACCATTCCATGGGTGGAAATGGAAGAAAGAGCCAAATTGCTGAGCGAAAAGGAGAGAGCATATATTCTGGACAAGATCTGTAATGCCTCTTTTTACATAGATCAGTTTGGAGAAATCAGTTCTGGAGAAGAAAGACAACTGATAATCTCTATATTTGGAAAGATTCAAGAATAAGTGTTTTCATTTAGTCAACTGACTAAATATGAATCTGTAATATACGTCCCTCATTAGAGAGGCAAGTTTCCCCCCAAATACAAAACCAAACGCTTGAGCGGCAGTTTTATTGTGTCCTAGTGCCAAGAAAACTCCCCGTGTCCGATAATTAAATTTTTTCAATTTTTTTTCCTCAAAAAACAAGTCAACGTTTTTAGCAACATGAATTGCTTGCTGATTTGCAGTTTGAGCTGTTGTAGGATATGGTTTATCATCTGGATCCAAAGAATAATTACAATCTCCAATTGCAAAAACCCCTTTGTAATCTTTTAGTTCTAATGTTTTCTCTACAGGTATTGCTCCTCTATTAAGTTCAAGTTCTGGAGAACAAGGTATGATATTTGGGATTACTCCAGCAACCCACACCACCAAATCTGCACCAATTGGTTTTCCTTCCTTAAAGAATAATTTGTTATCTTTGATATCTATCACTCTTTTACCAGTCATAAGTTCTATATTTCTTCTTCTAGCTTCCTTTTCAGCAATTTTACCTATTGATGGATGGAATCCCTTGACTAAATGTTTAGGGCTTTGAAAAATAGAAATTTTAATTTGGTCTTCCTTAACATTTGGAAATTCTTTTCTATGTTTTTCAACATAGTCTTTAAATGAAAAAGCTAATTCTGTTCCGGTTGCCCCTCCGCCAATAATTGCAAGCGAACAAGACCCCCCTTTTTTATTATGATTTTTTAATGCGTTAGAAAATATTTTCTGAATTTTTTCAACATCCTGATAATTCTTAAATTGAAGGGTATTTTTTTCAGCATTTTTTAATCCAAAGAAATTAGTTTTAGCACCCTGAGAAAAGATTAAGACTTCATAATTTAATTTTCCCCCATTTTCTAAGTTAACAACTTTGTTTTTTAGATCAACCCCCTTGGCTTTAGAATGAACAATATGGACGTGACTCTGTTCAAAAACATCTAGTGGCCTAATGATATATTTTTTAGAAATCATTCCACTCATTAATTCAGTAAGCCTGGGAGTAAATACAAAGAACTTACTTTGATCTACTAAAACTATATCTGCTTCTGGAACTCTTTTCTTTATCTTTTGGGTTGCTAATACTCCTCCGACCCCCGCACCAATAACAACAACTTTCATTTTATTTTTAGTTTCTTTTGTCATTTTAACTCTGAATAACTAAAAAGAACTCTAAAAGGAACACACCAAATAAGAACTTTATTATATTTAGTTGTGTCAATTGAAGAATCCAATTCATAATTAAAATTTCCTTTTGTAGCCTTTAACTCCCCTAAGTCTATAAAATCTTTATCCCCTAAGTCTGAAGATAGATAGACATGTAAGTTTGGCCCATTAATGGTTTCAAAATCCTCAAATCTTAAAATTTTCTTACCCAGAGATTCAATGAGTAATGCTTTCCCCTTAACTTCATGTGCTCTTTCATGAAAATCATTCTGAAATAAAACATTAAGCTCTCCAGACATTTCTTCTTGCATTTCTTTATTTTCTTCTTGAGAGGATTCTACTGCATTGTCAAATGATTCCATTGCCTCTTCATCCATTGTTTCAAATGCATCCCCCACCTCTTCATTTAATTCAGTTAAGATAAATATTGGAGAGACCACGTACCAACCAACAATCAAGATAAGAATAACTCCTCCAATAAGAATAGCTCTTTTCATAAGTGTACAATACCATTTTTGGTTATAAAACTTTCTTCGAAGTTAGATTTATATATCTCCGATGGTTAATAATAAAAAGATGGTCGAAATTAATATAATCAAGGCTTCAGGTGAGAAAGCAATTTTCAAAAAGAATACAATTGAGAAAACTGCCCTTAGGGCAGGCGCTTCTAGAAAACTTGCACAAGAGGTTGCAAATAAAGTTTCAAAAAAAGTAAAAGAGGGCACTTCAACTAAGGAAATTTTAAATCTAACTTTAAAATCATTAAAAAATAATCCAGTAGTTGCTGCTAGGTATGACTTGAAACGTGCAATCATGATGTTAGGCCCTAGCGGATTTGCTTTTGAAGAGTTTTTTGCACAAGTCTTACAAAATTATGGATATACTACTAAGACAGGCATTGAACTGAGAGGGAAAATGGTTAATCAAGAAGTAGATATTTTGGCTAGAAAAAAATTAGGTTATATGATCGAAGCAAAGTATCACAATCAAATAGGAATTCATACGGATACAAAGGTAGCAATGTATACTTATGCACGATTTTTAGACGTTAAAAGTAATAGTAAGAATAAGGTGGATAAACCTTGGCTTGTTACAAATACCCGTGTTACAGGTAGTGCATTACAGTATTCTAAGGGAGTTGGGCTAAAAGTTACTGGTTGGGCATACCCAAAGAATGAGCCATTACAGAAGCTTATTGAAGATAAGGCACTTTATCCCATTACAATTTTTAAGGGACTTTCTGAATCAGTAAAACAAAAATTATTTTCTTCAAAGATTGTTCTTGCAAAAGATTTAGCCAATCATAAATTAAAAGATCTCTCAAGAAAAACGGGCCTTAGTGAAAAGAAATTAAATGACATCCTTAATGAAGCAAAACATATTTGTGGTAATAAGATTTAATTATTAATCCTCCCCTAAAATTAAAAGCAAAACTTATTTAAGTTGCCATGTTATTATTAATTTAAAGATGGTGATTGGAAAGAATTCTAAAATAATGGGGAATTTTACTCTAAAAAATATTCCTGACTTAGATACTTGTGTACTTGGTGCCTTAGAATTATTAGAAAAGGAAAAACTCCCAACAATAAAAATTCCCTATAAAAGGCCTTTAGTTGTAGGAAGTGGTAATGCTGAAGTAACAGGAAAAATAATCTTTAAAGATAAAGATGCAATTTTTGCTTCTGAATCTGATTTTGAATCAAAATTAAAAAATACAAAGAAGATTGATGGAGTAGTTTTAATTTCTGCTTCAGGAGGAAAACATGCCCCAATAATAGCTAAAATTTCAAAGAAGTACAAAAAACATATCACCCTTCTAACCAATAATGCAAGTGCTAAAGCAGAAAAAGAAACAGACCATAAACACAAACATGACGTATTCCTTTTCCCAAAGCAAAGAGAACCCTATACTTACAATACTTCTACTTACCTGGGGATGGTTTTAGGAAAAACAAAAGAGTCCCCTAAAGATATACTTGCTTTCATCAAAAAATTAAAACTTCCAAAAAACATCGCAAAATATGATTCTTATTACATAATAGTTCCAGAAAAGTTTGATTTAATAAGAGAATTATTTCATACCAAGTTTGATGAATTATTTGGTCCAAAATTAAAAGGAGAGACTTTCACTTTTGAGCAAACAAAACATGCAAAAACAGTTATTCCTTCTGAAAAGGAGTTATTCATAAGTATCGGAAAAGAAAATAAAAAATTTGGAGAAAAAAGATTATATGTCCCTCTGCCAAAAAATGCCAACTCCGGAATGGCCATGGCAGTGGGCTATTACATAATTGGTAAAATACAAAAAGGAAAGCCCCCATATTTTAAAAGAAACTTGGCCAAGTATATGAAAAAGGCATCAAAGCTCTTCGGAACTAAAATTAATCCAATTGTAGAATAATGAAAAAAAATATTTTACGTGACATCATAGGAGGCACATGGAAATGTCACTTAACATGAACAAAAAGGGAAAATCAAAAAAAACCGCTAGGTTGTTTTTGGCTGGAGATCATGCAGGGTTTAAACTAAAAGAGATAATAAAATCTTATCTAGCCAAGAAGGGATTTACTCTTTCAGATTTTGGCCCTTTAGAATTTGACAACAAAGATGATTATCCAGATTATGTAATTCCAATGGCCAAAAAATTAGCCAAAACTAATGGAGCTAGAGGATTAATTATTGCAGGCTCCGGCCAAGGAGAGGCAATCGCAACCAATAAAATAAAGGGAATACGCGCAGGAATTTATCATGGAGGCTCAAATAAAATAGTTAAAACTGGAAGAGAACACGATGACACAAATATCCTTTGTATTGGTTCTAGGTTTATGAGTGAATCTGAAGCCAAAAGAGCAATAAACATTTTTCTTAATACCGAGTTTCAAGGTGGAAGACATTCAAGAAGATTGAAGAAAGTTTCGAGGATTTTAAAGTAATTTTAGTATTTATTCTAGGTTAAAACAAAGCTTTAAAAATCAAGATTGTCTATAAAATTCCACCATGTATGCAGATGAAAATTCAAGATTTGTAGTAGGTAATAGAACTCCTAATGCCCCCACAGAAAATCGGGATAATTACTTAGAGATAGCTCTAAAAGAGGTTGTAGAATTAGAGAGAGAGATCTATCGATCAAAACCAGGGCATACTTCTGAGTTCTTATCTGAAATGGCCAATTCTAGAGTAGACGCCCTGGAAAGAAGGGGAATTTATCTTGAAAGAGTAACTAAAAAAGACATAGAGGATATAATAAGAAATGGGCCAGGAGGAGAAGTGCCAAATTATGATGAACAAGAGATAAATAATGCTCCTGAAGAGTCTTATGGAGAAGCAATTCAAACATATCGGCAAACTGAACCAAAAAAGGTTACAATTAATGGTGAACATGTTTTACCAAGCGCATTTAAGGAAAAACCAAGACCTCTAAGGAGAAGGGCAAGGGATAAATTAGTGAATTATTCTCATGAAAGTAGAAAAGGATTTTTTAAAAAAGCTGCAGCAGCTTTAGCATTTTTTCTATAAATTTATAAACTTTTTACTCCATTGTTATATTATTAAAAATGGTAAACAAAATAATCCCTTCACTTATAGCTAAAAATCAAGAAGAATTTGATAAGCGTTATAAGAAAGTCTCAAAATTATCTAAAACATTTCATTTAGATGTTATGGATGGAAAGTTTGTCAAAGGAGAATCCCTTAACTTTGATTTAGAACTTCCAAAGAACAATTATGAAGCTCATTTAATGATTAAAGATCCAGAAGATTGGATTAAAGATAATTACCAGTTCGCCAAATTAATTATCTTTCACTTTAGTTCTGTAAAAGACCCTAGAAAAATAATAAGATTAATCAAATCAAAAAAGAGAAAAGTGGGTATTTCAGTTAATCCAAATATTCCAATAAGTAAAATAAAACCTTATCTAAAAGATCTTGACAGAGTATTGGTTATGACCGTACATCCAGGAAAATATGGGGCAAGACTCTTACCAAAGGACCTAAAGAAGATAAGTGAAATAAAAAAGATCAATCCAAAATTAAAGGTGGAAGTTGATGGGGGAATAAATAGTAAAACAATAAAAAAAGCAAGTGAAGCCGGAGCAAATTCTTTTGTTGTTGGAAGTTATCTCCAAAAAGCAAAAGAGCCAAAGAAAGCTCTAAAAAATTTAGAGAAATTAATCAAGAAATAACTTAAAACCTTTTAGTTTAAATCTCATAAGTTGCCAGCAAATTTAATTAAAAACATACATCGAAAACACACCTAATAATGGCCTTTTCATATTAATAACTAAATTACTCTAATTCTTTCGCAACTTCAAAATCTTCATTGAACTTCTTCATCCAAGCTTCCTTTTGTGATTCATCTGCTCCTTCAATCACTTCCTTATGGTCTTCCATATAATGTGGATGCATAGTATTCATCACTTCTTTGGCAGATTCTCCCTTAAAAGTTTTATCACAATCAGGACATTTCATTTCTTTCATATTATTTTACCTCCCATAATTTAGATTTATTCATGTTTTAATTTAATTAAATTGATATATAACGTTTTATTCAACACTTTTTTAACACTGATTACCAAAACTTAATAAAGCAAACTTATCTTTTATTACTAACTAAATAAAATGTGGTTTGCGATTTTCATAAGAGGCATTTGAAAAAAATCGCTTCTAAGGAACAAGAAGGGAAAATCTAAAAAAATCGCTTAGGTTATTTTAAAATGGAAAAACCCATAATTTATACCGCTCCGCAATGTTCTTGGTGCCATAAGGAAAAAGAATGGTTCAATGAAAATAAGATAGAATTTATTGAAAAAGACGTAACCGATGAAAAGAATGCAAAAGAGATAGTAGAAAAATCAGGTCAAACAGGAACTCCAGTTACAATTATTGGAAAAGAAATACTTGTTGGATTTGAAGAAGATAAGATAAAAAAATTATTAAAATTATAAAATGACTAAAACAGAAGAGTTTGATTTATTAATACTAGGCGGAGGAGGAGTGGGTTTAGCTTCAGCAATGTATGCGGCCAGGCTTGGATTAAAGAATCTAGTTCTAGGTTTCTCTCATGGTTCTGAACTCCCAGTTGGAGGAGTAATTACAACTACAGATGTTGTAGAAAACTACCCTGGTTTTATTAAAGAAACTGGAATGGGGATAGCTAAAAAACTTGAAGATCATGCTAGAAGCTACAAAGAAGTAACAATTAAAGAAGAAAAGGCAGAGAGTATAAAGAAAAACACAGATTATTTCATAATAACTACAAAAAAAGGAGAGTATAAAGTAAAAGCAATAATATTCGCAACAGGAACCAAATGGAAAAAATTAGAGGTTCCGGGTTCAACAGAGTTTGAAAGAAAAGGAGTAAATTACTGTGCCCTTTGTGATGCCCCATTATACAAGAATAAAATAGTTGGTTTAGTTGGAGGATCAGATTCTGCAGCTAAAGACGCCTTAGTTTTATCTCAACATGCCAAAAAGGTCTACATTATCTATCGCGGAGATCAAATACATCCAGAACCAATTAATTTAGATAGAATAAATGCAAAAGAGAACATAGAAATAATAAACAATACAAATATTACTGAAATTAACGGAGATAAATTTGTAACAAGTGCTATTTTTGATAAACCATACAATGGAAGTAACGAGTTTAAACTTGATGCAGTATTTGTTGCAATTGGTCACATTATTCTTTCAGACTTAGCAAAAGAGTTAGGAGTTAAAACAAACAAGAAAAACGAGATAATTATTGATCATGCAACTACGCAAACAAGTGTTAAGGGAATCTTTGCAGCGGGGGACGTAACAGATAAAGAGTTCAAACAATTAATTACCGGTGTAGGAGATGGTTGCACTGCCAGCTATTCAGCTTTTGAGTATATTTCAAAGAGCAAAGTTGAATTCTAAGACAATTAAAAATGAAGATATTTTTGGATTCCGCCAATATTGAAGAGATTAAAGAAGTGCTTTACTTAATAGATGGAGTTACAACTAATCCCAGTTTAATAAAAAAGGCTGTTGAAAGATATAAGAAAAAAGACAAAAATCTAGATCTTGAAAAATACATAAAACAAATTCTTAAGATTTGTAAAGGCAAACCTGTAAGTTTAGAGGTAATTGGAACAACTTACAAAGAGATGACAGAGGAAGGGTTAATACTTTACAAAAAGTTTAATCCTACAGCAAAAAATGTTTATGTTAAAATTCCCGTAAATCCTTGTTTAAAGGAATCTTGTCCTGTTTCCTCAGACGGAATTAAGGCAATAAAATTTCTTTCAAGTAAGAAAATTCCTGTCAATTGCACTTTAGTCTTTACTCCAGCCCAAGCAATGTTGGCTGCAAAAGCTGGAGCAAAGTTCATTAGCCCTTTTACAGGTAGAGAAGACGATTATATTAGGGAACTAAATAGAATAAAATTTGACAAAAAGGATTATTATCCAAAAGATGGATTCAAAAAGGGAAAAAAGATAATCCAAGACAAAGGAATAGTTTCAGGAGTTGATTTAATTAAGAAAACAAAGGAAATATTTATTAAACAAAAGACAAAATCTGAAATTCTAGCAGCAAGCATTAGAAATAAAACTCAATTTAGAGAAGTAGCACTTGCAGGAGCAGACATTGTAACAGTTCCATATAAAGTAATAAAACAATTATTAGGACATCATAAAACCGTAGAAGGAATGAAAGGCTTTGTTAGGGATATAGTCCCAGAGTATGCAAAGTTATTAAAGAAAAAATGAAAAGAGAAAAACTAATTTTAGCAATAGGAATAGTATTGATCGCTTTATTTGGTTTCTACGCCGTTAACACATATAACAAGGCGATAGATAACCAAGACGCAATACAAGAAATAATTGACAATCCTTTACAAGTAGAACAAGCGCTTTGGAAAGATATTGAGCTAGAAAATGTGCTTACAGGAGAAAAATTAACTATTTCTAGCATAGATAAACCAATTTTATTAGAAACTTTTGCAGTTTGGTGCCCAACTTGTAGAAAGCAACAAGACAAAGTTAAAGAACTTCATGAAGAACTTGGAGACGCAGTTATTTCAATTTCTTTAGATACAGATCCTAATGAAGATGCACAACAAATCATAGATCATGCAACTAGAAATGGATTTGATTGGTTCTTTGCAATTTCTCCTGAAGACATGACAAGAGCATTAATTGATGAATTTGGAATAACTATTGTAAATGCTCCAAGCGCTCCAATTATTCTTCTTTGCCCTGGTAAACAAGGAAGACTTTTACCCTCTGGAGTTAAATCTGCTCAAGAATTAAAAGAAGCAGTTGAAAGTTGTTAAATTAAATAGCAAGCCTATTTATTGATTTTATAACTTCCTTCCTGTTAGGATTAGCAACTCCACTTACCGCAGTATGCGTTCTTCCTTTATATCCAGCATTTCTTTAATTTCTAGCCAATCAATCTAACAAGATACCAAAAAGAGCGTAGCTTCTTTTTGGTTCTACAATAACCCTAGGAGTAATAATATTCCTGTTCTTCCTAGGATTAATATTTACAACATTTTTACAAAAATCTCTAACTAGTGTTATTGGAATAGTCTCCCCTATAGCATTTGGAATATTAGGAATAATTAGTTTATTATTAATATTTAACTTTGATTTCTCAAGTATTTTTTCTAAAAAATTCCATTCACCTACAACAAATAAACCATTACTAACTGCATTAATTTATGGATTCTTCTTTGGAGCAATTGTAATCCCTTGTAATCCAGCATTTATTGCAGCATTCTTTGCTAGAGCCTTGTTATTCACTAATTTCTTTTCAAGCATATCGAATTTTCTAGCCTTTGGTCTTGGACTAGGATTTCCTTTGTTACTTTTCTCATTAATCTCTGTAGAATGGAGCTCATCAATAATTAAATGGTTAACAAATAAGAAAAGGTCAATTAATCTAATGGCAGGATTGATCCTGCTAGTAATATTTGTATATTACTTAGTATTTGTTTTTAACATATTCAATTAAAATGAAAAAAAGATATAAGCCAGAACCAATGTCTATTGTAAGGATAGGAATTTCCTTAGTATTTCTTTGGTTTGGAATAAGTCAATTAACTTCTCCAAATCTTTGGACTTCATTAATTCCTAGTTATCTTTCTTCATTTGATCCAATTACTTTGGTCTACCTTCATGGCGCAATAGAAACAATTCTAGGATTCTTATTACTTCTAGGGATATTTACTCGGGTTGCAGCAATAGTTTTAGCATTGAATTTATTGCATACAATCATTCTTCTAGGATATAACCCCGTTGCAGTAAGAGATGCAGGAATTATTATAGCGATAATTGCAATTGCCATAAATGGGCCAGATATTTGGTGTTTAGACAAAAAAGTGAAACCAAAATAGATAACTAGCAATCATCAATAATGCCACATTCTCCATCAACCTTGTCTTATTTACTGGAGAAATAAGGCTAGTTCCAAAACACCCACAATTTTCTAAATTATTCCCCTTCTTATAGGCATTTGAAAGTGCATATGTGCTCATAAGTATTAGGAAGAATCCTAAACTAGAGAATAAAGCTGGCATATACTCTAACAAAATCATCGCCCCAACAAATATCTCCCCAAATATCACAATAAATACTCCCAATTTAGCAATTTTTCCACTCACCACTTCAAATTGAAGAAAGATCTTATAAAATCCCTCAATGTCCCTTAACTTAAGCAAACCAGAAACAAATAAAATCAACCCCACAACATATTTTGCTAAAAAAGCTAACATGGGTAAAACATCTAAGGCCATAATCAAAACAATAAACCCTGGTTAATAAAGTTTGATGTTAACACTGATCACACAACATTTAAGTAACTAATTTAACTTTTTATATCATGAATAAAAAGGTGATGATCTCTTTTGGGATCCTAGTAGTAATTGTTCTAGGATTTTTAGTGTATAATAATCAAGAACCAAATTATGCTTCAGAAGAATTAACAGATTTCAATGGAGAAATAATGGTTAGTTCTTCCGGGGAAAAATACCTAGTCGATCCTTCAAAAATACTTTCTGGTGGCCCTTCAAAAGGAGGAATAGGCGTTGAAAGAGGAATCCCTGCCTTAGCAGAAGAAAATATTAATTTCGTTTCAATGGATGAAGCAGATAAATGGATTCAGGATAATGAGTTAGTCCTAGTTTTAAATTATCAAGAAACGTTAAGAGTTTACCCATTACAAATAATGGTCTGGCATGAAATAGCAAATGACCAAATTAATGATGAACTAATAATTGTAACTTATTGTCCGCTGTGCGGTTCTGGAATAGCCTACAAAGGACAAATTGAAGTTGATGGAGAAAAGATTGAATCTAGATTTGGGACTTCAGGAAAATTATTCAATTCAAACCTAGTCATGTATGATGAAGAGACAGATAGTTACTGGACTCAAATTGATGGTAAAGCCATAGTTGGAGAGTTAACAGGACAAGAACTTGAAGAAATTTCCGTAGATACAGTCGTATGGAGAGATTGGAAGGCTTCAGAAGAAAGTCAAGATTCACAAGTATTAAGTCAAGAAACAGGGATGTCAAGAAGTTATAGGGTAGACCCTTACGGGAGTTATTATGAAGATAGTTTTATTCTATTCCCCGTAGAAGCAGAAGATAATAGAATACATGCAAAAACAGTAATCTTTGGTATCGAAATTAATGATCAGTTCTTAGCAATAGAAGAAGATGATCTAAAAGAGAATCCAATCATTGAAACACAATTGGCAGGGGTTAATATTAAATTTGAAAGGTCTGAATCAGGAATAGTTAACGTTATAAATCTGGACAACAATGAAGAAATAGTAAAGGAACGTGATTTTTGGTTTGCATGGTATGCATTCCACCCAGACACGCAACTTTATCAGAATTAATAATAAAAAGGAGGAAAAAATAAATGGATAAATGTAAAGGCTGTGGTGAACCAAAACCTTCAGATAAAGTGTGTGATGGTTGTTCACAATGTGGCGATTGCTGTAAATGTAAGAAGTAATTTTTATTTGAAAGATGGTGAGTTTAAGAAGTATAACTAGCGGAGGAAAGGCAATATATCTTGCATATGATCAAGGGCTAGAACATGGCCCAGAATCTGATTTTAATAATAAGAATGTTGATCCCTTGTATATTTTAGATATTGCAAAGAAGAGTAAAGTTAATGGAGTAGTTTTTCAGAAAGGAATTGCTGAAAAATACCGAAAGGAAATCAAGGCTTCAAAAATACCCTTAATAATAAAACTAAATGGGAAAACTAGTCTTTTGAAAGGAGAACCCTTTTCTGAACAAATATGCACGGTCAAAAGAGCATTAAATCTTGGGGCAAGCGCAGTAGGATTCACAATTTACATTGGAAGTAAACATGAAGCACACATGTTTAAGGATTTCTCAAAAATAGAGCGTGAAGCCCATAAATTAGGACTCCCTGTTATAGCCTGGATATATCCCAGAGGAAAAGGAATAAAGAATGACACTTCAAGAGAAAATATGGCCTATGCTGCAAGGACTGGATTAGAACTTGGAGCAGATATGGTTAAGATAAAATATGGGGGGAAACCAAAGGACTTACAATGGGCAGTTAAGTCTGCCGGGCGCTGTAAAGTGGTTGTTGCCGGAGGAACAAAAACTCGTGAGGGGGAATTCTTAAAACAGGTTAAAGATATCATGAAGGCTGGAGCTTCTGGTATAGCCGTAGGGAGAAATGTCTGGCAACATGAAAAACCAATTGAAATAACTAAAAAAATTCAAAAAATAGTTTGGAAATGATAATTAGGAAAGCAACAAAAAAAGATATCCCTCAAGTGATTGAAATGATAAAAGAGAATAGTCCAAAATATCCTAAAAAACTTGCATTGCAAGAATTAAATGAGATGTTTTCAAGATCATTATATCCTCCGACTTTTATCGTTGTTGAAGATAAAAAAGAAATAATGGCTTTTGGTGGATATTCTAATTCAGGAGTAGATGATATGATTTATAATTTATTTTGGATAAATACAAATTCAGAACATAGTGGTAAGGGATATGGTAGAAAATTAATAGAAAACATTATTAAAATAATCAAAAAAGAGAAATCTCCAAAGGCAAAGATGATTATTTTATCCACAAAAATTCCAAAATATTTTAATAAATTTGGATTTAAGAGTATAGGCCAAAAATATGATGGGGATTATGTTTTGATGGCAAAAAGATTAAAATAAAAATGATAATTGTGAATTTTAAAAATTATAAAACTGGAAAGGAAGCTTTGAAGTTAGCTAAGAAATTACATAAAAGGGGGGGATTCATTGGTGCTGTTAATTATCTGGATATTCAAGAGTTATCTAAAACCAAATTACCAATATTTGCTCAGCATGTTGATTTAAGCAAAAAAGTTTTAACTGGTTTTATTTTTGCAGAACAAATTAAAAAGGCTGGAGCAAAAGGAACTTTATTGAATCATTCTGAACACAGAATTAGTTTTAATGAAATAAAACAAACTTTGAAAGAATGTAGTGAATATAGGTTAAGAGTAGTTGTTTGTGTGCCTAATTTAAGTGAAGCTAAAAAAGTTATTAAATTAAAACCTTGGGCAATGGCATACGAAGATCCAGAGTTAATTGCAACAGGCAAATCAATTACAAAATATGATTCAAAATCTGTCAAAGAATTTGTAAAAATACTTAAAGGAACAAAGATTATTCCTTTATGTGGAGCAGGGATCTCCACAATAGAGGATGTGACAGAGGCGAAAAAGATTGGATGCAAAGGGGTTTTGATTGCTTCTGCAATAGCAAATTCAAAAAATCCTGATAAATTTTTGAAGGAACTAAAATGAAAAAGAAAAAGAGTAAGTTTGAAAAAGAAATCAAAGAAGAAGAGTTCAGAGTAACTATTTTTGGAAGTGCAAGAATAAAGAAAGGGGATGATAGCTATAAACAAGTTAACATCTTAGCAAAGATTCTTGGCGAATATGGAGTTGATATTGTTACTGGCGGAGGACCAGGATTAATGCAAGCAGCTAGTTTAGGCCATAAAGTTGGAAGGAAAAGATATATTGCCAAAAGTAAGAAAGACGGAAAGAAAAGAAAACCCGCCCACACAATAGGCCTAGGAATAAAACTCCCGTGGGAACAAAAATTCAACAAAGGAGTCTCAGTTTCCAAAGAATTTAGAAGGTTCTCAAAACGACTAGATAATTTTATGTTGCTATCTAATGTAGTTATTGTAGCCCCGGGAGGAGTTGGGACACTTTTAGAATTATTTTACACTTGGCAACTAGTTCAAGTTAAACAAATATGCAACATCCCGATTATTCTTCTAGGAGATATGTGGGATGGATTAATTGACTGGCTTGAAGAGAAGCCATTAAAGAGAAAACTATTTGATAAAAAAGACCTACACTCTCTATTCTATGCAAAAGATGCAAAAGAAGCAATAAAAATGATTGAAGAAGCACACAAAGAATACAAAAAAGGATCAAAGAACTATTGTTTAAATTACAAGAGGCATAAGTTATATTAAAATGGCCGATTTAGTATCTGGGCTGAAACACTAGATTTTATTGGAAAAATACTTTTAGTTCTAATGGCATTGCTAGTTCATAGAAGAATTAGGGAAGATAAGAAGATTGATAGACATGTTATCAAAGAGATGAAGATAGAGGGAAGTGTTGGAGTTATGGCATTAATACTCTTAATCATAGCTTATGTCCTTAACATGGCAAACCTATACTAAAAATGAGGTAAATAAATCTATTTTTCTTTTTCTATTATTAATTCTACAGCCTCTAAGAAGTTTTCAACCATATACGCTTTTTTATGCTTTTTTTTCATAAATTTAGCATCTTCTCCTAGTTCTCCTTTAAATGGAATTAGAATTCCACTACCATTCACTCTCAAAGCAGTTTCAACATCAGATAATCTATCCCCTATAACATAAATACTTGTATTAGATTTTTTCCATCCTTCTTCTTTAAGAAAACCATTTATCATCCCAGGATTTGGTTTTCTACATGAGAAATTTCCAACAAATTTTTTATTAAAAGTAAATTGTGGATGGCTTCGAACATAAGAAGGGTCGGCCCTCCCACAGAGAGCATATCGATTCAAATTGGCTCCTTTTTTCTTTAATAAATTAGTAATATAAGAGCAAACATTAGCGGCTCTCTTTTCATCCAACAAAGGAAATTCCTTAATTGCAACTCCTGCCTGATTAGTCATCATATGTATCTTAGCCTCAGGAAACTTCTTTCTCAAGAGTTTAATTCCCTTAACTACTCCCTCAAGGACCCTAATTTTATTTTTCCAATCTTTTTGATGCCCCAAATGATATTTCTTATCATAAATCAAAGTTCCATCTCGGTCAATACAAATTAGAAGATTTTTTTTCATTTAAGACTCTTAACAATCCAGTCAGAACTGATCCCAAATTTATCCAGAATCTCTTTTGGTTTCCCCGAATGAGGAATCCAATTAACTGCCAAATGCTTCATTTTTATTCCAGTTCCAACAAGAGAACTAGATAACATCTCTCCAATTCCTCCTTCAGGATAATGGTCCTCACTGATTATTAGATTATTTCCATGATTCTTAACAAATTTAACAAACTTTTCAGCCTTAAATGGTCTAACACAATACAAATCAACAACTGCAACATGCTTACCCTTCTTTTTCAGTTCCTCATAAGCCTTCAAACATTCATGTAAGGTAATCCCAGAACCAACTAAAACCGCTTTATCTTTATTAGATCTCTTTAAAACTTTAAAATCCCCAATTTTAAACGTTTCATTATTTTTATACAAAACAGGAGTTTTTCCTCTTGTAGTCCTAATATATTTTAACCCTTTAATTCTGTAAGAAAGAGCAGTTAATTTTTCTGTAGAAACAGCATCTGAAGGATAGAAGATATGACTGTACGGGAAAGACCTAAACATTGCCAAATCTCCCAACCCCATTTGTGAACTCCCGTCTTCTCCAATTGAAACTCCAGAATGTGAACCACAAATTGTTAAGTTTGGATCAGAAAGGGCAGCCATTCTAATTTGATCATGTGCACGAGTTAGAAATGCGGAGAACGTTGAAGCAAAAACATTATGCCCCTTTTTACTTAATCCCAAAGCCATTCCAATCATATTTTGTTCTGCAATGTAAGCTTCCACAAATTGTTTTGGGGTTTTTTTCTTAATCATACCAGATTTAGTTGAATTACTAACTTCCGCATCTATTGCAATTAATGAGCCATCAGATTTAGCCAAACTAGATAATGCACTTCCATATGCGTCCCTTGTAGCAATTTGGTCACCTAAACTGTATTTAGTAAGTTTTACTTTATTCTTTCTGAAATTCTTACTAGATTTCTTAATAGTATTAACTTTAAATTTATCAAAGTCAAATTTTCCTTCTGGGATTTCTTTTAATGATTCATATAATCTTTCTTCATCAACAGCTTTTCCATGCCACCCTTCTTTATTTTCCATGAATGAAACCCCTTTCCCTTTGAATGTTTTAGCTAATATGGCCGTAGGTTTATTGGACTTTTTAGCTTTCTTTAGTGCACTTAAAACTTGTCTAACCTTATGCCCATCTATTCTAATAACATCCCAACCAAAGCCTCTAATTCTTTCTTCATAACTTTTAATATCGTGACCAAGCATTGTTTCTCCTCTTTGCCCTAAACGATTGACATCTACTATGGCAATTAAGTTATCTAGTTTGTAATAAGCCCCTAGTTCTAAGGCTTCATAAACTGAGCCTTCAGCTATTTCACTATCCCCCATTAAAACATAAATGTTAAAATTTCGCCCTTGTAACTTTGCAGCTAAAGCCATTCCCACTCCAACACTCAATCCTTGACCTAAGCTTCCAGTAGCAACCCTTACCCAAGGAACATGAACTGAAGGAACTGGATGCCCTTCTATTGGACTTTTAAATTTCCTTAAGATTTTAGTGGGATCATGCCTGATCAAATTTGCCCTATACAAACTAGAATATAATATTGGAGCAGCATGACCTTTACTTAAGATAAACTCATCATTATCTATGGCAAATGGTTCTTTAGTATTGAGTCTTAACTCATTAAAAAATAAAACACTCATTATCTCTGCACATGACATACAGGAAGTAGGATGTCCGCTTCCAGCCTTAGAAGTCATTTTAATTGAATCTCTTCTCAAAGTATTTGCAATATCTTTAAGTTGTCTAACATTCACCATCTTTCTTTTTCTTAATAAGATAAATTAGTTTTTATAACTTACTAAGATATAAATCAAAATGATAAATTTTACCATTATTTTCATTACTCTTATAAAACCTTAATTCTTTTAACAATCATGAAAGAGGTGGGAACGTTTGCAGGAGGATGTTTTTGGTGTATAGAGTCAGCTTTTAAAGTTGCATCTAAAACAATTCTTAAAGGAATAACTAAAGTTACTTCAGGTTATTGCGGAGGAACAAAGAAAAATCCAAAGTATCAAGACTCTGGAGACCATCTTGAGTCAGTACAAGTAGAATATGATCCTTCAGAAGTTAAATATGAACAATTACTTAATATTTTTTGGAAACAAATTGATCCTACAGATGCTGATGGGCAATTTGCGGATAGAGGAGACAATTACAAAACCGCAATATTCTTTCACAACACAAAACAAAAGAAAGCAGCAGAAGATTCCAAAAAAGAACTAGAAAATTCCCATAGATTTAATGCCCCAATTGCCACAAAGATACTAAAATCTACTGATTTTTATCCTGCTGAAGATTATCATCAGGATTACTCAGAAAAGAATCCCATTCAATATAAAATCTATAAAAGAATGTCGGGCAGAGAAGGTTTCGTTAAGGCAGCCTGGAAGAAGTAAAGATTATTTCACCTTGTTTGCCTTTTTTCTCAATGATTCTTTCGCCATTAGTCTACTAAAAATCAACTAATTTATAAATCTGAATGTATAATTCATATTATTAAAAAGATGAAATCAAAAAAAGACGGGAAGAAAGTTTTAATTGATCTTAGAGATGTATTCAAGCATTATCACTTAGGAGATTCTGTAGTTAAGGCTGTAGATGGAATAGATTTACAAATAAGTGAAGGAGAGTTTGTCTCAATCATGGGCCCGTCAGGAAGCGGGAAGAGTACAAGTATGAATCTAATAGGAAGTTTAGATGTCCCAACAAAAGGTTCAGTCTTTTTAGATGGAGAAGACATTAGGCATCTAGAAGAATCAGATTTAGCCCAATTAAGGGGAAGAAAAATTGGTTTCATCTTCCAACAATTTAATTTAATTCCAAATCTAACGGCTAAAGAAAACGTCATGCTCCCAATGGTTTTCCAAGGTTTTCAAAAAGATGAAAGAGAAGAAAGAGCAAAAGAATTATTGAACAAGGTAGGGTTACAAGAGAGGTTTGATCATTATCCAACGCAGTTGTCTGGGGGAGAACAACAAAGGGTAGCAATTGCAAGGGCCCTGGCAAATGATCCCGAAGTAATTCTAGCAGATGAACCCACAGGAAATTTAGATACAAAAACAGGAGAAATGGTCATGGAATTTCTTAATAAATTAAATAGAGAAGGAAAAACAGTAATTATGATCACCCATGAACCAGAATTAGCAGCAACACATTCACAAAAGATATTCTGGTTAAAAGATGGAAAAATAGAAAAAGTTACTAAAGGAAATCTAAAGAGAAGGAGATAAAATGAATGAATATCTCACTTTCGCTTTTAGAAATTTAAGAAGACGAGGAATCAGAAGTTGGTTGACACTTCTTGGAGTATTTATTGGAATTGCGGCAGTTGTTTCTTTAATTATGTTAGGTAATGGATTAAGAGTTGCTGCTTCCGCCCAATTTGGAATTAGTTCTACTCAAGTAATAAGTGTCCAAGCTGGAGGTTTAAACGCCTTTGGCCCTCCAGGAAGTGGAGTAACAAATCCATTGCAAAGGGATGATGCGCAAGCAATAGGAAGACTACCCGGGGTAGAATTTGCCATTCCCAGAAACATAGAAACAATAAAAACAGACTTCAATGACTTTCAAGTCATTGGGCCCGCCCTCTCTCTCCCCCAAGGAGATGAAAGAGAATTTGCTTATGAAATATTAGAGTTAGAGATAGAAGAAGGAGATTTTCTTGGAAGAATGGAAGGAGGAAAAGTACTTCTTGGAAATGATTTCTCAGATAAAGATAAAAATGGTTTTGAGAGGGCAATAGAAGCAGGAGATAAAATAGAGATAGATGGAAAGAGTTTTGGAGTTAAAGGAATTTTTGAGAAAAAAGGAAGTTTCATATTTGATGGTATGATTTTTGTAGATGATGATGAACTTAATGATTTAGTTGGTTATGGAGAGGATGTAGATGTGATTGGAGTAAAAGTTAAGGACAAGGATTCAATAGACATAGTTAAGGAAGATATAGAAGAATTAATGAGGGATAGAAGAGACGTTAAAAGAGGAGAGGAAGATTTTGAAGTTTCAACACCACAAGCAGCATTAGAAACAATAAATGAGGTCCTATTAGGAGTACAAATATTTGTGGTTCTAATTGCTTTAATATCAATAGCAGTTGGAAGCATTGGGATAGTAAATACCATGACAACATCCGTCCTAGAAAGAAGAAAAGAAATAGGGATAATGAAGGCAATAGGTGCAAAGAACAAGGATATCTTTTTACAGTTCTTTTTTGAGGCAGGATTATTAGGGTTAATTGGAGGAATTATAGGGATAATGTTGGGTATAGGTCTAGGATTTTTAGGCCTTAACGCAATAAACAACTTCATAGGTTCAACAGTTAAACTCCAAATAGATTTTTTCTTGATCTTCTTTTCTTTACTAGGAAGTTTCCTTGTAGGGTCAATTGCAGGAGTTGTTCCAGCAATGAATGCAGCAAGACAAAACCCGGTGGAGGCATTAAAAGGTTAAAATGATAATCAGAATTATCTACGCGATTTCAATAGGGAGCATTTTAAGAAATCGCCATAAAAGAACAGAAAGGGAAGCTCAAAAGAAACCGCGAGGTGTCTTTTAATGGCAATAATTAGCGGAGATACAGCCAAATATGCTCTAAGAAATTTAGAACATAGAAAGGGAAGAAGTTTCCTAACAGTGATTTCAATATTTGTAGGTATTACCGCAATTTTTGTTTTTATTAGTTTTGGCCTAGGCTTACAAGCGTATATCGCAGAATTCACAACTCAAACTTCGGCTGATAAAATCTCAATTATGCCAAAAGGAGTAGGGGCCCCAGGATTAGATGATACCTTTTCTCTAACTGAAGAAGATTTAGAAGCCGTGGAAAGGGCAGCAGGAGTAAGGGAAGCTTCGGGAGTATATTCAAAAGTTGCAGAACTAGATCAGGATGGCCAAAAAAGATTTGTTTTCTTAATTGGATATGACCCAAAAAAACCCATTATTTTAGAGTTATTTGGAGATATTGGTATGTACAGGGGAAGATCCTTGAGAAGTGGGGATAAAAGCAAAGTTGTTTTGGGTTTTAATTATCTAGTCGAAGATAAAATTTTCAAGAGGGCTTATGATCTAAATGATAAAATTAATATCAATGGAAGAGACCTTGTGATTGTAGGTTTCTTTGAACAAATTGGAAATCCTCAGGATGATTCAAACGTCTACACCATTAGCGATTTTATTCCAGAAATGTATCCAAATGATACAGATGGATATGGATGGGTTGTTGCAAGAGTAGAGCTTGAAAATATAGATATTACTATAGAAAATGTGGAAAAAAAGCTTAGAAAATCTAGAAACCTTGAAGAAGGAAAAGAGGATTTCTTTGTTCAATCTTTCCAAGATTTAATTGAATCATATTCTGGAGCCTTAAATTCAATAGTGGCTTTCATCATTCTAATCGCATTGGTTTCAGTGTTAGTTTCTTCAATAAACACTGCCAACACAATGATTACTTCAGTATTAGAAAGAGTGAAGGAGATAGGAATAATAAAGTCAGTAGGAGCAAGAAATTCTGAAGTTTTAGGAATATTCCTTTTCGAGTCTGCCTTCCTCGGTTTAGTTGCAGGTATTTTAGGAGTTGGCATAGGATGGTTCTTTTCTTTTATGGGGGGATTATTTTTACATCATGCTGGTTGGGGATTTCTTTCACCAGTGTTTCCAGTTTCATTATTTGTAGGATTAATTTTGTTTTCAACAGTAACTGGGGCAATTTCAGGAATACTTCCTGCAATGAATGCTTCAAAGATTAGACCCGTTGATGCTTTGAGATATGAATAAACTACTGGATTGTTTATTCTCTGTTTCTTAATTGAAAAGCATCAATTTTTGTCCCATATTCTGGAAGAGTTATAAAAACTGAACTTATCTGAAAATATACAATGTTATCCATAGTTCCAATCTTAGAATAAGAAAGAGTTGTTTTCTCATTGGAATTATTTAATGGAAATTAATCAACACAAGCAAAATGCCTGTAGCAACGCTTGGTATATTCGCAAGGAAAATAATATGCAATCAAGACCGGGCCATTAAGACTTTCTCGAGGACCTACTTTCATCAACTGTGGGTGTTCATCCCTTTTCAACTGAAGGTCAACTTCCCATGGGACAAGCCCTTCCGGATCAAAATCTGGCAGAATAAAAGATAATGCCATCTTTCTACATTCCAAAGAAATCAATTCTGGCTTAATGACTCTTGGTTTGACTCCGTAGCCATTGAACATAATCTGTTTAAATAAATCAAAATCACTTATCTAGATAGAACCTCATTCCTAAAATCCACTCGAAGCCCATAATCAACAGGATCCATATTAATTCTCATAATCTTTCAGTAATTCTATGTTCTTTTAAACCTAACTAAAAAATTAACTAAAATCAGTGATGCCCATGATGAGGGTGTTTATGATGTTTCTTCTTATCTTTTCGTTTCTTCCACCAAGAATAAACTAACCAAACAACAAGGAGTAATGCCACATAAAACCAAATTGATTTACCCTCACTCTCTCCTCTACCCTTAAAATTATCTGTATTAAAAGAAACCATCTTTGATAAAGTTCTTCTTTCATTTATTTCATCAGTATAAATTACAACAAGACTTATTTCCCCCGTATCTGGAGTTCCCTCAAATGTAAATGTAGTATCATCGTTTGAGTCCAGTGAACCTATGATGTTCCTAGAACTTCCCTTTACCTCTAAATTTTCTTGTGAAGAAATTTCTATTGTTAAAGCTTCAACATCATGTTCCCCTATATTAAGTATTTCAAAGGTAATCACTTTTTTAGTTGGATCATAATCTTTTATTGAAATCTCAAAATCAACCCTTAAATCTCCAACATTTATGTTAAACGTTTGAGTAAGCGATCCTCTAGAACTAGTAACATGTAAGTCCAATAAATTATCTCCTTCAAGTGAATCTGCGTCCACCCTTAACTTTACAGGAAATAATAGGTGAGTTCCAAAATCCTTAACAAAGGTTCCAGAATTTATGTTTATAGAGCTCTCAGATTCAGGATCAACAGAAAAAGGAAACTTCTCAACTAGTGTCGCAGCAATAGTTCCACACGATGTATCCTCCACCCCATTTATTTGGAAAACGACCTTAACTGATTCACCGGGAACAGCAGGATAAGGATCTTGATTTACAAGCGTAGCATCAAGAGAACATCCTTCTATAGTTTGAGCAGAGACAAAGCTAAACGAAAGCATAAAAATCAGGATTAATAATATAGCACCTTTCATATTCTCTATAAAATGTTAATACTTTTAAATGTTACTTGGCTATGTTTTTTGTGAAAAAAACAAAAGAGGAATGGGAAAAGAAACTTTCTTCCCAACAATTTAGAGTTCTCAGAGAGCAAGCAACAGAGCCGGCATTTTCTAGTAAGTTGGATAAGAATAAACAAACTGGAGAGTATGGTTGTGCAGGTTGCGGTAATAAAATATTTTCTTCAAAAACAAAATTTGATTCTGGATGTGGTTGGCCCTCATTCAATGATGCAATTCCAGGTTCTGTAGAAACAAAAACAGATTATAAGATTATAATCCCAAGAACAGAAGTTCATTGTAAGAAGTGTGGAGGGCATTTAGGACATATTTTCAATGATGGTCCAAAGCCAACAGGAAAGAGATATTGTATTAATGGTTTTGCTTTAAAGTTTAAGGGGAAGTAGATCATTTATCTTCTCAATAAAGTTATGATATTTGTTCCAATTGGAATCAAATAAATATAAAATGCATATGAACCCCACATTTTAAAGAGCAAAAGAGCAACTCCCACGTACAAAACCATGATGAGATAGGCGGTGAACATGACGAATAACCCTAGTTTATTATAATCATAAATTGTTGTGCCATTAATCTTAATAAAACGAACGATAGCATGAACCCACAAGAATCCATTTTGCATTTTCAATCCCAGAGGAATTTTTCCCATTAATTTAACCTTTGGACCCTGAACATTGTTCATAATGATAAATTCAAATAAACCTCCCAAACCAAAGAAAATAATTGAGACCACCATAAATTTTAATCCCCCAAGAAGAAGGAGTGCTAATAGGACAAGAAAAATTATAAATCGAATGCCAAAACCAAACATCTCTCTTTTGCTCATATTTTGATTAGGAAAATGGATATTATAAACATAACTGGGCCATCTCTCAATAAATTTATATACTATTTTTAATTTAACCTATTATGAATAAGAAAAAGGTGATACTTCTAGGTGCTGCTGGAAGGATAGGAGAGGGTTTCAAGGAAGAATATTTAGAAAATAAAGAATATCAAAATGCATATGAATTAATTCTTGGAGTGCATAATAAAAGATTCAAAGATAAAGATTTCAAAGTAAGATCTTTTTCATTAAGCGATTATAAATCCGTAAAAAAAGCTCTTTCTGATATTGACATTGTAATAAATATGGCTGCTAATCCTGACCCTAATGCAAAGTTTGAAGATTTAGTTAAACCAAATTTAATTGGAGCATATAATGTATTTGAAGCAGCAAGAACGTCTAAATGTTCAAGAGTGATATTTGCTAGTAGCGTTCACGCGATAGAAGGTTACAGTAAGAGTTACAAGGTAGGAGGAGATGATACGCCAAAACCAGAAGATCTTTACGGAGCAACAAAAGCATTTGGAGAAGCCCTTTGCCATAGGTTCTCTTCAGAATTTAGTCTCTCATGCTTGGCAATAAGAATTGGAGCATACACTTCAAATGACAAGATGAAATCAGTTTGTTTCAAAAGAAAATATTATAGGCATGTAATAAGTCAAAGAGATATGGGATCATTATTACACAAATGCATAATTGCTCCAAAAAATGTTAAGTATGGAGTTTTAAGTGGGATTTCAAATAACAAAAGAGGAGATATGGATTTAAAACTTGCAAAAAAGCTTGTAGGTTACGTTCCAAAGGATAACATTGATGTTTTGTGTAAAAAATTTAAAGGAATTAAGTCATGAAACAAATAGGCTTTATTGGTTTAGGAAGAATGGGCTCAGGAATGTCTCAAAGGCTTTTGGAAAGAGGATTTAATGTTGCTGGTTATGACCGAACTCCAAGTGTTACAAAAAGCCTGACAAAAAAAGGGTTAACCTCAGCATATTCCTATGACGAACTTCTAGAAAAGCTTCCAAACAAAAAAATAGTCTGGTTGATGCTTCCAGCAGGAAAAATAACAACAGAGGCAATCACTAATTTAATCAAATTAATGAACAAAGGAGACATAATTATTGATGGGGCTAACGATTTCTACAAAAATGCAGAAAAGCATGCAAAACTTTGTAAAAAGAAAGGAGTACATTTTTTTGATTGTGGAGTTTCTGGAGGAGTTCATGGATTAAAGAATGGCTACACCTTAATGATTGGAGGTCCAAAATCTCAATTCAAACATATCGAACCTTTCTGTAAAGCTTTAGCTCCAAAAGAAGGTTATGGTTATTTTGGAGAGGTTGGAAGTGGACATTATGTGAAGTCAGTGCATAACATAATTGAGTACACATATCTTCAAGGTTTAGCTGAAGGAGTAGAACTTCTAGATAAAAAAAGTATTGACTTAAAGAAAGCAACAAAAGTCTGGGGCCCTGCTTCAGTAATTAATAGTTGGTTATTAGATTTAACAAATAAGGCATTAAATAAACCAGATTTTAAGAGTGTGGGTACGGAAATAGGGAGTGTTACAATTCAAGAACTTAACGCAACAAAGAATGACGTCAAAGGTTATACTCCGGCTTTTGATGTGGCAGTTAAAGTAAGAAGAGACAAAAACAAAAAGAGATTTTCTTTAGGTAAAAGAACTATTGCTGCAGTTAGAAAAGAGTTTGGCGGACATGTAGTAAAAAAGGATTAATTCAAAACATTTATAAATAGTTAACAGCTGTTAACATTATGTATACATTGCCCCAAGAAATAGAAGTTTGGTATATTATTCCTGCAATTCGTAAAAAGCTTGCAACATGTCTAATACAAGATCATAAAGCAACCTATCAAAAAACAGGAGATATTCTAGGGATTACAAAAGCAGCAGTTTCCCAATACCTAAAAAATAAAAGGGCGGCAAAGATTGAACTCCCTAAGGAAATTGATGGCAAGATTATGAAAACTTGCTCGATTCTCTTAAAAAACAAAAGCAACGCAGTTAAAGAAATAGATAAAATTCTTAAAATAATCATAAAGAAGGATTTACCTTGTAGGGTTTGCAAGTCAAACACCGGGGGAGCATTAGCAGATTGCAAGGAAATACGTATTAAAAGAGATTTCATAAAGAAGTGGGGACTTTAGTAAACCGTGTTTACTATATGTTTATAAATAAATTTCATATAATTCACATATGTTAAAAGGGTTAAAAGATCTAAGAAAAAAATTAAAGAAAATAAACAAGGCTAAGAAATTTGGAGCCTTTACTGGAGTAGTTACTTTCTTCTTACTTATATTTGGGATTACTGGAGCAACATTTGCAGCCTTAGGAACTTGTATTTTTTGTGTTCTACCCCTATTAACTTTTCTGCTTTCAATCTTTGGTTTAAGCCTAGGAACAATTCTAGACTATAATCAATATTTCTTAATAGCAGGATTTACTTTTTTATTAGCAACAGTTATCCTATTTGCATACAAAAAGAAACATTGTAAAGTCTGTAAAGTAGATTTAAAGAAATAATTAAATGAATTATTGTTTAATAAATTAAGAGTAAACTAATTATAAAATTAAATAAAGATTATTCAACAATTGGTTCTAGAGAACAACCAGAAATTGAAGCTAATGTTTCTAATGCTTGAGTTCCAGGATAACTCTGCCCATTATGTTTCCAGGTAGGATAACCAGTAACTCCCTCTGTAAGACAAAGACTTCTACTTGCATCACAATCAACATAATCAACTAATCTAAAAGAATTACCAAACATGGCTTTTTGAGTCTTACAATGAGGGCACCATTCTGTACCATACATTATAACTCCCGCATCATTCAAACATTGAGCAAATTCCTCGTTTGCCCCAGGACCGTCATCCCCTCTTCCAGAAAATATGACTAATGCAAATAATAATGCTAAAATAATTGCTGACCAAACATAGGCTTTGTTTTTCATATTAGAAATAAATCTAGATTCTTTTTAAATCTTCCCAAAAGATATTAGCATTGCCGCCATAATAATCATCAATAAATTCTCCAAGAAAGTAACTTTTGTTAAAGGAACATTGATCTTTGTCCCAAGGCAAGCACACTGAACTTTATTTGGAGAAAGTAAATTTTTTGTAACTCCCACTATTCCAATACCCATGATAATTAGAGTTACCCAGGCCACACCTAAAATAAAGAAATCAAAAAGGTAAAGAATACCTATGATGAATTCGATCCCTGGATAGGCCCAACCATAAAATCTAGAACGCTTAGCAAGAACATCATACATACTAAACGCCTTGACAAATCCTGGCCAGTCAACCATCTTCATTAAAGAAAATAAAATAAAGAAGATTCCCATATAAATAATCATAAAATCAAAAGTAATTGATAGAACAGTTCCAAGAATTAAGATTGTTGCCAAAAACCAAGGGAAAGCCTTGGAGAAAATCTCAGTTTTATACCAAGGTTCTCTTTTATGGTCAAATTTACTCTTACATGAAGAACTGCAAAAATAATGCTTTTCCTTGTCCTTTTCAGAAGTCAAATTATTTTTCACAGCAGTTTCAATATTTACAGACATGCCACAAATAGGATCTATTTTTTTATTCATTTTTTTATTCTTCTATCTAAACACCACTTATCTGGCCCATATAAAGTTATTGCAAAAGTGGTCAAAGCAAGACCAAGATCTCTAATTGCAACATCATTATATCCCAAGCTAAAGGTTATTCCAAGTAAATGCAATCCCAATAAAAATGAGCTTATTCTAGTAAATAAACCAGTTAATAATAAAAGTCCAAAGGCAGTTCCAAAAATCCCATTTAAAAAAATTAAAGTAAGAGGTTTTAAAGGTAAATCATATGCAAACCCAGGCAAATAACCTGCTAAAGAGCCAGGACTAAAAATCTGGGTTAAACCAAACCAAACAAAGACTAAACTAATAGAAAGTCTTACCAGGATTGGCGCATATTCTTTATAATTCTCCATCTCAAATAACCACTAATTTCCCTGCATGGGCATGATGTCCTGGACCACACACTACTGAACATCCAAAAACATATTCTCCTGGAGAAGGCGCAACAAATTCTCCAATAGAGGTTCTACCTGGATCAATACGTAAATTGAATCCAATCTTTGGAATGGCTATTCCATGAGAAACATCTTCACTAATGGCCTTTATTCTTACTAATTCTCCTGATTGATCTCCACACATTTTTTCACAGGCTAATAAATTTTGACTATTTAATTGAAAATTAAACCAAATAAGCATTAATACAACTATTAAGCTTACTCCAACCATTAACGACCCTAAATAACAAGGTTTCATAATTAAATAAGAAAATAATGATTAATAAATGTAATCTAATTTTACATGCTTTATTTATTGAGTTTCCTGTGAAATAAATAGGTGCAAATAGGACAAAAATTCCTAAGACTCCCAGTTCTAATTCCCTGAAGGATAATTAAATCTTCCCAACTAAATCCAATCCCGGCTTCAAAGTTTCTTTTCCAGGAGTCCAACTTGCCGGGCAAACTTCGCTTCCATTCTCTCTAACAAATTTTCCTGCTTGAATTTTACGTAATAATTCTTTTGAACTTCTTCCTATTGAATTGTCATGCATTTCATACGCCTTTAATATTCCATCAGGATCAATAATAAATGTCCCACGTAGTGCCAGACCTTCCCCTTCAATATAGGTCCCATAATTTCTACAAACTTCTCCTGTGGGGTCCGCAAGCATAGGATAAGTTATCTTCTTTATTGTCTCACTACTATCATGCCAAGCCTTGTGAGTAAATACTGTGTCTGTACTTATACTAAATATCTCTACACATTCATTCTTAAAATTCTCATAATTATCTGCAAGTTCCCCTAACTCAGTGGGGCAAACAAAAGTAAAATCTGCTGGATAAAACACTAAAACAACCCATTTACCTTTATAATCTTCTAAATTAATTTTTTTAATCTCTCCATTATGGAAAGCTTTTAGAACAAACAGTGGAGCCTTTTCATTAATCTGAATCATTTTAATCAAGAATAATGCCCTTTAATCTTGGCATCCCCTTTAATCTTACATTGACAAGCTAGTCTCTTTTCCACTTTCAAATCAAGATCTTTCTCTTCTTGAGTCAATTGCCCTAAGTTTTCCTTACCTTCAAGAACATCTATAACACAAGTTCCACACATTCCATCTTGACATCCAAAAGGAATATCTGCTTTAGTACCTTCCTCAATTATTCCACTTCCTTTTTTAACCTCAAAATCTTGATCACCAATTGTTAATTTAACCATCTTAATAGCTATGAAAATGGGTTTAAAAAGATTCTGTAGAATTATTTTTCTGAATGCCCCCTCATAACATATAATCCTTCACGAGCAGCTCCATTTCCAAATCCAATTCCTAGAAGGCCAGTCACAACGGCTTCCATGTAATTTCCCCTCATCGCTTGAGCAGTCCCTGCAACGATAAATCCTCCAGAAATAAGAGCATGAGCGGTTAATGATTTAACCGCGTAAGATAAGCTTTTTCTTCCAGATCTAGGCGTAATTGAAGATTCAGGGGTTGTTCTTGATGTTTCAATATAATCTTAAGGAAATTAATTAGTTCTAAGCTTTACGGAGCAACTTCCCTTAAAGTTTTAACTATTTTTTTTAGTTCCTTAACCGTGTATTCTAATTCTTCTTTAGTATTATATTTGCTCAAACTAAACCTTATGGAGCTATTGGCCTCTTCTTTTGTAAGCCCCATAGCTAATAAAACGTGGCTGGGTTCTATTGATTTTGAAGAACATGCACTTCCTGCAGAGACCATAATTCCTTTTTCATTAAGAAAACTACTTATTGCTTCTCCCTCAATATTCCCAAAACAAATATTCACATTATTGCACAATCTATTCTCTCTTGGACCATTTAGCTTAGAACCAGGGACATTTTCAAGTATTTTCTCAATGAGATACTCTCTATATCTTTCCATCTTTTCAATATCTTTTTTAGAAGAAGTCCTAACTGCTTCACCAAATCCCACAATTCCAGGAATGTTTTCTGTGGAACTCCTCAACTTGAACTCTTGTCCTCCTCCGTGTAACAATGGTTCAATCTTTACTCCTTCTTTAATAAATAATGCTCCAACTCCCTTAGGCCCATGGATTTTATGCGCATTTAATGTAACTAAATCCAAATTATCTTTTACTACGTTTATTGGAACTTTGGTAAATGATTGACAGGCATCCGTATGAAACAAAACCTCCTTAGATTTACATATTTTCCCAATGGATCGTATATCATTAATTGCCCCAACTTCATTATTTCCATGAATTACTGAAACCAAAATGGTTTTTTCAGTAATTGCTTTTTCTAACTCATCAAGATCAATAAACCCTTCTTCATCAACATCTAAATACGTAACTTTGCCTCCTTGTTTTTCAATCCACTTACATGCCCCCAAGATACAGTCATGTTCAACTTTAGTCGTAATAATGTGGTCTTTTTCAGGATAATTTTTAAAAAACAATCCCTTAATGGCACTATTGTTTGCTTCAGTTCCTGAGCCAGTAAAGATAATCTCTCTAAACTTTGCCCCAATTTCTCCCGCAATAGTTTTCCTAGATCCTTCTAGAAGTTTCTTTGCTTCTTCTCCTTTAAAATGCAATGAAGAAGCATTACCATACTTTTCAGTAAGATACTCTCTAACAACTTCCGCAATGTTTTTATCCACTCGAGTAGTCGCTGCGTTATCTAAGTATATTTGCTTCATTTTATTTAGAATGGGCGCGAGGGGAATTTAACCCCTTTCTCCCGGGCTGGAGCCAGGTATAATAAACAGTATACTACGCACCCGTCTATGACTTTATCTAGAAGAGGTACTTTTTAAGATTTTGGTTAAACCGGAACGCCTGCAGAATAAGATGAACCTCGCCTAGGATTCTTATGCTCTTCATTCACAGGAACTTTTTTTCCATCCATATGATAAATCTCAATTGCCGGAGACTCTCTTTGATTTTCATGCCTGAATCGTTCTTCATATCCCTGTATTCTTCCAGCATCATATGCCCCAACCCCTATGGCAGTCACTAATGTCAAATTTACCGCCCATCTGGCAAAGGTTGATCCATGAAGTCTATTAAAATGATGTACGGCAGACTCATAAATTTCAGATTTACAAATCAAATTCATTAATTTTCCCATTAATTTTTTACAAAAAATGTTTATTTAAAGTTATCATAGGAAACCAATTTATTTTAAAACACTCTTTTCATCGCCCTTTTATGAGATTACTCTCTTCTCTATTAGCAACCTCAGCACTTTTACTCAACATGGGCTGTGCAAGCTTATCCACTGACAAAACTAAAGGAAATGGGCCTCTTGAAAGAATGGCTGCAATTTCTACTCCTAGAAACATCCTCCCTTTAAGAGAACCTCTTCCAGAGGTCCATACACAAGATAATTCTCCTCCAGTGATAAGTGTTGAAGGGCCAGGTCGTTTAGCAAGTGATGTATTTGGTATTGTCTCCCCTGCCCCAAAGCCTAACTTCGGAGAAGCTTTCCCCAGTGACCCTAGAGAAATCCCCGGGGTTTCATTAATAATAAAATATCCTGTAGAAAATCCAGATCTTTATTTAATACATTTTAGACAAGCACATATGTTCTCGGGTATGGACGTCCTTCTTGCAGGTGAAAGGCTAAGAGGAATTGCAGAAGGATTAGAGAATGGATTAAAAGACAAAACTGGAGTAATCCCCCAAAAGTATATGGAAGCATATGACGCAATAATTAATCTAGAAAGGGAGAATGTAGCAAAACATTTTATTAATATTGGAGGCATGATCATAGGGTGCCAGAATTCAATATATACTGCAGTAAAGCATATAGATGAAAATTATGGAATAGACACTGCACACGTAGAAGGATTAACTTATGAAGATTGGTCTAGTGAAGGATGGAATTCTAAAAAAGAGCATGCCCTTAGAAAAGATACTGCAATAGACGCATTAACAAAGTTATCTAGAGTATCTTGCATAGATGTTAAGATAGAATGGCCAGATTTAAGACTTTTTACGGGGGGATTAATTTCTTTTTGTGATGATACTCTAAGAAAAGTTTATCCTGGAGAATTTGAAAAGGAATATCTGAAAATCTTAGATGAGTTATATGCTACTGGCAAATTTACCAAAAGCTCCATGGACAAAAGAGAGGATGCAACTTTAAAGGCAGTTATCATGTCAAATAAGGGCCCAGGAGGAGTAGCAGGATTAGCATATGGGGGATCACACGATTTTGCAGACAATGTATGTGAATGGAACCGTGACAAGAGTAATGATAGGAAGGTCTATTTAATTGATCTTTTCCCAGGAGATAAAGCATTGTACTTTGATGAACAAACAAATAAAATTAGAGAGTACGTCGAGAATAATTAATCAATTAAATAATTACAGATTTAGAATTCCCTAAGATCATAAACTCTTCTATAAATGTCCGCCTCTCCAGTACAATCTTCATCTAATCCTTTGAAAGAATAAGCATCCATTAGTCCATTAAGGACCGTTTGTGAACAAGCAACGTCAGTTTTATCCTGAGGATTAGTTGTAAGGCTTAAACCCACTTTACTATTCCCAAGAACTGCTCTTTCTACAGATCTTCTAAAAGAAGTTCCATCTTCAAAGTTTCCCTCAAAGCCAGCATCTTTCAAGATTTCACGAGCCGTATCTAATTCTTCCTGTGTTCTTATTTGTTCACTAAATTCTAAATATAACATAAAAACATTGCCCAAAAAGAGTATTTAAGTCTTCCATTTAAGTTTTGTAATCTTTGACATTTCTTTTAAAATTACCTTTTCATCCTTCCTCCATAGAATTTCAACTTTCCCAATATATTTTTTGATCTTTTTAACTGAGGGGTACTCTACTCCAAGTTCAGAAAGAGTTTTTTTAAGTCTAGGACTATTTCTAAAACTTTTATTGTAAGACCCAGAATATCTAAAAATTATTTTTGGAATCACCCCAGCTTTTTAATCTCCTTAATTTCTTCATTACTTATTGAACAACCTTTAAATCTCATCGCCCACAATAAAGCATCTAAAGTCCTTGGATCTTTTATTTTAATAAACCCCTTCTTATATGCAACATAGATTAATTCAGTGGACCTAATAATTTTACACGAACCAAATTTCTTATAATTGTCTTTATGCGATGTAATTTCCATATGTAATTTTCTTTTTAACAATTTGATTAGATTATTTGGCTTCTCACACATAACTCTTGTAGTTCTTTCATCAATTGCAGCTACATTCTGAATCTTCTTTTCATCTAAGATTCTAGAAAGGACAACAACTGCAGCCTCCCCCAAATCAATAATATGAATATTCTTCCCTTTCCCCACAAAAGTACTGTTTGCCAAGTCCAATAATTCTTCTACCTTTTCTGAAACGTCAGCGTCTTTTACTCCCAAAGCAGAAGGAAACTCCAAAATTCCTTCATCCACAAGTCCTTTCATCCGTAAAGCCTCAAGTTCAAACCTTTTATTTTTTATAGGTTTTCCAACAATTTCCCCATAAACTTCTCTAGGAATTATAAATTTCCCATCAAAAGATTTTTTCAAATCTCTAATTACTTGAAACATCCCATTCATAGCCAGGGTAATTAATGTGCTTGCATCAAATATTATTACTTTCATTTTACTTTCCTCGCTTTATTTATCATAAACTTGTCGTGTGTGCTTTATGATTGTCATTCAAAAATCCCCTGAGCCAATTTAATTCGTTCACGAGCAGAAATAGTTTTTGATTCCGAAGCGTCTGAGATTCCAGTTCCTCCAGCGTACTCTGCAAGCTCATACATTGTTATACCTAATAACTTTGCAGTTCTTTCTAGAGAAATCCCGTGAGCGTAAATTCTAGAGGCCTTGTTTATCTGTGCTCTCCTAAAAACCTCTTTGATGTAACCTCTCAACTTTCCAGAGACCTTTCCAACTTCCTTCCTTATATTTTCAAAATCTCTTCTAAAATCCTCAAAATTTTTAACTTCAATATCTTTTATTGCATGATCTAAAGAACCAATAACTATTTTGTAAAAGGTTTTGTAACCTGCATATTTCTTGTAATTCTCCCCTTCAATAATCTTACTCAATGAATAAACAACAACTGCAACAGTTACATTATCAACATCTTGAGTTCTAGAAGCAGTATTAATTGTTTGGCTACTTAATTCCTTAAGAGTTTGAGCATCCCCTTTTCTAAAAGCCTCACGGGTTCCTTTTAGAATTTTTAAAATATTATTAACCTCTTGCATAACGACAATAACAAATCCACATTAATAAACCTTAAGTTTTTGAGAATAAAATATACAAAAGTATATACTTAATAACAACAATCTTTATAAGTAAGTATATACAAAAGTATATATGAAAGACAAAAAACCTTCACCTTCAATTAAACAAGAAGCTGAAAAGCAAATAAAAGAAAAAATCCATAGTCCAGAACATATGAAAAAGGACAATGTGAAAAAGGACAATAATAAGGAGAAAAAAGAAAAGAAAGTTGAGGGAAAAAGAATTGAACTTAACGCAAAAGAATTCAAAATAAACTTTGAAAAGCTTCAGTCTGATGTCAAACAAGCTTATGAGTCAATGAGAAAACTTGTTCCAGATTCAATAACTGAAAGAGAGATTAAACCTTTTGGAAATGCTGCACACATAATTCTTCCAAAAGAATATGCACATAGAATGGCTAAGGTAATAATTAAGAAATAAGCTTTTATACTCATTATCATTAAATCCCCTATGAGAAAGAGGAAGTATCTCCCTGAATTTGTTTATGGGGGAACTGATGGAGCAATCACTACTTTTGCAATTGTTGCTGGAGCAATAGGCGCTTCATTAAATTCAGGAATAGTTTTAGTACTTGGACTAGCTAATTTGTTAGCTGACGGTTTCTCTATGGCTGTTTCAAACTATCTTTCAACAAAATCTAGAATAGATTTGCACAAGGGACATCCACATCCAAAACATTACAGAAATATGGATGGAAATCCAAAGAAGACTGCAACGGCCACATTTATCTCATTCGTAATTATTGGTTTCATTCCTCTAATTACTTTTGTAGCAGGGACATTCATGGAAATATCTGACTCAAACAAATTCCTTTATTCAGCAATACTAACCGGAATTGCTTTCCTAATTGTTGGAGGAGTTAAAGGAACCTTAGTAAAAAAGAATAGAGTTCGTTCAGCACTTGAAACACTAATAATTGGGGGAATCGCAGCATCTCTAGCTTTCTTTGTAGGATATCTTCTAAGAGGATTTGTCGCTTAACATTAGTTTTATATATTAATATAAATATTATTCAATATGAAAAAAGCATTACTTGATAGCTCATTTATTATTTCTGCAGCTAAAGAAAAGTTAGACATATTTGAAGAACTACAAGAATACCAAATTTTAGTTCCAGAACAAGTCATTAATGAAACTTTTAGAATTTCTGAATCAAATCAATCTTTAAAGGATAAAGATGCAGCTTCCTTGGCATTAAAGATTCTACATAATTCCAGAGACCAGTTCAAAAGAATAGATTTAGATTCGGGGCATACAGACAATCAGATAGTGAAATACGCTGAAAATGACCCAGAAGTCTTTGTAGCAACCCTAGATAAGGAGATAAGAAGCAAGTTAAAAGGAAGATCAATAGTTATAAGACAGGGAAGTAGAATAGAGGTTGTTTAAGAGTTCTCAACCTTTGATAGGTTATTCAATATCTCTTCTGTTTTAGTTTCATCCCACAACAAACTAACCCCTAATTTTGTAGAAGCTTGATCTTTTCTAATCAAATCAAGTTTTTCTTTGTTAATGGCTTTAAAATATTGTTCTCTTTCAGAATAAACATATTCACAAAGAAACCAAAGCCGATCTATTTGGTCATCAGACAGTGCTCTGACTCTCTCAGAGATCTTTTCAAACATTTCATCTGAAATAACCTCTCCAAATTCATTTTTTGCCTCTTCCATCCAATAAGACTTAGATTAGAGTTAATAAACTCTTCAAACTTATACACGAAAGCCTTTTAAACCAATTCTTACTCTAATTTTTACAATGTTCTATGTAACTGAAGTTGAGGACTATGTCCGTGTTGATCCAACCCTGTTTGGACTGCCAACAAACCAAGCTGTCGAAGATCAATTAAGAAATACCTATAAAGAATATTACGATAAAGAATTAGGTAATGTTGTTGCAGTAATAGATGTCCTTGAAGTAGGAGAGGGAGTAATAATCGCTGGAGATGGAGCAGCATACTATGATTCTAAATTCAAATTATTAATCTGGAAACCAGAGTTACAAGAATTAATTTATGGAGTAGTAGATGAAATAACAAATTTCGGTGCGTTCATAAATATGGGGGTAATGAAAGGAATGATCCACATTTCTCAAACAATGGATGATTACGTTAGCTTTAGTAAAGAAGGAACTCTTTCAGGAAAGGCCTCAAAAAGAGCACTTAAGGCTGGAGATTTATGTTTAGCAAGAGTTGTAGCAATCTCACATAAAGGAGATGATCCAAAGATCGGGCTAACAATGAGGCAACCAGGATTAGGAAAATTAGAATGGGTAAAAGAAGACGCAAATAAGAAACAAAAAGATGATGAAAAAGCAGCAAAGGCTGAAGTAAAGGCCGCTAAAGGAGCAAAGAAATAATGGCAAAATCAAGAGCATGTAAAGTCTGTAAGACAATCTATGAAGGAAGAGAAAAATGTCCTAAATGTGATTCAAAAGAATATACTGAAACAATAAAAGGGAGAATAGTAGTTATTCATCCAGAAAAATCTGAGATTGCTCCTAAATTAGGATTAAAAGAAAAAGGAGAATTCGCAATAAAAACAAGATAAAATGGCAGAACTAAAAATAATTCATGAGACAGAAAATCCTTTATTTAAGAGAAAGGAAATCATAGCAGATTGGACAGATGAAACTTTACCCAAGTCTACAGATGTTGCAACTACACTTTCTGAAAAATTCTCAGTTCCTTTAGGGAATGTTGCACTTAAGAACATAAAGGGAAGGTTTGGATCAAAAACATTTGAAGTAAAAGCAAATATCTATGAGTCTAACGAAGATTTAATGTCAACTGAACCTAAACATAATAGGCCTGCTCCTGTTGAAGAAGTAAAAGAAGAAGCTCCTGTTGAAGCACCTGCAATTCAAGCGCCAGTAGAAACTCCTGCTCCAGTTGAAGAAAAAAAGGAAGAAGCTCCAGTTCAAGAGAAACCAGCAGAGGTGGTTAAAGAATAATGGCAAAGAAAGGAAAGAAAGGAAAGAAGGCTCCACGTAATAAACCAACTAGTAAGAAATATACTAAATTCTCTATTGATGGAGACACAGTTAAGAGACAATTAAATTGTCCAAGATGTGGTCCAGGAATATTTTTAATGGTTACTTCAAACAGAAAATATTGTGGTAAATGTCATTTTACGGAGTTTGAAGGCAAAAAAGCTGAAGAACCAAAAGAAGAAAAACCAGCTGAAGAAAAGAAAGAATAATTAAAAAATCTAAATCTATTTTTCTACACTTCTTTTTCCAAATTATCAATTCTATCCCTTAATGAAATTGCATATTCAAAATCTAAGTTCTCTGCTGCTTCATGCATTTCTTTTTCTAATTGAGGAATAAGCCTTTCTTTCTCAGCCTTAGGAATATGCTTTGTGTCCCTAACAACAAATTTTTGATCCTCAATCTTTCTAATTATTGTTGTAGGAGTTATATTATTCTCTTTATTATATTTCATTTGAATTATTCTTCTTCGTTTGGTTTCCTCAATTGCTTCTTCCATTGATTGAGTCATATTCTCTGCATACATAATTACTCTTGAATTTGAATTTCTTGCTGATCTCCCAATAATTTGAATTAAACTTCTTCGATCCCTCAAAAAACCTTCTTTATCGGCGTCCAAAATTGCTACTAAACTAACTTCTGGAAGATCAAGACCTTCTCTTAACAAATTAATCCCAACTAAAACATCAAATTTACCGAGTCTAAGTTCTCTAAGTATTTCCCCTCGTTCTAAAGTTTTTATTTCAGAATGTAAGTATCTTGCCCTTATTCCTTGAGAAGCAAGATGGTCTGAAACTTCTTCAGCCAATTTCTTTGTTAATGCAGTAATAAGTATACGTCTTCCTTGTTTTACCTCTCTTGAAATTTCTTTTTCTAAGTCTTTCATTTGTCCATCTATTTTCCTCACTTCAACTTCAGGATCTAATAAACCAGTAGGACGAATGACCATCTCAATGGCCTCACCTGATTTTTCTAATTCATAATAGGAAGGAGTTGCCGAAACAAAGATGGTGTTTGCTTTTTTAAAATAATTTTCAAATTCAACAAATTTTAATGGGCGATTATCTAATGCACTAGGCAAACGAAATCCATAATCAACCAAATTTATTTTTCTAGATTTATCTCCCTCATACATTCCTTTAACCTGCGGAACTGTTTGATGGCTTTCATCAAGTATTAATAAAAAGTCTTCTCCAAACCAATCAAGCAAACAAAATGGCTTCTCCCCTTCTTTCCTACCCTCTAAATGTCTAGAATAGTTTTCTATTCCCTTACAATATCCCATTTCTTCAATCATTTCTAAATCATAATTTGTTCTTTGCTTTAACCTATGCGCTTCAATATCTCCCAATTTCAAAAGACGGTCTTCTAACTCAGTTCTTATCAATTTCATTGCCTTTTCAGTATTATTTCCTGGAGTAATGAAATGACGTGCAGGAAAGATCATATGATGATCATAATTACAAATGATATTTGCATTATTTTTATCAATTTCAACAATTCGGTCAATTTCGTCTCCAAACAATTCTATACGAATGATGTTTTCCATACTTCCCGGAATAACATCAATAGTATTACCTTTAACCCTAAATCTCCCAGTCAATAACTCCATATCATTTCTCTCGTATTGCATTGAAAGTAGGATTGAAATCAATTCTTTTCGTGTAATTGTCTCCCCTTTTTCAAAGTCATGACTTGCTCCTGAATAGTTTTTTGGATTCCCAAGACCATAAATACAACTTACTGAAGCAACAATTATAACGTCATCTCTAGAAACCAAAGAAGTTGTGGCACTTAATCTTAAACGCTCAATCATTGTATTAATTGATGAATCTTTCTCAATGTATTGGTCCTTTTGAGGCAAATATGATTCAGGTTGATAATAATCATAAAATGAAACAAAATATTCTACCCTATTATTAGGAAATAATTCTTTTAGTTCATTATATAATTGAGCAGCTAAAGTTTTGTTGTGTGCCAAAATTAAGGTCTTTTTCCCTACTCGAGAGATAACATTTGCAATAGCAAAGGTTTTCCCACTACCAGTAACCCCCATAAGCGTTTGGAATTTCTTATTTCTTCCAATACTTGAAACCATTTTCTCAATAGCCTTTGGTTGATCGCCTTCTGGCTTAAACTTACTAACTAATTCAAATTTTTCTTCCATTATAGTTTTTCCAATTGATAAGTTTAAATTATTATCTAATTGGGTAAATAGTCAATTCCTCAAGAATTTAACTTACCTACATAGAAAATTTAGAGAATTAAATTAAATGAATAATTGTCTGGTTGTTTAGTTAGATTTATTAATCTGCATTTCCACAATGAAATATGGTGAAAAGAGTAGTATTTGGACTAATTATACTAATATTTATCCTTGGAGTAATTTATTTAATTCAACCTGAAAAAGGGGACTGTAAAGTCTTGGAAGAGAAATTTGATGAGATAGTTTCTGGATCCAATGGAGTAATTCCTGCTAGGTATGGTTTGCCTTTCAAAAGTGTGCTTCTTGGGGGAACTTTAATAAAAATAGAAGATGTTGGCCCAAATAGATCAGGAAAACCAGATCTATATGCATACAAGTTGCATTTTAAAGGAGAAAAAGAGGAAGCATACCTTTATTTAATGACCACTGTAGGGAACATTTTACCTTACGAAGAAAGCAATTTTTATGTATTTGATCAAGAAGGAATCAGTAAGTCAGGTATGCATTCAGGAGAATTCAATGATAGGGAAATGACTGACTTAAAAAAATTTACTTGTTAAATCATTCCAACTAAACAAATCATTTTCCATTATCAGTTCTTTAGTCCCCGACTCCTCAAACTTCTCTGATAATTAATTGCAAATCTATGTGCCTCATCCCTAATTGCCCTAAGAAGTAAAAGCCCTTTACTCTTTGGTTCTAGTCTAATTGAATCTGACTTCCCAGGAATAAATACTTCCTCAAGTCTTTTAGCTAGAGATATCACTGGAACTTTTATCTTTAATTGATTTAGAATTTTAGTTGTAGAAGAAAGTTGTCCTTTACCTCCATCTACAATAATTAAATCTGGTAATTTCATACTTTTTTGAAGCATCCCTCCTTTACGATAACGCCTCCTTATGACTTCTTCCATTGCTAGAAAATCATCAATTCCTTGAACACTTCTAATTCTAAACTTCCTATATTTTGATTTATCACTTTGGCCTTCAATAAAAGTAACCATGGATGCCACAGTATTTGTGCCCCCTAAATGAGAAATATCAAAACATTCAATATGTTTAGGTAATTTATCCAAGTTTAGTCCTATTTTCAGATCAATCACACTTTCTAAACCAGAAAAGAATGTAGCTTCAACATTTTTTAAAACTAAATCTAGAAGCTTTTTTTTCTCTCCCCTAGTTGGAACAACAATTTCCACACTTTTCCCCCTCAACTTTTCTAAATATTTCCCTATGGAACTACTAAGTTTATCTGGAACAATGACTATTTGTGGAACTTGGGTAGTCATATAAAATTGAGTGATAAATTCTTCTACCACTCCCTCCCTATATGGGAAACTAAATTTCTGTTTACCTTCTAATATTCCCTTTCTCATATTAAATACTAAAAGATAAATCATTTCATTATCAACGGCGTAATTAATGATGTGGGCATCTACCTGCCGTTTTAATTCCATAACTTGACGATCCTTTAAACTTTTTAAAGCAAGAATCTGATTTCTTCTAGTTATTGAATGTTCATACAATTTCCTTTTTGAACTGATTTTCATTTCTTTTTCTAATTCATCTATAACTTCTTTAACGTGCCCCTTTAAAATCAGACGCACACGTTTAGCCCTTATTCTATATTCTTCTTGATCAATAACTTTTTTAATCCTTATTGAAGGGAGTTTCATTAAAATTTTAAAATTTCTTCTTAAAACATCAACTATATGGTTTCTCATTGTCCCAGAAACAAATGGGCCATAATATTCTCCTTCTCCCTCTCTTTTTCTTACAATTTCTACCCATGGATAGTCTCCCTCACCATGAAATTTAAGATAAGCATACCTTCTAGAATCTTTTAAATCAATATTATATTTAGGATAATATCTTTTTATCAAGTTATTTTCTAATATTAACGCTTCAACTTCCGTTTGAGTAATCAAAAAATCAATATCGCAAATTTTAGAAATAAGCATGGTAGTCTTAGGGTCATGCTCTGTTTTTTGAAAGTAACTACTTACTCTTTTCCTCAAATATTTAGCCTTTCCAACATAAATTATAGTCCCCTCTTTATCTTTAAACAAGTAACATCCAGGGGACACAGGTAATTTGGAGATTTTTTCTTTAAATTTCATATTTAGTAAATTATTCCTATTAATATTAAAGGACTTTACTTAAGAATTGCCCAGTATAACTTTCTTTAACTTTTGAAACTTCTTCCGGAGTTCCAGTTGCCACAACTTTTCCTCCGCCCTCTCCTCCTTCCGGCCCAAGGTCAATGATGTGATCAGCACTCTTCACTACATCTAAATTATGTTCAATAACAACTAAGCTATTCCCCTTTGAGACCAAACTATTCAAAACTTCTAATAATTTTTTTGTATCATGAAAGTGTAATCCAGTTGTAGGTTCATCAAGCAAATATAATGTTTTCCCAGTTCCACGCTTAGCTAGTTCACGAGTAAGCTTTATTCTTTGAGCCTCTCCACCAGAAAGAGTCGTTGCACTTTGCCCAACTTTAACATATTCTAAACCAACATCTACTAATGTTTGTAATTTATGACTTATGTTTGGAACATTTTCAAATAACTTTAAAGCATCTTCAATAGACATTTCTAAAATATCTGCTATTGACTTTCCTTTATACAAAACACTTAATGTCTCTTTATTGTATCTTTTACCTTTACACTCTTCACATTCAATATAAACATCTGGCAAGAAATTCATTTCAATTTTTATGGTTCCATCACCCGTACATTTTTCACATCTTCCACCCGGAATATTAAATGAAAACCTTCCTTGGTAAAATCCTTTACTTTGAGCATCCTTTGTCATTGAAAATAATCTTCTTATTTCGTCAAATGCTTTAATGTAAGTTGCAGGATTACTTCTAGGAGTTCTTCCAATAGGACTTTGATCAATAACAATTATCTTATCAATTTCTCCATCAATTTCAATATCTTTATGTTTACCTGGAGTAATTTTTATTTTTGATAGTCTTCTTTGCATCTCTTTATGTAATATTTCTTCAATTAATGTGGATTTCCCACTTCCAGAAACTCCGGTAACACAAGTTAGAACCCCTAAGGGAATATTTACTTCAATATCCTTTAAGTTATTCTCTTGAGCACCAGTAATATTTATCCAACCCTTTGCTGGCTTTCTATATGTCGGCACTTCAATTTTTAATTCTCCAGATAAATATTTTCCAGTTAATGATTCTTTAGCACCCTCAATTTCCTTAGGAGTGCCCAATGCAACAATCTCTCCACCATGAACTCCTGCTCCTGGCCCAATATCCACCACATAATCTGCTTTTCTAATCGTGTCTTCATCATGTTCAACTACAATTAAAGTATTTCCTATGTCTCTTAATGTGTGTAATGTCTCAATTAGTTTATTATTATCTCTTTGATGTAACCCAATTGAGGGTTCATCTAAAATATATAGTACTCCCATTAGTTTTGTTCCAATTTGAGTTGCTAATCTTATTCTTTGAGCCTCTCCTCCGGATAAAGTTCCTGCTGAACGTGATAAAGTAAGGTAACCTAATCCCACATCAAACAAGAATTTTAAACGTGTATTTATTTCTTTTAAGATTAAATTAGCAATCTCCATTTGTTTTTCTCCAAGTTTAACATCCTTAAAGAAATCAAGACACTTGGCAACAGACAATTCAGTAATCTCATTAATATTTTTTCCATAAATTGTAACCGCTAAAATCTTTTCTTTTAATCTCTTTCCTTCACAACTTGGACATTTATGGTTTATCAAGAATTTTTCATAATTAGCCTTCCTATAATTTGATTCAGTCTTTTCATAAAGCCTTCTGGATTGGTTAACAAGCCCTTCCCAGCCCTCTTTAAAGTTCATTTTAGCCCCAGTAGACCATTTAGCATCAAGTGGAGTACTATCCCCATTCATTAAAACCCCATATTGCTTTTTTGTTAAATCCTTAATCGGAGTAAATAAATCAAACTTATGTTTTTTTGCAACTGCTCCAAGTTGTTGGGCTCTCCAAGAAAAGTCCATTTTACCATAAATTTCTATTGCTCCATCCATAATGCTCTTTTCATCGTTTGGAATTATTAGATTTGGATCAAATTCAGTCTTAACTCCAAGCCCATTACAATCTTGACACGCACCAAATGGTGAATTAAAAGAAAACATTCTTGGTTGTAGCTCTTCAAATGAAATCCCGCAAGTTGGACAAGCCATACTAGAAGAATAAAGGGTATCTTTCTTATTTTTATCAACTACAATCAATAGTTGATTTCCTTTTTTCAAAGCTTGTTCAACTGCTTCATTAAGTCTAGAAGTGTCCGTTACATTAAACAGATCAATAACTATCTCAATATCATGTTTTTTATAACGCTCAAGTTTAGCTGTATCCTCAGTTCTTTTGAGTTTACCATCAATTCTTACTCTACTATAACCATCTTGCATGATATCTTTTATTAATTGCTCATAAGTTCCCTTTTTTTGCCTAACTATTGGAGCAAGAATCATAATCTCTCCTTTATGTTTCTCAGAGATATCTATTGCAACTCTTTGAGGGGATTGAGCTTGAATTTCTATTCCATGATCTGGGCAGTGTGGAGTTCCCACTCTAGCAAATAATAGTCTTAGATAATCATAAATTTCAGTAACGGTTCCAACAGTACTACGAGGATTCTTATTGGTGGTCTTTTGTTCAATTGAAATGGCTGGAGAAAGGCCCTCTATAGAGTCAACGTCGGGTTTATTCATTAAACCGAGGAATTGCCTCGCATAAGCAGATAATGACTCCACGTAACGTCTTTGGCCCTCTGCATAGAGTGTGTCAAAGGCCAGAGTAGACTTACCTGAACCAGAAAGTCCAGTAATTACTATGAATTTGTCCCTTGGCAAGGTTAAGTCAAAATTCTTTAGATTATGCTCCCGAGCACCACGTATAATTATGTCTTTCATAGAGGATTATTAAAAAAAGTCTTAGATAAATGTTTGGTTTAATTCTTAAGGGACTTATCTAATACTTAGCTTAAAAATTCTAAATGATGCTCTTAGAATCAATAATAACCCCTTCCCTGCTCAAACCACCCTTTATCTCCATAATATCCTCTTCTCTACTTGCCTTAACTTTTACATTTCTTTTTTCTTCTCTAACTTTATCATTATTTAAGTTACCAATATCCAGAATTATACTAGCTAATTTAGAGTATAATTTTTCTGTGTAGTCTTTTTTAGTGTCCTCTCTGTTTTTTATTATTGCTTCTGTTTTATTATTAATTTGCCTTATCTTTTCCAAAATTATCTCATTATTTAATTTTGATTCATTTAACAGGTGAACAAGATCTTCCCCATTATCTTCTTTAAATCTTGTCTGAAAGTCCTCTCTATAAGATTTTACAATGCCCATTTGTCCTTCAAAAATATGGAAGAAATTCGTAAGTGCCTTAAAGTCAATAGATTGCTTCAAAGTAAGAAGATCTTTTTCTAATTCCCCTTCTAATAATCTTACCTTTTCCCTCATCTCCAAATTTTTTATATAATTTTCACTTTTTTTAATCTTTTCAATTTCTCTAAGAATTTCTGAATTTTCTTCTTTTTTATCACATATTTTTTTATCTAAAAAGATTATTGTTTCATTAATTTCTCTAAGAATTACATCGTCCTCACTAACCCGATTCAACTTAAATTCAATAAGGAAAACTGTCTTAGACAAATTAGAAATATTTTTATTTTCATCAAATATACTTGTAAAATCTTTGGAAAAAGTTCTTAGAACATTCTTTATATCTGCCATTTCTTTTCCAATCAAAATAGTAGTCCTCTCATAATCCCGATATGAGTTTTTATTAAAATCTAAAAAAATTTTGTTTATATTCTCAACAAGTTTTTCTTTTTCTAATATCTCTAATTTCCCGATAAAATCTTCAAGAGATTCAATATATTTCCTCCTCCCCTCATTTACCATAAAATTAATCCTATCACCGGCCTTTTTTGATTCAACATCAAATCCTTCAATAACCTTTATCTTTTCCCTAATCTCCTGAGCAAAAACACGAACTTTTTCTTGGATCAAATGAAAGATTTTTTCTTCTTCAATTTTAACTTCAGTTCTTTTTCTTTCAATCCAATTTCCAATATCCGAGAAGGCAATACTCTCTTGCTCTATTTTTGGCTCATTCTTTTCCGGTTCTATTATTTTTCTAAAAAAGTCAAATAATCCCATAAAATATACAAGGGAGTTAATTGCTTAAAAATCTTTAGAGTAAGAAAGAATGAATTTTTGAATATTATTGGGCAACGCGTAATTTAATCAATAAAAATAACGTTAATAAGCCCACTTTTTATTTATTTAAGTAATAAATAGTTAAATAATTATGATCTGGAGCAACACAAATGTTAATAAGCTCCTTGTCTCTTTTTGATAGTTTAATTAGTCTCTTCAACTATATAAGTCTTTTGGTTATTGAAATTTATCAAATAATTAAGGAGGATAACAAAAAAGGAATAGCTTCAGATACCCTCCAGCAAATCACTGTGTGAATTTGTTGCAGGTCTATAATCACAATTTAAAGTAAGGTGAACATAACCCTGGGAGATTCTTCAGATCAAAAAAGTAGATGACCTGAAGCGTCTCCTGGGGAAAAAGAGGTGATAGTATCTTGAGTATATTTGAGTATTTAAACTTTTCGTTTATGTTACTCTTAAAAAATGACAGTGGTTAGTCCGTCTGGAGTAGTGTCAAGTCTTTTTAGAGTGATAATGAATGTTTATAAGCAAATCAACAAAATAATTCAAGGTTATACACTACATTCTGGCTTGGAAACCTTTTTGAAAGGTTTATGTGATTACATTCCACTTTATTATACACTACATTGGTATTTATTATACACTACACTCCAAAGGGTTCAATTTATAAAATGTTTAATCATATAATCATATGGAGGAGGATGTAGATGAACAAAAGCACACAGTGGGCCAAGAACAAGTCCATGATCTTCTATTTAGTCGTGAAATTGGGTGGCAAGAAATAATCTATGACCTAATCAATACAGACCAATTAGACCCCTGGAATATAGATATAACGACTCTTACTCAGAGATATTTAGAAAGAATACAAAATTTAGAACAAACCGACTTCTTTGTTTCAAGTAAAGTCCTCTTGGCAGCATCCCTTCTAGTAAGAATAAAATCAGAAATACTTCTAAATAAATACATTAAATCAATTGATGAGATCTTATTTGGAAAGAAAGAAGAAAAAAAGTATGCTCTAGAAAGAATTGAACTTGAAGAGGAAATACCTGACCTAACTTTGAGATCTCCTCTTCCAAGATTTAGAAAAGTAACCCTAAAAGAACTAATTGATTCATTAAGTAAGGCAATAAACACTGAAAATAGAAGAATAAAAAAAGAAATAGTAAATAAGAACGCATTAAGAGAGAGTTCTATTTCATTACCTAAGCAGAAGATAAGCATTAAAGATAAAATAAGGGGGATTTATGAAAAATTAACAGTTCATTTTGGGGAAGATGAAAAAAGAATAAAAATTTCTTATACTGATTTAATCGGAAAGGAAAAGGAAGACAGAATACTTTCTTTCTATCCTTTATTGCAATTAGAAAACCAAAGTAAAGTTTGGTTACATCAAGACGCTCACTTTGAAGAAATCTATGTTTGGCTAAAGGAAACTTATCTTAAACATAATCCTGACCCTTTTGAAGAAATAAGAAAAGAATTAGAGTCTGACTTACAAGAGATGAATGAAAAAGAAAAGAAAAGAGCAAAAAAGTTAGGTAAAAGATTTGATAATCCATTGGGAGAAGAATAATTAAGACTTTCTACCTGGGGATATTAATTTTCCGCCCCCCGTTCATAAGAGTTTAACAAGAATTAAGGGAAATAATCTAAAAATCATAATCCATTAGATTTATATAATTTTAACTTTCTCTATGTTAATATGGATTGGAAAGTAGAAAAAAAATATCTGATGAGGGAGTTTGAGTTTTCCAACTTTTCTGAAGCAATAAAATTCATAAATAAGATTCTCCCTTTGGCAGAGGAAGCAAATCATCACCCAGACATTTTAATTCACAATTATAAAAAAGTTAAAATTATGTTGTATACTCATTCTGAGGATAAAATTAGCGAAAAAGATTATTCTTTAGCAAAAGAAATTGATAAAATTAATACGGATTAAGACCAAAATTTATTTTAGGCAAGAATTGTCTAAAGTCATAGGCATTTCGTTAAAAATAAATTTTTCTAGTCAGATTTAAATATACTTCTTCTTAATAAGAAGAATGAAACTAGGAGTATTATTTTCAGGAGGAAAAGATTCTTGCTATGCAAGCTATTTAGCTAGTAAAGACAACAAAATTTCTTGCTTAATTAGTATACAAAGTGAAAATAAAGAGTCTTACATGTTTCACACTCCAAGCATCAAAAGAGTAGAAGAACAGGCCAAAGCAATGGCCTTACCAATTATCATCCAAAAAACAAAAGGAAAAAAGGAAGAAGAATTAAAAGATTTAGAAAAGGCGATAAAAAAAGCAATTAAAGATTACAATGTCGAAGGAGTGGTAACTGGCGCAATACAATCTGTTTACCAGGCTTCAAGAATACAAAAAATTTGTAATAAACTAAAGATAGAATGTTTTAATCCCCTATGGCAATTAGATGAAGAGGAATATTTGACTGAATTAATAAAGAATAATTTTGAAGTTATTTTAATTGGGGTTTTTGCTTATCCTTTAGATGAATCTTGGTTAGGGAAAAAAATAGATAAGAAATTCATAAAAGAAATAAAAGAATTGAATAAGAAATATGAAATTCATGTCGCAGGAGAAGGGGGCGAGTTTGAGTCATTTGTACTAAATTGCCCTTTATTCAAAAAATCATTAAAAGTTAAATCATTTAAGGATTCAGGAGAAAAGAATTCTTGGAGAAGGGAGATAGAAATAAAATGAATGATTTTAATAAACCAGCAGATATATTAATCCTTAGCATAGGAGAAAGCAATCTTCACTTTTACGAATTTGTAAGACCAATTTCCCAATTTCTCCATTATAATAAGATAAGACACTTTGTTAGAAACTACAAAGATCTTCCAAAATTAGATTTATCCAAAGTAAAAAAGATAATTATCGCAGGAACAACTCTAAAGAATAATAAATTCATAAAAAATATTGATAAATTTGAAAGACTAAAGGATTTCAATGGCCCAATTCTAGGAATTTGTGGGGGAATGCAAGTTCTTTCATTATTATACGGGGGAAAATTAAAGAAAAAACAAGAAATCGGTTTTTTCAAAGAGAAATTCAACAAAGATTTTCTAGGAATGAAAGGAAAAAAGGAAGTTTATCATTTACATAATAATTATGCAACGTTACCAAAAGACTTCAATAAATATACAGCATCAAAGATAACGCAGGCAATAAAACATAAAGAAAAACCAATCTATGGGGTTTTATTCCACCCAGAAGTTAGAAATAAAGAACTAATTGAAAACTTTGTCAACGCCTCTTTTTCAAAATAATATTTTTCTTAGTTCTCTTTTCTAAAACTAAAACTCTTTGCCTTCCAGTATCCATATCCTTTACCATGAATTTCTTTTTCTTAATTTCCTGCGCCCCAACAAAAATAACATTTTTTATTTTGTAACTGTTAGCATATTCTAAGGCCTTTGATGGTTTCCCAAAATAAACCGAAGTGTTTTTGCCTTGGCTTCGGAGTTTCTTAGAAAGTTCAATAGCTTTCCTATCCTCTCCAAGAGAGACTATCAAGTACTTTTCAATATCCACAATCATTTTAGAAATCAAAACAATCCTATCAAGCCCCATGGATATTCCTGTAGATTGGAAGCCATTAAGCATGTAGCTTCCACCCCCAACAATTGTCTCCTTTAGTTCAGACTTTATCTCAAAGATGCTTCCAGTATAATAAGCAAGCCCACGAGCTAAAAAAGGAGCAAAGACCAACTTAACGCCGTACGCTCCAGCATACTTCTTCAACTCCTTAATCTCAGAATAATTCTTATACCTTTCAAAAAATTTCTCAGGCTTCTTAACAATAGAAAGCAATTCCCCTGCACCAATTTTATCTAGATTCTTCTTAACTTCTTTTTCAGGAAGTTTATCCAATTTGTCTATCTCTCTAATTGCTTGTTCTTTATCATCTTTATTATTAATTCCAAGAGACTCTAAAATTTCATCCAACAACTTTCTATTATTAAAATAAATTGTAGACTTTATTTTTAATGCATCTAGCACTTCTTTTGCTGCGGCAATTACTTCCGCCTCTTCTTTAACGCCCGAACCAATAACATCAATGTCGCACTGAGTAAACTGTCTCCATCTGTTTCCTTTGACCGGTTCATCACGAAATACCGGACCAATCTGAAATATC
>Ga0114996_10000189_pt1 | contig 84778 bp, 73 predicted proteins | sample ArcticOcean_MG_C_4_FD_87039 | JGI IMG/M metagenome (GOLD analysis project Ga0114996, IMG submission 87039) | Marine microbial communities from western Arctic Ocean - ArcticOcean_MG_CB4_134 | ecosystem: Environmental > Aquatic > Marine > Oceanic | place: Arctic Ocean: Canada Basin | collected...
CACATCCTGGGGCTGTAGCAGGTCCCAAGGGTACGGCTGTTCGCCGTTTAAAGTGGTACGCGAGCTGGGTTTAGAACGTCGTGAGACAGTTCGGTCCCTATCTGCCGTGCGCGTTGGAGACTTGAAGGTAGCTGCTCCTAGTACGAGAGGACCGGAGTGGACGTACCTCTGGTGTTCCGGTTGTCACGCCAGTGGCATTGCCGGGTAGCTATGTACGGAAAGGATAACCGCTGAAAGCATCTAAGCGGGAAGCCTCACCTGAGATTAGGTCTCCCAGATACTTGATATCTCTAAAGGGCCCTTGTAGACCACAAGGTTGATAGGCTGGGTGTGGAAGTCCAGTAATGGATGAAGCTAACCGGTACTAATTACCCGTGAGACTTGACCATATAACACTAAAGTGTTTTGTGTTGTCATGGTGACGAGTGTACATACCAAACCTAACGACTTATCCGAATCAGTTTCTTTTGATCGTAATTGACGAAAGAGGCTACCAGTTTGTTTGGCGACAATAGCAAGCGGGAACCACCTGATCCCATTCCGAACTCAGAAGTGAAACTACTTAGCGCCGATGATAGTGTGGGAGTTCCCATGTGAAAGTAGGACATCGCCAAGCATTTTTTTTTAAACCCTTTGCATTATCGCAAGGGTTTTTTTTGCTTAGAATTTGTCAAAAAATATCACTTAAATTTTCGATTTACGCAAAACATGTCGATAAACACGTATTTACATTGTTAAATAACAATTTTATCCTGCCTATTTTCGCCTAATATAAGTGTTTACATAGTTGGTATGGGTTGCAAATTATGATTATTGGCGTTCCGAAAGAAATCAAGAGCCACGAATACCGTGTCGGATTAACAGTAGAGAGCGTCTCGACACTAGTCGCTGCAGGCAATCAGGTCATTGTGGAGCAAGGAGCGGGTGATGGTATCGGTGCGTTAGATGACGAATACAAAAAATCGGGGGCTATGCTTTGTGGCAGTTCTGACGAAGTATTTTTAAGAGCAGAATTAGTGGTTAAGGTAAAAGAGCCGCAGTTGGAGGAGTGTACAAAATTAAGGCAGGGACAAATCCTTTTCACCTTTTTGCACTTAGCAGCGGATCAAAGTTTAACCGATCAGCTTTTACATACTGGAGTCAGCGCTATTGCTTATGAGACCGTTTCAAACTCAGTGGGGCAACTTCCTTTGTTATACCCTATGAGTGAGGTAGCCGGCAAGTTGGCTATTCAGGCGGGAGCGCGGTGCCTTGAAAAGCCTTTGAAAGGCAAAGGGGTTTTATTAGGGGGAGTCTCAGGGGTTGCACCAAGTTCCGTGCTAATAATAGGTGGAGGTGTGGTTGGTGATAATGCGGCTCTTGTGGCCAGAGGAATGGGGGCGGATGTAACGGTACTAGATACGTCTCTGGATAGAATTAGATATCTTACCGATAAGTATAGCGGATCTATTAAATGCCTATACGCTGCTCCAGGGTTGTTACAAACGCTGATCAGCCAAAGTGATCTGGTTATTGGTGCGGTCTTGGTACCTGGTGCTGCCGCACCTAAGCTTATCACTCGGCAAATGGTCGCTTGCATGAAGCCAGGTTCTGTTATTGTTGATGTGGCGATTGACCAAGGCGGTTGTTGCGAGGGTTCTCGCCCCACGACTCATGAATCCCCTACTTTTATAGTTAACGATGTTGTTTACTATTGTGTGGCTAACATGCCTGGAGCGGTGCCCGAAACTTCAACCTTAGCTCTGAACAACGCAACATTACCTTATATTGCCAAACTAGCTGAATTTGGGATGCGAGCATCATTTTTACATGATGAAGGTTTTTCCAATGGGCTCAATGTTCATAATGGCAATATTACAAATGCAGCGGTAGCGGCGAAATTTGGGTATGATAGGTCTTTGTGGAAAGACGTCTTGTAGTCTCCTAATATAGGGATATATCACAGCCGCGTTCTTGAGGCTTTTATCGTTTTTGGAGGTTGACATGAGTAAAGAGCAGATTCTATCCCCGCTACCAGGTACTTTTTATAGGCGGGCCAGTCCAGAAAGTGAGGAGTTTAAGACGCAAGGTGACAGCGTGGCCGTAGGTGATGTTATAGGGTTGGCTGAAGTGATGAAAAGCTTTCATGAAATAAAATCATTGGTCGCCGGAGACTCTATTACTTTTTTAGTAGAGGATGGCGCCGCGATTATGCCCGGTCAGGTGTTGGCTGATGTAGACTGATGGCAATCTCATCGGTTCTAGTAGCCAACAGGGGGGAGATTGCCGTTCGGATAATCCGTTCTTGTGTGGCGCTAGGTGTTAGAACTGTGCAAGTGTATAGCGACGTCGATGTGAATTCTCTGGCTGTAAAAATAGCTGATAAAGCAGTCAATATCGGACCCTCTCCAGCTGCTAAGTCTTATTTAGATCAAAGAAAGATAATAGATGCGGCTTTGACAGAAGGTGTGGATGCAATCCATCCGGGCTATGGGTTTTTAGCTGAAAATCCTGATTTTGTAGATGCTGTAGTTTCTGCAGGCCTCATTTTTATAGGACCTAGCGCCAGTTCGATTAGGGTGCTTGGCAATAAAGTCTCGGCTCGGGAGCTTGTTCAAAGTATCGGTGTTCCGACAGCGCCAGGAAGTGATGCGATACTAAAATCGATAGAAGAGGCTGTGGAGTTGTCTGAGGAGATTGGATACCCTCTAATGCTAAAGGCTACGGCAGGAGGGGGTGGGCGCGGCATCCGCATTATAAACGACGTAATTGAATTACGATCCATGTACCCGCAAGCAAGTGCTGAGGCTAAGGCAGCATTTGGGAACGGCTCTCTTTATCTTGAAAAATTCATCGCAAATGCTCGGCATATTGAAGTACAGATCCTCGGAGACGGAGTACGGTGCGTGCATCTTGGCGAAAGAGATTGCTCCCTGCAGCGCCGACGCCAGAAGCTATGGGAGGAAGCACCTTCTTTGATTCCGCGAGCTGTGCGAGATTTATTGTGTGAGAGTGCTGTAAGAATATGTGAAACTGTGTCTTATAAAGGTGCCGGCACGGTAGAATTTCTTTATGACGCCGTTTCCGAAAAATACTATTTTTTGGAGGTCAACACTAGAATTCAGGTAGAGCATCCCGTGTCTGAAATGGTTACAGGCGTGGATATTGTAAAAGAAATGATTCTTATTTGTGGTGGAGATGTTTTGGCTTATGGACAATCGGACATTCGTGTCAGAGGTCATGCTATAGAATGTCGCATTAATGCTGAAGATCCTTCAAAGGATTTCCTCCCTTGGCCTGGAATAATTGATTCGTTGTTTATTCCTGAAGGTGATGGTATCCGATTTGATTCAATGCTTTATGAGGGCTGCGTGGTTCCGCCTTTTTATGATTCCCTTTTGGGTAAGTTAATCGTTTGGGCACCGACGAGAGAAGAGTGCTTGTCCAGACTAGAAGAAGCTCTGATGGCTCTTAGGCTTGACGGTATCCCGACTACAGTTTTTCTGCATCAACAGTTAGTGAAAGATCCCCATATTTTATCCGGAAATTTCCATATTGGCTTTGTGGAAGAATGGCTGTTGACACAGTATCCGAGTCAAGAACTGCAGTAGAGGCTTATTTCTGTGGGAACTGTTAGTTAATTTGCTACCATATAGGGATGGGTGTGTCTAAAAATTATGGATTTACAAGTGATGCATGAGACATATAGCTTAATGAGTTTACGCAAGTGCTTTTTGATGGTGTGGTTTGCTGTTGCTTTATTTCTGGTTTCGGGTGCGTCCGTGTCGGCTAAAAGCATGGAAAGCGTGGAAGATCTTAGTGGACACTGGCAACTAGTGGGTAAAATTTCAGATGATTTCGAAAAATCGTCAAAGCAATTAAACAGCCAGATTCTGAAAGATCGCCGACTGGCGGAAAGTGAAAATCAACAATTTGACAGGAAAAAGCCAAAAGAGCGAAATAAATATCAAGCTCAGCGTGACGCGACCGAGCGTCAAATTAAAAAAGAATCTATTAATAAATACTGGGGTGGCCCAGATGAGCAAATGCAAATCATGCAGGCAAAAGAAGTTAAAATTCATGTTGGTCGAAAGGTAATAATGCTTTATGACTCGATGCTGAAGCGCCTGTTAACGGTTAATCCTCAAGGTCGTGTTTACTCATACTCTGGCACTGAGGTAACTCGCGATTTGGTGGGAGGCTCGCTCACTTATGCAGCAGATAAAAAGCTGATAGTCGAAACAACCGGGAGTACCGGTGTCGAATTTTCTGAGCACTATTATCTAGATCCAGAGAACCAGTATTTAGTACAAGAACTTAATGTTGAAGATGATCGAAGCAGCGTCTATAGTCTTAAAATGATACGTTACTTTGTTCGCGCCGATAGTCGTTAAGTTTGGTTCTACTCAGTGGCTTTTGACAGGCTGTCACGCCCTATGCCAGCAATTACATATATTTTCGGTGGAAGGCCGGTCTCTCTTACCATCCTAGTTTCTTCTATTCTAAGTTGATAAGAGAGTACCTTGCGTGTTTTTACGCTAAGTGATTATTCCTAGCAACTTTAGGCCCCAAATGATAGTTATCACGTGCTGGATAGTAAATAGGGTTGCGCGCACAAGAACCATCGGAACCGTCGTGCTAAAAAGGATATGCACTAAGGATTGTCCGATCCTAGAAACAAGAAAAACTAAAGCGAGCCCATCCGTTATAGCTGTTTGGCCCTGCACCATAGCAACAAGGATTATTGCAGCAGGCAACGCTAAATTTTCGAGGCAGTTGGCATGCGCGCGAGTTACCCGCAAACCGAAATCGCTTAGATCATTACCATCAGGTTTAAAGCTATTTACCTCTTTACCTGCAGACATTCTCACGGCAACCAGCACAAATGTTAGTGCTACTGCCCAGAGCACCAGGTAAACTAATACATCTACTGAACTCATATCATCCCCTTAATTTTTTAATTTAACGAACATCAGATACTAACTTGAATTTTTACTTTATGCGACTAACGTCTCAACCGTTACCAGAGTAAATAATTATATTAGATTTAATTGCTCGATGCTTTGTAGTATTGGACTATGTAGTGCGTTGGATGCGCAAACTATACCTTGGTTTTTTTGGAGTAGCCTTCCATGGCTAAAATCTAACGGTTTCCCACGGGCATCAGTCACTATTGCGCCTGCTTCTTCGGCAATTAGCTTTCCAGCAGCATGATCCCAAATTTTTTCAATATAGAATTTGTCTGTCGGTAGCCTTATATAAGCATCTGATTGACCGCGAGCGACAATAGAGTATTTGCACTGACTGTCGATCTGGATGGTCTCTGATTCCATCTGCAGATGATCAGCGATTTTTTTATTAGCATTTATGCTCGAATGACGCCACTCCACTGATCCACAGATGCGTATTGTATTTTTATCAGAAATCGATCCAGAAACATCTATAGGAACAGGTTTCAATTCGTTTAAATCGTCTGCGGTAATCCAACATCCAACACCTTTAGTAGCATAAAAGATACAGCCTTTTTCTCCTGGGGTATCTAGAGGATCCATGAGTCTGGTTGATAGGTTTGGGCAGCCCATTATTCCGAAGACTACTTGTCCCTGCTCTATTAGCGCTAATGAGATTGCGTAGTGTCCGCCTCTCAAAAAACCTTTGGTGCCATCTATCGGATCAAGTGTCCAATATCTCTCGCTGGTTGCGTCATGGTTGCCGAGATCTATTGTGTCGAGCACCTCGCTTGTGGTTATTCCACTGAGGGTTTCACCGACGCATTCAGTCACTGCTTTCGCCAGAGTGTCATCGGATCGCAAGCTATTGCTATCTTCTTCTCCAGCCAGAAGGAGAGGGCTCCGAGTAGCGCGTTGCAAACTGTAGGCGATTAGTGCCTGTATCGCGTAGTCGGCAACTGTAACCGGGCTGTGATCCATTTTCTTATGTTGCTTGATGTCGCTTATAGATTTTTGAGCCGACCTAGCAAGCGAGCACGCCTCTGAGACTGCTTTAAGACAATCATGAAGTAGGAAATCATTAGTCATGGAATTTTTCAGTTGACATTAATTTAAAAGGCCGATGCTCATGTCTATAATAATTAAGCACTATGTTAAACTAATAATAGTTGAATGAGTAAAAAAAGCATTCTTTGCAATTGATAGTAGATCTTAAAACGCGGTGGTCTAACTACCTAATCTTCTTTGAGGACACGTGAATGACTGACGAGAAAATTTACCCTATTCCTAAAGCCTTTTTAAATACGGCCAATATCAATGAAACTGAATATCGAAAGATGTATGAACATTCTATAGAAAACCCCGATGGTTTTTGGGCTGAGCAAGCAGAGAAATTTATAACTTGGGATGCTAAGTGGGATCAAGTGAGTAACTGTGATTTTTCTGAAGGCAGGATTGAGTGGTTTTGTGGTGGTAAGTTAAATGTTGCAGCTAACTGCCTTGACCGCCATTTGAAGAAGCGTGGAGAGCAAGTCGCTATTATTTGGGAGGGCGACGAGCCTAGTGATGATGCGACACTAACTTATCAAGACCTTTACGAGCGTGTATGCCGATTCAGTAACGCGTTAAAGAGTAAAGCAGTGACTAAAGGTGATAGAGTCTCAATTTACATGCCGATGATAGTAGAAGCGGCCATAGCGATGTTGGCATGTGCGCGTATCGGTGCTGTGCACTCGGTGGTCTTTGGGGGGTTTTCGCCGGATGCATTAAAGGATCGAATTCTTGACTCAGAATGTACAGTGCTGATAACTGCTGATGAGGGTTTGAGAGGGGGGCGCTCGGTTCCTTTAAAAGAAAATGCTGATAGTGCTTTACAAAGTTGCCCAGATGTAAAGACTGTGTTCGTTGTCGAGCGGACGGGAAATGAAGTCAATTGGATTGAAGGGCGAGATCACTGGTATCACGATGCGGTTGCCGCCGAGAGACCAGAATGTCAGCCAGAGCTGATGGACGCAGAGGATCCCTTATTTATACTCTATACCTCTGGTTCAACTGGCAAACCGAAAGGAGTGCTCCATACGACCGGAGGATATTTATTACATACCGCAGTCACTCATAAATACGTTTTTGATTACCAAGACGGAGATACGTATTGGTGCACGGCTGACGTTGGATGGGTGACAGGGCATTCGTATATTGTCTATGGGCCTCTGGCTAATGGTGCCACTACGTTAATGTTCGAAGGAGTGCCAACTTATCCAGATGCAAGCCGCATGTGGCAGGTGATCGAAAAGCACCAAGTCAATATTTTTTATACTGCTCCGACCGCAATAAGGGCTTTGATGGCGCATGGCGACGCGTATGTAGAAGCGTGTAATTTAGCTAGTCTTAGAGTGCTGGGCAGTGTTGGTGAACCTATCAATCCTGAAGCGTGGGACTGGTACTACCGTGTAGTTGGAAAATCACGTTGCCCAATAGTAGACACATGGTGGCAGACTGAGACAGGCGGTATTTTAATTTCGCCTTTGCCCGGTGCGGTTGCTTTAAAGCCAGGATCTGCGACCTTGCCGTTCTTTGGAATTGTGCCTGAGCTGCTAGATGAACAGGGGCACGAGTTAAAGGGGGCTGCTGCAGGTTCTTTAGTGATTAATAGTTCATGGCCTGGGCAGATGAGAACGGTCTACGGTGATCATGAGCGATTCAAGGAAACTTATTTCAAAATGTTCCCAAATAAATATTTTACGGGCGATGGTGCTAGACGAGATGAGGACGGTTATTACTGGATAACTGGTCGAATCGACGATGTGATTAATGTGTCTGGACACCGTATGGGCACCGCTGAGGTAGAGAGCGCTTTGGTGTTGCACGATGCTGTTGCGGAGGCGGCGGTAGTCGGATTTCCACATAACATTAAAGGACAAGGAATATATGCCTATGTTACTTTGATGCATGACGCTAAGCCTTCTGATGACCTACGCAGAGATTTGGTAGCACATGTGCGGACAGAGATAGGAGCGATCGCGACTCCTGATATCCTTCAATGGGCGCCAGGCCTTCCAAAAACTCGATCCGGGAAAATAATGAGAAGAATTTTGAGGAAGATCGCGTCAAACGAAGTTGAGTCTTTAGGAGACACATCCACTCTCGCCGACCCCAGTGTCGTTGATGAGCTTGTGGAGAATCGACCGAAAACAGAACCATGAGAACGGAACTGAACATGGTAGAACATGAGCGGTAAAGGTTCGTCTTATTTGCTTGGTTGGACCGTGGCCGCTACTCAGCCTTTATTGTTTTAATGGCCTTGATGACTCGAGGTCAAAATTGTTGCTATGCAGCAATGCTGGCATCTCAACTAAACTCTTTAAGAGTTTCTTAACATTAGCCCGTTTCATATTTTAAAAAACCCAGAGTAGTAATATGTCCTGAATTAGCTGCGACATGATGGGCTTTCTCTGGCATAATTATGGCCACATAATCCGGTCGCGAGTTCGGCCGTGGTCTAGTTGTGAACAGCGTGTAAAGGTAGCTAAATGACAAGTAATCAAGACCTGTCTGTGTGGGTGAGGGAAGTTGCAGCACTTACGCATCCCGAGGGTATCCACTGGTGTGATGGATCAGAGGAGGAAAACACTGCTCTCAACGAATTGATGTTATCCACTGGAGATTTCTTAAGGCTGAACGAGGATACCCACCCTAATTGTTTCCTTCATCGGTCTGATCCGAAAGACGTTGCAAGGGTCGAGCATTTGACCTTTGTGTGCTCTCAATCGGAGGATGATGCCGGACCAAACAATAATTGGATGTCACCGCATGACGGGCATGCCAAGGTCGACCCACTTTTTGCGGGAAGTATGAAGGGTCGAACGATGTATGTAATTCCGTATGTAATGGGCCCGTATGATTCGCCATTTTCTAGAGCAGGAGTCGAAATAACCGATAGCCCATATGTCGTGGTCAGTATGAGAATTATGACGAGAATTGGCACACGTGCACTTCGCCAGATTGAAGAATGCAACAGTTTCGTTAGGGGACTGCATTCTCTGGGTGACCTGAGTCCCGACAGAAGATGCATTATGCATTTTCCTGAGGAATTGCTGATCAAAAGTGTTGGTTCTGGTTATGGCGGTAATGCATTGCTTGGAAAAAAATGTCATGCCCTAAGGATTGCCAGTGCACAGGCTCGAACTGAGGGCTGGTTAGCTGAGCATATGCTCATATTGGGACTGGAATCTCCTGCCGGGGAAATATCCTATGTAGCTGCAGCATTTCCTTCTGCCTGTGGAAAGACAAATTTGTCGATGTTGGTGCCACCCGAGGGTTACGAAGGCTGGAAGGTTTGGACAGTTGGCGACGATATTGCATGGATGCACCTTGGTTCAGATGGTAGGCTGTGGGCGATAAACCCAGAAGCCGGATTCTTTGGTGTTGCGCCGGGGACCAGTTTGAAAACCAATCCTAACTGCATGAATACTTTAGGTCGAAATGCTATATATACGAATGTAGCTGTCACCGATGATATGCAGCCTTGGTGGGAAGGAATTGATGGAGGTAAGCCCTCTAATTTGATTGACTGGCAGGCCCGTGTACATGACCTTGAGATCACTGGGCTTGCAGCACATCCTAATTCAAGGTTCACTGTTTCTTCAAGTCAGTGTCCTAGCTTTTCACCTGAGGGTGATGCAGCTTCTGGAGTCCCAATTTCAGCCATAATTTTCGGAGGTAGACGAGCTTCTGTCAGCCCTTTAGTCTTTGAAACAGTTGATTGGGAGCATGGCGTTTTCGCCGGCGCTTCGATGGCTTCTGAGACCACTGCCGCCGCCGCTGGAGAGACAGGTCAAGTGAGGCGAGATCCAATGGCGATGAAGCCATTTTGCGGGTACAACTTTGCCGATTATTGGGCGCATTGGTTAAGTTTTTCTCAAAAGTCGGATAAGCTTCCAAAAATTTTCCACGTCAATTGGTTCCGCAAAAATGAAGCAGGTGAGTTTTTGTGGCCGGGGTTCGGAGAAAACATGCGTGTGCTTGAGTGGATTGTGAATCGTTGCGACGAGACGGTAGACGCCGACGAGACACCTATTGGATATGTGCCTAAACCTGAGAGCCTCAATTTAACGGGGCTAGATATTGAATCCTCTGCGATGAAGGCTCTATTAGGTATTACGCCGTCTGTATGGGTTAAAGAGGTCAATGAAATTGAAGATTATTTCAATACATTCGGAGAGAGGGTTCCTGATGCTCTTTTTGACCAGATTAAGAGAGTGAGACAAGGGATTTCAGAAGGCAGTGTCGGGTAGCTTTTATTTGTTCGGGTCAGCTTTGGGCTCTACAAACTGTTTAAAAAACTGCGCTTGCATTTGATTCTATACTTCTAAATTTTGTTTAGTCATTTCGGTTAAAGGAGCAGTGACAGGGTTCAATTTTAAAGCACCTGTTAGCTGGGCTTGTATTTTCTCTTGTTGCTCTCTGAATATATTGATACTTTCGCATAAGCAATCTCCGGCAAGCGCCTGCACAGACTTCCCATAAAATCCGATAATTTTCTCCAACGCATCAACTGTGAATAGTGGTTCGCCGCTGTCTTCTTGCTCGGTGATGATCTGAAACAATATGCTTCGTGTAATGTCATTTTTACTTTTTTTATCGATTACACAGAATCCTACTTCCTCTACCACTAGTCTTCTAATGTCACACAATGTCACGTATCTACTTTCTTCCGTGTCATATAATCGACGGTTTGGATATTTTTTTATTATGCGCTTTGCATTTTCGGTCATATTGGATTCCTACGATATCGAGCTTTTGCTACATTTTTAGTGTTAACTACTGCGTGAGACTCACACTTAGGGTCATGTACTGCTTAGTACTTAAGTTACACTCTTTTAAGATCACCTAGCAACCTAAATCTAAGCCGACTTGTTTTTTCTTGCAAGGGGAAAGAGTATTATTTTTTACTAAATGCATAGTTGATATGAAAAGCAGTCAGCTCGTGATTTTCAGTAGTGTATCGTACGTGATTCTACTGCTAAGGCTGCTTCATGAAAGGCTTCAGATAGAGTGGGATGCCCATGAATAGTCCTTGCTATGTCTTCTGAGCTCGCCCCGAACTCCATAGCCAGTACCGCTTCAGATATTAGTTCCGAAGCATTTGGGCCAATAATATGGACCCCTAACACAGCATCAGTACTCTGGTCAGCAATGACTTTTACGAAGCCTTGTGTGCTTCCCATCGCGTGAGCTCTTCCGCTTGCTAAAAATGGGAATGTCCCTACCCGAATCTTCTGGTTGGCATCCTTGAGTTCTTTTTCATTTTTTCCTACCCAAGCAATTTCGGGCCATGTATATATTACCCATGGCACAGTGTTGAAGTTCACTTGCGGGCTCTGCCCACAAATACGTTCCGCTACCGCCACACCTTCTTCGCTTGCTTTATGCGCGAGCATTGGCCCTTTAACACAGTCGCCTATAGCATAAATATTCGCAATACCCGTATTACATTCATCATCAACAACAACAAACCCTCGTTCATCTGTTTTCACTCCTATCGTCGCTAGACCGAGCTCCGAAGTGTTAGGACACCTTCCAACAGCTACTATGACCTTGTCGTAAGTTTTTGACTGTTGCCCATGGTTGTTTTCGTAGTGAACTTCAACCTTCCCATCTAAGTAATTTGTTCCGGTGACTTTAGAATTCAGTTGTATATCTAAGCCTTGTTTACTGAAAATTTTGTATGTTTCTTTTGAAATCGCAGGGTCTGTAGTTGGGAGAAATTCCGCCGCAGCTTCTAGTATTGTTACTTTGGAGCCAAGGCGGCGCCAGACGCTTCCCAGTTCCAGCCCTATGACTCCGGCACCTATGATGCAGAGGCTTTTAGGAACCTCTGTAAAAGATAGGGCACCGCTTGAATTAACAATACTTTGATCGTCAGTTATAGCCGCTCTTATATCAACTGGGTTGGAACCAGTTGCAATGATAAGGTTCTTGCCACGAGCAGACGATGTTGAGCCATCATGGTGAGTGATTTCTACCTCTTGTTTTCCGACGAGCTTTCCAGTCCCTTTCAGCCATTCCACTTTGTTCTTTTTGAAAAGCCCGGATATTCCTTTGGTCAACCCGGCGACAATTTTGCTTTTTCTGTCCAACATTTGCGTTAGGTTTAAAGAAACCGTTGCCTCTATTCCGTGAGATTTACTTTCTTTAGTTAAAAACTCAAAGTGGTGGGAGGAGTCAAGTAGCGCTTTAGAAGGAATGCAGCCAACGTTTAAGCAAGTCCCTCCGAGTACCGGTTTACTTTGCTTGTCTAACCATTTGTCTACACAAACGGCTGAGAGCCCAAGTTGCGCGCAACGAATCGCCGCCACATAGCCAGCAGGACCGCCTCCCAATACTATCACATCAAATTCTTTTTTCTTTTCCATTGATATTATATCGCCAACAATAGGCGCTCCGGCTCTTCAAGGGTCCGTCTGATAGTGTCTAAGTATTGAACGGCATCACGTCCGTCAATAATTCTGTGATCATAAGTCAATGCGAGATACATCATTGGTTGTATCACAATTTCACCTTTGGCCACGACAGGCCTCTCTTGTATTTTATGCATCCCCAATATCGCGCTTTGGGGAGTATTGATAATGGGTGTCGACAAGAGTGAACCGTAGACGCCTCCATTACTGATGGTGAAAGTCCCGCCAGTCAACTCATCTATAGTTAGTTTCCCATCTCTAGCGCGTTCTCCAAAATCACGAATACGTCGTTCTATTTCAGACAGTGACATATTTTCAACATCGCGGAGAACAGGCACCACTAGTCCGCGTTCCGAGCCAACAGCTACCCCTACGTCAAAATAGCCGTGGTAAATAATGTCATCGCCATCCACAGCGGCATTCACGATCGGAAATTTTTTCAATGCTTCTACGACCGCCTTCACGAAAAACGACATAAAGCCTAGTTTTACCCCATGGCGCTTTTCAAATTCATCTTTGAATTGAGTGCGCATGTTCATTACCGGCCTCATGTTGACTTCGTTGAACGTAGACAACAATGCGTTTTCTTTTTGTGCTATCAACAATCTTTCAGAAGTTTTTCTTCTCAGCCTAGTCATCGGCACTCGTTCTTCGACTCGCGACGTGTCTTTTTGCGCAGGCCTAGCCTCAACTGGAGGCGCCACAGCAAAAACATCTTTTTCATTTAGGCTGTGCATTTTGTCGAGGTGGTCCAGTACATCAGCTTTGGTGATACGACCTTTGTTACCGCTCGCCTGTATCTCGCTTAGTTTGACATTGTTTTCTTCCGCGAGTTTTCGTGCGGCAGGCCCAACCTTTAAGGGCTCGTCTATCGAAACTTGTATAGCTGGCACCTCCGATTTTACTTCCGCTTCGTCGGACGATACTGCGCCCGAGTCTTCTGTATCAAGGATAGCTAGAATATCGTTTTCTAACACTAGATCCCCCGCGTTTTTACGGATCTCTTTTAACACTCCAGTTTCTGGCGCGGTAATTTCCAGTGTAACCTTGTCGGTCTCAAGGTCGATTAGGCTTTCTCCGCGTTCCACAAAGTCGCCAAGATTCTTATTCCACTCCAGAAGAGTGGCATCCGGGATAGACTCGGCTAAGACGGGCACCTTTATTTCAATTAACACTTTCTCCCTCCTGGAAATTCTTTAAATGAGTATTCTGTTTTCTAGCTACTTTGGCTATTACTGGTTCAGTTTAAAAGCCTTGTTTATTATTTCTTTTTGCTGTTCTGCATGTAGCGAAGCATATCCCACAGCGGAAGAAGAAGAAGAAGGCCTTGCGATGCATGTTAGTGGCTTAGTTTCGTCAAAGCATCCGCCTAAATAGCTTGTGGAAAGTAGCATTGACCACGCTCCCTGATTCCGCGGCTCTTCTTGGACCCATATAAGCTCCTCAGCCAGCACGTATTGGTCCAAGACCATTTTCATTTCTTCTTTCGGGAACGGATACAATTGTTCTAACCTAATAATTGCAGTATCTGTGATATCGTTGTCGATTTTGCCTTGGTATAAATCGTAGAACACTTTGCCGCTACAAACTAGGATCTGTTTCACATCCTTTACATCGACAACTTTTTTGTCATCTATGACTGGTTTGAAAGACCCTTCATATACCTCGTTGAGGTTGGATACCGAAAGCTTGTGCCGTAAGAGGCTTTTGGGACTCATAATGACCAAAGGTTTGCGATAAGATCGCAGCATTTGCCGGCGAAGTAGGTGAAACATCTGAGCAGGTGCAGTTGGATAGCAAACCTGCATGTTATCTTCTGCACACAGTTGTAAATATCTTTCTAACCGGGCAGAAGAATGCTCAGGGCCTTGTCCGTCGTATCCATGTGGAAGCATCATTACAAGACCACAGAATCTACCCCATTTTGCTTCGCATGATGCGATGAATTGATCTATTACGACTTGCGCGCCATTAGCGAAATCCCCGAATTGTGCTTCCCATATTACTAAAGAGTTCGGCTCAGTACTTGCGTATCCATACTCGTACCCCAGCACTGCTTCCTCAGATAGCGTGGAATTGATAACTAAAAACGCTTTTTGGTTCTCACTTAAATTTTGGAGGGGAAGATAAGTATCTCCTGTTTTTTGATCATGTAGTACGGCATGCCTATGAAAAAAAGTACCTCGAGCGCTATCTTGCCCTGAGATTCGCACAGGGTATTTATCTGTCAGCAAGGATGCATAGGCTAGCGTTTCTGCAAATCCCCAATCAAATGGTTTTTCGCCTTGTGCCATCGCGATCCTATCTTGGACAATTTTCTTTACTGAACTATGCAGCGTGAAATTATTTGGCATCACGTTGAATTTATTCGCAAGCGCTCTCACACCTTTCACGGAAATTGAAGTATCGGCGAAATTACGCCAATCGCCACTAGAAAACGCATCGAAATTCGTTTGAAACTGGTGGTCGATGACTTTGGCGTATGGCCTAGAAACTACGTAATTATTTTCTAGAGCATCGACATATTTTTCGGCCATTGTTTTCGCTTCACCGACACTCACTACTCCCTCGGAGACGAGTTTTTCCGTGTATATTTTGCGGACACCTGGGTGGTTCCTTACGTTTTGATACATTATCGGCTGAGTGGCAGCGGGCTCATCCTCTTCGCTATGACCATGCTTGCGATAGCAGATCAGATCTACCACAACATCCTTATTAAACTCCATGCGAAAATCAACTGCCATTTGTCCTACTAGGGCGACTGCTTCAGGGTCATCGCCATTGACATGAAAAATAGGGGCTTGCACCATTTTGGCAACATCAGAGCAGTATAATGTCGACCGGGAGTCTAGCGGATCACTGGTTGTGAAGCCAATTTGATTGTTAATAATTACGTGAATAGTACCTCCAGTAGAGTATCCTCGGGTTTGAGACAGGTTTAAAGTTTCCATTACAACGCCTTGTCCAGCAAAGGCCGCGTCGCCGTGGATAAGTAATGGTAGGACTTCGTTTCTGCTGAAATCTTTTCGGCGATCTTGCCTAGCTCGGACCGACCCCTCAACTACTGGGTTAATTATTTCCAGATGAGAGGGATTAAACGCTAAGGTTAAATGCACCGAACCTCCAGGGGTCTCTACGTCCGAAGAAAAACCCATATGATATTTTACATCACCGGATCTGAGTTCTGTTGGCCCAGTCCCTTGGAATTCTTCAAACAACTTCGCAGGATGTTTGCCAATAATATTTACGAGGACATTGAGGCGACCCCGATGGGCCATGCCAATAACACACTCTTTAATCTCATGTCGGCCCGCGTCTTCCACTATCTGATCGAGCAGGGCAATTGTGCTTTCTCCCCCTTCAAGTGAGAATCTTTTCTGGCCGACGTATTTTGTATGCAAAAATTCTTCTAGGGCTCCTGCGGCGATTACCCGATTCAAAAGATCTTTCTTTTTTTGGCTGCCAAATGAGGGCTTCGATTTAATAGTCTCTAATTTTTGTTGTATCCAGCGTTTTTGGTTTGTTTCTACTATATGCATATATTCGGCGCCAATAGTTCCACAGTAGGTGCCACGCAAAACATCCAGTATCTCGCGCAGTGTTGCTTGCGCCGAACCTTGGAGCGATCCTGTGTTAAAGAAAGCACCTAGATCCTCGTTGTTGAGCCCATGGAATGCAGGGTCTAGCTCAACTGTCTGAGGTCTGGCGTATTGGTTCAGCGGATCGAGACTAGCTTGTCTATGACCTAGAACCCTGTACGCGTTTATTAGCTGCAGAACCGCCACTTGTTTTGTTCCGTCTATATGCAGGCTCTTTTCGCTAATCCTTTGCTGGCTACTGGCCGCTTTGGTTCCAATCTCGAGCATTCTAATTTGCGCTTCCGAATGTCGTAGTGAGGTTTCACGTTCTCCTTCACGCTCACCTTCATCGATTTCTTGGAAGTATTGTCGCCACTCGTTTGAAACACTGTTTTTATCTGAGAGGTAAGAGCAGTACAGATTATCTAGGAATGGTGTATTCCCGTCGAATAAGCATGATGGACGCCGCATAGCCATTGAATTTACCTAGGCAAATGTGAGTTAAGTTTAATTATAAATACGCTCTAAACGATGTTTTTATACTAAGTTTTAATGAATGAGCATTACTGTTTGCTAATTCTGAATCAATCGCTTGAAAAAGTCATCAACTAGTAGCAGTTTTATACGAATATTTAACGCATTCCATCGAGGGTGAATTTGGGGGGAGGATCCTTGCGTCATTTTATTCAGACGGCTATTCTACCTGCATAAACATATGGAAAATATTCTTACCAATTCAAGGAAATTAAAAGCATGAAATCTCCCGTTCGGATAACAGTGACTGGCGCAGCAGGTCAGATAAGCTACTCTTTGTTGTTTAGCATAGCCTCAGGCCAGATGTTGGGCTCTGATCAACCCGTGGCTCTTCAATTACTGGAAGTACCCCAAGCGATGAGGGCGCTGGAAGGTGTTGCGATGGAGCTTGATGACTGTGCGTTCCCTTTGGTGTGCAATGTCAGTATGTTTGATGATGCGCACGCCGCGTTTGAAAGTAGCGACTATGGACTTTTAGTGGGCGCCAGGCCAAGAGGTCCTGGGATGGAGCGGAGTGATTTACTCGCGGCAAACGGCGGTATATTTACGGTTCAAGGTAAGGCGATTAATGACCGTGCTAGCCGTAGTGTTAAAATTTTGGTGGTGGGTAACCCAGCGAATACAAATGCATGGACCTGCATGATGAGCGCGCCAGATATTGAGGCGAAACAATTCACTGCGATGACAAGGCTAGATCACAATCGCGCAATCGCTCAGCTGTCCAGCGTAACCAATACTCCAGTTAGCGACATCAAAAAAATCACTATATGGGGTAATCACTCCTCAACACAGTACCCTGATCTTAGCCAGACAACGGTTGCTGGAGCGGCAGCTCTCGGGTTAGTCGAGCGTTCTTGGTATGAGAATGACTATATTGGTAAAGTGGCCAAGAGAGGGGCTCAAATCATTGATGCCAGAGGTGCTTCAAGTGCAGCATCTGCGGCCAATGCGGCGATGGAGCATATGCGAGACTGGGCTCTGGGTACTGAGCCGGGGAACTGGACCAGTATGGGTGTCCCTAGTGACGGGAGCTATGGGATTGAGGAGGGTATGATTTATTCCTTTCCGGTCACGTGTGCCGGAGGTGAGTATTCTATCGTGCAAGATCTCGCTATTGACGACTTTAGCCGTAAGATGATGAACGCAACCGCGGCCGAGCTCAAAAAAGAGCAGACAGCAGTTGCCGCACTATTAGGTTAAATGATAGTTGTCTACTCCTTCTGCCCTAGTAAAGTTGTGACGTATGATTGATGAATTTGGCTTCAGAGCAAATGTTGGAATTGTATTAATCAATCATGAGGGTTACGCCCTTTTGGCTCGGCGGATAGGCATGCCTGCGTGGCAGTTTCCGCAAGGGGGGGTGCAAGAAGGGGAATCTCCAATAGACGCGATGTATCGAGAGCTTGATGAAGAGCTTGGCTTGGATAAAACGCAAGTCAAGCTTTTGGGGCACACACGAAAATGGCTGAAATATACATTGCCGGAACGGTTCGTGCGAAGGCACCAGACGCCGTTATGTATAGGACAACGACAGCTCTGGTTTTTATTAGAATTGGTTGTTGCGGATGAAAAAATTAATCTACTTTCTTTTTCTGAGCCAGAGTTCGACACCTGGCAATGGGTTCCTTATTGGGAACCCATAAACAAGGTGGTGGACTTTAAAAGAAATGTATATAAGCAGGCGCTTGAGGAGCTTGCGACACTTATTTCATAGCTACAGAGAAAATAGCGGCGGGCTCAGAGAGAGCCAGTAGGTCGTTATTGAAATTTTTTAAAAAACTGTGGATAAGTTTGTGAGTTAACCAGTACATTTTCAATTTCTACCTGCTTTTTTTGCGAATTAAAATCACCAATAAAAGCTACGCTTAATAAAAAAATATGAAATAAATCAACAATTTGTATAAATTTTTTGTCCTGTAGAGATTCATAAAATGCTGCGTCGCCGTAAAATAATGTTTTGCCTAGTGCGTGTGCGCTATTTTGTTACATAAGTCATTTGAGCTGTGCGTCATTGGTCGCACGGCCGTCGTCTGAAGTACTTACTGTGCCCATCCACCTGCGTGAGGGATTCCTTGTCCTGTAAAAAAACCACTATTTAGAGAAAACTTTGGCAGTAGTAGGTCCCATATAGTCGTTTTCTTGAGGGATTAGCATTCTTTTTCCTTGCAGCCGGGTCATGGTATCTCCTTGGTAACACTATAGGTTGGTTCTGTTTATATTAGCCTTATAGTGCAACAGTTATTGTACCAATCGATCAGAGTGTTCACGTTGAAAATATTTTTCATTGTTTCTGAAGTTACCGTTTTCTCAGGAGTTCCATCTGATACCACGACACCATTTTTCATCCACACAATCCTGTCTGCGTTGTTGGCGGCAAGCGTGGTGTCGTGCAATACCACGATGGCTCCTCCGCCATTTGTCGTATAATTTTGGAACAATTTCATTGCTCTAAGCTGGTGTGCTATGTCCAGTGATGATGTTGGCTCATCAGCTAGTAAAAAAGGAGTGTGCGAGGATAGTGCGCGAGCAAAGTGCACTCGCGCGAGCTCTCCCCCAGATAGCGTCTCTACTGATCGATGACTGAGATGGTAGATGCCGCACTCATGTAACGCGGTTTCAACAGCTAATGCATCCGCATCGCTCTGGCCAGAGAGCATAGATCCATAGCTGAGCCTACCTAGTGCCACCACGTTTCGGACGCTGGTGGGCCAAGCGAGAGCAGGGTTTTGTGGAATATACGAAATGAGTTTCGCACGTTCGCTGGCACAGATTTTTTTTAGATTGCGCTCTCCTAAAGCAATGTGTCCGGTACTTGGCGTAGTTAGACCGGTTAGGCACTTGAGTAGAGTGGTTTTGCCAGCGCCATTTGCGCCGAGAATTACAGTGAATTCGCCCCGTTTGAAGTTGATTGAGGTTTCTTGCAGCAGTGACTTACAGTTAACTGTGTAACTGATGCTTTTAGCGGAAAAACTATCCATGCTGGTCACTTTTTGATGCGATCCAAATAAAAATGGGCGCGCCAACTAAAGCCGCCAACACGCCGATCTTTAGCTCAACATTAGTCGAGATAACGCGCACTCCTATATCTATCAGTACGAGAAAAACACCTCCCAGCACTGCAGAAGGGATTATTGTTTTGCCTGGGTCGTAGTTCACAAGCGGCCGCACTAGGTGGGGCGTCACAATTCCTACAAATCCAATTACACCAGCCAATGAAACCGCCGCACCTGTTGCGAGTCCTGCTCCCAGAACAACACAGATGCGTGTTGTCGCTATATTCAATCCCAAAGTTGACGCAGTGTCTTCGCCAAGAGAGAGCAGCGCCAGCCCTTTTTTTTGCGACAGCAGCAGCAGCAGGGCGGCCAGCATGAAAGGTAAGACTAGAGCAACATCTAATAAGCTACGATTAGCCACAGAGCCCAACATCCAAGTTATCATGTCTGACAAGTAGAATGGATTGGGCGCAAAATTTGTCACTAACGCCATAAGTGCTCCCGCTAGGCTGGAAAGCCCTACTCCAAATAGGATCAGCGTTACAGTTGATCTAACCCGCATGGCGATGAGACATAGTAGGCCCGTGGCCACTAGACTCCCAGCTATGGCAGCTAATGGCACCGCATAACTCCAATTTTCGGCAAAGCCAAAATAAATAACTGTGACCGCAGCTAGTGAGGACCAAGCAGAGACTCCTAGGACTCCAGGTTCGGCAAGGGGGTTTCTCAAAAGACCTTGCAGTGCGGCACCGCTTGCGGCGAGACATGCTCCTACTAGGTAGGCAGCTAAGGTTCTCGGAAGTCGAATTTCCCATACGATAAGAGAATCAATATTTGTATCTGGCTTTGTTAATATATCAAAAATTCGTAAAAGCGTTATATCGGTTGCTCCAACACAACACGCCATCGCAACAGCTAAAAAAGACGAAAGAGCTAGTAGCAACGACATTTTGCCTTGGCTCACCGGTTGGCCTGCAATTGCAACCGTTCTGACACAAGCCGCTCAATTGCGTCGATTACGTACCAACCTCCGCAACTGGTCATAGAGAGCGGAAGTGGAGCTTGATGCTTTATATTAATGAATTCTTTAACAATGGGGTGTCTGACCGCGTTCCACTTATTCTGACTACCCATTCTGTCGATTTCGGTGGATGTGATGACTAAATCGGGCCTGTAGTGCACAATATTTTCGAGTCGTATTGAAGACCAACCGGGGTACACCTGGGCGTTAATGAAGCCCGCTGTCGTTATGATTTCATCTATAAGGGTTCCAGGGCCGGCAGTGACTCCGCTGGATGGCAAGTATAGCGCTAGCATGGCGTCTGTTGGGAATGGGATCTCTGCCAGTCTACGGTTAAGACTGGCTATAACCGAGGTTCCTTTGCGAGAAGCATTTAGTCTAGCAGATAAGCGTTGTATTTCTTGACGTATATCATTTATCGAGGTTAGCGAATTCATTTGCAACGTTGGAATTCCCGCTTTCTCCAAGATCTTCATTATCTGCGAACCGCCCCCATATGTCCTGACTACCAAGTCAGGCCTAGCCGCAATAATTTCCTCAGCAGTCGGTCGTATCGTTTTGATCCCTTCAGCCTGCTCTCTCATGTAGGAAAATTCTGACGTTGAATCCTTTGATAAGGCAAGTATATTAGCTTTTGGGACTAGTTCTAAAATGTATTGGTCTGCACAGTAATCAAGGCTAACAACTCTCTCTGGACGGGAATTTTCCGCTGCTTTTACAGGTGTTAGATTTACCAATAGCAGCAGTAATACATTGAAGAGGAAAGCCGATCTATTCATCTCCATGCTATCTACATGCTCAGTCGCAGTCCTATACTGGCGGACGTGCCTGGCGTTCCATAGCCGTAGACTTGCTGATACTCTTCGTCAAAAATATTTTCTACTGTTCCATATAACTCGAGTTTTTGTGAGAGCCCGTAGGATCCGTTTAAATCCACACGAGTCCAAGATTTAACATTCCCATAAGTGTTTTTTTCAAGCCCGTTATGGCGCATAGTAATCATCGCAGATATCTCTTTAGAAGGCGCAAAAAGGAGTCTCGCACTGCCAGAATTTTTCGGTACACTCAGCTGCTTGTCCCCATTGCCTTTCTTAGCGTCTATGTAGGAGTAGTCAATCTCGAAATTAAGCGCACTACTCAACTGGTATTTTCCTGTGACTTCCACACCCTCTGACTTTACTTTGTTAATATTTTCATACCAACCATCAACGTAGTCTATTTGATCTTTAGTTTTTTGATGAAAATAAGTTGCTCCTATTGAGCCTCGTGATTTCAAAAAAATCCATTCTACCCCTACATCAAAAGACTTTGAGGTTTCTGGTCTGAGATCTGAGTTGGCGGATATCTTACTTGAGAAAGGATAGAAGTAGCTTAGTTGGAAAATCGTAGGTGCTTTAAATCCTTCTGCCCAGCCACCAGAAATTTTCCATTCATCAGAGGGTTGGTATACAGCTGAAAATCTTGAGGTAGTTTCTGAACCAAAAGCACTATGGTCGTCCACTCGAACTGCCGCAGAAACAGTAGCGTCCTTAATAGGTTTAATCTCATAAAGCATGAAGAGTGAGTCGATACTATTTTCACCGCTGCCTGAGGTTGTGTTTTCGTGTTCCGCCCCAAAAGCAATTCGATTCATATCGTTTGCATTTAACGTCCCTTGGTAACGAAAAACTAATCGGTCTCCAGCGTAGCTATAGCTCTTAATCCCTGAGTCGAAGTAATTCCTTTCCGTGTCCGAGTATCCCGTTAGAAATATGTTTTCCAATCGTCCTTTGAAAAGAGGAAGCGATAAAGTGATGTGGCTAGATAGCTCTTCAGTTTCTGTTGCCACATTGTCATCTGAGACACCAGTCTGAGCATCCCAGCCGTCATATTCGAGTTTTGAGTCGTTGTATAAAATTGAGCTGGTAATTTTGGCGGCGGCGGGTAAATAGATTAATCCATTGCCAGAAAAGGTTTTGGAGTTAAAACCATCTCGTTCAGAATTTCCGTCGCTGCTTTCTGCTTTAGATATACCGTTAGAGGTTAGACCACTGAAAGCCGCGCGGAATGAGCCCAAGTTATTAGCGGCACTCATTTCAGTACCACCTCTATAGGTGGAGAAAGAACCAGCTTCCGCGAAAGCCTTTATCGTTTTTGGCGAGGTGGCTGTTTTGGTAGTAATACTTACCACTCCACCAATAGCATCAGATCCCCATAAGGTCGATTGATTGCCTTTTAAAACCTCGATTTTTGCAATATTAGAGGTGTCTATTCGTGCAAAATCAAAGCCACCTCCTGGAGATGTTGGGTCGTTTACAGGCACGCCATCAATTAGTACGAGAGTTTGCTCGCTCAGTGCCCCCCTTATACGAACCGACCCGACCCCACCAAAGCCTCCGTTTTGGTTTACAGTAACGCCTGCGAACCCTTCTACTGCATCTAAAGTATGTCGATAGCCTTTTTGTTCTATCTGTTGAGCCGTAATAGTTGATACTGAGGTCCCAACTTCAGAAAGAGCAGTTGGGAGGCGCGTGCCAGAAAAAATGAGGACATCTCCGGAGTCGGCTATCACGAAACTACAAGGGAGTATCGGGATGTTTATGAGGTAGAAAAATAAGATGCTTTTCCGACTAGGCATCAACCTTTTCCTTTAAAGCGCTTTTATACGCTAAAAATTACGACATTTTTGGTAAAGAGACTTTCCCAGTAAAGAACTGTGAGAGTTTCCAAGTTTGTCGTTACAAAGGTTTTCCTTTCCTGATAGCTGTTCCCGGCTCTGGAAGAACGACGCGAAGGCAGGTTTACTGACTTACAGGTCATTGCGCTAGTATCGCCTTCCCAGGACCAGCCCAGTGGCTTAATGATATTACGCTCGCTGCCTACAGTTGCGGGCACAGTGTCAGACTTTGGCTGACTTCCCTCTTAGCAACATTTTCATGTCACTCCTTCTAAAGAGCATTTAACTCTCTGAGGATAAAGCTGTCAACATTGATGATTATTAAAAATACTATTATATGATCCCAATTTTTTTTAATTTAGAATAAAAAACGACTTTAAGTTAATATTTAAGCTTTAAAAAAAAGATGCGAGCACAAGCTTAGGGTTATTGCCTTTTAAACCATTTCAGCGGTCCTTGCTTCTACGTGCGAGGCAACTACGTATTTTACATGCTTAAAGGAATTTAGGTCACCTAAGAAAAATTTTGCTATTTTCCCAAAACAATCCATAATCTGGTTAATTCAGTACCGAGGGGAGGTCTATGTCGTTCGAGAAGGTCGCTACTAAAGATGAGTATTTTAGAGAACTGTCGGAAACACCGACTGTTTCATGGCCCGCTTTGCTATTGTTTGTATTAGCCGTAACGATGTTTGTTGCATCGACCATAGGCGGTGTGTTTGGGATCCTACCAATCTTGGCTTCTTGCTTGATAAATGGCTTTGCCCTTTATTTATTTTTTTCTCCAATGCACGACGCGTTACACGGTTCAGCTTCTAAGTACCAGTTTTTAAACGAGCTAATTGGGCGACTTTCTCTGGTGTTGCTGATTCCGGCAGCACCTCTTGAAATCGCGCGGTGGGTTCATCTGAGACATCATGCTCATACCACTGCGGATATTGATCCTGACAACTTCATGCATCATGGAAAGTGGTGGGTACTACCTTTTAGATGGGCTAACTTTGACTTTTTTTATATAGCGGAATTTTTTAAAAACGCTGGGCCCGCCGCTGAAAGGAGTGTACGAGCATTGATAGTGTACTTAAGTGTTTTCCTAGGCTTAGTGGTTTTGCTTGTCTTGTTTGGGTATGGTTTGGAGCTTCTTGTGTTATGGTTCATCCCTTCTAGAATAGGACTGGCGCTAGTAGGTTTTGTTTTCGTTTTTCTTCCGCATTACCCTGCGGATATTTCTGCGCGGGAAAATAAGTACCAAGCTACTACAACAAGGCTAGGGTGGGAGTGGGTACTTACTCCATTAATGGTTTACCAGAACTACCACCTTGTCCATCACCTCTATCCGAATATCCCATTTTACAATTATATAAAGGTTTGGCATCTTCGGTATGAGGAGATAACAAAAAACAACCCGGCTATCCAGACGGCTTTTGGGTTGGGGCCAATTAATAGATAGCGGCCTTGTAAACTGTTAGTAATTTGTCCTATGTCTGAACTCCTGTTGCACCACTACGATGAAGCGCCATTTGCCGAAAAAATTCGGTTAGTATTTGGTATTAAAAATTTGTCATGGCAATCAGTAATCGTGCCTTCAGCCATGCCAAAACCGGATCTCATGCCTTTGACCGGCGGTTATCGCCGTACTCCTGTCATGCAAATTGGGGCGGACATATATTGCGATACGCAACTGATCGCGGCTGAGTTGGAACGACGTTTCCCAGAGCCGACCATTTTCCCTGATGGGAACTCGGGACTTGGCCTTGCACTCGGGAGTTGGGCCAACGGTCCCTATGTAGTGACGTCGGTGGCGATTTATATGGGTGCTGACAATCCATTTGCCGGTGATATAGCGCTGCCCGATCACTTTCACGACGATCGTAAGAAAATGTGGAAGACACAGTTTGATACAGACACTCTTGGTCCGCGACTGGCTGGCTATCGCAGCTTACTTGACGCACATACCGAATTTCTGAACATGCAACTGGCTGACGGGCGTGCGTTTATGACTGGAGCCAAGCCGAGCTTCGTCGATATGCACGCAATGTGGGATCCATGGTTTCTATACGCTTTCGCGCCTGCAGAGGCTGAACGCGCCTATGGCCATTTTCAGAATATCTCTGCATGGCTTGAGCGATTAGCAGCAATTGGGCACGGTGATCGGGTTGAACTCCATCCGAGCGAGGCGCTAGAGATTGCACGTGTTGCCACGCCAACCCCAACGACTGGTATTACGGAGCGTGACCCGATAGGTATAGCTGAGGGTAGTCGTGTTGCGGTGTCTCCGTCAGACTACGCCGAGGTGACTGTGGTTGGTGAGCTTGTCCAGACGACCGTCAGTAGTGTTTCATTAAAGCGAGTCGACGATCTAGTTGGGGAGGTCGTGGTGCATTTTCCGAAAATTGGTTACAGTATCGAGCCGATATAAAACAGCTAGATTTAAAATGTTGTTCAAACCGTTGATTTAACAGATAAATATTCATCGCGGTTTGAGTTTAAACCCACCTATTGAGTGTGAAACCGCTATCCCGGAGAACACGAACTTCGGCATCAAGGCAAACATCGTCTCTAACTTTTTGGCGAGCAATATCATCACGCCGGGTGCGCCCAACACCAAAGCCGCTTCTAAATTGTGAGACATCTCCGGTCATGGATCGTCAAGCCAGTCAGTAAACCAGGGCTTATTTGGACCTTAAATTGGTGGAGGTGGCGGGAGTCGAACCCGCGTCCGCAAGCCTTACATCTTTGGTTCTACATGCTTATCCGAGTCTATTAATTTAACTTCGTGCTACCCGACCGGCAGGGAAAACATGAAGCGATTTTGGTATGTTTTAACGGATCCGCCCCAAATAAGCTTCACCGCGATCTTATGAAATATGACGCCTGAAACCTGAACGCATAAGCACGGCTCCAGTCAGACGGCACTCTACTGAGTTTTAAGCAGCGAGTGCGTAGTTGTCTTCGTTGGCAACTAATATGTTTGCAGTTGTATTTACGAGGTAATCTGCACCTCGGCATGCACCTCCGGTTTCATGACCCACGTCGAAGCCGTGACACCCCCGAAACTGTACCCACATAGTTTAACCTGAAAAAGCCCTAAAAGTATCCTAGTCTTTTGATCGAATCGATTTTTTGAAAATGCGTGCTTTTTCACGCTTCCAGTCTTTATCTTTCTCGCTTGCTCGCTTGTCGTGCTGTTTTTTTCCTTGGGCGATACCGATTCCTACTTTTACTCGATTATTTTTCCAATAGAGCGCTGTCGCGACAATAGTCATTCCTCTCCGATCTATTGCCCCTTGCAATTGGTCTAATTCTCGTCGATTAAGAAGAAGTTTTCGGATCCTTTGTGAATCGGTGGTCACATGGGTTGAAGCTGATGAGAGAGGAGTGATATGTGTCCCGTGAAGGTAGGCTTCGCCATTTTTCATCAGGACATAGGCATCTTGCAGTTGCACTTTGCCAGCACGGAGACTTTTTACTTCCCAACCCTCCAATATCAAGCCGGCTTCCTGTGTTTGCTCTATATGATAATTGAAGCGTGCTTTTTTGTTTTGCGCGATCGAGCCCGGGCCGGTTTTGCCGCTTTTTTTGGTGTTCATGCGGTTGGTCGAGACTTGTTCATGATTGGGATTATACCTATATCTGAGACTAGTATGGCCTTGTCTACTTGATGACTGGGTTTGTCTGCCTCAGAATACGCCACTATAAATCAACTAGGGTTTTCAAGGTATGAGTTCTAATAGGGAGTCTTTGCATGGCCAATGGTCGTCAAAGTGGGTTTTTATCCTCGCAGCAGCCGGCTCGGCGGTTGGCTTGGGGAATATTTGGCGATTCCCTTATGTGACGGGTGAGAATGGAGGCGGTGCTTTCGTTTTGGTTTATCTCGCGTGTGTATTTCTGATAGGGATTCCAGTGATGATTGCGGAGCTTATGATTGGCCGAAGAGGTCGGCGCAGCCCGATTAACGCAATGCGGCTATTGGCGTCGGAGGACGGGTTGAGCCCGGGTTGGACAGTCATAGGTTATATGGGCATTTTTTCTGGATTTTTAATTCTCTCTTTTTACTCTGTGGTGGCGGGATGGTCTTTAGCTTACATATCGTACAGCGTATCTGGAGACTTAGCCTCTGACTTGGACTCGTCGCGATCTGTTTTTGAAGCTTTGATCGGCTCAGCTCCTCGCTTAGCCTTTTGGCATACGCTTTTCATGGGTTTGGTTATTTTTGTCATCGCAAAAGGCGTAACGCGTGGCCTCGAGCGGGCGGTAAAAATTTTGATGCCATTGTTATTTGTCAGTTTAATAGCAATGGTGATATACGCTCTGTTCGTTGGTGATGCCTATAAGGCAGTGACGTACCTGTTTTATCCTGATTTTAGTAAACTTTCCTTAGACTCTGTCATTATCGCTGTTGGTCAGGCTTTTTTCAGCTTAAGTTTGGGGATGGGGGCCTTAATGATCTATGGCTCTTATTTGCCACAGGAGGTTTCTATTCCTGGCACATCGGTTATTGTTGGCTTAGTCGATAGCCTAGTCGCTCTATTGGCTGGTCTAGCGATTTTTCCGATTGTCTTTGGGTATGGTTTAGAAGTTAGCGAAGGGCCTGGTCTTGTGTTCGTAAGCCTCACGATTGCTTTCGCTAATATGCCCTTTGGAGAGATTTTTGGGTTTGTGTTTTTTGTGCTGTTGTCTATTGCTGCTTGGACTTCTGCCATATCGCTTTTGGAGCCCGTGGTAGCATGGCTAATTGAAACTAGAGCCTGGAGTCGATCTAAGTCTAGCCTCTTATCTGGTGGTGCAATCTGGTTAGTGGGCTTGCTTTGCTTACTGTCATTTAACGAATGGCAAGAATTTACTCCTTTGGGGAGAAATATTTTTGAGTGGTCAGAGTTTGTTAGCACTAGCGTGTTGTTACCGGCCGGAGGACTGCTTATTTCGATATTTGTGGGTTGGCGCTTGAGCACGTTCACGCTAAGTGAAGAATTAAATGGTTTGCGGTCTTTTCTTTATAAAACTTGGTATGTGTTAGTGAAATATCTCGCACCTTTAGGGGTAACGTTGGTTTTCTTAGAAAGCTCGGGGTTGCGTGATGTGGTTCTTAGAGTCTTCCCCGGTTGAGTTTCTATGAGTTCTTTTAGACAGTCTGCCTTCGTCCCATTTTCTTCTGAGCAAATGTATTTTCTGGTGAATCATATCGAATTATATCCCGAGTTTCTCCCTTGGTGCTCGAGTGCAATAGTAATCGAGAGTACCGACTCTCAGATGGACGCTGAACTGACCATTAGCAAAGGCCCATTCACTTACAATTTTTCGACTACGAATTTTTTAGTGCCTAACAAATCTATCGAACTAAAGCTTTTAAAAGGACCTTTTAAGTACTTCAGAGGTCATTGGGCTTTTAATAATGACGGCAGTCGTGGTTGTGTTGTGGAGCTGAGCATTGACTATGAAGCTAGCACGCCGTTTCTCAGAATGGCATTATCCGTAGCCTCGGGGGCAATTGTAAATTCTTTGGTACAAGCCTTTGTGAGCCGAGCCCATGAAAAGTACTAAAGTGCAGAGAATTTTGGTGCAAATAGTCCTGTCGGTTAAAGGCGACGTGGAGGTTGTAGAGCTTAGCGTCCCCCTTGGAACTTCGCTAGAGAACGCCGTTCAGCGCTCGATGTTGCTTGATAAGCTTGATTACGAAGATAGAAATGATATTTCATATGGAGTCTTTGGCCGAAAACGTGATCGCAAAACCTTGCTTCGTTCGGGCGATAGAATAGAAATTTATCGTCCCATCACTGCTGACGCAAAAGCGCTGCGCATTCTTCGTGCTACTAATCAAAGAGACGGCTGACTAAACTTTTCTTTTTATTGTCGTCGTTTGGGTTCGCCGCGGGATCAATTGCTATACCTTCTCCAGGACCGGCTTGCAGACCCGCATACGGACTTTTCTCTATAGCTTTTATAATTTTGTCTTGGTGATATTCGACTTTTTTATCTGCATCAGTTACTTCTTTATTTTCATCAGCATCAGCGAATTTTCCTTGTTTGTCTTGGGATAAAGACAGTTTGTTAATTATACGTTCTTTCCAACTTCTTTTAACAAAGCGCGGGACGTTTATTTCTGCATCCTCATGACGCTTGGCAACTAATTCCTTTTCTGCAGGTTTGACGTTGCCCTTAATGACACTGAGAGAATCTCCCTCGAAGTATAGTGTTATCGTTCTTTTAGAGAGGAATTCTCTTCTCCTGTCGTAAGTAAACACGTAATCCCATCGATGATTATTGAAAGTATCTATTATGATTGGTGTGCCCATTATGAATTGCACTTTTTCTTTATTCATTCCTACTTCTAGCCGCGCAAGCATATTTTGTGTGACTACATTCCCTTGTTGAATGTCTATTTTGTGTACAAATTTTAGGTCGTTTATGTTTGATAACTGTGGTATTCCCGGAACATACGATTTGGAACAGCTTAAAAGCAGCAAGGATAGTATGCTGATTAATGTAGTCTTTCTCATAAGTCGGCCTGAAAACAGAGATGTTGAAATTTGTAGTGCACGGGTTCAAATGTTTTGGCTTGAAGTAACTATTAATCACGCAATAGATTTTGTTCTCGATGTTGATCGTAGCATAGTGAGCGTGATTAAGCAGAAAATGTTATAGTTGCGACTTGTCGACCTAAGCGACAGTAAGAAGGCGAAAATCAATGGATACTAAAGACCTTAGAAAGGCAGGTTTAAAAGCCACCCTACCAAGGTTGCGCATACTAGAGGTTCTAGAAACGTCATCTGCTAGGCATATGAGTGCGGAGGATGTCTACAGAGCTTTGCTTGACTCAGGTGATGATGTTGGATTGGCAACAATCTACCGTGTGCTCACTCAGTTCGAGGGGGCTGGCATTGTCCAGAGGCATAACTTCGATAGCGGCCATGCGGTTTTTGAAATGAAGCAGGATGATCATCATGATCATATGGTGAACGTGGCGACAGGTGAAGTTATTGAGTTTTTTGACGATGAGATCGAAAGGTTGCAAAAACAAATCGTCGATCGTCACGGATATACTCTCGAGGATCACAGCTTAGTTCTTTATGTAAAATCAAAAAATTCTGAGTAGCTCGTTAGTTACTATCTGATTTGACGTGCTTACCTATTAGATCTTGCGCATGAGCAATGCTCGAGGCAGTTTCTTTTTTTGCACCTAACATGCGTGAAATTTCACTTTCTCGACTCTTTCCGTTGACCGTTTTGACTTGCGCGCTCGATTGCCCATCAACGATTTTTTTCTCCATGAGAAGATGACTACTGCCAGCGCCCGCTACCTGAGGAGAATGTGTAATACAGATAACTTGGCAGTGACGCGAAACCAAGAGTAGATTTTTTCCTACGGTGTTGGCAGTGTCCCCTCCGATCCCAGTGTCGACCTCGTCATAGATTACGCAAGGCACTTTAGAATGTGCCGCTGTGGAGGACTGAACCGCCAAGTTAATTCTGGAGAGTTCGCCTCCTGACGCTATTTTTCCCAACGTGCCTAGATTGCTTTCAGGATTAGTCGAGACGAGGAATTCCACTTGGTCGACTCCTGAAGCATGAGGACTCTGATCGGCCATTGGTTGAATGGATGTTTCAAATTTTGCGTATGGCATGTCTAGCTGGCGCAATTTTTTTGTTATCTCTTTGCACATACGAGCCCGTACTTTCGTTCTTGCCTGCGACAGAACGTTAGCCGCGGCGTCGAATTTTTCACGACAAGCCACAAGGTTTTTAATTAACGATTGTGCAGTCATGCCTTCGGAAGTCAAAGATCTCAGCTCATTTTGAAGAGAAGCATGCTTTTCATTCAATTTTTGCAATTCTATGCCGTGCTTTCTCGATAGCGCATGTAAATCTCGGAGTCTATCATCCAAGTAACTTAGTCGCTCTGGATCTTGGTTTAGAGAATTGCCAAGTTGATTAAGCTCGCGCGCTGCTTCTTCGGTAGATACTTGGGCTTGCTCTAAAAGGCAGCTTAGATTGGCCGCCGCGGGTACCTCTGCGGTCATTTGGCTGATATGGCGAATAACGCTCCGAAGACCAGCTATAACGCTAGCTTCGTCTCCTGATAAAATGGAGTTGGCCTCTTTTAAGCTAGCTATATAACTGTCAGATTTGGCAAGTATCTTGTAGTCGCTTTCTATGGATGAAAGTTCATCGTTATCAAGATTGGCGCTTTCTAGCTCTAGTATCTGATATTCGAGAAGCTCTTTGCGTGCCTTATTGGCCCCAGAGTTGTCCATCGAACTTAGTTGTTCAGAAACTGACTTCCATTCTTGGAACGCATTTCTCACAGTAATAACTTCCTTTTCAAGTTTCCCGTATGTGTCCAGTTGTTGACGTTGGGTCGAACTATCTACCATGCGGCGCCCAGCATGCTGTGCGTGGATATCAACTAGCAGCCTACCTAGTTGCTCCAGTGTAGCTAATGTGATCGGTGTTTCGTTACAAAAAGCTCTCGATCTTGCGTCTCTATTGATGATCCTTCTGAGGATGCATTCATTTTTTTGTTCTAATTGATGAGCCTTTAAGAAGCTCAGCGCTCGAGAGCCAGCCGCCAAACTGAAAGTTGCGGTGATTGAAGCGCGCTCTTTTCCGTTTCTGATCATTTGAGCATCTGCTTTACTCCCAAGAGCGAGAGCGAGAGCTTGCAAGAACACTGATTTCCCAGACCCCGTCTCCCCTGTTATTACAGTTAATCCTTCTTTAAAATCGGCACTAGCCTCTTCAATGACTACGAGATTTCGTATATGTATGTCTGTTAGCAAGGATCGAGCGCCCAATTAAGTTTAGCCCTGAGAGTTGCATAATGATTATTCTTTGAAGGATGGGCTAATTTGATAGCTTTTGCTTTTCGCGAAATGAAGATTTTATCGCCTCGGAGCAGATCGTGTATTGAGTTCCCGTCGCAGGTCAGTCGAGCCTGGTCGTCCCGCTCTGTGGCCACCCTGATTTCTATCACCGCTTCATCAGATATAACTATTGGTCTATTTGTCAAAGTGTGAGGACATATGGGAACTAAAGCTAATGCTTTGATTTCAGGGTCTAAGATAGGACCACCACCGGACATTGCATATGCTGTTGACCCGGTAGGGGTGGCCACGATCATGCCGTCCCCGCGTTGAGAATGGAGAAACTTGCTATTTACGTAAGTGTTGAGAGTAATTAGCCGCGCAGAATTCCACTTTTGGATGACAATGTCATTTAGACCATGGCAGGAGGCTATAATTTCCTCAGATCGAATTACTTGACAACCCAGAACAGATCGATTTTCTGTGACAAAGTCACCTTCTAGGATAGCCCCTAGATCTGCTTTTAAGTTGTCTGGCGGCAGATCGGCAAGAAATCCTAGACGCCCTAGATTGATCCCAAGTAATGCCACCTCATGCGGATAAGTTAGCGTGGCGCACTGAAGAAGGGTCCCATCTCCTCCAATGGAAATAATTAAGTCACATATCTCCGATAGCTCAGAAACTGGAAGTACTTGCAGGTCTGCAGATGCGTTACTCAATATGATTCGATTGTCTAAATAGGCTTTACAGCTTTTCTTGCTGATAATCGCCAGAACCTCGAGCACGGCTTTTTCTATTGCCTTACTGCTAACTGCGGACACGATGCCTATATTTCTAAACATTGTTTACCTCTCTCCGAACGGATGAATTGCAAAAAATAACACCGATATAGCACACGAAGAAAAAATCTATAGTGAGCATGTATTATAGTATTGGTTTTTTGCAGGTTTTTTGCTAGCTTATTTGTTTGGTGTTATCCGGTATAGTGTTACGTCCATGAGTGTTGATATTAGTTTAAATGAACGGTCTCATTACCTTTTTAAGGTTTTGGTTGAGCGGTATATTGCTGATGGACAGCCAGTTGGCTCGCGTACTCTTGCTCGTGATGCCAAATTAGATATTAGTTCGGCTACGATTCGCAACGTGATGGCTGATTTGGAAGATCTAGGGCTTATCGAGTCACCGCATACTTCGGCAGGGCGGGTTCCTACTGAGGCAGGGTACCGTTTTTTTGTAGATCAGGTGGTCACGTACCGAGACTTGTCGACATCGGATATCCGAGAGATGGAAACTGGCTTGGAGAAAGATGATGATGTGGATGCATTGTTGGGGAAAACTTCTAGGATACTTTCTGGCTTAACGAAGCTCGCGGGGTTGGTCATGGTTCCCATTACAGCAAAGCGTGCTTTAAGACAGGTGGAGTTCCTTTCTTTAAGTGAGAATCGCGTTCTTGTAATACTTGTAACGAACGATCGCGAAGTTGAAAATCGCATTATTAAAACTGACAGAGTCTATGGCCAGACTGAATTGACACAAGCAGCTAATTATTTGAGTTCTGCATTTGCGGGAAGAGACATCGAGGCGCTCAAAGAAGGTCTGATTGCAGAGATGCAAGCTGCTCGCGCGGAACTTGACCAGTTAATGGGACTGGTATTGGATATTTCTCAGAAAGCTTTTCCTGCGCGTACTAGCAGCAAAGACTATGTCTTGGCCGGCCAGACAAACTTAATGGATATTAATGAGCTTTCGGATCTTGAGCGGCTGCGGAATCTGTTTGATGCTTTTGCCCAAAAAGGAGAGATCCTGCACTTATTAGAACAATCGATTAGTGCTAGCGGAGTGCAGATTTTCATTGGGGAAGAATCAGGGAACAAAGCTTTTGATCACTGTAGTATTGTGACGTCTACCTATACTGATCAGCATCGCACTTTGGGGGTATTAGGTGTAATAGGGCCTACGCGCATGGAATATGAACGAGTAATCCCTATTGTAGACTTGACTGCAAAGATGCTTAGCACAGCCTTGAATTCTGCAAATTAGCCCCAACGTAATCACTTGTATGGAAAATTTCATGCGTCCGCATGAGAATGCGACACGCGTTGCTTTCAACTGAAACTAAACAATTAGGAAAATATTTTATCGTGAACGACGAAATAAAAAGAAAAAAAGAAGAGTGGAGCAATGAAGCTGAGGCAAAACCCATAGAAGAAGAGCTCACGTCAGTTGATGAACAACTTGCTTCTACCGTGGATGATGAAATCTCTGCACCAGAAGAAGTGATGGCTGAAGAGTCTGGCCTAGACACAAGCTCTGAGCTGACCGAGGAAATAAAACTACTAAAGGAAGAGGTTTTGAGAGCTAGAGCTGATGTTGAAAATGTCCGCAAGCGAGCCGAGAAAGATATTGCTGCTGCTCATAAATATGGACTGGAGCGACTGCTGCAAGAACTTTTGCCAGTTAAAGACAGTATTGACATGGGCCTTGAGGCCACTGCTGCGTCTGAATCAATACAGCCTTTACGCGAGGGGATGGAATTGACGGTCAAAATGTTTTCAGAGTTTTTTGAAAAGCTTAATGTTGAGGTGATCGATCCAGTCGATGAGAAATTTGATCCAGAGTTTCATCAGGCCATGATGACAGAGGTGTCAGCCTCGACAGAGGAAGGATATGTTCTCAGAGTGATGCAGAAAGGCTATCTATTAAATGATCGCTTGGTAAGGCCTGCTCTTGTAGTAGTTTCTAAAACAGAGTGAATGTTCACAGCGAGGGTTGATTTTTTCAGCAAAGACCACATGTTATTAATTAGTAAAATTTGGATTTAATTTAGAGGCAAGTCATGGGAAAAATTATAGGTATCGATTTAGGAACTACAAATTCGTGCGTTGCGGTTTTAGATGGAGGTGATTTAAAAGTCATAGAAAATAGCGAAGGTGCTAGGACGACTCCGTCAATTGTGGCTTTCACAGGGGATGAGGTTTTGGTAGGACAAGCTGCAAAGCGGCAGGCCGTCACAAATCCTCAGGACACACTGTTCGCTGTTAAGAGATTGATCGGACGAAAGTTTGATGATGAGGTGGTGCAAAGAGACAGGGACATGGTGCCTTATGAGATCGTGAAAGCTGATAATGGCGATGCCTGGGTTGAGGCTAACGGTAAAAAGATGGCGCCGCCAGAAGTCTCGGCACGCGTACTGATGAAGATGAAAAAAACTGCTGAAGACTATTTGGGCTACGAGGTCAGTGAAGCTGTTATAACGGTTCCAGCATACTTCAATGACTCTCAGCGGCAGGCTACAAAAGATGCCGGTCGTATAGCTGGTTTAGACGTCAAGCGTATCATTAATGAACCTACTGCAGCGGCATTGGCGTACGGGCTAGATAGGCACGAAGGTGATGCAAAAATAGCTGTTTATGATTTAGGAGGCGGGACTTTTGATGTTTCTATTATTGAGGTAGCCGAGATTGATGGTGAGAGACAGTTTGAAGTTTTAGCTACAAATGGAGACACTTTTTTAGGAGGTGAAGATTTTGATTTACGCCTGATCGATTTTTTGGCTGAAGAGTTTAAAAACGAGCAAGGTGTCGATTTACATAATGACCCTTTAGCTTTGCAGAGACTTAAAGAAGCTGCTGAAAAAGCAAAGATCGAGCTTTCTTCTGCGCAGCAAACCGATATAAATCTTCCTTACATTACAGCAGATGCCTCAGGTCCGAAGCACTTGAACCTAAAACTCACGCGATCGAAGTTTGAGTCGCTCGTTGAGGATTTAGTGGAGAGAACTGTAACCCCGTGCAAGACAGCGTTAAGCGATGCAGGGTTGTCTGCCTCGGAGATTGATGACGTAATACTTGTCGGTGGTCAAACTCGTATGCCAAAGGTCCAAGATAAAGTGAAAGAGATCTTTGGACAAGAGCCTCGTAAAGACGTCAATGCGGACGAGTCTGTTGCTTCAGGGGCCGCTATTCAGGCAGGAGTGCTAGGAGGGGATGTTAAAGATGTCTTGCTTTTAGACGTTACGCCTTTGTCGCTAGGTATCGAGACGCTCGGTGGTGTCATGACGAAATTAATTGAGAAGAACACTACTATTCCAACTAAGGCTCAACAGGTTTTTTCGACAGCTGAAGATAACCAGACTGCGGTCACCGTTCATGTCCTACAAGGAGAAAGAGAAAGAGCTGACGGGAACAAGTCGTTGGGACGTTTTGATTTGGCTAATATCCCACCCGCTCAGAGGGGTACGCCTCAGATCGAGGTTGCGTTTGATATTGATGCAAATGGTATATTGAATGTTTCGGCAAAGGATAAAGCTACAGGGAAAGAACAATCGATAATCATTAAAGCGTCTAGTGGTTTGTCGGCCGAAGATATCGAGAAGATGGTAAAAGATGCTGAGTTACATGCGGAAGAAGATAAAAATTTCCAGGCTTTAGTGAATGCCAAGAATCAAGCGGAGTCTCTTGTGCGTGGAGCAAAGAAATCATTAGAGGAACTCGGAGATAAGGTGTCTGATGATGAGCGCAAAGGCATAGAGGAAGGCTGTAGCGCATTAGAGGCAGCGCTTGAGGCAGAAGATCTCGATGAGATAAATGCCAAAACTGAGCAATTAAGCGGGCTTGCTGGTGCTCTGGCACAGAAAGCTTATGAAGAAGCTGCCGCGGCGAGCGGAGGTGAAAAAGGGACTGATGCTGAAGTTGACTCAAATGACGAGGATGTAGTTGATGCAGACTTCGAGGAAGTAAAAGAAGATAAAGCAGAGTCTGATGCAGACGTCGAGGAAGTAAAAGAAGATAAAGCAGAGTCTGATGCAGACGTCGAGGAAGTAAAAGAAGATAAACCAGAGAAATAAATGAAGCATTAACACAAGCTTATTAAAGCCCAGTAGACTGGTTCTAACTGGGCTTCTTTTTTATTTAACAGGCAAAACATATAAATTATTATGGCAAAACGTGACTATTATGAACTTTTAGGCGTTGGGCCTGACGCCAGTGAAGCTGATCTAAAGAAAGCTTATCGTCGTCAGGCAATGAAATTCCATCCGGACAGAAACCCTGATGACATATCGGCTGAGGAAAGTTTCAAAGCCGCTAAAGAAGCGTATGACGTGCTGGGGGATCGTCAAAAAAGGTCAGCTTACGATCAATTCGGGCATGCTGGTGTCGAGCAAGCGTCAGGATCTCCAGGCCCGGGAGGGATGGGAGACGTCTTTGACAGTGTTTTCGGTGACATATTTGGTGGTGGGGGACGTGGCGGTAATCGAGTTTATCGTGGCTCTGATTTAAGCTACGACTTGGAGTTATCTCTGGAGGATGCCGTCTCAGGTACCGAGGTGAAAATAAGGGTTCCTAACCTCGTTGCATGTGACACATGCGATGGAAGTGGATCTCGAAGCAAAAGCACTCCTGTGACTTGCGGCACGTGTGGGGGCGTTGGTCAAGTAAGGGCGCAACAAGGATTTTTCTCGGTACAACAGACTTGTCCAAAATGCCGTGGCGCTGGGAAAAGTATCCAAGACCCTTGCCGTCCCTGTCAGGGCACGGGAACAGTCAGGGGGCAGAAGACAATAGCGGTTAAGGTCCCAGCCGGAGTAGATAATGGGGACAGAATAAGACTATCTGGGGAAGGTGAAAGAGGTCAAAACAATGGTCCGTCAGGAGATCTATATGTAAACATTGGGGTTCGTGCACATTCCATTTTTCACCGAGATAGTAACAATTTGCAGTGCGACGTCCCTATAGGGTTTGTTATTGCCGTTTTAGGAGGGGAGCTAGAAGTGCCAACATTAAACGGCCGAGTTTCTCTAAAAATACCGGCAGAAACTCAGACAGGTTCGCAGTTTCGTCTGCGGGGGAAAGGAGTTAAATCCGTGAGAGGAGGAGCGGTTGGTGATCTGACTTGTCGCGTGATCGTTGAGACCCCAGTAAGTTTAACCGCTAAACAAAAAGCTTTACTGGAGGAGTTCTCTGGAACATTATCGAAAAACACTAAGCATAGTCCTCGGGCAGTTACGTGGCTGAATGGGGTGAAGAAATTTTTTGATGAACTGATTTAATAGGTGGGTTGACGGATGGGAAAAGCGATCAAAGTTGGGATAGCCGGCGCGGGCGGTAAGATGGGTCGTATGCTAATTGGTCGTTGCATGCAAGATCCTGGATTTAAACTGATGGCCGCTATAGAGCATTCTGAATCCTCATTGGTCGGAGTAGATGCGGGACTTCTATCTGGCAGCACCAGTGCTGGCGTTAAAGTTACATCGAACCTCATCGAAGTGATTCGAAGTATTGATATCCTAATTGATTTCACTACCCCAGAATCGACACTTAGTAACGTTCTTGTTTGTCAGGAGAAAGGCAAACCTATTGTCATAGGAACAACTGGCTTGGGGGAGAATATTAGAGCTTTGGAATCAGCCTCTCAGTATATTCCGATCATGTTTGCGCCCAATATGAGTATTGGCGTTAACATATGTTTTCAGGTGCTCGAAAGCGTTGCGCGTGCGCTAGGTGATGAATTCGATGTAGAAATAATTGAAGCACATCATCGGGATAAAATTGACTCTCCTTCTGGAACTGCTTTGCGTATGGGTGAGATCGTGGCGAAAGCGCTTGGGCGGGATCTTTCCGATTGCGCTCTATATGGAAGGGAAGGTGATGTTGGAGTAAGAGAACCTAAGACCATTGGCTTCGGGACTCTTAGAGGGGGGGATATTGTGGGAGAACATACAGTTATGTTTGCTGGCCCAGGAGAAAGGATAGAGATCACCCATCGTGCTTCCGATCGTTCTAATTTCGCAAATGGTGCTTTAAAAGCGGCGAAGTGGCTGGAGTCTAAGAAACATGGATTATATGATATGTTGGATGTTTTGAACCTTCGGTAGGTGGAAGTCTTCTGAGATTTGGCCGACTTAACACCCTATTAAACTTTGGCGCGGCGCTATGTCCCTCAATGAATTCAAGAGTCTAGTTTAAATGCGCAAATTGCGAGCAGCAGTTGTGGGCGTCGGTTACTTAGGCAATTTTCACGCGCAGAAGTATACGATATGCTCAGGAGTTCAGCTCGTTGGCGTCGCCGACACAGATCGAATTCGAGGGCAAGATGTTGCGACCAAGCATGCTACAAGTTTCTATTCAGATTATCGTGCTTTGGTTTCTGAAATTGATATCGTTTCAATAGTGGTGCCGCCGGTGCAACATTATGCTGTAGCTGAGTATTTCTTGTCAGCAGGTGTCCATGCTTTGGTGGAAAAACCATTGACAGAAACGGTAGCGCAAGCGGAAAAATTAATTTCTTTAGCATCAAGAAAAAATTTAATTCTTCAGGTCGGTCATTTAGAGCGTTTCAATCCGGTAATATTGCTAATGCGAAAGCATATAGTTCGACCAGAACGGATTGAAGCCAAGCGGCTGGCGTCTTATAAAGAACGTGGTACAGAAGTTGATGTTGTCTTGGATTTGATGATCCACGATATTGATATCGTTCTCAGTTTGACCAACAGTTCCGTGACAAAGATATATGCTGAGGGAGCAGTTGTCCGCAGCGGAAAGCTGGATATGGCGAGAGCCTCTATAGAGTTTACTGACGGGCTCGTGGCGAATCTTGAGGCTAGCCGCGTATCTGACGAGCCGGGGCGGTCGATGGATGTATATGAAGGAAATCGATATTTATCTTTGGATTATGTCAATCATGAGCTGAAAACTGGAAGGGTGGTCGATAACGAAAAGCGCGAGGATATTCGAGAGTTTACTTTTGAAAATAAGGTCACGCTTGGTATAGATATTCTCAGGACTGAAATTCAGTCTTTTGTTACGTCGGCCTCTACTGGGGCTCCTCCCAAAGTGTCGGGTGAGGATGGTAAGAAGGCTTTAGAGGTAGCGATTGAAATTTCCCATCAGATTAATGGTAGGTTGTGTAAGGAATTTGCTCATTAATCGTTCCATGTCAGTACGCTGTCAAGTACAATATTATAAAACAGCTAGGTCGCTAAATTTTCGCGACGCGCTCTTCATTTACAGGTGAAATTTTGAACGATTCGGCATTTCTTGCGTTATCCGACGGAAGTATATTTCTTGGCACCTCTATTGGGGCCTCGGGACTTCAGTCGGGTGAGGTTGTGTTCAACACGTCTATGAGCGGGTATCAAGAAATACTTAGCGATCCATCATACGCGAGACAATTAGTCGCTCTCACGTACCCTCATATCGGAAATACCGGGACGACACCCTTGGATATGGAATCCGAAATATCTCATGTTTCTGGGCTCATCATCAGAAACTATTCTGATCCAAGTAATTGGCGCTCGACAGAATCACTTCAGGATTTTCTTGTTCAAAACAGCATCGTCGCCATTGCAAATGTAGATACACGACGGTTGACTAGATTGCTTAGAAAAAAAGGCGCATTGTCTGGTGCGATTTCCTGTGGGCACGACGCCAGTCGGGAGTTGGCGTTGCAAGCAGCTAAAGAGTTCGGGGGTCTAGAAAACTTGGATCTTGCTAGAGAAGTGACATGTGAAGCTTCCTACGCATGGAAAGAAGGACTTTGGTCCTTATCAACTAATGGCTACTCTGCTCCCTTGAATCCGAAGTTTCGAGTAGTCGCTTACGATTTTGGAGTTAAGCGAAACATACTTCGGTTGCTGGTAAATCGGGGGTGCGAGGTTGAGGTTGTGCCTGCTGACACGACGGCAAAAGAGATTATCGACAGACAACCTCACGGGGTCTTCTTATCGAACGGACCGGGAGATCCGAAGGCTTGTCGTTATGCTATCGAGGCTGCTAGAGAAATTGTTGATGCTGGAATCCCAAGCTTCGGTATTTGTCTGGGATATCAGATTCTGGCGCTGGCCTGTGGTGCTCAGACTATAAAAATGAAATTTGGCCATCACGGTGCTAATCATCCAGTTAAAGAGTTACAAGGCGGTAAGGTTTTGATTACGAGTCAAAATCATGGGTTCTCAGTTGATGAAGCATCTTTACCAGGAGTTTTGTCTCCAACTCACAGGTCATTGTTTGATGGAACATTACAAGGTGTTGAGCATCGACACCAACCGGCATTTGGATTTCAAGGTCATCCTGAAGGCAGTCCTGGACCGCAGGACATACACTCTTTGTTCGACAAATTTATTTCTTTAATGAAGGATAATATAACCAGTGGGTAAACGGACTGACATACATTCTATTCTAATCATCGGCGCAGGCCCCATCGTTATCGGCCAGGCGTGTGAGTTTGATTACTCTGGATCTCAGGCATGTAAAGCTATGCGAGACGAGGGCTACCGAGTAGTTTTAGTAAATTCAAATCCTGCTACTATTATGACTGATCCTGGTATGGCAGACGCCACCTATATCGAGCCGATCACGTGGGAAATAGTTTCAAAAATAATTGAAATTGAGAGGCCAGATGCTCTTTTGCCAACCATGGGAGGTCAAACTGCGCTTAACTGTGCACTGGATTTGTCAAATAAAGGTGTTTTGAAAAAATTTGACGTTGAACTTATCGGAGCTTCTGCTAAAGCTATTGAGAAGGCCGAGGACCGATCAAAGTTTCGGAATGCTATGGAGTCCATAGGGTTAGAAACCGCGAAATCATTCATAGCCCATACTTTGGAAGAAGCAGATACTGCGCAGAGCCAGCTTGGCTTTCCAATTGTTGTCAGACCGTCATTTACAATGGGTGGTAGTGGTGGTGGTATAGCTTTTAATGAGGAAGAGTACCGTGAGATATGTCGTGGTGGGTTGGAAGCGTCTCCGACGAGTGAGATATTGTTAGAAGAATCTCTCCTAGGTTGGAAAGAATTCGAAATGGAAGTAGTTAGGGATCGGGCAGATAACTGCATAATTGTTTGTTCGATAGAAAACTTAGATCCTATGGGCATCCATACTGGCGACTCAATTACTGTCGCGCCGGCGCAAACGCTCACTGATAAGGAGTATCAGTTGATGCGTAATGCTTCAATTGCGATTCTACGTGAGATTGGGGTAGACACTGGTGGCTCGAATGTTCAGTTTGCTGTTCATCCAGAGTCGGGCCGGCTTATCGTCATTGAAATGAACCCGCGAGTGTCAAGATCTTCTGCCCTAGCCTCAAAGGCTACAGGTTTCCCCATAGCAAAGATCGCAGCTAAATTAGCCATTGGTTATACGTTAGATGAACTTCGTAATGAAATTACGGATGGCGCTATGCCTGCTTCTTTTGAGCCTTCTATCGACTATGTGGTAACGAAAATTCCACGATTTACTTTTGAAAAATTTCCTCAGGCAGAGGATCGATTGACCACTCAGATGAAGTCGGTCGGCGAGGTGATGGCAATGGGGAGAAGCTTCCAAGAATCTTTTCAGAAAGCATTGCGTGGCCTAGAGACAGGCGTAAGTGGTTTAGATTCAGTTGTTGATTTGAATACGGTTTCCAGGGACGTTATTTCTAGAGAGTTGAGCATCGCTGGTGCTGAACGGATTTGGTACGTTGGTGATGCTTTTCGGTCGGGGTTTTCATTAGAAGAGATTTTTGACTTGACCAAGATAGATCCATGGTTCTTGTCGCAGATACAAGAAATAATTGAGCTTGAGCTTTCTTTGAAGTCTCGCTCTCTGGAAAGCGTTTATTTTGATGAGCTTTTTTTATTGAAGCGAAAAGGTTTCTCGGATGCGCGACTGGCCAATATTTTGGAGTTACAGGAATCAGAGGTTTTCGCGTATAGAAAAAAATTAGATATTAAGCCTATTTATAAGCGTATTGACTCCTGCGCTGCTGAGTTCGATGCCTCCACGGCATACCTGTATTCCAGTTATGACGAAGAATGTGAAGCTGAGCCATCTAACGAGAAGAAAATTATTGTCTTGGGTGGGGGCCCCAATAGGATAGGACAAGGGATAGAGTTTGATTATTGCTGTGTTCAAGCGGCTATCGCAGTGCACGATGCGGGGTTTGAATCCATCATGGTTAACTGCAACCCAGAAACAGTGTCTACTGATTACGATACCAGTGATCGTTTATATTTTGAGCCCGTGACGTTAGAAGATGTGTTGGAAATAGTTGCACTGGAAAAGCCTTACGGCGTTATTGTCCAATATGGAGGGCAGACTCCGTTGAAGCTGGCAAGAGCGCTGGAGGCAAATGGAGTTCCCATTATCGGGACGTCGCCTGATTCGATTGATTTGGCAGAAGACAGAGAAAGATTTAAAGAATTCATTAATGACATAGGTTTGAAGCAACCACCTAATCGAATTATTAAAGCCTCTTCAGAGGCAAGGAGCATGGCTTCGGAGATTGGCTATCCGTTAGTTGTTAGACCCTCATATGTTTTAGGTGGCAGAGCTATGGAAGTCGTCTACAACGAGGCTGACTTAATGACATACATGGATGCTGCGGTTGCGGTGTCTAATGAATCACCGGTTTTGTTAGACCACTTTTTAGATCGAGCTATAGAAGTAGATGTGGATGCAGTCTGTGATGGAAAAGAAGTGTTTATTGGTGGAATTATGGAGCACATCGAGCAGGCGGGGGTGCACTCGGGTGATTCGGCGTGTTCTCTACCACCTCATACTTTGTCTAGTACTATCCAATCTGAGCTGAGGGATCAGGTGGCTAAAATGGCGTTAGGGTTGAAGGTTATTGGCTTGATGAACGTTCAATTTGCGATACAAGATGATATAATTTATGTACTCGAGGTCAATCCTCGTGCTTCCAGGACGGCCCCTTTTGTGTCGAAAGCTATTGGGATATCGATACCCTATGTCGGAGCGAGATGCATGATAGGAGAGTCCTTGAAGCAACAAGGTATTTGCGGGATACGCACTCCTTCCTATTATTCGGTCAAAGAAGCAGTTTTCCCATTCATCAAGTTCCGTGGTGTTGATCCAATTCTTGGGCCAGAAATGAAATCGACTGGTGAAGTAATGGGAATTGGAGCGAGTTTCGGCGAGGCATTTGGTAAAGCGCAAGTGGCTGCTAATATGGCCTTGCCTTCGACAGGCTCGGTTTTTGTTAGCGTTCGAGACGGACATAAGGAGGCGATTTGCGGTGTAATCCGTAAATTACATGAAAAGGGATTTTTGATTTACGCTACCATCGGCACGGCGAGTTATTTACACGAGGCAGGAATTGAGTGTACAAGAGTTAATAAGGTCACTGAGGGTCGACCTCATATAGTGGACATGATAAAAGATAAAAAAATCAGTTTAATTATTAATACGAGTTCTGGAAAAAGATCCACGGCCGAATCCGCATCTATAAGGGCTCAGGCACTTCAGCATCGCGTGGCATATACGACAACAGTTGCAGGGGCGGCCGCGGCAGCTCTTGCTATGCTAGATCAGAATGCAGTGAACGTAAGGTGTTTACAAACTTTGCATGAGGAGTTTTTTTATGAATAAAACGCCGATGACAGCGGCGGGAGCCGAGATATTAAAAGAAGAACTGCATCACAGGAAAACAAAGGATCGTCAGCGGATCGTGAAAGCCATAGCCGAAGCGAGGGCACACGGAGACCTAAAAGAGAATGCCGAGTATCATGCTGCTCGCGAACAGCAGAGTTTTAATGAGGGTCGAATTTCAGATATCGAGTCGAAGCTGTCGAGTGCAATAGTCATTGATGTTACGAAAGTTGATGCTGGTGGTAGAGTAGTATTTGGTACGACTGTTGAGGTCTTAAACGTGGAGACCGATGATGTGGCGGTATATCGAATCGTGGGTGAAGACGAAGCGGATATTCGCTCTGGTATGATTTCGGTTAATTCTCCCATTGCACGAGCTCTTATAGGGAAATCGGAAGGAGACATTGCCATGTTTGAAACTCCCGGCGGCGAGGTTGAGTACGAGCTTCTCGCGGTAAAATACGTCTAAGTGGCTAAGAGTGCATCTAGCAATAAATGGCTAGAGCGGCAGTTGCAAGATAAATTCGTAAAGCGGCGCCGCAAGGACGGCTTTCGTTCAAGATCAGCTTATAAGCTTGAAGACATTAATGCTAAATTTCAGGTTTTTCGAAAAGGAGCCACTGTTTTGGATTTAGGTGCAGCTCCGGGCGGCTGGGTGCAAGTGGCGCTTTCTGCTGTTGGGAACAAGGGTCATTTGCTGGCTGTCGACCTTTTGGATATGGATCCGTTATCAGGGGTAGGCTTTGTCAAAGGAGACTGCAGAGACGAAACGGTCATGGCTGAGATTTCGGGTGAATTACAGGGTGGAAAAGCAGATGTCATTCTCTCTGATATGGCACCTAACATGAGCGGTATAGGACTGCGGGATGAGGCTGCCTCGCTAGCCCTCGCTGAAATAGCCTTATCTTTCGCGCTCGAGTTTTTAAAAGAAAACGGAACTTTTATTTTAAAATTATTTGAGTACCCTGACACAAACTCTTTCTATCAGACCTTGACACCGTTATTTGGTAAGATATCACGTTACAAGCCTGAGGCCTCAAGGGCTAAATCGAGAGAGTTTTATGTCGTCGCTCAGCGTTTTAGTATATAGTTTTTCACTTGATTAGAATCACTTCATTATAATATGTGTTTGGGTAAGGTTTAGAGTATGGCTAGAAATTTTTTACTATGGGCAGTGATCGCATTAGTTTTGATGGTGGTGTTTCAAAGCTTTGCGCCGCAAAACGGGGCTCCTAGCGCATTAGATTACTCGGATTTCGTCTCGGAGGTAAAGAGTGGACGGATTTCAAAAGTCACGTTAGACGGGTCTAAAATAGACTTCGAACTGCATGACGGTACTCGGCTTTCCACCTACAGCCCTGAAACAGATAATGCACCCTTAATAGGTTTGTTACTCGAGAATGCCGTTAGAATTGAGGCTAAAGCGCCTCAGCAACAAGGCTTGCTTACTCAGATTTTCATTTCTTGGTTTCCTTTCCTACTGCTTATCGGCGTTTGGATTTACCTAATGCGCCAGATGCAGGGTGGTGCAGGAGGAAGAGGGGCAATGTCTTTTGGAAAAAGTAGAGCGAGGCTGTTAGGCGAAGATGACGTGGACATCACTTTTAGTGACGTTGCGGGTGTAGAGGAGGCAAAAGAGGAAGTTAAGGAGCTAGTCGATTTTTTAAAAGATCCTGGTCGTTTTCAAAAACTGGGAGGCAAGATACCTCGAGGTGTTTTGCTGGTAGGGTCTCCAGGAACAGGTAAAACAATGCTTGCTAAAGCTATTGCGGGTGAAGCAAAGGTTCCTTTTTTTACAATCTCAGGTTCGGATTTTGTTGAAATGTTCGTTGGTGTAGGGGCATCTCGTGTTCGAGATATGTTTGAACAGGCGAAAAAGCGAGCTCCTTGTATTATTTTTATAGATGAGATTGATGCGGTCGGGCGACATCGTGGGGCAGGTTTAGGCGGTGGGCATGATGAGAGAGAGCAAACATTAAATCAGCTGTTGGTCGAGATGGATGGCTTTGAAGGTAATGAAGGCGTAATAATTATTGCGGCGACGAATCGTCCAGATGTTTTGGACCCAGCGTTACTTAGACCTGGAAGGTTTGATAGACAAGTCGTAGTGCCGCTTCCAGACATAAAAGGTCGGGAACAGATTTTGAAAGTGCATATGAGGAAAGTCCCTCTCTCTGACAGCGTGGTTCCTTTGACTTTGGCCCGTGGAACGCCAGGTTTTTCTGGTGCAGATCTTGCCAATCTGGTTAACGAAGCTGCCCTCTTTGCTGCTAAAGGAGATAAACTCGTAGTCGACATGGTAGAGTTTGAAAAAGCTAAGGATAAAATAATGATGGGGGCGGAAAGGCGCTCAATGGTGATGAGTGAGGATGAGAAGAAGCTGACGGCTTATCACGAAGCTGGGCATGCGATTGTGGGTAGACTGGTTCCTTTTCATGACCCAGTCTATAAAGTAACGGTTATTCCGCGAGGTAGAGCCTTAGGGGTGACAATGTTTCTTCCAGAGGAAGATAGGCTTAGCTATAGTCGGGCACGACTAGAGAGCCAGATCTCGAGTCTTTTTGGGGGAAGAATAGCGGAAGAGCTCATCTTTGGCGCGGATGCCGTAACTACAGGCGCTTCAAATGACATCGAACGCGTCACTGAAATCGCTCGGAATATGGTTACGAGGTGGGGGCTTTCAGAGACGTTAGGTCCAATGACTTTTAGCGATGATGATGGCGAGGTATTTTTAGGACGCTCAGTTACTCAGCATAAGACTGTTTCGGACGAAACAGCGCATTTAATAGATGAGGAAGTGCGAAAGATAGTCAACACGAATTACTCTCGTGCAAAGAGAATTCTTGAAGAGAATATCGATAAGCTTCATGCCATGGCTGATGCCTTAGTTGAATATGAGACATTGGATAGCCATCAGATTGACGATGTAATGAATAATATAAGCCCAAGAAAGCCAGCCGACTGGGAGAATCAACAGAGTAATCCCGAGCCTAGTGACGGTGCTGAAGATCCGGAAGGAGATAGTGGTGGAACTGAAGGTCAGGCAAGTTTGCACTAAACTTAGACAATTCGCATCCGATTTTAGCTTTTCCCAAGGGGTGAGCACTAATTATAGTTAGCAGGGTATCAATTGAGAAAGCATTTCGGAACGGATGGAATTAGAGGCAGAGTTGGTGATTTACCAATTACTCCTGACTTTTTTCAAAAACTTGGTTGGGCAATTGGGAGAGTGCTGGGCTCAAAGGGCTGTGGCGAAAACAAGGTCTTGGTGGGAAAAGATACTCGTATATCGGGCTATATGTTTGAGTCTGCTTTAGAGGCAGGGATCTCCTCTGCAGGCGTTAATGTTCACCTACTTGGTCCTCTGCCCACCCCTGCCATAGCTTTTTTGACAAGATTCTTGAATGCTAGGGCAGGAGTTGTTATCAGCGCTTCACACAACTCATTCCAAGACAATGGATTGAAGTTTTTCGGTCACGATGGGACTAAATTGTCAGACGATGTAGAGCTTGAAATAGAGCAAGAAATTGAAAGACAACAGATCGTTGTTGAGCCTCATCTCTTAGGAAAGGCCAGTCGCGTTAAAAATGCTCAGGACGCTTACATAGATTTCTGTAAAAGCAGTCTTTCTGATGGGGTATCTCTATCTGGATTGAAGGTGGTTGTCGATTGTGCACATGGGGCTGCTTATCAGGTGGCTCCAAGGTTACTTTCAGAGCTGGGGTGCCAGGTCTTCCCAATTGGTGTTTCTCCAGATGGCGTTAATATCAACGATGGTGTTGGGGCGACGTCTCCTGAATGCTTGCAGAGAGAAGTGGCGGCTAAAAAAGCTGATCTTGGTATTGCGCTAGATGGCGATGGTGATCGTCTAATAATGGTTGATGAAACTGGAGCTGTAGTGGACGGTGACGAGCTTTTATTTATTATCGCCCGCTATCGTCAACACATTGGAAGGTTAAAAGGGACCGTCATCGGGACTGAGATGAGTAACTTGGGACTGGAACGCGCGATCACAGCACTTGGCTTAGGATTTGAACGAAGTAAAGTTGGTGATCGGTATGTTTTAGAAAAACTACATGAAGGCGGATGGAGTCTTGGAGGTGAGCAGTCCGGGCACATCATTTGCAAGGATTTAACGACTACTGGTGATGGGTTGATATCAGGTTTGCAAGTCTTAGAGGCAGTCACAAGTTCTGGCGATAGCCTTTCGGTGCTTAAGGCGGGCATGACTAAGTTGCCACAGCAGTTGTTAAATATTCCAATTACTGCGTCTATAGTAGATCTAGAACTGTCGTCTAGGCTGAAGGCCGCAGCTGAAGAGATCACGTTGAAACTAGGTCAAAATGGTAGGGTCTTGCTGCGGAAATCAGGGACAGAACCTATGATCCGAGTCATGATCGAAGGGCAAGACCTTTCTCTAGTGGAGGCGTTGTGTCTAGAGCTTGCAGAAGAAGTACGCCTAATAGCAGCTTAAATGCCTCTTAAAAGCTCGTTAATTGCGGTTTTTTGACGAGTCTTCTGGTCAACTGTTTTCACTATAACAGCGCAGTAAAGGCTATATTTACCGTCCTCAGAAGGAAGGTTTCCCGAGACCACTACTGAGCCCTCAGGAACTTTACCGAAAGAGATTTCACCAGTTTCTCTATTATAAATTTTAGTGCTCTGGCCGATGTATACCCCCATCGAGATCACTGAGCCTGCGCCGATAATCACGCCCTCCACTATTTCTGATCTAGCGCCGATAAAACACCCATCTTCAATAATAGTTGGGCTTGCTTGCAGTGGTTCTAGAACTCCACCGATCCCAACGCCCCCGGATAGATGGACATTTTTCCCTATTTGAGCGCATGAACCAACCGTGGCCCAGGTGTCGACCATTGTCCCAGAATCGACATAGGCTCCTATGTTTACATAGCTTGGCATCAAGACGACGTTTTCCCCAATAAAACTTCCATGCCTAACCGCAGCCGGCGGCACGATTCTGGCGCCAACTTGTTTAAATTCTTGTTCACCCATGTTTTCAAACTTGGAGCGAACCTTGTCAAAATAATTGGTATGTGCGCCAGCAATAACCCGATTTTCAGAAAATTTAAATGATAGAAGTACAGCCTTTTTCACCCATTCGTTAACTTTCCAACCATATTCTGTTGGTGTGGCGACCCTGATTTCCCCCCGATCTAATAGACTAATTGATTTTGCGATCGCTTCGAGTACTTCCGGTTCAACACTTTCGGGGCTTAGCTTTTCTCCGAGCTCGAACGCCTTCTCTATAACCGTGGCAAGGTCGTGCATGGGTATTCTCCTGTTAGTGATTAGTTGATAATACTTAGCAATCTGTGTGCAGCTTCTATGCACTGTTCTTTAGGAGCGACTAGCGCCACCCTGATTCTGTTAGTTCCTGGATTTAGACCACTGTTCTTCCTCGATAAAAATTGGCCTGGAAGGATAATTAGACCAGCCTGAGAGTATAACTGTTCGCACACCTTAATGTCGTCGGAAAGAACGTCAATCCATAAATAAAAGCCTGCTGTGGGGCGACTAACATCTAATTTCGTTCGAAGCACATTGAGGACCGCATCAAAATTTTTCCTGTAGAAATCTCGGTTAGCGACGACATGTTTTTCATCTGACCAAGCAGTGATGCTTGCTTCTTGAACGTGCAAAGGCATAGCACTTCCATGATAAGTTCGGAACATGAAAAATTTTTCGATTAAGGTTGGATCCCCTGCGACGAAACCTGATCTTAATCCAGGAGCGTTAGAACGCTTTGAAAGGCTATGCATTGTAAGGCACCTTTGGAATGTACTCCTCCCAGATAAATTACACCATTCCAATATTCCCAAAGGAGGTTTTTTCTCGTCACCATACAGCTCGCTATAACACTCGTCGACGATAATGAAAAAGTTGTGCTTGTCTGCCATTGAAAGCAGAAAATTATATTGTTCACCGGTCATTACGCTACCCGTTGGGTTACCTGGTGAGCATACGTACATGAAACTCATATTCTTCCAAATATTTTCAGGCGTGTCCTCAAATAGCGGAATGAAGTTATTATGATCAGGACAGTTGAAATAATAAGGAGTTGCCCCAGCTAAGAGTGCAGCGCCTTCGTATATTTGGTAGAAGGGATTTGGAAGGCCGACTAAAGATTTTTCACTATTAGCAGCGACTAAAGTTTGGGCTATGGCAAACAATGCTTCTCGGGTCCCACTAACAGGTAAGACATTCTTATCGGGTAGTAGTTGGTTTTTTTCAAGGTTAAAACGTTTTGTCGCCCATGAACTTATCGATTCTCTAAGTTTTAAGGTCCCCCTAGTGTTAGGGTATTTTCCGACACCTGCGATTGCTCGTTTTAAACTTTCTTGAATTATAAATGGCGTATCTAGCTGTGGCTCACCAATAGACAAATCAATGATTTCAGAGTCTTTTGGGGGACGCGTATTTGCCTTTATCTGGTTGAGTTTTTCAAACGGATATAGTTGTAGTTTGTCGAGCCCAGGGTTCATAGCCATCCATTTATCTGGTTAGTATTCCGACTAATTATATCGGATTATACTTTTTGCAGCTCTTCCGCTGACAGACGTCTTACCTTTGCTGTAAGATCGACTTCTTTAATCGCGTGGTTTTCTTATGACTGATAAAATTTTGTTATTGTCGGGTGATGGCATTGGCCCAGAAATAGTGTCCTCAGCTGAAAGACTTTTAAATGCCTTGGGTAGCGGCTTTGGTTATGAATTTGAGGTCAGGCACGGCTTATTAGGAGGTGCGGCCATTGATCAGTTTGGCGATTCCTTTCCAGAAGAGACGTGCCGACTTGCGGAAGACTCGGATGCTATTTTGCTAGGCGCAGTAGGGGGGAGAAAATGGGAAAAAATAGAACGGTCAATTAGGCCTGAAAGAGGACTGCTGCGTCTTCGTGCGCAGCTCGGTCTGTTTTGTAATTTACGACCCGCGGTGTTGCTTGCCGCGCTGGAAAATGCCTCTAGCCTTAAAGCTGACATCGTGTCTGGTTTAGATTTAATGATTATTAGGGAGTTGACGGGTGGAATTTACTTCGGGCAGCCGCGTGGAATAGAAATTAAAGATAATGGTAAGCGGAAAGGCGTTAATACTCTCGTTTACGAGGAAGAAGAAATTGAGCGGATAGTTAAGCTGGGATTTGAGACAGCCATGAAAAGATCAGGCAGGCTATGCAGTGTTGATAAAGCTAATGTGCTTGAGGCCACGGAACTGTGGCGTGATGTAGTAGATAAAATGGCTGACGATTATCCCCAGGTTACAGTAGAACATCTATATGTAGATAACGCTGCTATGCAGCTCGTGCGAGCGCCAAAGCAATTCGATGTTATAGTCACGACAAATTTGTTTGGCGATATCCTTTCTGACTTGGCCGCCATGTTAACCGGCTCTATTGGTATGCTGCCTTCCGCGTCTTTAGATGCAAACAACAAAGGTCTTTTCGAACCAGTCCACGGATCGGCGCCTGATATTGCTGGAAAAAATATTGCTAACCCTATAGCCACTATTATGTCGCTGAGTATGATGCTTAAGTACTCGCTCAATCAACCAGGGCTTGCACTAAAAATAGATTCAGCAGTAGATTCCGTGCTCGATCGGGGCCTACGAACAGCGGATATCGCGGTGGTCGGAGAGCCTTCGATAGGGACAATAGAAATGACTGACGCGATTATTGGCGCATTAAGTTAGGGGGGAATAGTTGTGAGGATAATACAATGACTAAGCAGTACAATGTTGCTGTCGTGGGTGCGACGGGTGCTGTTGGTGAAGTCATGATCGAATTGCTCCATGAAAGGCATTTCCCCGTTGCTAAGCTCTCTGCTGTTGCCAGTTCTAGGTCAGCAGGCTCTAGAGTGTCTTATGGGACTCGAAGCATAGTGGTTGAGGCTCTTGAAGGCTTCGCCTTTAGTAATGTTGATATAGCCTTATTTTCGCCTAGGTCATCGGTTTCTGCTGTTTATGCACCCAAAGCCGCTGCGCAAGGTTGTATCGTTATAGATAACACCTCAGAGTTTCGCTATCGTCAAGATATACCTCTGGTGATCCCGGAAGTTAACCCTGAAAGTTTAATCCAATATAAAAATTGCAATATTATAGCGAACCCTAATTGTTCTACGATTCAAATGGTCGTTGCATTAAAGCCTATTTATGATGCCGTTGGTATTGAGCGAGTAAATGTTTGTACTTATCAGGCGGTGTCTGGTACTGGGAAAGAAGCGATCGAGGAGCTTGCAATGCAGACCGCAAGTCTTCTTAATGGGAAAGAAGCGGAGTCTCGAGTCTACCCTAAGCAAATCGCGTTTAATTGCCTTCCTCACATCGATGTATTCCAAGACAACGGCTATACAAAAGAAGAGATGAAAATGGTTTGGGAAACTCAAAAAATTTTGGGGGATAGCGATATAAAGGTGAACCCTACAGCGGTAAGAGTTCCTGTTTTTTACGGTCATTCTGAAGCAGTACATATAGAAACCCGTTCTAAAATTAGCGCTATGGAAGCTAGGGATTTATTGAGAAAATTTCCAGGCATAACTGTGATTGATGAGCTGGAAGACGGAGGCTATCCGACCGCTGTGACTGACGGTGCGGGAAAGAACTCGGTATTTGTTGGTCGTGTCCGAGAGGATATTTCGCATCCGATGGGACTAGACATGTGGGTGGTTTCGGACAATGTTAGGAAGGGGGCTGCTTTAAATAGTGTTCAGATTGCGGAGATGTTAGTTGAGAAGTAGTCTTTGGTGTAATTTACCAGAGGCCATGTTTTTCTCCGTTTTTTTTCTTTTTCCCCTTGGCTCGCCAAGTGCTTTATTAGCTGGCGCTAACGAGCCATTAATAAGTGGAGATACTATCTACAAGTTTCCTCAGATTGAGGCAGGCTACCGAGATGAAGCGAGTGCGGCTAATTGTGAAATCCAGAAAAAAGACGATTCCTATGCAGACCTCTATACACAGATTTTAGACAAGAACAAACAGATCCTTACTTTACGAGATCGGTTGAGGTTCTATGAGCCCGTTAGCTATAGCGCAGACAATCCTGTATCGTTCGATACGTCCCCACACTCCTTTATGGGTCCGGCTCAAAAATTCCTGAATCAGTATATAGTTTTTAATGCGGATATTAATTACTGGGCATTGGCATTTTTTGGTTTAGTTCTTTGTTTGTTATTTAAGGTAAGTATTTCTAGGACAAAATTAACTCGCAATTCTCTAGCCGAAATGAAAATTAGCACTCCTACATATAGTGGCGATACGACAAGAGGAAATGAACATGAGGCAGGCTTAGATTTTGCTAAAGCATTAGTTGAGTTGGGAGAAATAGATCGTGCGCGCAAAATTCTAGAAATTGTCAAGGCTGGGGGAACACCGGAGCAAGTAGCGGAAGTGGACAATATTGTTAAGAGCCTATCTAAGGAGTAATTACTTATTCTAAACTGCGTTTCTGGCTCTCCGCCAAAAAGTTGGATCTGACATGGTTCGGCTTGCATTAAAAGTTCAATATAACGGTTCTAATTTTAGTGGTTGGCAAAGCCAGGTAGGTCAGCGCACCGTACAATCCTCACTTGAGGGTGCATTGTCATTTGTGGCGGATGAACATATCAAGGTTGTCTGTGCTGGGCGAACTGATGCCGGGGTCCATGCTACTGGCCAGGTGGTGCATTTTGATACAAATGCTGTTCGAACTGATTATTCTTGGGTCTTTGGGACCAACACAAAACTACCTCCGGACATATCAATTCAATGGGCACGATTAGTCCCAGAAGGGTTTCATGCGAGATTTAGCGCAATAAGCCGTTCCTATAGATACCTTGTTTACAATGAACCGATACGTTCTGCGCTTTTCCATAAAAGAGCAACATGGGAGCATCGCAAGCTAGATATTGATCTAATGCAGTCGGCAGCAAAGTATTGGATTGGGCGTCATGATTTTTCTTCGTTTCAGGCAAACGGGTGTCAGGCATCGAGCTCGGTAAGAGAAATCCTAGCTTTCGACATTTCCCAGGAAGTCGATCTCATCGTTTTTTCTATTACTGCTAATGCCTTTCTTCAGCATATGATAAGGAATTTTGCAGGAGTGCTTTTTGATATTGGGTGTGGCAAACGAGAAACTAGTTGGGCAAATGACGTCCTCAATTACAAAGACAGGAGCTTGGGAGGGGTCACTGCGGAGCCAGATGGACTATATTTAGTCCATGTTGGATATCCTGAAGAGTTATCTATCTACACTGGACCACAGTAGCCTCTTTATTCCTTTGGGGGCATGAAATGAATCGATATACTGTAAGTTCCTGCGCGTAAGTGTGATAATTTGTTCGAAAAAAATATTTATGGAGTGACTTCGTTGGGAAGAGTTCGAATAAAGTTTTGCGGCATTACTAACCTACAAGATGCCATAGAGTCTGAACGCTTAGGTGTCGATGCCTTAGGGTTTGTGTTTTATAAGCCTAGCCCTAGATATATCGACCCTTTAGTTGCTGCGCAAATAATCAAAAAGCTCTCGCCTTTCGTATCAACTGTAGGACTATTCGTAAATGCGACTCAACAAGAGGTTTCTGAAATTTCTGAGCTCACGAAAATAGATGTGGTTCAGTACCATGGCGATGAGTCTCCAGATTATTGTGAGTCGTCGTCTAAGCCGTGGATTAAGGCTTTAAGAGTAGGGAGTGGCGAAGATTTAGTTAAGGAAGTTCGTCGCTTCAGAAATGCGAAGGCTATTTTGTTTGATAGTTACGATGGCGAAAGGTACGGCGGCACTGGTGCTTTGTTCGATTGGAGTTTACTACCCAAGAAGGTAGCCTGTCCTACAATTCTTGCAGGCGGTTTGAACGCGAAAAATGTTGTTGAGGCGATTCGGCGTGTAGAACCCTTTTGTTTGGATGTGAGCGGTGGGATAGAGGCTAGTAAAGGGATCAAGGACCGCGTGAAAATGGAAGATTTTGTAGAAGAGGTAAATAAACTTGATATCTAAAGTAAGTGTAAACGATTCGCATAGAGTTGGGCGTGAGACTGAGTTCCCAAATGAGAAGGGATACTATGGAGACTATGGAGGTCGCTTCGTTGCGGAGACATTGATGCAGCCGTTGCTAGATTTGGAGTCAGCATACGCCAAGTATATGAGCGACCCCGTTTTTCTATCTGAGTTAGATAATGACTTGAAAAATTATGTTGGTAGGCCAAGCCCCCTCTATCATGCGAAGCGCTGGTCTCAAGAAATTGGAGGCGCGCAGATATATCTGAAAAGAGAGGACTTAAATCATACTGGGGCACATAAAGTAAACAATACCGTTGGACAGGCGTTGCTGGCGAAGCGAATGGGTAAGCCGAGAGTGATCGCTGAGACTGGAGCGGGCCAGCACGGAGTCGCTACCGCAACGATAGCCGCTCGGCTGGGGCTGGAGTGCCGAGTCTACATGGGCGCAGAAGATATAAGAAGACAGTCTACGAACGTTTTTTGTATGAAACTACTCGGTGCAGAGGTTGTACCTGTAACGTCAGGATCATGCACTTTAAAAGACGCTTTAAATGAAGCTTTAAGGGATTGGGTGAGTAATGTCGATACTACCTTTTATATTATAGGTACTGTCGCGGGGCCTCATCCATACCCTCAAATAGTGCGAGACTTCCAGTCTGTTATCGGGCGAGAAGCGCGGGCTCAGTGTCTTGAAGATCTCGGGCGATTGCCGGATGCTTTAGTTGCCTGTGTCGGGGGAGGTTCTAACGCTATCGGTCTGTTTTACCCTTTTATTAATGATTCTGACGTTCAAATGTTTGGGGTTGAGGCAGGTGGTGAAGGTGTTGCTAGTGGCAAGCATTCCGCGCCTCTTAATGCGGGGCGGCCAGGCATATTGCATGGAAACCGTACTTATTTAATGCAAGATGAATGCGGACAGTTAGAGGCAACGCATTCTATATCCGCTGGACTTGACTATCCAGGAGTTGGGCCAGAGCACTCCTGGTTGAAAGATACTGGAAGAGCTACTTATGAGGTTATAAGTGATCGAGAGGCTCTGGTCGCTTTCGATTGTCTTACAAAGTTTGAAGGGATTATTCCTGCTTTAGAGACAAGCCATGCTCTTGCCTATGCTGAAAAGCTGGCGGATAGCATGCATAATGATAAAATCATTGTAGTAAACTTGTCCGGTCGGGGCGACAAGGATATACAGACTATTGCTACAATTAATTCTATAACACTTTGATGTGTATTTAATCAGGAGATTTTATAACTAAATGAGTCTTATAAAAGATTGTTTTTCTGATTTGCAACGGAATCAGAAAAAAGCGCTCATTACATTCATAACTGCCGGAGATCCTGTCATTAAAAACACTGTGCCGTTGATGCATGCCTTAGTGAACGGAGGTGCCGACATCCTCGAGTTAGGAGTGCCATTTTCAGATCCTATGGCAGATGGAGAGGTGATTCAGCGGGCTAGCGAGAGGTCTTTAGTTAACGGTACGAGTCTAGATGATGTCATCGATATCGTTAGATTGTTTAGGCGTGATAATAAAACCACTCCTGTAGTTCTCATGGGGTATTACAACCCATTTCAGAATATGTCCCACGAGTCTCTGGCGGCCAAATGTTTAGATGCGGGAGTAGACGGAATTCTTGTGGTTGATTTGCCTCCTGACGAGGCAGAGCATTTCAATGCAGAGCTGGTGAAAGCGGGTGTTGACCAAATTTTTTTGGTCGCACCTAACTCCCCTGAAGCGCGTATCCGTAAAGTCTGTCAACTTGCCTCAGGGTTTGTCTATTTTGTTTCTGTTAAAGGGGTTACGGGTGGGAAATCTTTTGACGCCCAAGAAATTAGTGCATCTATAGCTAGGACTAAAGAGATTTCCGGCTTGCCGGTGGGACTAGGCTTTGGTATCAAATCAGCCGAGGCCGCAGCGGTAGCTGCAACCATCTCAGATGGGGTTGTAATTGGCAGCGCTATTGTTGAGCTTGTAGCAGAAGGGGGTGACGTGAAGACGATAACCCAAAACCTTGAAGTTTTCGTGGGCTCCATACGAGAGGCAATCGATAATTGCCTCTATTACGATGTAAATTTATCGTGAGGATGAAAAATTGAGCTGGTTGAAAAACTTGTTACCTAAGATTATGCGAACAGAGGGGAATAGCCGTGGGTCAGTGCCTGAAGGTTTGTGGACTAGTTGCTCAGTGTGCAAGGCAGTATTGTATCGTGCCGAGTTAGAACGCAACTTGAATGTCTGTATTAAGTGTGGTTCGCATATGCGTTTATCCGGACGGCTTCGCCTCACTTCTTTCTTGGATGTTAATAGTGGACGTGAAATAGGTGGCATGCTGGTACCTGAGGATTTTTTGAAATTTAAAGATAGCAAACGTTATCGAGACCGCATTGTGGCTGCTCAAAAACAAACTAACGAAACTGATGCACTAGTTGTCATGGAAGGTACAATTAATCAGTTGCCTTTGATTGTGGCTGCTTTTGATTTCTCTTTTATGGGAGGGTCAATGGGGTCTGTTGTTGGCGAGCGTTTTGTCCGAGCAGTGCGAAAATGTTTGCTAGAAAAACGTCCTTTCGTTTGCTTTTGTGCTAGTGGCGGCGCTCGAATGCAAGAAGGTTTGGTTTCCTTAATGCAAATGGCTAAAACGAGTGCTGCGATAGCGGAGATGAGAGAAGCTGGTTTACCTTATGTTACTGTGTTAACTGACCCTACTACTGGTGGGGTATCGGCAAGCTTGGCTATGCTGGGAGATGTTATAATCGCCGAGTCCGGCGCATTGATAGGTTTCGCGGGCCCTCGTGTTATCGAGCAGACAGTCGGTCAAGTGTTACCGGAGGGGTTTCAGAGAAGTGAGTTTCTTTTAAAGCATGGTGCCATAGATATGGTGTTAGATCGGCGTGCATTGAAGGGCAAAATTTCTTCGATTCTTTCCATTTTAACGAGCCATTCTCATGTTGGAAGGTTGTAATTTTATCTGTTGGATATGGATAAATGACTTTTTTACAGAAAGGTGATTCTGCAGCGGGCGTGATTTTAAAGCCTGGCATAGAAGCGACGATAGATGCTTGGTTAGCGTGGTTAGAAAGTAGTCGTGATGATGAGATAGACCTAGGTCTTGAGAGGTGCGAGCAAGTGGCTCGGAAGCTTAATCTTATTAAGCTTGAGTCAACAGTGGTCACTGTGGCAGGGACAAATGGTAAAGGTTCGAGCGCCTCGTTGTTGGAGGCAATCTTGTTAGACGCTGGCTACCGAACGGGAACCTATAGCTCTCCGCATATTTCTTGCTTTAACGAACGTATCCGATTAAACGGTCTAGATGTTAGCGATCATTTACTTTGTGATGCCTTTTTAAAGGTGTCTTTAATGGAAGGTACGGAGCATTTGACTTACTTCGAATTTACTACTCTGGCGGGACTGCTAATTTTTGCGGGTGCAGATTTAGATTTTGTCATACTAGAAATTGGTCTTGGTGGTAGGTTGGATGCGGTAAACATTATCCCTCCTGATATAGCTTTAATTACAATGATAGGGATCGATCATACTGAATGGTTGGGGGAGACGCGAGACTTAATAGGGTTTGAGAAAGCCGGCATCATGAGAGCTGGTAAGCCAGTTGTTTGCTCCGACAAGATGGTTCCTGACAGTATCCACAGTCGAGCTGATGAGTTGTCTTCCCCTTTGTTTGTGCTGGGAGTGGATTATTATTATGAGCGCGGAGAAAGTGGCTGGGTTTGGTGGACCGATAACTGTTTGTTAGAGGAACTACCAAATCCCGCCCTTGCTGGAAGTCATCAGTTCAGAAATGCAGCAGGTGTTTTGAAGGTAGTAGATTTATTGTCGGAAAATTACCCTATAAAAATGAGGAGCATCCAGCAAGGATTAAAAACTATTTCTCTAAAAGGCCGTTTTGAAAAACCAGTTAGCGATCTGAACCTTTTTCTAGATGTTGCACATAATGTTGATGGTGCCTATGCTCTAGCAAATAACCTACATTCGGTTCCTGCGGTAGGCAAAACGTTCATGATTGTCGGTATGCTTCGTACAAAGAGCGCTATTGATTTTTTTCGGGCACTATGTTCAGTTGTTGACGATTGGTCTTTTGTTGCAATACCCTCTCAAAAAGCTACTGATCCAAGGTTATTACAGCAATCTCTAAAAAAGATTTCTAAAAAGACGAGTTCTGAGTGTTTCGATAGTTTTGGGCAAGCTTTTGATTCTATTTTTTCGAGCGTGGGGGTTGATGATAGAATCGTCGTGACTGGATCATTTGTAACTGTGGCCGAAGCCACTAAGGTTCTTCAAAAGAGGTTTCTTGATGGGCGCAAAATGGAAGAATAGGTTAGTCGGCTCTCTGGTGCTATTTGCTTTAGGTATTATCTTCGTGCCATTGTTTTTGAGTCCGGCTAAAGATCTTGCTACGGATGGCGCGTTCGTTAGTTCAGAGCTTGCTGGACTCCAAGAAGATTCTGTAGTCACAGAACCGGAAGTTACTCCCTCAGATACACCCTCTGCAAGGCACGGGGACAGTATTTCCACTGAAGCACCATCTTCTCCTAAAATAGAGTTATTTGCGCTCCAGATTGGAAGCTACGATGATCACGAAAATGCTAAAAGACAAGTTGCTATATTAAAGAAATCTGGTTTTCCTGCATTTATCCGAATCGAAGGGAACACTAAACAAGTCCTAGTAGGCCCTCAGACCGGAATAGCACACGTCCAAGAAGTTCGGTTAAAATTGCGTACCAGTCTGAATTATCGGACGATAGTCGTCACCTATGACCCTAAAGAAGGTGATTACCCATAGAAGTCTCTGCTATAATGATTGCTTATTAGCAGGTCGGATCCGCGATGAACTGGGTAGACTACCTTATAATCTCTGTCATTGTCCTTTCTATGGGGATCGGTTTGATACGAGGCTTCTTCAGAGAGATTTTATCTCTGGTAACCTGGGCATTAGCTTTATTTTTGAGCTTGAAGTACACTTCTGCAATTAGTAATCTCTTTAGCTCTTTCGTGATAATGGATTCGGCGCGCGACATTGCGTGCTTCATCGGGATTTTTATAATTACATTCATCTGCTCCTCGATCTTCAATCGGCTACTGAGCAATATCATTGACAAAAATGGGCTGAGTGGACTTAATCGAATTTTTGGCCTGTCATTTGGATTTGGACGCGGCTTAGCTGTAGTCGGACTTGTTGTTTTTTTAGTGGGTAATACTACTCAGTTTCTTAGCAGCGATGACTGGGGGGATGCTAGATATTCTAATCTCTCTGTGCTGATGGTTCAGCGAGCTCTAGATTGGTCTCCTTCGAAGTTTGAAGCCAATTATGAGTTCTGATTTTGGGGAATTTCTGTGTGTGGAATTATAGGCGTAGTAACGGCGAAAATATCAGCTAATCAGTTGATCTATGACGGATTGACAATGTTACAACACCGCGGGCAAGACGCTGCTGGAATCGCTACTTATGATGCCGGCCGTATTTTTCTACGTAAATCAAATGGCCTAGTCAGAGATGTATTTCAGACTCATCATATGATTAACTTACCTGGCAAGATGGGTGTTGGCCACGTCCGTTATCCTACTGCTGGGGTCGCTTCGAGAACTGAAGCACAGCCTTTTTATGTGAATTCTCCATATGGGATAACACTTGCGCATAACGGGAATCTGACAAATGCGGATACCATTAAGCAAGAATTATTTGAGGATGATCTGCGGCATATAAATACGGGTTCTGATTCTGAAGTGCTATTGAATGTTTTCGCTCATGAGCTTCAGAGGCTAGGTAAACTTTCAGTGGACGCAAGCGACATTTTTAAAGCAATTAAGCGTGTTCATGAAAGGTGTTCGGGCGCCTATGCCGTTATTATAATGATAGCGAATGTTGGGCTTGTAGCATTTCGTGACCCATATGGAATTCGACCGATATGTTACGGAACGCGGCAGACCTTAGATGGTCTCGAATTTATGGTGGCCTCTGAGAGCGTTGCTATAGACACGTCAGGGTTTGAGTTTGTTCGAGATATTGCTCCTGGCGAGGCTGTCTTTATCAGCCAGAGCGGCGAAGTAGAGTTTCAGCAATCTGTCAAAGTCGAACACTATACCCCGTGTATTTTTGAGTACGTGTATTTTTCTAGACCAGACTCGATAATCGATGGTATCTCTGTCCATAAAGCAAGAATGAGGATGGGAGAAGCGATCGCAAAAAAAATCGCTAAAGACTGGTCAGGGCGCGATATTGATGTGGTAATTCCTGTTCCAGATACTGCTCGAACGGCGGCAATGGAAATTGCGAATGGACTGGACGTCAAGTATCGAGAAGGGTTCATAAAAAACCGCTACATTCCGAGAACTTTTCTCATGCCGGGACAAGCCTTACGAAAAAAGTCGGTTAAACAAAAATTGAATGCCATCGAGCTAGAGTTTAAAGGTAAAAATGTACTGATAGTTGATGACTCGATTGTGCGTGGGACTACCTCAGGGCAAATCATTCAAATGGCGCGAGATGCAGGAGCAAATAAAGTCTATTTCGCATCTGCTGCCCCCCCAGTCAAGTATCCAAATGTCTATGGTATAGATATGCCTACGAGCTCAGAGCTTATTGCTCATGGGCGTTGCGTTGAGGAGATTGGCGCCTTGATAGGAGCCGATGATCTGATTTATCAAGACATTGGTGATTTAGTAGGTGCAGTTGGTCACCGTAAAAAAGGACCAACAAAGTTTGAACAATCTTGTTTTACTGGTGTCTATGTTACTGGAGATGTAAGTGAAGAGTATTTGAGTAGCGTGAGTGTTTTGAGATCAGATGAAGCGAAATTAGTACGTGAAAATAGTAATGATCCTTTCACAGAATCATATGAAAGTGCGTAATAACGTGAGACACGAGTTTGGAGACATTCTCGATGATAATGCTTCTAAATTAAATTGATTATAGTGTTTGGGAGCCTTTCCTAAGAAAAGGCGACTGGAAGTTTTATGATAGCAGATGACGAAAAATTAGGTTTTCAAACTCTAGCTTTACGCACGGGGCATAGTAGAACCGCGGAACAAGAGCATAGTGAACCACTATTTATGACGTCGAGTTTTTGCTTTGATTCGGCGAAACAAGCGGCAGAAAGATTTTCGGGCGAAGAGCAAGGGAATGTCTATAGCCGTTTTACCAACCCTACTGTCAGATGTTTTGAGGAGCGTTTAGCAGCTTTGGAAGGTGGTGAGAGCTGCGTTGCCACTTCGTCTGGAATGAGCGCGATTTTGAGTTTGGTTATGTCTACTCTGTCCCATGGAGATAAGATAGTTGCATCTAGAAGTATCTTTGGGACATCGGTGAATTTATTTGAGAAAACTTTCCCTAGGTTTGGAATAGAAACTGTTTTCGTCGACATGACTGATTTGGCAAGCTGGTCTCGAGCAATGAGTGCGAACACAAAAATGCTTTTTGTAGAGACGCCGTCTAATCCTCTTACCGAAATTGCTGATATTTCAGCGCTGAAAACCATTGCGGCGGACCATAATGCCCTGCTTGTGGTGGACAATTGTTTTTGTACCCCAGCTCTTCAGAGACCTATACAGCACGGCGCAGACATTGTAATTCATTCCGCTACCAAGTTCCTTGATGGGCAAGGAAGGTGTGTTGGTGGAGCTATTGTTGGTCCTGAGACTCTTCTGGAAGAAAAAATTACTCCATTTCTTAGAAGTGCAGGAACATGTTTGAGTCCCTTCAACGCTTGGGTTTTTTTAAAAGGGCTGGAGACTCTGCATATTAGGATGGAGAAGCATAGCGCTAACGCAGCAATGGTTGCAGAATGGCTACACAAAAATCCGTTGGTTAAGAGGACCTACTATCCAGGGCTAGATGACCATCCACAGCGAGATTTGTGTCTAACCCAACAAAGTGCCCCTGGTGGGATCGTCAGCTTTGACGTAGGGGGTCGGCAGGAAGCTTGGAGTCTAGTTGATAGTCTTAGCCTTTTTTCAATTACGGCTAACTTGGGGGACTCGAAAAGCATAATTACTCATCCAGCCACTACGACACACGGTAGGGTGTCTCCAGAAGTCAGGAAAGCTATGGGTGTGTCTGAGGGGATGTTAAGACTTTCTTTGGGGCTAGAAGACTCATCTGATTTAATAAGAGACTTAGACATGGCTTTTCAGAATCTCTAGTTTTATAAGATATTCTTATGTTTCAGTCTGCCTGTTCCTTTTTCTCAGTGTAGAGTGCTATCGCAGAAATTATTGCAGTCCCCTGAGTTATCATGATGCTTGTGCTCATCTATCCAGAACCAGAGGATCTGGAATAGTTCGCTTACTTTTTAAAAGTTGTTTATTACCGTAATGGAGAGTGTTTCGTGCCTGGAAAAAATTTTTTATTCGTCCCTGGACCCACTAACATCCCAGATCGCGTTAGACGTGCGATGGACATCTCTTTAGAAGACCATAGAGCAGGTGATTTCCCTAGTTTTGCTAAGCCTTTATTCGAGGACTTGAAACAGATTTTCCAAACTGAGAAGGGACAAGTTTTCGTTTTCCCGTCGTCTGGGACCGGAGGATGGGAAGCTGCGATCACTAATACCCTTTCTCCTAGAGATAAGGTTTTACAGGCACGCTTTGGCCAGTTTTCTCACCTTTGGGCTGAGTCTTGCTCACGGTTAGGTATGGATGTTCAATTAGTTGAAACCCCATGGGGAGAAGCAATCCCGCTAGACAAATATCGTGAGATTCTCGAAGAAGACTCTAATCATGAAATCAAAATGGTCCTAGTGACTCATAATGAAACTGCTACAGGAGTTACTAGTGATTTGCTCGGGATAAGGCGAATTTTGGATGGTGTTTCACATCCAGCTTTGCTTGCAGTAGATGGTATCAGTTCGATAGGTAGTATCGAGTTCTTAATGGATGAGTGGGGGATTGATTTAGCTGTTAGCGGATCCCAAAAAGGAATGATGTTGCCAACGGGGTTGAGTCTCGTTTGTGCCAGTCAAAAAGCACTTGCTTTAGGAGCATCAGCGAAGTGCCATAGATACTACTTTGATTTTTCATTACAAGGTGCTGCCAATAGCGATGGGTGGTTCCCTTATACGCCAGCAATGACTTTATTAAGGGGTTTGCGAGAGTCGGTGAATATGCTTTTAGAAGAAGGAATGCCTCAGGTTTATGCACGGCATGCAAGATACGCTAATGCGGTCAGAGCTGCGGCTCGAGCATGGAAACTGGAGCTGTGTGCTAAGGATCCGACCACGTATTCAAATACTGTGTCGGCTATTTGTGTCCCCCCTGACATTGACAGCGGTCAGGTGGTTAAAAATGCCTATCAAAATTATAATTTATCGTTAGGTGGGGGTCTGACTGAGGTCGCTGGAAAAGTTTTTCGCATTGGCCATCTTGGAGATTTAAATGAACTAATGATTTTAAGTGCATTAGCCGGGACGGAGATGGCACTTTGTGACTCTGGGATTGATATAGAATTGGGGTGCGGTGTTGGAGCTGCCGCGGCAATGCTGCGGGTGAGTTAAAGTTTTGGTTGGGGAAATATATGTTGTGATAGGAGCAAGTTGGTGTATGGTATGATTGCTCAAGAAGAAGAATTCTATCTATATTTTATCTGGAGGTTGATGTGGCAATACAAGTTGGTGAAAAAATGCCTGATGGCGTGTTCAAAGTGATGACAGCGGAAGGGCCGGTGGAAATAAGTACAGCGGATCTTTTTGATGGGAAGAAAACAGTTATTTTTTCTGTGCCTGGGGCATTCACCCCTGCTTGTTCATCAAAACATCTTCCAGGGTTTATAGAAAATGCTGGTGCTTTGAAAGCAAAAGGCGTTGATAACATTGCGTGTATTTCAGTCAATGATGTTTTTGTTATGGGTGCATGGAGTACAGATCAAGGCGCGGATGGTAAAGTTACTCTTCTCGCAGATGGGAATGCGGACTATGTCACCGCTTTAGGCTTGCAACTAGATGCTAGTGGTTTTGGCATGGGTACAAGAGGCGAGAGATTTGCCATTGTTGTTGATAATGGTGTCGTATCGCAGTTACACCGTGAGGCAGCTGCTTCAGATGTGAAAGCCAGTTCTGCTGAAAATATTCTGAATAATTTATAACGTTCGCGGTAAGCGATTTTACGGGCGTGCAGTTTAGGCTGCGCTCCAATGCGCATAATGTTTAGTTGGTCTTACCGTATTTGGCTAGACATTAAAACAATCCTTTGATGTTTCCGTTATCGTCTACTGTAATTCTTTCTGCTGCGGGAGATCTAGGTAACCCTGGCATTGTCATCATGTTCCCCGCGATTGCAACTACAAATCCAGCACCTGCTAAAACCTGTACGTTAGTTATTTCTAACGTGTGGCCAACCGGTGCACCTAGTAGTTTTGGATCGCTGGAAAAAGACATTTGAGTTTTTGCTATACATACAGGGAATAGTGGATATTCGGCGCTAATTTTTTCGATTTTTTGTCGGACTTTTGGGGCTGCCATGACGTTTTCTGCGCAATATATTTTATGGGCAATCGTTTCAATTTTGTCCCACAAAGAAGCTTCACTTTCATACACGTACCGATGTTCTCGTTGTTCTTTTTTTACTAATTCGCTCAATGCTACGGCAAGTTCTTTAGCTCCTTTCCCGCCTAGCTCCCAATGACGAGAAACTAACGCTTTCACGCCTATATTAGAAGCTAGACTTATCACCTTTGAGATCTCGGCTTCCGTGTCTTGAGTGAAATGGTTAATGCTTACAATACAGGAGAGTCCTAAATGTTCGGTGATATTTTTAACGTGGCGCTTCAAGTTTTCAAATCCTGTTTCAAGAGCTTCGATGTTTTCGTCGGTTAGCTTACCTAAGGTCACTCCTCCATGATATTTAAGTGCTCGCACCGTTGCGACCAATACAACCGCCTGTGGTTTGAGCCCAGATAAACGGCATTTAATATCTACGAATTTTTCAGCACCTAAATCAGCTCCAAATCCAGCCTCCGTAATGACATAATCACCCAACTTAAGAGCGGCTTTTGTCGCCGTGACTGAGTTGCAACCATGGGCTATATTTGCGAACGGCCCTCCATGCACAAAAGCGATATTATTCTCAAGTGTCTGGACTATGTTAGGGCTTATTGCATCCTTAAGAAGCGCAGTCATGGCCCCTTCCGCTTTAAGGTCGGTGGCGGTTATTGCCGCTTCATTCTTTAAGGAATACCCCACGATTATTTTGCCTAGCCTAGATTTCAATTCTTTTATAGAAGTTGAGAGACAAAAAATAGCCATTACTTCAGATGCTACGGTAATGTCGAACCCACTTTCTCTTGGGAAGCCATTTGCAGAGCCTCCTAGGCCAGAGACGATATTTCTAAGTGCACGATCATTCATGTCAACAACACGCTTTATGGCTATTGAGCTCGGGTCGATAGATAGAGAATTTCCATGGGTGATGTGATTGTCAACCAAGGCAGATAGTAAGTTGTGCGCTGAGGTTATAGCGTGGAAGTCTCCGGTAAAATGAAGGTTAATGTCTTCCATTGGTACTACTTGCGCATATCCCCCCCCAGCTGCGCCACCTTTCATTCCAAAGCAAGGCCCCAAAGAAGGTTCACGTAAGCACACTATGGTTTTGTGCCCAAGAGAGTTCATGGCATCTCCGAGACCTACCGTAGTAGTAGTTTTGCCCTCTCCAGCTGGAGTGGGGCTCATGGCAGTAACTAGAATTAGTTTACCTTCTTTATTGTGATTTACAGCCTGAATACCTTCCAGCGATATTTTCGCTTTATAGTGCCCGTAAGGGATTAAATGCTCATGATAAATGCCGAGTTTCTCTTGCGCGAGAGCAACTATAGGTTTTTTTTTCGCAGCTTGGGCGATCGAGATATCAGACATTTTATTTTTTCCCTTAATTTACGGGGCAGATTTACCTTCAGCACACACTGGGCCTAAGTGCGAATTATAATTCTAACTGGAGTTACAGGCTGCGGCAATTAGTGCATTTAGCTTGTTTCGTGCAAAAAGTAACGGGAATGGCTAAATTTTTAGTAACATTGAGGTTTCAATTCACTTAATCTCGTTGAGAAAAAACTGCCATTCTGTTAGTTTCTCTATTTTAGTGTAGGCTCGAGAAACGCCATGAGTGCGGCAATTTGGAACCCAAAATGAATTTAAAATGACGCGTTATATTTTTGTTACCGGTGGCGTTGTTTCTTCTCTTGGGAAGGGGATCGCGGCCGCATCTTTAGGCACGATATTAGAATCGCGAGGATTAACGGTTTCAATGGTTAAGCTCGATCCGTACATCAATGTTGATCCAGGTACCATGAGTCCATTTCAGCACGGTGAAGTTTTCGTGACTGAAGACGGCGCGGAAACGGATTTGGATTTAGGCCACTACGAGAGGTTTGTGCGTTGCGGTACTTCCTCTAGTAGTAGTTATACCACAGGTAAGATTTATGCGAGCGTAATCCGAAAAGAGAGAAAAGGTGAGTATCTTGGGGCAACTGTGCAAGTTATCCCCCACATAACAGACGAAATAATCCACTGCATTAAACAGGGTGCGGGCGATGCGGACATAGCAATGATTGAGATAGGAGGCACAGTAGGTGATATTGAGTCGCTGCCTTTTTTGGAGGCCATTCGACAAATAAGAATTGAAGTTGGGACGGCTAAAAGCCTCTTTATTCATCTAACACTGGTTCCATTTATTCCTTCGGCAGGAGAGATGAAGACAAAGCCTACTCAACATTCCGTAAAAGAACTTAGGTCCATCGGGATTCAGCCGGATATCCTTTTGTGTCGAGCTGATCGCGATATCCCTGAGGTGGAGCGTCAAAAAATCGCCTTATTTACTAACGTTGAAAAGCGAGCAGTTATTACCGCGAGGGATGCGGAAACGATATATAAAATCCCTCTGCTATTAAATGCACAAGGTTTAGACGATATAGTGATGGAGAAATTTGGGCTAGATGTCATCCCTGCTGATTTGACTCAATGGACCGATGTTGTAGATGCACTTGAAAACCCTATACACGAAGTTAACATTGCGATGGTAGGAAAGTATGTTGATCTGACAGAGTCCTATAAATCCCTTTCTGAAGCTCTAGTTCATGCCGGCATACACACAAAAGCCAAAGTAAACATTAAATATATTGATTCTGAACAAGTGGAAGCAGAAGGTGTTGATCTGCTGAAAACAGTTGATGCTATTTTGGTTCCTGGCGGCTTTGGTGACAGAGGGATAGAAGGAAAAATCATGGCGGCAGGTTATGCGCGTTATACATCTACGCCTTATTTCGGAATTTGTCTTGGTATGCAGGCTGCAGTGATTGAATTTGCGCGAAATGCGGCTAACCTAAAGGGAGCACATAGTACGGAATTTGATAAAAGCACACCTAAGCCAGTGATTGCATTAATTACTGAGTGGACTACCGAGAATGGAAAAAAAGAGCACCGTTCGAAAGACAGCGAGGTAGGTGGCACGATGAGGCTAGGTGGGCAATCGTGCAAATTGTCAGTGGATAGTCTTGTAGCTAAAGCCTATCGAACTTTTAGTATTGTCGAGCGGCACCGTCATCGATACGAGTTTAATAACACTTACGCCTCCGAGCTTGAGGCCGCGGGTATGCGGATCGTGGGGCGCTCTGCGGATGATAAGTTGGTCGAAATAATTGAGATTGCAGACCATCCGTGGTTTGTCGGATGTCAGTTTCATCCTGAGTTTACTTCTACCCCTAGGGAAGGACATCCACTTTTCTCTGCGTTTATAACCGCTGCAATCGATAATAAAAATAAAAACCACAAAGCGCCGTAGCTAATGAAGTTATTTGATTATGACATTGGTATTGATTTCCCTTTCTTTTTGATATCAGGTCCTTGCGTCATTGAAAGCGAGAGACTCGTTCTAGAAACGGCAGAAATTTTAAAGGACATCACGCAAGAATTGGAAATTCCTTTCGTGTTCAAAGCATCTTTTGACAAAGCTAATAGGACATCTCATGCGAGCTATCGCGGGCCTGGACTGGAAGAAGGATTGCGTATATTGGAACGTGTGCGAGGCGAGTTGGGCCTGCGCGTGCTGACTGATGTCCATGAAGATACACCATTAGATGAGGTGTGCTCTGTGGTGGATATTCTTCAGACACCCGCCTTTCTCTGCCGTCAGACTAATTTTATTCAAACAGTTGCGCGTCAAGGGAAGCCAGTAAATATAAAAAAGGGCCAGTTTTTAGCTCCTTGGGATATGAAAAATGTAGTGGAAAAGGCTTACGCAACCGGCAACCAGGAAATAATGGTTTGTGAGCGTGGAACTTCTTTTGGCTATAATTATTTAGTATCTGATATGCGTAGTCTTGTCATTATGCGAGATACTAGATGTCCGGTGGTGTTTGATGCCACCCATTCGGTACAACTGCCGGGTGGTGCCGGTGCGACATCTGGTGGACAGAGAGAGTTTGTTGCAACCTTGGCTAGTGCTGCCGTGGCTTCTGGAGTAGCTGGAATTTTTATGGAAACGCATCCTGAACCCGATCGGGCATTGAGTGATGGTCCAAATTCACTGCCACTATCAGAAATGAGAAACTTGCTGGAAAAACTCAAGAGACTAGATCAGGTAGTTAAATAAAAGTCAGCTAACAGCGGATAAATGGATAGTAAGTTAATGTCAAAAATCAAGGCTATACAAGCAATAGAAGTGATTGATTCGCGTGGTAATCCTACTGTTTATTCTGAAGTGTTGACTGAATCGGGTCATATTGGGAAAGCGATGACGCCCTCAGGGGCTTCTACCGGAGAACGCGAGGCGATTGAATTGCGGGATAACGATCAAAATAGATATTTTGGGAAAGGGGTTAAAAATGCAATCGCCAATGTGAATGGTCCGATTAGCGAAGCGCTTCTGGGGCAAGATGTTTTAGACCAGCACCTGATTGATATGTTGATGATAGAGCTAGACGGCACTGGAAACAAATCTAAGCTCGGGGCTAATGCAATGCTCGCTGTTTCTATGGCTGTTGCGCATGCTGCTGCTGCGACGCAGGGTAAGCCTTTGTTTAAAAGCCTCCAATCTCATGAAAGCTATGTTATGCCAGTTCCTTTGATGAACGTAATAAATGGCGGCATGCATGCTAACAATAGTATCGACTTTCAAGAGTTCATGATTTTGCCAGTGGGCGCTCCGACATTTAGGGAGGCTATTCGCTACGGTGCTGAGGTTTTCCACTCGCTTAAAAAGATCTTGGAGGAATCTGGACATAGCACCGCGGTCGGAGATGAAGGAGGCTTTGCCCCTAATTTGGCTTCAAATGAGGCTGCTTTGGAATTAATGGTTTTAGCTGTTGAAGAAGCCGGTTATCGTCTCGGCGAGCATATTTGTTTTGGGTTGGATGTGGCAAGTTCGGAATTTTACAAAGATGGGAAATACCATCTCGCATCTGAAAACTTGTACCTCGATTCTCTTGGTATGACAGAGTTACTTGAGTCTTGGTGTAGAAAGTATCCTATAGTAACGATCGAGGATGGGATGGACCAAAATGATTGGGACGGGTGGAAGGTTCTCACTGATAAGATAGGGAAAGAAATACAGTTAGTAGGTGATGATCTTTTTGTGACGGACACTACTACCCTACAAAAAGGGATTGAAGCTGGAGTGGCGAATTCAATTTTAATAAAAGTCAATCAAATAGGGACTCTAACCGAAACTTTCAGTGCGATTAATTTGGCTCAAGAAAATAATTATACGGTAGTAGTGTCGCACCGTTCCGGAGAGACTGAGGACACTACCATTGCCGATATTGCTTGTGCCTATGGCGCAGGCCAAATTAAGACTGGTTCTATGTCTCGGTCTGACCGTATGGCTAAATATAATAGGCTGCTCGTGATAGAAGAGCAGCTTGGAAATAGAGCCCGCTACCGTGGTGCAGAAACTTACCCTAATTTTCGACTATGAAGAATTTGTCTTGCGCTTACTGACTTTATTGCTTGTAGCACTATTTATGTATTTTCAATACGCTTTGTGGTTTGGAGATGGAGGTGCCATAGAAGCGCAGCTTCTTCGCAAATATATTATATCGAAGGAATCGGAAATAAAAGAAATTCAGGAAGGAAATATGTCTTTGGCCGCAGAGGTTGCCGATCTTGAACAAGGATTAGAGGCCGTTGAAGAAAGAGCTCGAAACTTGATAGGCCTAATAAAAGAAGATGAAATTTTCATTAGAATCAATGAAAACCACTAGATCGAGTCGGAGGTTTCTCCTAGAGCACGATAGTGAGCTCTATTCAAAAGGTAGGCAAGGTAAAGTGTATGTCAAAATCAGGTAGCATTTACGCTATTGTTCCAGCCGCGGGGCGCGGGAAAAGAATGCAGAGTGATGTTCCCAAGCAATATTTGAAAATTGATGACGAATTAGTGATCGTGCAAACACTCTCGCGTATTTCGTCTCACCCTAGGGTGGCTAAAATCGTTGTGGCCCTATCTGAAGACGATGATTATTTTTTTAAAGTTGTTCAACCTATGTCTGAAAAATATGTATCTGTTATAGGTGGCGCTGAGAGATGCCATTCGGTTTTAGCAGGCGCTAAACATTTAAGGCAATTTGCTGATGACGAAAGTTGGGTCATGGTACATGACGCTGCTCGACCGTGCTTGCGTTACGACGACATAGAGGTTCTTGTTAAACGAGCGACTCAAAAAAATTGTGGAGTTGCTTTAGGAGTTCCTGTACGAGATACATTAAAAAGCTGTGCTAATGGCTCAATAATTCAGAAGACTATAGACCGTTCAGGTTTGTGGCAGGCTTTAACTCCTCAGATTTTTCCGCTCGGCCTCCTTGCTGATGCTTTGGAAACCGCAATTAGGGATGGGTACTACGTGACAGATGAGTCTCAAGCTATGGAATATAGTGGATATAAATGTGAAATTGTGGAAGGACACGCCGACAATATTAAAATCACACGACCATCAGATCTTTTAATGGCTTCGGCTATACTAAGAGCTCAGGCTGAAGAAAACAGGAAGACGCCATTATGAGAGTTGGTCATGGTTACGATGTGCATCGGTTTGAAAATGGAGATCATATCTTTCTGGGTGGGGTAAAACTTCCCTTTTTTAAGGGTGTATTGGCCCATTCTGATGGAGACGTTCTTTTGCATGCTCTTTGTGATGCGCTTCTTGGAGCGGCAGGTCTGGGGGATATAGGCCGACTGTTCCCAGACACTGAGCCAAACTACAAAGGCGTTAGCAGTCGAGTGTTGCTAAAAAACGTCGGCGCTCTTTTGGAGGAAAAAGGATTTCGGGTCGTTAATATAGATGTAACCGTGCTCGCGGAGGTACCTAAGATTGCTCCTCATGCCGAGCAAATGTGCAAAAATATAGCGGCCGATTTAAAAATCGTACCTACGGTCGTTAATATTAAAGCTACAACTACTGAAAAAATGGGGTTTCTTGGACGTGGTGACGGAATTGCGGCGGAGGCCGTGTGTTTGTTGGACTCGACTTTACCTCAATGAGATACAACACTCCTCAGCATAAGATAAACCGCACCTGTACCGCCTTTTTCGCGAGGAGCATCTGTGAAGGCCAAGACCCTCTCATCTTGTTGCAGCCAGCTTCGTACCATCGGTTTCAGCACGGACTTTCCTTGACTAGAGTTTAGCCCTTTCCCGTGAATAACTAGGATAGCGGTTATTGAATCACGCTGAGCGGATCGGAGAACTTCTTGTAAGATGGAACGCGCTTCATTTATTGTAAGCCCGTGCAAGTCAACTTCACGCGTTATAGGGTACTGGTCGCGCTTAAGTTTTCGCATCATCCGATTTTGGACCCCAGTTCGTTTGTGTTCTCTGACACTTACGGTTCCACATTCATCGCTCCACGCCGCAGAGTTAGCCGTTGGGTGAGTATCTGGAAAAGAAGGCTTAGAGCCACTCTTGCGTCTTATACTCCTTGACGGGATATAAGTCCTTTCAGATTTAATAGGCGCAACTCCGTCAATAAGCTGCGAAAATGTTACACGCTTTTGATCTGTTTTTTTTGTCATGGGATAATAATTGGCTTATTGTCGCTGGGACCATTGCATAGCATTGTGGAAAATTTCCATCCAAATGCTTTCTGTCTTCGTCCTCCTAGCGGATTTCCAGGAAAGTTGGCGATTGAGGAACACTCTTTCTGGGTGCGGCATCATAATTGTGACTCGACCGTCGTCAGAGCAGACCCCCGCAATTCCAGCTTCGGAACCGTTTGGGTTCGCAGGGTAGCTCGTCGCAATTTTTCCGTAATTGTCAACATAACGTAAGCATGAATTACTGTTTCTAACTTGAGTATTCTCGTAACTTGCTCGCCCTTCGCCGTGGGATACTATGATCGGCGCCTTGGCGCCTTCTAACCCTTGCAAGAGGATTGATCTAGATGGTTCTATCTCGACCATAGTTAGCCGCGCTTCAAATTGCGTTGACTCGTTTTGGATAAAAGAAGGCCAGTTAGAAGCTCCTGGAATAAAATCCCTGAGTGAAGAAAGCATTTGACACCCGTTGCAGACTCCAAGTGTGAAAGTATTTTCTCGATTAAAGAATGACTCAAAAGAAGATTTTATATCTGGGTTGTAACGTACAGTTCCAGCCCAGCCTATACCAGCGCCCATCACATCTCCATATGAAAATCCGCCGCAGAAGGCTAGCCCATTGATGTTCATAAGATCTTCTCGACCTGTAAGGATGTCAGACATGTGTATATCCACAGCCTCAAAGCCGGCCCGAATAAACGCTGCCGCCATCTCTGTCTGACCATTTACTCCTTGCTCTCGAAGAATCCCTATCTTAGGTTTGGTTTTAGTCTGGATTAAAGGAGGCCGAGTATTAGCTCCTTTGTAGTTATATATATTGAGACCTGGATCGGTCTCATCCAGTATTGAACGCAACTCCTCATTAGCTGTTTTTGGGTTATCTCGGAGTTTTTGCATGGCATGAGACGGTGCACTAAAAGAATTTAAAGCCTCGTGTAAACTACTAGTGAGAACTTTTTGACCTTGATGGTTTATAGTGATGTTTTTCGCTGTGGCTATTGTTGCCTTTTCGGAAATGTTAGCTGAAATAAGCGGATACTGCTCAAGGAACTCTTTAATTGTCGCATATTTGTCTTTTTCTATTTGTATCACGGCCCCTAGCTCTTCCGAGAACAGTGCGGCCAACAGATCATTTTCTTCTATATGTATCTCTAGGCCACAGCGGCTTGAAAATGCCATTTCGTAAAGCGTGACTATTAGGCCTCCGTCTGAGCGATCGTGATACGCCAGTAAATAGTTATTTTCGTTTAGCACTTGAATGACTTCAAAAAATTCCTTAATGATATTTGGGTCGTCTGCATCCGGCGGGAGACCCCCAAATATTCCAGTGGTCTGCTGTAAGATAGAGCCGCCAAGTCTATTTTCCCCTTTACTTAGATCAACTAAAAGTATTACCGACTCTACGTCCATTTTTAGTTCTGGCGTTAGGGTTTTTGTCACATCACAGACGGGTGCGAAAGCAGATATTATTAGCGAAGTTGGCGACATTGTTTCGTAGGATGTGTCTTCGGATTGCCATGAGGTTTTCATCGACATGGAGTCCTTTCCTACCGGGATATTGATTCCTAAAGCCGGACAGAACTCCATACCAACTGCCTCAACCATGGCGTAGAGCTTTGCATTTTCACCTGGGCTACCTTCGGATGACATCCAGTTTGCTGAAAGCGTAAGGTCGGAAAGCTGTTTAATTCTTGCTGATGCAATGTTTGTTATAGCTTCTCCGACAGCGAGTCGAGCAGATGCGGGTCCATGTATTACAGCAACTGGCGTCCTTTCCCCTACCGCCATGGCTTCACCAACCAAGTCGTCAAATCCGCTCGCAGTTACCGCACAGTCGGCAACTGGCACTTGCCAAGGACCAACCATCTGATCGCGCATGGTTAAACCGCCAACGGTACGATCTCCAATTGTGATTAGGAAACGCTTGTCGGCAACTGTTGGAAAAGATAACACTTGATGGAGCAGAGTTCTCAGGTCGGCTGTAATCTTTCCCAGTGTCTTTTCCATTAATTTTGACTTTAGGCTATTTGCCGCTTTCTTGATGTTTGGCGTATTCCCGAATAATAGTTCCATTGGAATATTGACTGGGTAAGTAGCTTTTAGCTTGTCATGTATTATTAAGTGCTGTTCTAAGGTTGCATGCCCAACAATAGCAAATGGACATCTTTCTCTGTCGCAGATATTTTTAAATCTCAACGTCTCCGTATCTTTTATTGCCAGCACGTAGCGCTCCTGAGCTTCGTTGCACCAAATTTCTAATGGAGAGAGAGTTGTTTCCGCAACCGGTATTTGTCTGAGATTTATTTTTCCACCCCTATTGCTGTCCTGAAGAAGTTCCGGGATAGCATTTGACAGCCCTCCAGCACCAACGTCATGAATCATTTGTATTGGGTTGTCATCTTTCATCGAGTAGCAGGCATCGATAACCTGCTGACATCGCCTTTCCATTTCGGGGTTACCCCGCTGCACAGATGCAAAATCTAATTCGGTGTTCATTGCCCCAGACTTGACCGAAGACGCCGCCCCACCACCGAGACCAATTAGCATCGCTGGTCCGCCGAGAATGACTATTTTGCTGCCGACGTCTATCGTCAACTTTTCAATATCACGAGGTCTTATATTCCCGACCCCTCCAGCCAACATAATGGGTTTATCATACCCCCAAATGGAAGCATCCTCATTTGGGAGCTCAAAAGTCCTGAAATATCCACTTAGCGAGGGTCGCCCAAACTCGTTATTAAATGCTGCTGAGCCTATTGGACCATCTCTCATAATTTCGAAAGAACTCGCTAATCTTGGGTTGAGCTCTCGAGCCACTTCCCAGGGTTCATTTCTATTAGGTAACCTTAAGTGAGACACAGAAAACCCAGTTAGCCCTGCTTTTGGCCTCGCCCCCCGACCAGTAGCACCCTCGTCTCGTATCTCTCCTCCTGAGCCGGTGGCGGCTCCTGAATAGGGTGATATGGCCGTCGGGTGGTTGTGAGTCTCTACTTTCAGAACGATATCGGCCCGTTCAGCTATAAATTTATAATGATTATTTTTCTCGTCTATTAATAGCCTGCCTGCTCTATAGCCTTTAGTTACAGCCGCATTGTCACGATAGGCTGAAAGCACCCCATTAGGGTTCAACTTATGAGTATTTCTTATCATATCAAACAGAGAGTAGTCTTTTTCTACGCTGTCTACTTCCCAATTGGAATTAAAAACCTTGTGTCGACAGTGTTCTGAATTTGCTTGCGCAAACATCATCAGTTCGGCATCAGTGGGATCACGTTCTAGCTCTTGAAATGAAGATACTAAGTATTCCATTTCATTTTCTGTTAATGCTAGGCCAAGCTCATTGTTTACTTTGGCTAGTTCACCGATTCCACTTTTTATGATTGGAATCGTTCTTAGGTCTTTTGTTTTCAGCGCAGGAACAGAGGATGTTCCGCTCAGAGTATCTAAGAAACTCTCTGTCATTCTATCGTACAATTTATCTCGATTAGTTTTGAGTTGCTCTTTGTTGGTGTCGTCTGCGTACCATGCGACTATGCGCTCTATGTGCTCAAGGCCATGGATGCCGCAATTCTTACATATCTCTAGCGCTTTTGTCGTCCATGGTGAGATAGTTCCGATTCTAGGGCGGACAAAAAACGACGCTCGATTAATGTCGAGAACATTTACTTTCTTTCTCGACCGAGTTAACTGTATGAGCCTGTTTTCATATGCTGTCGAAACTTCTGTCCCGTTTTTGAATCGGATCAGGTATAGGTATTCTGACCTCAAACATGATACGTCGTCGCTAGCAGTAAAAATCGCTTCTTTAATTCTTTGGAGTGAAAAATCTGAATGCGCTTGGTGGCCTTGCAGCATTAGCATTAAACTTAATCCTTATTAAATGTAAGATTGAAAAAAGCTAACTTATCTTTCACGGGCTAGTTTTGAAGCCAGTCCTACATAATTTGACGGGGTGAGGTCTCTCAACGTTTCTTTTGCATTTTCTGGAATAGTTAGTGTTGCAATGAACGCGTGTAAGGTCTCTTTATCGATAGGGCGTCCTCGCGAAATTTCCTTTACCTGCTCATAAGAGTCTTCTATACCATAGCACTTCATCATTATTTGCACGGGCTCAGTTAAAACCTCCCATGATTTGTCAAGATCGGACTTCATGGACGCCGCGTTTACACGCAACTTTTTTAATCCTTTTGTGAGAGATAGAGATGCAAGCAAGCTATAGCCTATCGCACTGCCCACGCTCCTCAGTACAGTAGAGTCAGTCAAGTCCCTCTGTAGTCGAGAATTTGGCAGTTTTTGCGAAAAATGCCTTAAAAGAGCACTAGAGATACCTAAGTTTCCTTCTGCATTTTCGAAGTCAATTGGATTTATTTTATGTGGCATAGTTGATGAGCCAACTTCACCTTTAACGTTTTGTTGAGAGAAATAGCCAGAGGAGACATAACTCCAGATATCCCGGCTAAAGTCTATAAGGATTGTATTTATTCGTGCAAGAGAATCGCAGTATTCTGAAATACAGTCGTGTGGTTCGATTTGCGTCGTATGAGAATTAAAGTTAAGTGAGAGGCCCTCAACAAATTTTTGAGCCAGACTGGGCCAGTTGACCTCAGGGCATACGACCACATGAGCATTATAGTTCCCCACTGCCCCATTTATTTTCCCGAGAAGTTTTACTGATAAAAGGCAGTCCAACTGTTTTTTTAGTCGAATGTGGAAGTTAGAAAATTCTTTTCCCATTGTGGTTGGAGTGGCGCTTTGTCCATGAGTTTTCGACAGCAGTGGTTGTCCAGCAAGTTCATCTGCTTTCTGCCCTAAGAGCGTCAAGATTTCTTCGAGCACCGGTTTCATTACTTGGTCTCTAGCGTCTCTTAGCATCATGCTATAGGCTAAATTATTTATATCTTCAGACGTGCAGGAGAAATGAATGAATGACGTGGAGCCTTGCAAGGCCTTTTCGGTAGAAAATTTTTGTTTCAGGAAATATTCGACTGCTTTGATATCATGGTTAGTTTCTTTTTCGATTAACTTGATGCTTTCGGCATCTTCCAGCGTAAATTTTTGATAAAGACTGTTAAGTTTTTGTAAGGTGCTATGATCAAAAGCTTTTAGATACGAGAATCCACTGTTTTTCGCAAGAGTTTTGATCCATTCAATTTCGACGAGAACGCGATACTTCATGAGTCCAAACTCACTCATGATCGGCCGTAATGCTTCAGTTTGGGCGGTGTATCTTCCATCTAGAGGGGAAAGTGCAGTTAAGGCAGATGACGCAAGTTGTTCTTCTATTAAGGGCACGGGCTAGGTATCTCCTGTTGTACGCTGTCGATTTCTTTTAGGATTTCGCGAGTTAAAGTTATGTCGCAGGAAGACAAATTATGCGCTAACTGCGACCCGTTAGTCACTCCTATAATAACGCTGGTTACGACCGGTTGCGATAAGAGCCATGCCAGAGCCATTTGCGTGGGGTCGATCTCGTGCTTTTCGGCGATAGCGATGTACCTTTTTGCCGCTTTTAAGATCATTGGACTTTTTAATATATTGCCATGGTGACTTTGATTCAGACGCGAACTTGGGAAGGCAGATCCATTGAAATATTTTCCTGTAAGGATTCCCGAAGCTAGAGGAGAATGGGCAAAAAATGTAATGTTCTCTCGGGTAATGATTTCGCTTAGACCGACTTCTAGGTTTCTATTCAGCAGATTATAGGGGTTTTGAATCACCAGCGTGATGCTAGAGTTTCTCATTTCCACATTGTTTATAAATGTCATTGCTCCCCAAGCAGTTTCATTACAGATGCCGAATGATCTGATTTTCCCACTCGTGACAAGATCGATAAGCACATCAACTGTGTCTTCGATATCAAAAGTCAAATCTTTTTTAGGGGATTTAAAGCCTCTGACATTGAAAAAATTTGTTGCTCTATCTGGCCAATGCAGTTGAAATATATCGATGTAATCAGTTTGCAGTCGTTTAAGGCTGCTTTCCACCGCAGTTATTAGATTGGCGCGATTATGCCTTGACTTCCCTGACCGAATCCACGGCACAAATGCTGCGGGGCCAGAAGCTTTTGTGGCTAGGGTGATTTCACTTCTGACCCCTCTGGCTTTTAGCCACTTACCTATTAATTCTTCTGAACTGCCATATGTTGACTCTTGAATAGGGATCGGATACATCTCCGCCGTATCAAAAAAAACTATCCCGCTGGCTATGGCGTTGTCGAGTAGCTTTAGCGTGTTACTGTTGTCTCTTTGATTCGATAAAGTCATACAACCCATGCAAAGACTACTAATGTTGATGTCGCTTTTTCCAAGTTTATGTTTTTGCATAGTGTAGACTTAACCTTATACACATTCTCATTGTAGGTAAAACTAAAGACACATTCTTTATAAATTGCAGTGTTCTTCCTAATGGATAAAGAGGATTAATGAATAATAAAGAAGTTGCCAGACGTTTTAGAGGATTCCTGCCGGTGGTCGTCGACGTGGAAACCGCTGGATTTAATCCTGAAACTGATGCCTTGTTAGAAATAGCAGCAGTTTTTTTGGATTTGGATGAAGTTAAGGGTTGGTATCCTTTTCATACTGTTTCTTGTCACATCGTACCTTTTGATGGAGCTAATCTGGAACAAAGTGCTTTAGAATTTAATAAAATAGATCCATTTCATCCATTTAGGGTAGCCGTTGGTGAAAAAGAAGGGTTGTCGGAGTTGTTTGAGTTCGTTAATGGTCAGCTTGATGTTCATGAATGTACGCGCGCAATATTGGTAGGCCACAACCCCTCGTTTGATTTGAGTTTTGTAAAGGCAGCAGTCGCGAGAACCCGTATGAAAAAAATGCCTTTTCACCACTTCAGTACCTTTGACACCGCGGCTCTTGCCGGCTTGGCTTATGGACAGACAGTGCTTTCTAGAGCGGTCGTGGCTTCTGGAACTGAATGGGACAATGCGTCGGCCCATTCAGCGGTCTATGATGCAGAACAAACTGCTGGTCTTTTTTGCAAGATCGTAAACCTATGGGATAAACGCAGCAGTTTTTAGGGATTGCTCTCGTAAAGTGAGGCAACTCTAGTCAAGGATGAGCTGTTAGGGTTCTTTAGCTTGTTTTGCTCAACTATAAGACGTCCTCCGACCCAGACATGGGTGATTTGTTTTTGCTCGGTACGGTTGATTAATTGTTCGGTTAAATTTCTGACAGGTTTGGTTCTGAAGTCGTTCATATTAATGGCTATAATGTCGGCTAACTTGCTCGCTTCGAGGCTTCCTATGATTTCTTCCAAACCTAGGGCTTTTGCTCCTCCATAAGTAGACATTTCTAAGACTTTTGAACCAGCGAAATTGATGTTTTTAGTGGATTCCGATTTCATTATTCTTGCGACGCTGGCTATTTCCCGAAACAAGTCGAAGTTAGAGTTTGTTGCCGCGCTATCTGACCCTAGCCCGACGTTGTTGGAGCTACTAATCAGTTTGCGAACATTTGCAAGTCCCTCGGGTTTTATTAGATCGCTGGCTAGGCAAACAATGGCTTGGGTTCCTGTCAGGTTCATCATGTCGATTTCTCCCATCGACAAGTGTGTAGAGCCTATAACTGTAAGCTTTGGTGAAAGGAGTCGTGCAGTTGCTAGTTGCTCGATGGGCGTGAAATTACTTTTTTTTGTCGCAGTGCTTTTGTTAGAGTAAATATTGGGCTCAAGAGCTAGATGGACTGTAAGATCGAGCTCCTGAGCCAGCCCTTTTAGCCGCTCTAAAGTTTTTTTACTGGACAATACAGTTGCCTGTGTGCCAAAGCGGCAGTGTATATGTGGATGCATGCGATACTTATCATGAAGTTTTTCACTTTTAGAAAAGTAGTCATCAGGGTTGGTTGCCCACACGCTGGAATCGTCGGCTATAAGGCTTGCAATTGCAACTCTCAGTCCTAAAGTAATGCAGGATTCGGCCATGGCGTCGCCAAAAATGCATATATCCCCGAAGCACGTTGTGCCTGAAAGTAGCATTTCTGCTCCTGCAAGAAGGGTGCTATCCCTCACAAGATCGTAGCTTGAATATCCTATTTCGTCTGGCCATCGGCGTTCTTGGATCAAATTTTGAATCGAACTGTTATCAGAGCCTCTTAACAGAGCGGTGGATGCATTCGCATTTGCATTCACCAGACCCGGCATTAGAACGTGCTCTTTAAGGTTATATTCCTTGAAATCCTGTGAGGAAGGAGCCCAGTCTTTTGTGGGAATTAGATCACGAATTACTGAGTCTTCTATTACCAGAGTATGATTAGAAAGGATGTCGGAGGTCGGTTTGACAGGAATTATCCAACTGGCATGTATCGCTTGAAGCATAAAATAGCACTCGGAACTCTATTCGCTAATGAATTTGAATAGCATATCTGATTGACGATTATTTTGCTCCGTTGTAGGACAATACTTTGCCTTTTTGAATATGATGGCGACAGCCTTGGTTTGCTACAGAAGGTGGTTTTCTTGGCTAATAACTGACTACACCTATCATGAATTTCACGTTGCAATGAGCAGTCTTTTTTAACAGCTAATTAAGATGATTTAAAGGCTGTTGTGTGTTATAGTTTTACCAATCATTATTTAGCAAATAATCCATATTAATCAATAAGTTGTTTTTCTCCTATGGTCGAAATAGAACGTCAACAAAGTCGAGTCATAGAAGACGAAATGCGTCAGTCATATATGGATTACGCCATGAGTGTAATTGTAGGTCGGGCGCTGCCCGATGCTAGAGATGGGCTCAAGCCGGTCCATAGGCGAGTTCTTTATTCGATGCAAGAGTCCAATAGCCTGTGGAATCGCCCTTATGTGAAGTGCGCTAGGGTGGTGGGTGATGTTATGGGTAAATACCATCCGCATGGCGATAACGCGATTTATGACACGCTCGTGCGCATGGCTCAGGATTTTTCTTTGCGTTATATGCTAGTGGATGGCCAAGGAAATTTCGGCTCTATAGATGGGGATTCCCCTGCCGCAATGCGATATACAGAATGTCGGCTGGGTAGAATTGCGAGTGACTTGTTAGCTGATATTGATATGGACACTGTTGACTTTGCGCCCAATTACGATGGCAAAGAACGAGAGCCTACGGTCCTTCCTTCTCGTATACCTAATCTATTAGTTAACGGATCTAGTGGAATTGCGGTAGGTATGGCCACTAATATTCCTCCTCATAATCTTACTGAGGTGATAAATGCCTGCATCGCTATAGTCGATAACCCTGAATTAGAAGATGGAGACCTTATAGGATTTATTCCGGGTCCTGATTTCCCTACTGCTGGGATTATTAATGGCTCGGCTGGTATTCTTGAAGCCTATCGAACAGGGAGAGGACGTGTATCTGTTCGGGCCAAAGTTCACATTGATGGCTCTGACCCTGAAAATCCAGTGATTATAGTGTCAGAGCTTCCCTATCAGGTAAACAAAGCACGTCTGATAGAGAAAATCGCTGAGCTGGTTAAGGATAAAAAACTTGAAGGTATAAAGAGCGATGGGTTGCGCGATGAAAGCGATAAAGATGGAATGCGAATTGTTATTGAACTCAAGCGAGGAGAAAATGCTGAAGTTCTTTTGAATAACCTATACAAGCAAACACAGATGCAAACTGTTTTTGGTGTAAATGTAGTGGCGCTTGTGGATGGGCAACCACGGACTTTGAGCTTGCGCGACTTACTGGAGTGTTTTTTACGGCACCGGCGCGATGTGGTTACAAGGCGCACATCTTTCCAGCTCCGTAAGGCAAGATCTCGCGCTCATCTGTTAGAAGGCTTGGCGGTTGCTCTGGCAAACATCGACCCCATTATTGCTTTAATCAAGTCATCGCCTACCCCAGCAGATGCCAAGGAAAAATTATTACAAAACAGCTGGGATTCTGGAGTAGTCTCTCGGATGCTAGCCGCGGCTAATGTGTCGGCAGCGAGACCACTCGATTTGTCTCCAGACGAAGGGATTTCGGGTGATAAGTATCGTTTGTCTGAACGGCAGGCCAAAGAGATTTTAGAGATGCGCTTGCAGCGATTAACTGCGCTTGAGCAGGAGAAAATTGTCGCCGAGTATGCGGAAATTTTAGAGCAGATTGCAGAACTGATAAAAATCTTAGAACAACCGGAAAGGTTAATGCAGGTCATCCGAGAGGAATTGGAGGAAGTGAATTCTCAGTATGGGGACGTTAGACGAACTGAGATTAGCGAACACCAAGAGCATTTATCTTTAGAAGACTTGATTCCTCGAGAAGAGGTTGTTGTGACGCTTTCTCACGCTGGCTATGCAAAATCTCAATCCGTTGATGTCTATCGTGCGCAGCGCCGAGGAGGAAAAGGAAAGACGGCGACGACAACTAGAGATGAAGATTTTGTAGACAAACTTTTTGTGGCAAACACTCACGATCTCCTTCTGTGCTTTAGCTCTCAAGGGAAGGTTTACTGGTTGAAAGTATATGAGGTTCCGAGGGCTGGAAGGACGGCCAGAGGACGTCCTCTAGTGAATCTGTTGCCATTGGTCGATTCGGAACGGGTGACTGCTGTTTTGCCAATAAAGCAATTCACTCCTGATCAATTTGTAGTGATGGCGACCTCGAGCGGTATTGTGAAGAAAACTCCTTTGGCGAATTTTTCAAGACCAAGACCTTCCGGTATTATTGCGACGACGCTGTTGGAGGGGGAGCAGTTGATTGGTGCGGTGCTGACCGATGGGCAAAGCGATGTTATGTTAGTAAGTTCTGGTGGGAAGGCGATTCGTTTTGGTGAACAAGCTCTTCGGTCAATGGGAAGATCTGCGCGAGGTGTTCGAGGTATCAGATTAAAGGATGGTCAAAATGTTATAGCTCTTATTCCTCTTTGCGGTGAAGGGACCGTGGTTATAGCGACAGCCAATGGATACGGGAAACGCACTCTATATAGCGAATTCCCAGTGAAAGGTAGAGGCGGACAAGGTGTGATAGCTATCCAAGCTAATGATAGGAACGGTGACGTTATAGGTGCTGGGTTGGCCAATGCTGGAGAAGACATAATGCTTATTACGGGTAAGGGCATTCTTGTTAGAACACCTGCAGCAAACATTTCGGTTATTAGACGAAATACCCAAGGATTGAAGTTGATAGCTTTGGGGGTAGGCGAGCAGCTTATTGGTTTGGAAACTATTCCTGAAATTATTGATGTCGAGAAAAATGCGGCTTCAATCGATTCTCCTGAATCGGATGAAACTGTCAACTGATCTTCCAGATTGGGGAATTACTATCTATGTCATCGAATGATGAACTTTCTGAACTGCGATCTGCAATAGATTCCTTAGATGATCGGTTGCTAAAGCTTTTAAATCAGCGTGCGGGTCTAACTGTTCAAGTGGGTGACGTGAAGCGTGCAACGTCAGATGGTGTCGCATTTTATAGGCCTGATAGAGAAGCTAAAATCATACGTAGGTTGCTAAAG
>Ga0114996_10000192_pt1 | contig 84256 bp, 60 predicted proteins | sample ArcticOcean_MG_C_4_FD_87039 | JGI IMG/M metagenome (GOLD analysis project Ga0114996, IMG submission 87039) | Marine microbial communities from western Arctic Ocean - ArcticOcean_MG_CB4_134 | ecosystem: Environmental > Aquatic > Marine > Oceanic | place: Arctic Ocean: Canada Basin | collected...
ACTCAAAGAGAATTCACCAGACTCTCGGTTACAGAACACCTGACGAATTCGAAGAAGAACACCGCACTAAACTCGCCGTCTAAATTCTATTTCCGGTGTCCACTTTCATTGGTCTATCGCAGTTGAAGGGTGGTGGCGGTTGCGTACCACCCCCATCAAGACGCAAACAACCTGTGCCACCCGGCGAAGCTGCGCCGTGTTCCACGAGATTTACACGAGACCGCCACTCACCCTGACTGGCGACTGAAAAACTCGAAATTCCAGACTTACCCGCCCCGGTCCGTAAACTGCTTCCCGGACAGAGTGCTAGACTCCCCGCCCGCGTGACGGGCTTGTTCAGAGGAAGTACACGAAAGGACGGGATTAGTGCGAGCGATTCTTGGGTTCTGGTTCACCTACGTGGTCGGCGTCTGGATTTGCTGGGGGCTGTACGGCTCGCGGTTCGGCCGAGCGACCGGTGGCCTGCAGGGCAATAACTGGATGGCGGCAATTGGAGTGGGCGTTTCCTACCTGGTGGTCTCGTGGCTGCTGGTGCAGTTTGTTGTGTTGCCGATGCTGAAGAAGAAAGGCATCGATGACGGGGACTACACGCCCAAAGGTAAGAAGATTGGACGTATCGCCGGGCTGCTGGTCGCCAGCGGCGCGGTCAGTCTCTCGTACGCTTTGAAATACTGTCCGAGCGGTCACGGCCAGGTCATGCCGCTCGTCTTTTGTGGAGTCCCGCTGGTCAGCATTCTGTACGCGCTGATCACGAAGCCGCCAGCCAAAGAGGACTGGTCGACACTCTATAAGGGGCTGTTTGCGACGGGGTTCGTGCTGCTGCTCGTGTTTGGCTGGCAGATGATCGGCCTGAAAGAGATTGCCGCGCACGGCGGCGCGCACGCCGCAAAAGAACCGAATCAACTCTGGATGCTCGCCACCGCATGGACAGTCCTCAGTTGGGGGCTGTATGTCGCGTTGATCCACGCTGGCAGCGTCGCCATGAAGGGCGACAACAAACTGTGCAAGAGTCTCAGGGCTTTGACGCACGTGGGCGAAGGCTACTTTGTCGTGAACATTGTGGTGCTCGGCGCGTACGTTTTTTTGCTGAGTGGCGACCCGATCGCTGAACAGTTCTCGCCGGATGGAGGCGTCAAGTCACTGATCGCCGGCCTGTTCGGCGTGGGCGGAAACCTGTGCATCATCCTGGCGATCAATCGTCTGGGCCCCACCGGACCATTGACTGTTCCGCCGCTCGTTTTCTCTGGAGCACCGGCAGTTAACACGCTGGTGTTTCTGATCCCCATCTTTCAGGCGAACGACTGGGCGGCTCCGGAAGGATTTCCGCTGCAGCAGTTGATCATCACGATCCTGATCGGCGCTGCCGGCGTGGTGCTGGTGACTCGGTTCAAGCCACTGCCGCCGACTCCCAAAGTTCCGCCTGCCGATTCTGGTCAGGCGAGATCCTGATGCGCCGCAGGCGTATCGCCTGCCACAAGACGTCACGAAAACGGCGAGGACTAACCAGCAAACACTGTCGCCTCTTGCCGATTCACGGCCCTGTTTGCATAGTTCCGCGACGAGTGGGCGATCGCTTCCTCGGCGACTGGACCGATTGCGACGGCTACAAATCGCTGACCGCGTCAGCGATATCTTCGTCAGTTGGATTCTCACGCCGATCAAATGCCTGCGCGATGTGAACGCGTTTCTCTTCGCAGTAGGCCACCACCACAAGGCGAAGGCCGCCACTCTTACCTCCACCCGGTAAAGCCCAGCGGACCTTCAAAACCTTTCCGCCACCCGGACTGGCCTTCATGGGCGAGACCGAACTCCCCAGAGCATTACGACAATCGCCCGTTGAAAAGTAGCCGCAGAGAAACTCTTGAAGTGCCTGTTTCTCTTGCTCGTAAGCCTCAGGCGTCATCCTTTGGCGCAATTCGGCCAGCAGCTTCGCGTCATCGCCGACCTGCCACTTTCCATCCTGCGGCTCGTAATGCATTACCAGTCGGCTCCGGCTCCATTGTCAGCCGCAGCGAGGATCTCGTCGTCGTTCAACAGCGGCAGGTCCATCCACGGGTCGTCTTCGACGATCTGCTGCAATGCAATTCGCATGTTGACCGCGGTCGGTCTTCCAGTGCGGCGGTAGGTGTCCCAGGCCAGTTGCCATCCCGGGTTCTCGTGCGAGAAATCGGACGCCTGGCGGGACGACAGGCCCGAGAAGTACGAAGTCACCGCAGACACAAGAATTAAGGCGTCGGCGTCAACGAACTGAAAGTGCTCCGGGCACGACTCCAGCAGGACCGGCTTCGAACCGTCCCACTCGCTGACCTGTTTTGCAATCCCCTGAGCTTCGATCTCGCCAATCAGACGCTGGTTGTACTTCGCGACCACCGGGCCCTGCTGAAGGGCAATGTATGAGTTGCCCGTGATCGTCTCCGCGCGGTCCCGGAGCGAGGCGAGGTCGAGATAAAACAGCGCCTTGTTGAGCACGACGGTATTGAGCCGATGGTCGGGCGCGGCATTGAGCACGGCGCTCGCCGCCTCAATCAACCGTCGGCTTTTCTCGTTGACGTCCATCGTTTCATCCCCCGCCCGGAATCAGACGATCCACATGGTACGACGCCTCTGAACCGTCGACAACACGACCCCTTCGGGTGACGACGTGGACAGCATGCCGTTTGCAACGCGCGAGCAATCTGGACGCAAACGAACGAAAACTGCAGGCATGGCTCAATGAACGACATCGGCAAACGGAAACGTGAAACACAGCGGTGGGTGATTGCCCTGTTCCGTGACGAGCCCAAAACTGAGCAACCTGAAACGGGTGCGGCGGCTGCGATCGGACCGTCGTGATCGCCAGCAAGGTGGCGATGGACGAACCCCCGAAAGCCATCGAGTGCTTCCCGTCCGGCGCGCCCGTCGTGATCGGCATGAGCGCCGGTCCGGACAACGTGTTCCCTGCCGACACCACCTGCCCGCTCTCAAAGAATCCGTCGTAACTGAACCCGGTACCCCACCCCGCGCTGCGATGGCCGAAGCGACGGGAATCCGCGTGTCGCCCGAACGCCGCCGCAAGAAAGCTGAGCGACATTACAATGCCTGTCCTTGTTCTTCTTTCGCAGGTGCGTCCAGGACGACGTCGGAGGCGTCACATCGCCGCTTCAGATCGGCTGGAAGCCCGTGCCCGGCCTACCCGCGGACGAACTTGCGGGCCTCTGTCGCCAAGCAGTCGACCGCGTCCGTCTTGCCGGCACGCGCTCTGTTCAGCAATCGCACGAAGGAATCTTCCCGAGGCAGCCCTCCAGATGGAATCGGGTGTTCCTCTGTCAGGTACAGAAGATGTCCGGTTCTGCATGGGAATTCCACCGGTTTCCAGGTTTTCTCACAGATTTCTGCTCCGGTGGCGCGTGGACCGTATCCCGGTACGTTTTACGCAAGCCTCAACCGCAGTGCCGCTCGTTGAAGCACGTTTGAGGCAGCCTGTGCGACCTGACTTTTAGGCAGGAACCCAAACTGAACTACATGTTCCTTGACGGACTTATACAGCCTCAGTACCGTCCGCCGCCCAATGATTTGGTCCCTAATGTCAGTCAGACGTTGCGAGTTCTGACGATGGACTCTACTGCCGATGGAATCACGAATGGGACAGAGCCGACTGCTCTATCGGCGTCTTCTTGTGCTGCGGTACAACCTGCATGGGGAGGCGTCACCGGAGCACGATGCGTCTATCAACGATCATCGTGAGTTCCTGAAAACGACAGTTAAGATTGTAGCGAACAGCCCTCACGCAAGGGACACCTTTGTGGCTTCGATTGAGGAACTGGTTCGTGAACTGGAACGAGCGCGGAGTTCTGTTGAGTCCGTGGAGAATTGGATAGAGACGGTAGCCTTGCCGCGCCTCAACGACCTCAGTGATGCGTTAAAGAACGATGACGTTTAAGGAAGTGAACAGGTTGTACGATAGTGATGTCAGCAATTGCCAGAATTCCGGGCCGAGGCAGATTTCTGAGAATTCACGCTAACTGTTTGATTTATTGAGGTTACGCGCGTATTGTCCGCACGTTTTCAAAGCGATGCGGTCGAATTCTTCATCTGTCGGGACGGAACTTGCCGAACAGGGGTCGAGGATGCCACACGATGAGTTAGGCGATGAGAGGTTCCCTGCCATCAGCCAGCTTGAAGAAAAAATCGATAAGCTTCGTAAGAAGACAGAAGATCGGCTTGCGCTTGATGCCGGGGCGTTCAGATCCAATGAATGCCGCGACTTAGACCTTGCTGTCTGCCTCGCCGGTCGTCAGGCGTTCACTGAGTTGGCGGATTACACAACGCCAGACGATATCGGCAGTACAATGCGATGCGTCGTCGAATCACTGCGAGACGCCTTGACCGAAGCCCGACAGGTTCTGGACTCGAGCAAGTATGTGGATGCGGACAAGTTTCGCAGTTCGCTCGAAGAGAAGTCCGATTTGGTGACTGGCGTGCTCGGTGGGCAGTCGCTTGAAGAGTTACTTGAATCTCTTCTGTGTGCTTGATTCAAACTGTCCCTGCAGAGCCGTGCTTAAGTCCGCAAATACCAGCAGGTGGCAGGCGTGAGTACTTCCGCACACCAGCAATTTGACGAACTATGCGCGAAGCAGTTCTTGCGCTGTTCGGCCCAAATCAAGGCATCTGCTTTAGATCGCCAACTCAATCTGCGAGGCTTCCTATCTCGTAAGGAATCTGAGCTAGTCCAATACCGCAATGACTTGGCGAATCTCGCAGCGCGGGTGCATATGCTCCGCGAGGCGATCGATGGCGGGCGCATCAATAGCGGATTCGCACAGAAGTGTATTGGCTGCCTTGATGACGTCTTCGAAAAGATCGGGGATGCGATCAGCCATCTGGCCGGAAAGCAACAGGCGCGACAAAACGCTCTCAGTTCTCTTGGCGATGCCATTTCGCGACTCGACGCGACAAGAAAGGAGGCTCACCAACTAGTTGAAGGTGCAGACGCCAAGCTCATCAAGCATGCTGAGCCAGTTGTATTCATCGGACACGGCCGTTCGTTGGTGTGGCGGGAACTCAAGGACTATCTGGCCGATAAGCTGAACTTGAAACACGAAGAATTCAATCGGGTCGATCCAGCAGGGAAACACGTTGCTGAACGGTTAAGCGAGATGTTGGACAAGGCGGATTTCGCATTTGTTGTGCTAACAGCAGAAGACGAACACAAAGACGACACGATCCATGCGAGAGAGAACGCAATCCATGAGGTTGGACTCTTTCAAGGACGGCTGGGATTCACAAGGGCGATTGTGTTACTTGAAGATGGCTGTCACGAATTCTCGAACGTTTCTGGTGTTCAGCGCCTACAGTTCGGAAAAGGGAGCATTAGCGATTGCTTTCATCGACTCGATGACATTCTCAAGCGAGAAGGTCTGCTGTAATGAGCCGACGACGGCCCGATCCGCGGACGTCCGGGAATGGACCATGTCGCTGCGGCTGGCTCCGGACGCGTGCATGCTGCGGACATGGCAGGAGTTCGAGGATCGCGTGCAACACGTCCGAGCCGATCCGCTGACCGGGATCCTGTGGGCGTAGTGGTCGGTTTGAGTCTCGGAATTAGCTCAGCATTCGCCCGATTGGTGGCCGCCCTCAATGGTATCTGTGGGTTCGCGCGGATCAATCCCGCTGACAACATGTTCGTCGATACCATTCTTCGAATGGCCGGAACGCGTGGTTGCCGATCGCCGTGGCCAGCACTTCCAGCCGCAGCCATTCGGCTGACGGCTGCTGGAAGCTCCCGCCACGGCAAGAGCGACAACGGCTCTAAACGACGCAAAGTGTGGCTGTCCAACTATACTCCCGCCCTTTAACCCGATCTGAGAACTCCACTGAGAATTTTACGTCTATGGCTCGTCGAGGAACTCGCTCGCAGAAGGGCACGTCGGAGCGGCAGGAAATTGTGATTCGTGGCGCTCGTGAGCATAACCTCAGAGATGTGTCGCTGACGCTGCCGAAGAATCAGCTCATCGTCATGACTGGCGTGAGCGGTTCCGGCAAAAGCTCGCTCGCGTTCGACACACTGTATGCCGAGGGACAGCGGCGATACGTCGAATCGCTGTCCAGCTACGCGCGGCAGTTTCTGGGGCAAATGCCCAAGCCCGAAGTCGATTCGATTACGGGTCTCGCCCCGTCGATTTCGATCCAGCAGAAGGCCAGCGGACGCAATCCACGCAGCACCGTGGGCACGATCACTGAGATCTACGACTACCTGCGCGTGTTGTACGCCCGGGTCAGACAACAGAACTGCCACCAGTGCGGGCAGCCCATCACCGCGCAGTCGACCGAACAGATCATCGACACGATCGCCCGCCTGGAAGCCGGCACGAAATTCTCTGTCCTCGCGCCAGTCATCCAGGGGCAGAAGGGTGAGTACCGCGACCTGTTCGAGGACCTGCTGAAACAGGGCTTCGTGAGGGCTCGTGTGGACGGAAAAATCGTCCCGCTGGCCGACGACCTGAAACTCGATCGCCAGATGCGGCACAACATCGAGGTCGTCGTGGATCGCCTGGTGGCCGGCAAGGCCTCGCGCACACGGCTGACCGAAGCCGTCGAGCAGGCGCTGAAGCTGGGGAATGGCAACCTGGTTGTGTTGAAGGATGAAGGCGGAAGGATGAAGGATGAAGACCCGGACGGTCAGAACTTCATCCTTCCGGCTTCATCCTTCATCCTTTCTTCTGACTTCGCCTGCACTTCATGCGGCATCAGCTTCGAACCGCCGTCACCGCAGCTCTTCAGTTTCAACAGTCCGCAGGGGATGTGTCTGGACTGCAACGGCCTGGGAGAGCGATTCGAGTTTGTGCTCGAATCACTCGTCGTCGATGAGAAAAAATCGCTCTGGACGGGAGCGCTCGCGATTCTCGGCGCGATCAAGGGTATCGGTCGCTGGCGGAGGCACATCTATCAGGGTGTTGGCCGGGCGATCGAGACAGACCTCGGCCTCGATGACGACGCGGTCCTTAAGACACCGTGGGCAAAGCTCGCGGACGAGACAAAGCAGCTTTTCCTGTACGGACTGGGCGGCCGGCACATTACGTATGAATGGCGATACCGCGGCGGCATCTGGAAACACGGCGGCACATTCGACGGGTTCATCCCTGAACTCCTCGAAGGCTATCGCAAGACAAACAACCCCATGCGTCGCAGGCAGCTTGAGAAACACATGCGGTTCGTGGACTGCTCAAGTTGCAAAGGCGACCGGCTGAATCGGCAGGCAACGGCGGTGACGTTGAGCGGAGTGGCAACGGCCCCGACACGAACCGCCCGCTCCTCCGCTCGCCGCCCTCCGCCCTCCGCCCTCACGCTTCCCGACGTTTGTCGGCTCGATATCGCATCCGCCGCCGCGTTCTTCGATTCGCTTGAGCTGACAGAAACGCAGCAGTTCATTGCCGAAGAGGCGGTCAAGGAGATTCGCGGTCGGCTGGGGTTTCTGCTGCGATGTGGACTCAACTACCTGACTCTGGAACGCACAGCGCCGACACTGTCCGGTGGCGAGAGTCAGCGCATCCGACTCGCTGGTCAGATTGGCTGCGGACTGGTGGACGTCGTTTACATTTTGGACGAACCGTCGATCGGACTGCACCCGCGCGACAACCGCATGCTGCTCGAGTCTCTGTGCGACCTGCGAGATCAGGGCAACACGGTGATCGTTGTCGAGCATGACGAAGAAACCATGCAGGCGGCCGACCACATCATCGACTTTGGTCCCGGCCCCGGCGTACGCGGCGGTGAAGTCGTTGTCGCCGGTTCGCTGGCGGACGTGAAGAAATCAAAAAAGAGTCTCACCGGGCAGTACCTGTCAGGTCGCAAACAGATCGCCGTCCCCGAACAGCGGCGTCAGCCCGATGCTAAGAAGAAGATCACGATCCGCGGCGCGACTCATCACAACCTCACCGGAGTCGATGTCGAGTTCCCGGTGGGACTGTTTATCTGCGTGACGGGCGTCAGTGGGTCGGGCAAGAGTTCGCTCGTTAATGACATTCTGTGGCAGACGCTCAACCGCGACGTCAACGGCGGCAAAGGCACGCCGGGCCAGCACAAACGAATCAACGGACTGCAGCATGTCGACAAGGCGATCGACATCGATCAATCGCCCATCGGCCGCACCCCGCGGTCGAACCCGGCAACGTACGTCAAGTTGTTCGATCTGATCCGCGACCTCTATTCGAAGCTGCCGGACTCGAAGATTCGAGGCTACAAACCAGGCCGCTTCAGCTTCAACGTCAGCGGCGGCCGCTGCGAGCACTGCGAGGGTCATGGCGCGACAAAGCTCGAAATGGATTTCCTCGCCGACATCTGGGTGACGTGCCCGGTGTGCAACGCACGCCGCTTTCATCACGAAACTCTGGAGGTTCGTTTCAAAGGCAAGAACATCGCGGAAGTGCTCAACATGGATGTGCAGGAAGCACTCGAGCACTTCGCGAATATTCCAAAGATTTACAGGCTGCTGCAGACACTGCATGACGTCGGGCTCGACTACCTGAAGCTCGGACAGCCGTCGCCAACGCTGTCCGGCGGCGAAGCGCAGCGCATCAAGCTGGCGCGGGAACTCGGCAAACGATCGACAGGCTCGACGATCTATCTGCTCGACGAACCGACAACCGGTCTGCATTTCGCGGATGTCGAAAAACTGCTGGAAGTTCTGCACGGATTTGCTGAAGCAGGCAACACGGTGCTGGTCGTCGAACACAACGTCGACGTCATCAAGACGGCCGACTGGCTGATCGACCTCGGCCCCGAAGGCGGAGCCGGCGGCGGTACGATCGTCGCCTGCGGAACGCCGGAGGAGATTGCGGCGTGTCCGGAGTCGCATACAGGGGCAGCGTTGCGGGACGCGCTGGGAGGGGCCAAGGGTCGAGGGTTGAGGGCTAAGGGGAAAAACGAAGAATCCCTTCGCAACGCAGCCCGCAGCCCTCAATCCTCAGAAATCACCGTGCGGGGAGCCGCCCAGCACAACCTGCAGCGAGTCGACGTGACAATCCCGCGTGAAAAGATGAACGTCTTCTGCGGTCCCAGCGGCAGCGGCAAGACGTCACTCGCCATGGACACGTTGTACGCCGAGGGTCAACGACGATACGTCGAGTCACTGTCGGCCTACGCTCGGCAATTTCTGGGACAAATGCCCAAGCCCCGCGTCGAGCACATTCATGGCCTGCAGCCATCCATCGCGATCGAACAGAAGTCGGTCGGAGCGACTCCGCGCTCAACCATCGGCACCGTCACAGAGATTTACGATTACCTGCGCATTCTATGGTGCCGTCTGGGAACTCAGCATTGTCCGGAATGCCAGACTCCGGTCGCGACGCAGACAACTGACGAAGTCATCGAACGACTGTTGTCGCTGGAGGAAGGCACGAAACTGTTGTTGCTCGCGCCGCAGGAAGTTCGCGTCGGCCATCAGTATGAGCGGTTGTGGGAGAATCTTCGCGAACAGGGATTCGCTCGCGTGAGGGTCGACGGAACGACTCATCGACTCGAAGAAGTTCCTGAGATCGACCGCAAGCGCAAACACAATGTCGAGGTCGTCGTTGACCGCGTGACCGTCCGCAGCCGGCAACGCTCGCGCATTGCAGACTCGGTCGAGGCCGCCCTGGAAATGGCACACGGAGTCATGCGTGTCGCGAGCGTCGATGACACGCGCGACGAGACCGACTGGAAGGTCGAGTCGTTCAGTCTGTTCCGCGCCTGTGAAACCTGCGGGCGGAGCTTCGAAGAACTAACTCCGAACAATTTCTCGTTCAACAGCCCACTCGGCTGGTGTGACGATTGCGAAGGTCTGGGCGTCCAGCAGGGCACCGATCTAAGCGTGCTGATCGACGATCCACAGCGTTCACTGCAGGACGCCGCCATCGCCGTCTGGCCCGACCCGGCGACGCTACCACTGTTTGCGTCCATGCTTCAGGCAATGGCCGAGACCGTGGAACTTCGACTGGACGTGCCATTCGCACAACTTGATCCGCTGCACCGACGCATGGTGCTGTACGGCACCGGTGACCGATGGTTTGAGGTGAGAAAGGTCGAGGGTCGAGGGTCGAGGGGCAAGGGGAAGAAAACCAGTCCTCAGCCCTCAGCTCCTGGCCCTCAGCCATCTTTCCGTTTCCAGTACAAGGGCCTGTTCCCTGCTGTGCAGGAGGCGTCGCGCGTTTCGTACCAGCACCGGCGACAACTGGCGGAACTCGTTGGAGAGATTCCGTGTCCGGCGTGCGACGGAAGTCGCGTGCGGGATGATGCGGCCAATGTCCGCTTTCAGAAGGTCACGCTGCAGCAGATATGTGACATGCCGCTCGAGCAGGCGCTCGGCCTGCTGAAGAAGATTCGCCTGACCGGTTCAGATCGCAAGGTGGCAGGTGATTTACTGGAAGAAGCCCGCAGCCGATTGTCCTTCCTGGTCGAGGTCGGCCTGGAATACCTGACGCTGTCGCGGTCTCTGCCCACACTGTCTGGCGGTGAGACACAGCGTATCCGTCTGGCCGGTCAGATCGGGCGCGCGCTGACCGGTGTTCTGTACGTTCTTGACGAACCGACAATCGGTCTGCATCCGCGTGACAACACCCGACTGATCGGTGCGCTCAGGCGACTGCGCGATCTGGGAAACACACTGATCCTGGTCGAACACGATCGCGAAGTGATCAAGGCAGCCGACCGGGTCTACGACTTTGGTCCCGGCGCGGGCCGATTCGGCGGAACGATCACCGAACAGGGCACACCCGCCCAGATCACGCGACGCATGAAATCGCTGACCGGCGAGTTCCTTGGTGGCAAACGACAAATCGTGATTCCCGAACAAAGAAGGTTGGGGAGCACGGAAAGTGGCGCGAACGGAAGTCAGTCAAAAAAGAAGAGAGCGAGTCGAAAGGCGACTCCCCCTCTCCCCGTCTCCCCCACTCCTCACCTCTCCCTCCCTCCCGGCGGCGGCTGGCTGGAGCTGATCGGCGCGCGGCGAAACAACCTGCGTAACGTCGATCTGCGGATCCCGCTGGGGACGTTCACGGTCGTCACCGGCGTATCGGGCTCGGGCAAGAGTTCGCTGGTAGAAGACACTCTGGCGAAGGCACTTGTCCGGCAGCTTCATCGGGCGAGCGAGAAACCGGGGCCGTACGACGAGCTGCGCGGGTTGGAGCTGGTCAACAAGGCGATCGTCGTTGACCAGCAGCCGCTGGGAAATACGCCCAAATCGAATCCCGGAACGTACACGGGTGTCTTCGATCAGATTCGCGAACTGTTCGCTCGACTGCCGGACGCCAAGGTCCGCGGCTATCGTCCGGGACGATTCAGCTTTAACCGACCCGGTGGGCGCTGCGATGCCTGTGACGGGGACGGGCAGAAGCGAATCGAAATGCACTTCCTGCCCGACGTGTGGGTTGAGTGCGATGAGTGCAACGGGCAGCGGTACAACAGTGAAACACTCGGTGTGAAGTACCGCGGACATTCGGTGGCCGACGTGCTGCAGATGTCGATCGGTGCATGTCTGGAGCTGTTCGAGAACATCCCGCGCATCCGCAGGACACTGTCGACCCTATGCGCGATCGGACTCGACTACCTCACACTGGGGCAGTCGGCCACAACGCTTTCCGGGGGCGAGGCACAGCGCGTCAAACTGGCCGCCGAACTCGCGCGGCCCAGCACGGGACAGACGATCTTCATTCTGGACGAACCGACCACCGGCCTGCACTTTGACGACATCGACAAGCTGCTGAAGGTGCTCAACAGTCTGGTTGAGGCCGGCAACACCGTTGTTGTGATCGAACACAACCTGGACGTAATTAAAACAGCCGACTGGGTGATCGACCTTGGGCCGGACGCGGGTAGTGGCGGCGGCTGGATCGTGGCTCAGGGAACACCGGAAGACGTTGTCGCTGCTGCAGAGAGCGGCAGGTCCGGAGCGGAAAACGCACAACGATCACACACCGCTGAGCAACTGGCGTCCGTGCTGGCTGACGGCACGCGAGGTGAACGTGCGGCATTTGATGCCCAGGCGGAAGGCAAGAAGCGGTCCGGTGACCTGACGCTCGCGGATGTCGGCAAAGAAACAAAGATGCCGTGGGAAGTCGACGGGCGGCAATGGCACATTCAGGGACGCATCGCACACAGTGGCAAACCCTGCCGCTGGGAAGGTGCGGCGCTGGAGCGAATCGTCGAGTTCCTTGAAAACAACGAGGGCGGACTGACGGCCGTCGAGCAGACAACACCGAAGGGTCGTAAGAAGACGGCACGCAAGAAGGCGGCCGGCAGAAAGCGAGCCACAAAGAAAGCCGCCCTCATGCGGGGTAGTGACCTGTTGAAGCAGGTCGGCACAGAAGCCCTCAGCCCTCAGCTCTCGGCCCTCAGCCTCAAAACCATCTGGAATGATCCCTCAACCGTCGAAGTCACCGGCGAAGATCAGCGACTCGGCTGGTTCCTGCACGCTCTCACTCGGGACGAGTGGCTTCTCAAGCTGAACTTCCGCGTCGAAAAGAAGCGATTTGATGCGGCCGACCTGGCAGCGCGACTGGCCCTGAAGTCGATTGACGACATCGACGAGATTCCGGTTTACGGACGGTCGGAACGTGTCCGCGTGAAGAACAAACCGGCCGGGTTCCAGGACATCACGATTTCAGTTCATTGGCTCAGGGAAATCGACACGCCCGAGTTCTGGCAGTTCCTCAGCGAAGCTCGCGAGTCGTATCAGAATCGAGTGGAACAGGCCTCGACCGATCCGAAGGATGTTTCACCGTGGAAGGTGCTCGGTCGTCAGTGGCATCTGAAGTCGAAGGGTTTTCCGGCCGAAAAGCGTCCCAAGTGGAAAATGGAAGTACTCGAATCGCTGTTCAAGCTGCTGGACGAACTGCTGCCCGGTGCCGACGTGGTGTGGAACGAGCGTCAGTTCGTGCGCTACCGACGACCGTCGTCAAAGGTCGACCGCATAGTCATTGTGACCAAGCGACGTGTCGGAGTTGACATGACAATCGTGCCCGATACGGATCAGACGGGCATCGGCAGAATGGCCGAGATTGCGACGGAACACGAAACGACACAGACAAAAGATGGACGAACGGCGATCCGGCTACGATTTGTGAAACTGGCACAGGTAGGCGCGCCGGAACTACGCGGCTTTCTACAGCGATGTCTGAATCTGGATTCCGAGAGTTGACGACAGCGGCTATTTGCACTTTGCAGTGACGGCCATCGTTCCGCCTCGCCGAGCCAGCGACTCGACCACACTGAGTCCCAATGCAATTGGAAGACCTAACAAGTAAGCCAGGCGTAATCCCATGCGCTGCCGCCGCGTCATAGTCTTGACATCCGGATGCTGCCCGCCGCGGTGCAGGAGCGAGTAAAGCGAATTCCGCGGGCATCGAGTAGCCATGTTCAAAACGCTCTGCAGCCACCCAAATGGATTCTGAAGCAGAGCGAAATGACGGATCTTCACACTGTTGAATCCGTGTCGGCTTAGCATTCCCGAGAGGGATTCCGGTGAGAAATGATAGAGGTGTCTGGGCAGGTCCAGATGGAACCAGGATTCTCCCGTCCACTGCGCCTGCCAGCTTCCCAGATTAGGAACTGCGAGGACAAGCCGGCCGCCAGGTCGAAGAATCCGCTGGACTTCAGCGAGCGTGCGGTCCGGAGCCGTCACATGTTCCAACACGTGCCAGATGACGACGGCGTCAAACGAATTCTCTTCGTATCCTGCCTCGACGAGATCCGGCGCGATGCGAATGACAGCGCGAGGATCAACACCCGCCGTCGCATCCTCGCAAAGTTCGACACCATGCGCTTCATATCCAAGATCCAGCAGCGCCCGCAGCGTGGTCCCTCGCCCACAACCAATGTCGAGTACTCTGGCGCCGCGCGGCAGTTGAAACCTCAGCGACTGAATCCGAGCCCACGCCCCGACCCGGACACCCAATTCGACCAGGAATTCAAATTTTGCGGTTACCGCCCCGTAGTATTCGCTGGGGTAGAACTCGGCGACACGATCATGGCCCGGCAATGGGTGGAGGGACCCCAGCCCACACCCCACACAAACGATCATTCGTTCGGGGATGCCGGCAATGGAGTACTGCGCGCGGGCGCCCGTTGCCCGGCAATTGTGACATGGCCCAGTTACAACGACATCTAAGGAATCGAGTTTCGAGACAATTGGGTGTTCCGCGGTCGGTACATCGGACTGTGGTACCAGTGTGGGAATAGGCGGTGCGTCTGCGGGCGAGCGCAGACCAGTCAACGGCCTGTCGGCGTGATCGAGATGTACCTGTCGCCGTTTCGGAGAGATGACTGGCGGTCGATTCTCGGGCGGCGTTTCGGCATTGATATTCGCGCGTTGAACCGGCACTTTGGCTACATCCGGTTCTGAATCCGATGAGTTACCTTGTGTGGAATCCATGGTCTGTTCCGGCTGGGAAACAACGGTAGCCAATGCTAGTCAGGTAACTCACCCAGCGCTGTACGCGACACAGGTAATGTGTACCGACGGTGTCGAATCCGAGTGCGGTTGTATTGATTTGTCCGGTAGACGCCCGCAGTAACGCTCATGCACTAAAGCTGCTCTTCATCGTGTCGCGGCCATGTGCCAAATAAAAAAGCCCCGAACCGACGGGCAGATCGGGTCGAGGCTTACTCCTGACGATTCACTGGCCGAAACCAGTGAACCGCTTCGCCAGTTATTCATTGCGTCCATTGCTGGGGTCGTTCTTGCCACAGACGTCTACCAGGCGAATGATCTTGCAGTCGCATTCGTCAGCGTTGTCGTTGAAGCCAAAACCCTCGATATACGCATGCCAGTCGCGATTCTTATCTTTTTCCAGTCCTACAACGTTGTAGCTCTGAGACACAGCACCGAAGGCATGGGAGATATCATTCATCTCGTGTGTGACGGCATCGCGGACGGCTGTCAGACCAACCACCATCGCCAGGACGGCGATCGTCATCACGAGCACGAGTTCAGCGGAAATTACAAAACCTGCTTCATCGTTGAAGAAACGTGTCATCTCGGGAGTCCCTTGTGTGAACTGATATTGTGAGAGAGAGAACGTAGGGACGTCCTTGCAGAGTGACCTGAAAAAGACAGCAGTCATCCGGGACCACTAACTGGCGCAGTTAACTTTGGCGTGGCGTTACGGAGCGACAAGTTCAATGCGAGTTTGTCTGGTCGAGCAGCTTCAGGTCGATTCGAGTCTGTTGCCCAGGTGAGCTTCGTTGTCCGGTACTGCCCACCGGACCGATTGGTTCACTCTCAATACAGATTCGAACTGCCCATCCAACCATCACGCTTGAGGCGGGACCTCCGGGGAGTGGTTCACACTCCCCGGAGGCGTAGCGAAGCAGAAGCACAACGAGGTGAGTAAATGCAAGGTGAACAGGTCACGTTCAGACTATTCGGACTTGCCGTTGCTCGGGTCTTCCTTGCCACAGACGTCCACGAGTTGAATGATCTTGCAATCGCACTCGTCTGTGTTGTCGTTGAACCCGAAGCCGTCGATAGAAGCATGCGGCTTGCCGTTCTTCTTGTCCTTTTCCAGACCAACAACGTTGTAGCTCTGGGAGACCGCACCGAATGCATGTGAGATGTCGTTGAGTTCGTGTGTGACGGCGTCACGCACGGCGGTCAAACCGACAACCATGGCCAGAACGGCAATGGTCATGACCAGGACCAGCTCGGCGGAAATCACAAAACCTGCTTCGTCGTTGAAAAGCTGTTTCATCTGAGAGTCCTTTACGCGAGTGAGAGAGAGACATGACGAGCTGCCAAATGCAGCTCAACTGATAAAGATCCGTCAGCCCGGGATCCGACGGAGAAAGCCGTGAGAATGAAACGCGACAGATAGCTCGTTCGGCCCGTTGTGCGCGGGGCTCTTTGAATGTGGTGGGCACAACAGGCGCGAGTGTTTCGAATGCAGTCGCACTAGCGATCGACACACATCGTGTTGGTTATTCGGCGCGGCCGTTACTTGGGTCATCTTTGCCGCAGACATCAACCAGGCGAATGGCTTTGCAGTCGCATTCGTCGGCGTTGTCATTGAAGCCGAAGCCTGCAATGCAACTGTGTCCTGGCTTGTTGAGATGAACGACGTTGTAGCTTTGTGATGCGGCACCGACGGCGTGCGAGACGTCGTTGAGTTCGTGTGTAATGGCATCACGAACAGCCGTCAGACCGACGACCATGGCGAGTACGGCGATGGTCATCACCAGGATGAGTTCGCTTGAGATGACAAATCCAGCCTCGTCGGCAGTCAATTGCTGCGCGAGGCGGATTGTTTTCGAACGTGCGTGATCTGTTCGGCTAGCTGGCAGCCGAACAGCCGCAGTCCGTCGCAAAGAAAGCGACACGACAAAGTCCCCAGTGTGTGTGAGAGTGTGAGAGAGAAGCGACCGGGCTGGGACCCTGCCGCGAAAGTCTGTACTCGCACTCACCGTGCCGGACTCAATTGATGTGGCTCACTGAGTCGTGTCGCGTTGGCCTTGAAACGTCGATAACTCCCGTGTGGCCAACGAGTTTGCGCTTTGTCAATCAGGCGTGACCGCCGGTCTGGTCGCCCTCAGACGGGACGCAGATGTGATAAGCAGGCTTTATGCGCTGCTGCGCGGTCTGTTAAGTCAGGTGAACGCCTCATTCCAGGATCACACGTGGGGCGACATAAATGCCGCGGCGCAGGATGAGTTCAGCATTCGGTAGCGATCCTGAAGCGGCGTGCGATGGTACATCGCCGCACCACAGACGCTGTCTGACAGGCCGCAGCCGATTGACCGGTCCCGATGGTCTGGTCTGTCATCCGTTTGAAGTGGCTGTGGCACTCGCTCGTAGCCGTTTTTGTCAACAGCGCGTCAATCGACGGGCAGCCCCTGCTGAATCTGAGTCAGAAACCTGCGTGCGGGACCGTATGTGGGATCCGCTTTGAGCGCGCGCTCAAAGAACTCAGTTGCAGGTTTCGTCAATCCCTGTTCCAGCCGAATGCGGCCCAGGTAGTAATACGCACGTACTCCTCGCGGTTCGTGCTCAATGGCCTTGTGCAGTATCACCTCTGCTTCGTCGAGTGTTCCCGTCTTCCAGAGGACAAAACCCAGCAGTGCTTCTGCCGTCCCGTTATCGGGTTCAAGTTCAACCGACTTGCGCACGTAAGGTAGAGCCATTTCGTACTCTTGTCGTTTGACGAAATAGAGTCCGTAGTTTGCATTCAGGATATTGTCGTTCGGCCATTCCTCAAGACCTTCACGGAAGAGCACGGCCGCCCGTTCGCCCAGTCCCGCATCGTTGAAGGCACTTGCCAACTGAGTGTGCGCCAACAGATTCCGTTCCGTGACGCGCACTGTGTGACTCCATAGGTAGATACTGTTCTGCCAACGACGAACCTGCCAGAACGTCGCCATTGTGAGTATCAGCAGAACGGCGCCAACAGTCGTGACACGTACTCGATGCAACGGACAAACTCTTGCCAGCAACGGCCCCAGCGTCCAGACGGCCATGATGTATATGCCGATGCCTGGCATGTAGAGGTACCGATCCGCTCGCTGTTGAATACCGACCTGCACAAGTCCGATCACAGGTACGAGTGTCCCAAGAAACCAGAACCAGCCGGTCGCGACAAACGGAGCCCGTTTCCAGAGACAAACTGCAAGCAGTGTTACGACGCCGAGCACGCCGCCACTGATGGCAAGTGTGAGTCCGGAAAGGCCGTGCTCCGGATGCGGGTAAAAGATGGCCAGCCCTGAAGGCCAGAACACCGTTCTCACGTACTCAACATAGGCGACTGCGGCGTTCGCCATCCGTACGTCAAGTGTCAGGTGTTTGAGCCCCTCCATGGCACCACCCGCCTTCTGCACTTGAAGGGCAATGACACTGAAGATCACCGAAAGCAATAGGAATGGAGCTTTCTCGAGGAGCAGTCGCCCGGGCCGGACCGGTGGCGGGACCGAGGTGGAAACTGGCGGATCGTGCGGTGTGTCTGCCGCGTCGAGACCGGGGTTGATCTTGGAACGACCTGCAGACCCAATGCGTTGCAGCGGCCATACATCCAACAGCAGCAGCAAACACGGGAGCGTCACCAGCATCTGTTTGGACAGCAGACTGCACACGAACGCGAACAGCGCGAATGCATACCACCATCGGCCGCGACTGATGCTGCCGGGCCTTACGTAATGAGTATAGGCCAGCATCGCAATCAAACCGAAAAACATGGACAAGACGTCCTTGCGCTCAGCGATCCACGCTACAGACTCGACGTGTACGGGGTGCACCGCGAAGATCAGGGCCACGCATCCGCTTAACGCTGTTCGTGCCGTCATGCACCGCAGTACCTGGAACAGAAGCAGTGCGTTGGCAACGTGCAGCAGAAGATTTGTGATGTGAAAACCGCGCGGACCGGGCGGATAGATAGTCGCATCCAGCATCAGGGACATCCACGTCAGCGGAGACCAGTTGGCAAGCAATGTCGATGTCCATGCCCATCGGATGTTTTCCGCAGACAGCCCCGTTTTCACGTTCACGTTGTCTGGGACGTAAGCAGGATCGTCGAAGTTGACGAACCCGCAGTTCCAGACGAGCGCGTAGGCGGACAGTGTGAGAATGATGATTCCCGCCCGAAAACGGTTCTCTGTGCTCAACATGACATTCTGCTCCCGTAAGCGAATTGGATGACGCGTCTCGCGGAATGCAACAATCCAGGCCGGCGCGAAGCACCGGCCTGGATTCAACCAAGTTCATCAGGTCGTTCGAGTGTTGTTACTCGGCCTTGCCGGTGCTCGGATCGTCTTTTCCACACGTGTCGACGTACTCGATGATCTTGCAATCGCACTCATCGGCGTCATCGTTGAATCCGAAGCCAGAGCACTCGGCATGTGGCTTGCCGGTGTACTTTGCCTTCGTGAGTCCAGTCACGTTGTAGGATTGACTGACAGCACCAATAGCGTGCGACACGTCGTTCAGTTCGTTGACCAGTGCGTCCCGAACGGCAGCCCAGCCAACGGCGGCCATGCAGAAGGACAGAGTCATAACCAGCATGAGTTCAGCGGAGATCAGAAAACCATTTTCGTCGCGAAGGAGTGTGCGGAGCATGTGTGAGTCCCTGTGAAATCTGGTGGGTGAGATGGGGTAGGAAGCGATGACCAGAGTGGTCGAAGAGCCCGGACGGGCGGAAGTGAGGCGGAGATTGCGAAATGGGAGTGAGAGGGCAGTTCCGCGTCGCATCTGTCAGCCAACGGAGAAAGAGTGACTGACGGGTGGAAGAATCAGCGAGCGGAGTCTCCGGGGAGCCTTGCGGCTCCCCGGAACACTGTCCGTCAGTTTGCACTGTTCTGCATCAGGTCAGTCGACCTGAGACAGATGCGTGTACCGAGTGGGGCTTAGTACCCGGAGGACTGGCCTTCTTCCGGGCCGGTGCTCGGATCGTCTTTTCCGCAGGTGTCGACGTACTCGATGATCTTGCAGTCGCACTCGTCAGCGTCGTCATTGAAACCGAAGCCCGAGCATTCGCCGTGCGGCTTGCCGGTCAACTTGTTCTTCTGAAAACCGGTGACGTTGTAAGACTGGCTGACGGCACCAATGGCGTGTGAAACGTCGTTGAGTTCGTTGACCAGAGCGTCGCGGACGGCAGCCCAACCGACGGCGGCCATGCAGAAGGCCAGCGTCATGACGAGCATCAGCTCGGCGGAGATCAGGAATCCGTTTTCGTCGTTCAGGAGGTTGCGCAGCATGTCTGTGTGTCCTTGATGAGAGTCGTGTGTAGAGAGAAATTACCGCGTTTAAAGTCCGATTAGCCGTCGGACTGTCACCTCTGACCGATGCTGCTGACCGTCGACTGACAGCGGCGAACCAGAGGTGTTTGACTCTGCAATTGCAGAGTCCCGCATGCCTGGCTGTTGCATTCCAGGCACTCAATTCCTGCAGGAAAGACTCGGGTGGCCGAATGGTTCCGGCCGGTGTACTCGCGGGTCGCCGCCGTTTCGGGCGACGACCCAGGGGACATCGCAATTCTCACCATGAACCGGTTGTGACCGGAACACCCAGGTGCTCTCTCACCTTCACCTGAGCAATGAGAACTTCGAATGTTGGATTGGTCGGTTGGAGTATGTTGACGGGGCTTTTCGCTGCCCGAAGGGAGAATCGAACTTGTGATGTCAGCCGGCAGCGACCCGTCAGGACTGGTCTTTTGAATGGATTCGGGAGAGGAGTGTCTGTTTCTGACGGCCTTAGTCCCGATGAGATGACTTCTTGCAGCGGGTGTGCCAGCGGGATGTGGCAGGCGAGCAACAAGCCATGTTGCGGCACGTCAACAGCGGGCCCCGCATTGCGCGCAAGTGCCTGCGCCGCAAGGGATCAAAGCATGTTGCAGAAAAAGTTCGACACGTGTTGCGACGCGGCAACATGGGGCACTGCGGCGACAATGGCTGTCAAGTTTGCATGACAGATCGCGTTGACACTGCGTTTCAACCATTGAATGGTTGAGTGATCTGGCCGCGAGAGAGGCCGAATCACAGCGGAATTCAGCCCATTGATGTGAAGCATCACTTGCACTTTGCCAGGCCAGCTTGACAGCTCCTGCGGCCCGTAACGTCTCTCGGGCATCTGCAGCCTTTGGCGACTAAGGAATAGTCCCGAAATAGCTTCCCGGAATTGTGAGCCGTAGGCGCTAGCGTCTGCCGAGGCTGTGCACTGGTCCGGAGCTGAGCCGTAGGCGGATTTCTCCGAAATCCGCTGCCCTGGGCCTGGCAAGGCTGAGCGGCGGTCGATGTATGTGCCGGCAGGTTGCGATGTCGTCTGGTCCCGATTTCGGAGAAATCGGGCTACGGCTCAGAGGTCTCGCGGATTCCAGATCGCGAACTTATTTGAGACCCGTTCCTAAACCTGTTCGCGCCGTCTTACTCGGACAAGCGCGTCGGCCGTTTGCCGGACGACAGTCGCATGACACTGATAATCCCATTCGGCCCGACCACAGGCTCGGCGAAACCAACCGTTGCTCCCGTGTATGAATAGAGAAAAGCCCCCACAGGACAAAGAGTCCTGTGGGGGCCAGGCTGTTACATCAGGCGAAAACAATCGCCCGGTGTTCGTCAGATACCGACTGTCGCTTAGTTTCCGTCCGTTCCACCAGTGACAGTATCGGTTGTGCCGGCAGACTGCGTCTTGCCACACGTTGAGAGGCGAACCAGTGCTTTGCAGTCACAGTCATCAGTAATGTCGTTGAAGCCGGAAGGCGTGCAACGGCCGTGGTCGCCGGTACTGGCGGGAGCCGCGTGCCCACCGTAACTGTAACTCTGATCCACAGAACCGACCATTTCGGAAATGTCGTTGAGTTCCGTGACAACGGCGCTTGAGATCGTGGACCAGCCAACGGCCGCGGCGCAGAAGGTAATCGTGAGGATGAGGATCAGTTCGGCGGATACGACAGCACCCGTTTCGTCATTAAAGAGTTTACGCAGCATGTTTTGAGTTCCTTTTGTGCAACAGAATCTGAGAGAGGTGATGATGGGGAATTCCGTATGAAAGACCCCTGATAATGTGTGGAACGCAACTGGCCGGTTGATCCCACAGTCATGCACCGCTCACTCGCAACAAGTGAGTTGGTCGGTCCATGTTGACAGCCCACTGGCCGGCGGGCTGTCTCCTCAGCGCTAAGTATCCAGGCAAAGCGGCTCGCAGCCGCGTTGATGGCGAGACCTGAGACGTGCCCTAACACATCTCAGGCTCTCTCACACACACGCACTGTGACACACACAGAGCGCAGCTTCTCCTCTGCAGACGGACTCTCACCTCCGCCTGCAAAGTCTGATAATCGAGCGTTTTGAATCAGTTGGACCCGACCGCGCATCCGACTCACTCGCGGTAATTGCGAGCGTCGGTGCTTCGATTCGGGTCCGATGTATGCGGAATCTGCTTGTAACCGGAATGACGGACACGAGCGTTGGAACTGCTACTCGCTGTCAGCCAGGTTGACAGGCGCAATTGCAGAGCATGTGCCAATTGCGGCAAGACCCTCGACACGGTGGCAGCGGCCAACGTGCTTTCAGCTGTCACAACTGTCCGAAGTCATGGAGTTCTGGTATGTTAGGGCGTTTGAGCGTGCCCTGTAGCATTCGATCGGGCAGCCTTGTCCGGATTGTCAGACGGCGCAGGTGTTAGCAGTTCGAATCAGAATGCCTGTGCAGACTGTTAAGCCAGCGTGTCACTTCGTGGCGCATGAAGTGACTGGGTCGAGAGCGGCGAAACACCTGTCAGCAGCAAGCCTTGTCGGTCGCCAGTGTTACGCGCGTCTGAATATGCGGTGACAAGTTGGGCGTGCGCAAGCAGATTGAATTCTGTCACCCTGACGGTGTGTTGCCACAGGTGAACACTGCTTCGTCATCGTCCGACCTGTAGAAATGTCGCCACTGTCAGGAGCAGGACCGCGACGCTCATCAGAGCAATGGGCAGACGCGTCATTCCCGTGAGTTTCGACAGCAGCCGGTGGCGACTATGCCAGTTCGCGCTGTCGCAGCAGAACTGTGAACGGGGCAGCCGGTGTGAAACACATAAGAAAAGGCCCCACAGGACACAGAGTCCTGTGGGGCCCGAGTTGTTCCATCAGGCGATCATCGCCCGGTGTTCAGACACCGACTGCAGATCAGGTGTCGCCGTCCGATCCACCATCGTCTGGAGCGGTTGTGCCTGAACTCTGGGTCTTGCCACACGTGAAGGTGCGAACCAGAGGTTTGCAGTCACAATCATCAGCAATGTCATTGAAACCAAATGGTGAGCATCTGCCGTGATTGCCGGTATTGGCGGGAGCCTTATGCCCAGTGACGGAGTAACTCTGGTCGACAGCGCCGATCATTTCAGAAATGTCGTTGAGTTCTGTCACGACGGCGCTGGAGATCGTGGACATACCAACGGCGACGGCACAGAAGGTGATCGTCAGAATCAGAATAAGTTCAGCGGAAACGACAGCACCGGTTTCATCACTGAAGAGTTTACGCAGCATTTGAAATTTCCTTTGTGCAACAAAGTATGAGAGACAGTCAAAGAGGGAGTCGAACCAGTATTTGGCAAATGACCCGTAACAAGCAGCATGTCCAGAGCAGCAGGTCGGCTGCTCCAGCACGCATGAACCGCTCACGCGCAACCAGTGAGTTGACCGGTTCATGTCGACATCACGCTGGCCAGCGCGATGTCACCTCGGCTGAGTATCCAGCCACCACAGCATGGCGGCGTGCTTCACGACGGCAGGAACCTCGCCGCGGACACAGGCGGTAGAAGCTCTCAATTGCTCGTCAGTTATCCGGCGGACGGCCCGGAATCGGCCGTGGTCGAAGCGCTCTGGGTCTTTCCGCATGTCGTCAGAAACGTGATGCCCCGGCAGTCGCAATTGTCTGCATGGTCATTGAAGCCCGCTCCGGAGCAACGACCATGAAACGTGTCCGGCGAATTGCGTCTCTTGACAATGCCTGGATAGTTGTACGACTGACTGACGACTCCAACCATCTCCGACACATCATTGAGTTCAGTCACTGCTGCGCTACTGATTGCGGCCCATCCGACAGCGGCAGCACAAAAGGCAATGGTAATAATCAGGATCAGCTCCGCTGAAACGACAACACCGGTCTCATCATTCATGAATTCTTCAAACATGTGATCACTCCTGTGTGCAAGAGAAAGTGTGTGTGTTAGAGAAGTTGTCTACGACCGACAGGACGCGACTGAAACACGACTGCGTCAGACGGCTCAAGACAGCATTGCGAGAGTCGCTCTGGCCGGTTTCCGGTTTCTGTCGGAGCGCAGGGCGCACCTGACTGAAGCCGGGCACAGAGTCGTAGAAGTCAGAACGCGTTCCAGCAAATGCAGGCTGGAACTCTCGAAGGACAATTCGCTCGCGACGACACATCGGGGAAGGATGATGCGTTCCCGAGTTGCAATACCGTCAGCCGTTAGCGAGGCGACAGTTGTATTGCCTTGATATTGCCATTCCGCACGGCCGACGTGACGGCTGTGGTACATGGTCGATTGCTGGCTGCTTGTGCATGGGAGACTGCTCCGTGTATGAGTCAGAGATACGTGTGTGTGTGAAGAGATTGAGAGAGAAAGGCCCCACAGGACAAAGAGTCCTGTGGGGGCCAGGCTGTTACATCAGGCGAAACAATCGCCCGGTGTTCGTCAGATACCGACTGTCGCTTAGTTTCCGTCCGTTCCACCAGTGACAGTATCGGTTGTGCCGGAAGTCTGCGTCTTGCCACACGTTGAGAGGCGAACCAGTGCTTTGCAGTCACAGTCATCAGTAATGTCGTTGAAGCCGGAAGGCGAGCAACTGCCGTGGCTGCCGGTACTGGCGGGAGCCCGGTGCGCACCGTAACTGTAACTCTGATCCACAGAACCGATCATCTCCGAAACGTCGTTGAGTTCGGTGACGACTGCGCTGGAGATCGTGGACCAGCCAACGGCCGCGGCGCAGAAGGTAATCGTGAGGATGAGGATCAGCTCGGCAGAAACGACAGCACCCGTTTCATCTGAGAAAAGTTTACGCAGCATGTTTTGAGTTCCTTTTACGGAAGAGAAGTTGAGAGACGTGATGACGGGGAATTCCGTATGAAAGACCCCTGATAATCTGTGTGGAATACAACTGGCCGGTTGGTCCCACAGTCATGAACCACTCACTCGCAACAAGTGAGGTGGCCGGTCCATGTTGACAGTCCACTGGCCGGCGGGCTGTCTCCTCAGCGCTGAGTATCCAGGCAAAGCGGCTCGCGGCCGCGTTGATGGCGTGAAACCCGGGAGGTGCGGCTAACACGTCCCGGGCTCTCTCACACACACGCACTGTGACACACACAGAGCGCATCTTTTTCCTTTGCAGACGGACTCTCACTTCCGTCTGCAAAGGTTGATAATTGGCAGGAATGATCGAAACAGACCAGAACGCGCCACTGCCCCGGAAAGGAGAATGGGGACAGTTGTCAGCCCGGGGCACGCCGTGAGAATCGGGCGTGCGGTATTGATCCGGGTGATTGGTTGAACCAGCACGGTGGTCAGAAATGTGTCTCGCTGTCAGCGAGGCGGACACAGGAAAATGCAGTGCGCGTGCCAATCGCCGCGAGTCGGCGCAGACGGGGGATCGTCGCAGCCGGCGCTGGCGTCACAATCGACGATACCGATCGTGTTTTGCAGAGGTTGTACGGATTCTGAGCGTCCTGAGCGGTCCGTGTATTCGGGTCGTACGGACAGCGCAGGTGTTAACGATCCGTGGCAGAATGCGAATACAGAGTGTTAATACGGCCTTTCACATGGCGACGATCAAGCCGCCAGAATCAGTTGTGCTTACGCGGGAACTTGTGTCGGAAGCACTGAAATACCGGTCCGAATCGATCACTTCGATATCAAGTACAGTCATGACATCATCGATGTTCATGAATCATCCGCAATTCGTGTTCCAGACGAATGACCTGTCGCTCGGAATCAGCAGGAACGGCACGTCTTGTCTGAAGTCAGCAGCACAGCAATTTGACAGGATTGGACTCGGACGGCCGGTTGATTGTCTGCCGCTGCACTGCAGGAAAACCCCTGCGGCGCGAACGAGCCGTCTTATGCACCAACGGCCGTGCCATTCTCGGAGTCACCTGCGCCAGTCTGAATCTTGCCGGCGGTTTCGATGAGCACGACTCCCTGACAATCGCAGTCGTCCTCTTGATCGTTGAATCCGAACGGCGAGCAGGAGCCATGATTGGTCGTTTCGTTGATCGGCGCCGCGTGGGCAGTCACGTTGTAGGTCTGATCGATGACGCCGACCATTTCGGAGATGTCATCCAGTTCCGATACGATCGCGGAACCGATGGTCGACCAGCCGACCGCCGCGCCGCAGAAACTGATTGTCAGGATCAGAATCAGTTCGGCCGAAACGACCGTAGCCGTTTCATCGTTCAGGATCTGAGTGAGCATGGAGGCTGTTCCTTTCGCAGGTGTTTGAGAGACTCAGGATTGGTGCGTCCACAACAATTCGCCAATCCCGTCAAAAGCAGCGACCGGTCTGACAGGCGACGGTGAGAGTCGTCGCGTTTCTTCGTCATGCCGTGTATGAAAAGCGGCGCCTGCAATGGCGGTCCGCATGATGGCAAACCCATGTCGCGCCGTTGCGAAGCGCGACCGGGCTCTCTCATTCGCACCACTACGGACGCCGCTGCGTAAACAGCGTCCGGCGGTACGAGACTCTGTCGAACCGTCAGACTCGATAGACGAGTCATAAACGGCTCTACACTCAAAGGTGTTTTTATTGTTATCAGTCAGATAACCGTTGCTTTGCAGACGTCATGCCAATCCCACGGAAACCGGAAAGTCGGTCCAGTCGGAATAATCGATACAACACGACACGCAGGCCCTAACAGCTTATGGGCTGGTCAGTTGCAGAAGTCGAACGGATGCGGTCACGGTCCGATTGCACGGGTTGGACGGGTTATCGCCGTTCTACCGACTGTTCGGTTTGCATGACATTGCGTGTAAACACGTGATAAGTCCACTTGACAGCCTGTCTGCACTCCGTCCGAGAGTCTCAAGGAGACTGGAACGAGTCCATGTTCCAGTGCTCCTTTCAGCTCTCCCTCACCAGAAGTGATGATCGTTGCGGTCGACCTTGTCGGGACCAGCATCGACATCACACGCGGGTGAATCGATTAAGGCGAGCGGCAGATGAGTTCTTACCCGTAGCTGGATTCGCAAGAATTCAGGCACGCAGGGAAACTGAATTCTTGCGAATCCAGCTACCGACACTGGCAGGTAAGGAATAGTCCCGAATTAACTTCCGTAGCGAAACTCGCCAAGAGTTTCGGCAACATCCGACACCGAAAGTCTTGGCGACTTTCGCTACTACGAAATCGGGAATCTATTTTGGGCCCCATTCCCAAAGCGGCAGAGCCGCAACCAAAAGTAGGATGGGCACTCTTGCCCGTCCATTGCCAGTGCCGGGACGGGCAGGAGTGCCCATCCTACGATGCGCGCGCACGGTGTGCATGTCTGACGACGGAAGACTCTAAATTCTCATCTGCCGCTCGCCTAATGAGCCAATACACCGTTACTGGTTCTCGGCTGAGCCGCCACTGGCATCGACCTTCGGCGTGGCGGCAATGATGGTGATGACTTGGCAATCACATTCATCCTCGGCGTCCTGGAAGCCAAATGCCGCGCACGTGCCGTGGAAAACGCCATCGGTACCGGTCGGTGCCTGGTGACCACTGACGGTGTAGGATTGATCGACGGCTCCGATAGCGTCCGAGATGTCGTTCAATTCAGTAGCGATCGCGTCCTTGACAACACCAAATCCGACGGCGACGGCACAGATAAACATTGTCAGGATCAGGATGAGTTCCGCACTTACGATGAATCCCGATTCATCGTGAAGGAGGTTGCGTTGGGTTCTGCACACGTGTCTGTTGCTGTAATTAGTCATGGTCTGAGCCTTTTCGATCGGGAGAGAGACAAAGAGATTCACTCGGCGCGAGACGGTCGCGTTGAGGGAAGTGGTTGAGCGGGGACTGCCTTTCCACGCTCGAAGCTGTTCGGTCGAATGGTCTCGCCGGCGGGCGGAGACACCTCGGATGGCGCTGCCGTTGCGGCTGGACGATTGGTGGCAGAGTCCTCGATCGCCGAATTGACCAGCACGGGAACCAGTGCATCAGTCGCCTGGACGGCGGATGCGGTTGGAGCGGGTATCAGTGTCTGTGCTGCGAAAGACGCTGGAGCGGGGGACGCCGCGACGGCCTGTGCCTGAGCTGCAAACGCTCCTCCACCACCACCTCCTCCTCCACCACCACCGCCGCCTGCGATCTGGGCGCCGCCACCGAGGATCGAGACGTTCCCGGCGACAATCGAAATGACCTGGCAATCACACTGATCCTGACTGTCGGTGAAGCCAAAGCCGGCGCACTCTGAGTGAAAATCAGCGCCTCCTTCGCTGCCACCTTCGATCTCCGCCTGCAGGCCGTTGATCGTGAAGCTCTGATCGAAGGTGCCGATGGCGTCTGAGATGTCATTCAGCTCCGTGGCAACAGCGTCTTTGACGACGGCGACCCCGACGCCGACCGAGCAGATGAGGAGCGTGAGGACCAGAATGAGCTCCGCGGTCACAATGAATCCGGAGTCATCCCTTAGAAGGTGACGCAGGCGACGAGGTGGTCGTCTGCTGGCAGTTCGTGTCATGGAACACCTCGCCAGTTGAAGGATTGAGGGGCGGAACCCCGCCGAGCGGCTCGCACTGGGAGCGCAGACGACGACGGCAAACTTTTTGAAAGGCACTCTGGAACTCATTCGCCGTGCGATCGGGTGCTCTCCGATCGACTCGTGCGAGTTCCTGAACTCGAAATGGGAGCCCAGCTCATGGGGCGTGGGCAGTGTTTCCAGTGCGGCTGCTGCCAGCCGCACGTTGCCGAAGTCATCACCGAAGTGACCACAGGCCCGAGCGTGGTTGCGGGCACGCCCGGGCGACTTCAGCCATCAAGCAGCGGTCTCTCAAACTGCTGCGGAACTGTGCTGTTTCACTGTGGCGGATTACGGGCGGCGGCAGGAATCAACCGCTGCGGCTGTGTGTCTCACCGTTCAAACGACTGAACGGGATGACTTCGGAGCCGGCCTCATAACTGTCACAGTCAGTGTTTTGTGTTGATCAGGTATAATCGCACTAACCGTGCCAGACAGTACCACCGGTACGATCGGAATTCCCGGAATAATCGGTACAACCGGAAGACACGAGTGTAAGCCACGGCGCCGCAAGCAGTTGCGGCTGAGCATCCAGTGGCAAAGCACACTAAGACAGCGCGCTGCCGGTCCGCGAAACGAGTCGCACCCGGGAGCGGCGTTCAGGAACTAAGGCATTTCGAGTTATCAATTCGTCAGAGCAGAGAGACATGGCCTGTCTCTCTGCCCTAAGTCCGACATTGCTGCGGCGCGGAATCACGGTTTGTTGTCTTCGCACTGCTTGCGGCGAATTTCCCGCAGTGCCTGGACGCGAGCCTGAAAGGCGGACAGGTCACGCTCCAGAGCCTCGAGCTGTCGGACATCCGCACAATCGTCTCGGACTGATTCCACCTGCACGTTGTCAGTGCGGACCGCGCTTTAGGGGTTGACTCCCAGAATCTCGTCGATGAAGACCGGCACCTGGTTGTCCAGCGGGACCACCGCCTGAGGCAACGGGATGTCCTCGATCTGATCGATCGGGATTGCCGGCGGGGTCGGCAGTGGCGCGAACTGCGGTGGCGGCGGTGGAATGAACGGCGGAGTCGCAGTCACAACTGGCGGAATATCGATGTCGACGTATCCGCTGCCACTGCACGTCGCGTGGCCGGGAGCATTCAACCCGTTGTACGAGAAGGATTGATCGAGCTGGATGGCCTGAGCAATGTCGCCCAGTTCTCCGTTGACGGAACCGGCGATCGCATTCAGACCCGCGGCCAGTCCGAAGACAAGGACGGTCATCAGGATGATCAGCTCGGTGGTCAGGTAGGCGCCTGTTTCGTCGTGAATCAGGCAACGTCCCAGTCGGCTTGTGTACGAAAACAGTCGGCTCGTGCAGGTCGTGATCATTGGTCTCTCTCCCCCTGGTGCTTCGGATGAAGTGGGAGGCAGATCAAGACCTTGTCGCGCCGATCGAATGCGCTGAGTTCTCGCTCGCAACGGAAATGGCGACTGCAGGGGACTGGCCGGAAATCAGCGACTTCCGACAAGAGCATCACCGTGCTGAATCGATCCAGCACAGAGACACTCCGTAATCACAGCCCCACAGCAGTCATCACGCGGAGTTCTCCGGCAAAGCCGGATGGCTCCACATGTCCGGTGGTCTCTCAGGTCACCGGACGCGTTGCGGCAATCAGTCTCTCTCTCCCTCGCCACACTCGCTGTATGGTTGGGGCTCCGGGTCTCAACCGGAGTCACGTGACAAACCGGCACAATCCATACCACTGGTATTGCCGGTACAACCGTCATGACCCGACTACTCGTCGGAACAGGGGAAGCCACAACGAGTTACGATTCGAGCGAGAACCGGGTGGCGAATTCTGACAGCCGACAGGGGGGAACGCGGTGTCAACACAGCGGAACATTCCAACTGGTGCGTGTTCAGAGATTTGAACAAGCGGATGCGCGATCCAATGCATGGATCAACGCATCACATGGAGCTTCCCAACTGGTGGCTGCCCGGGCATTGCAGAGATCCATCCGGGGGGCGAAGCGATATCGAATGCGTCGGACCTTGATTCCGTTCAGGTGACGGGGCACCGAGAATGACGATTGGCACCTTGCGAGCAGCTTGTTCAAATGACTGAAGGCCCTGGCCTCGTTGTGGCCGGACCCGAGTCTGAAGCAATCGCCCGCCGAGACGCGGGAAGCTACTCGTCAGTGCCAGCCAACTTCGTTTCCGCGTTCAAGTCGGCAAGCGAGCGAGACGCCATAAACGCCACGTAGTCGAGCCGCAAGCGTTCCTCGCGGGAGCTGGGAGGGGCATCCGGCTGTCGAATTAACAGATTCCATTCGCGTATGGCATCGTCTATAGCCAGTTCGAATTGCGCCTTGGCTCCGGCGTGATCTTTCTGATCGAGCAGGGCCTGGCCCATCAGGAGTCGCCCGGGTGCGTCTGTTTCTGAACGGGTCGCGATCTCGCGCAGGGCAGTCATTCCTGCCTCGACTCCATGAACCCGTGCGGTCTTAAGTGCGGTATGCCGTTCAGCCGCACGGTTCCAGTCCGCGAGTCGGGGAGAAACCGCGGAACGAGTCAGATCAAACACAACAATCCGGCTGTCGCGAAAGACCGGTGCGCCGTAAACCTGACGGCAACGGATCGCCGTATCGGCCAGAAAGTGGTGATCCAGTTCTGGAATGATCTCCAACGGAGTCAATGACTCGGCTCCGACGGCTTCCGACACAGGCCGGATGTGAATGACCAGATAGCGCGCACCGTTTTCCACAGCCGGGGCAAGGTTCTCCAGATTCACCAGGTTTCTCCAGCGATTCGCCTCCGGTGGAAGTCGACTGAGCACATTACCGGCCGTGTGGAATGACCGAATAACAATCAGGTTTGGGACGTTTCGCATCCAACTCGGTCGCCACACGTATCCTCCGAATACCCGTTTCCCATGGACCGTCTGATAGAAAGCCGATGTCTGAAAACTGTGACCGAGCATGAAGGGGAATTCGACGATTGCTGTGTCATCGGGGGCGTCTTTCAGTTCCCGGTAGAAGTCAGGAACATCGTCCAACGTCACGACTGACAGGAGCCGCATTGGACTCGAATACATCCTGGTCAGATCGACTCGCGCGGTTTCCTGAAACTGCGCATGGTTGGTGAAATTTCTGCTGGCGGTGTAGCTGTGTGGAACTGGTCCCACGGCGATGACAATCACCAGGACCAACAGACCTGCAGGCTGCAGTGCTGGTCGGCCAAAACGGTGAATGAATGCCTCCATCAGGTCGGCCAGTCCTTTGCCAGCACAGACCAGGAAAAGCGGGATCATCGCAGTTGTATAGCGGACAAGCACGATTGGTGTGGACAACTCCGGAGCACCGTGGGCATACAGAAACACCACGTGTGCCGCGAGGCCCAGTATCACAAGCAGGCCTGAAAACCGGCTGCAGCGAATCAGTCCGATCAACCCGAACAGACATAGTCCCCACCAGGCAAACGCGAACATAAGACTTTCGCTGCCTGCCATCAGTTGCCCGGTCCCCAGTAGCGTTGTGGCACCGAACCGGTCACCGTCACTGTAGTAGTTCGACAGACTACCAAGTGAATTCAGAATAGCCGGTCCGATCAGGAGGCACAGCAGGAGACTGTGCATGTACCCCGCCAGCAGGATGTCTTTCCAGGGAGGGGCAGGCCAGCGCAGTTGGCTCTTTTCGCTCGATTGATGGACGAGGCGTGAAATGCACACGGCGGCAAACGTGGGGAACGTTGCCAACACACCCAACTGATGCACATAAACGAGCAGTGCCCCCCAAATAGCGGTTAGATAGCCGTATCGACGACGTCCGTCTGTGACCCACATGTAGGCAGCGTGCGCCAACAGACAGGAAAGCAACATGTATGGGCCGTACGAGCGACAGATTCTGGAGTAGTAAATGAGGAGTGGCGAGGCAGCAGCCAGTGCCGCGGCGAAAACGGTCGTCGAAGGACCTCCCATCCTGCCGGCAAGACGTGGAATCAGACACAGGAGCAGCAGACCGCAGGCCACCGACGGAAGTACCAGTCCGAATTCACTCCAACCGACAGTGACGAACAGTATTCGTATATACACATTGATGGGAATACTGTTGGAGCCTGGGTAGTAATTTGTCAGCAGTTCGGACAGTGGAGTACGACACGTCAGTTCGAGCTTGTGCCATTCGTCATCCAGCAGCAACTGGTCATGAATGGAATAGAGTCTCAGCCCGGCCCCGACCAGAATAATCACAGCCAGAATCCACACGGTCGGTTTCCCAAGGCTACGACGACGCGTCTGGGACCCCTCTAATTCTAGACCTGTAACTATGTTCATTTCAGTACTCGAAACGCACCGGTAACGGTCCAGAAAAGACTGGCTGTGTTTCTTTGCTTCCCAATTCCTGTGCCAAACGGCGCTGGAGCACACCCTGGCTCGTCGAAACCGGTGCGTGGCTGCCGTCAGCTACTGCTTTCTGTCGAAATTCGCACTCGCGCGGATACGACACTTTCCGCTGCTTCAGGATCGAATTGGACGCGTCATCCGCCTCAAATCGGTCCATCTTGCGAGTATGTCACGTTATGCAATTTGTCGCGGAGACTTCGAAGTGAGCTGACTCTTCACGCCGCCTGCGGATTCATTGTCATCTAACGGTCTTGACCAATTGTCAATCATTGTGGCTCATCGATTGAACACACGCCGGTTGACATGTTCGGTCGCGGCGGGCCGCGGCTGCGTGCCTGCCTTGAGTGGCGGCGACCGTCCCGTATAGTCCGCGACAGCGGTGCGTCCTGGGCCGAACATCAATAGACAGGAATCAATACATTGGATGCGACAATTGTGCTTCTGCCGGGCGACGGGATCGGCCCGGAGGTCGTGGACCAGGCCGAGCGGGTTCTCACGGACATCGCGACGCAGTTCGGTCATTCGTTCGAGCTGCCGCGACATCCGATGGGCGGCAATGCGATTGACAGTCATGGCGACCCACTGCCGGATGAGACTCTGGAAGCCTGCCGCCGGTCTCAGGCGATTCTGCTCGGAGCCGTGGGCGGACCAAAGTGGGATGACCCGAACGCGAAGACCCGTCCGGAAGCCGGTCTGCTGAAGATCCGCAAGGAATTACGACTGTTCGCAAATCTGCGTCCGATTAAGACATACGCCGCTTTGCTGGAATCGTCGCCGTTGCGTCGTGACATCGTTGAAGGCGTCGACATCCTGTTCTTTCGCGAGCTGACGGGCGGCATCTACTTTGGTGGCTCTGAGCGCGGCCCGCACGAAAGCGGCGAGGTGGCGTCGAGTGTGATGACCTACTCAACCGGCGAAGTCGAACGCATTGTGCGTCTGGCTGCTGAGGCTGCCGGCAAGCGTGGCAATAAACTGACGTCTGTCGATAAAGCCAACGTGCTGGAAGTCTCGCGGCTGTGGCGACAGGCAGCTCAGAACGTCGTCCAGTCGGAATACCCGCATCTGAAATACGAACACGTGCTTGTCGATGCGATGGCGATGCACCTGATCTCGCGACCGACTGATTTCGACGTCGTCGTCACCGGCAACATGTTCGGAGACATCCTCACGGATGAAGGCTCGATGCTGACTGGATCACTGGGCATGCTGCCGTCAGCGTCGCTGGGCGAATCCGGACCCGGACTTTACGAGCCGATTCACGGCTCAGCTCCGGACATCGCCGGACAGGGAATCGCCAATCCGCTGGCCACGATCCTCGCCACAGCCATGCTGCTGCGACATTCGCTCAACCTGGAAGAGGAAGCGGCACTGATCGAGTCGGCCGTTGATGCAGTTCTGGCGGCGGGACACCGTACAAAAGACCTGGCGCGGGGCGGAGCATCGATCAGCACCAGCGAGATGGGCGACCAGGTCCTCACTGCGATTGGTTCGTAGTAACCCGATTTATCGGGTGCGGTGTGGTGCTCGCAGGTGTTTGAGATAATGAACTGAATTCGCCAGCCGTCACTAAATCGTGCCGGCGGGCTGACGCCCACCGCTCGCCACAAACGGTAAATCCAATGACTTCCGGCGCCGTACAACCTGCCAGGTGCATTCGTGTCTGAATTCGATCGTGATGTCATTCGTATTGCCACGCGGACCAGTCAGCTTGCGATGTGGCAGGCGAACCATGTGTCCGATCTGCTTCGCGCGGCCGTTTCCGACTGCGAGATCGAGCTGGTCGACGTTTCGACGGTGGGCGATCGTGACCGGTTCAGCACACTGGCGTCGATGGGTGGGCAAGGCGTGTTCACGCGCGAAGTGCAGTTTGCCGTGCTGGATGGCCGTGCGGACCTGGCGGTTCACAGCCTGAAAGATCTGCCTACCGAAGCGGCCGAGGGACTCGCACTTGCCGCCGTGCCGGAACGCGCTTCCGTTCACGATGCTCTGATTCTTCCGATCAGTCACGAGGGCACCGCCGAGGGAGCTGAACTGCTGCAGTCGCTGGTGCCTGGCAGTCGCATTGGCACTGGCAGCCTGCGACGGCAGGCCCAGATCCGATTTGCACGCAAAGATGTCGAGCTGCTCGACATTCGCGGCAACGTCGAGACGCGACTCCGCAAACTGGACGAAGGTGAGTTCGACGCGATTGTGCTCGCCGAAGCCGGACTGCGCCGTCTGGGCCTGGCGGATCGGATCAGCGGGCTGCTCACACCGCCGCTGATGCTGCATGCGGTCGGCCAGGGAGCACTCGGTATCGAATGCCGTGCGGATGACGATTCGTTGATTGCAGTGCTTGGACAAATCTCGTGCGGTCCGGTCATGGCTGCGGTGACGGCCGAGCGGAGTCTGCTGCGAGAGCTACGGGCCGGCTGCCATGCACCGGTTGGAGTCCGTAGCCAGGTCGAAGATTCCGGCGCGGTCCAACTCGAAGGCGTCGTGCTGACCCCGGACGGAGAGCGGCGCATCGCGGCCGAAGCATCCGGCACAGCAGATGGGGCTGCGGCAGTCGGGATCGAAGTGGCGTCCCAATTGAAGGCCGACGGTGCGGGCGAAATTCTCTCGGCCTGAGCACGTTCGGCCGGAGAGACCTTTGGTCACATGTCCGGCAAGGTCGGGAGACCTGCGCCGAACATGGACCGGCCCAGCGAACCTGACCGGCATGCCAGGTCGTACGAGCAGTCCATCCGGCGATCTACATTGCATTAGCGTGGATCAACGAACCGACATATGTCACAGTGTGTATCCCGCCGCTTGCGTTCCACGCCGGCAAATACCCTCCCAAATTGATCAACCCAGTGACTGCCAGGTAAAGCCCATGCTGACGATTTCCGGTTCCGGCCCTCGATTGTGTGACGGCGTTTCCCGCCGAGACGTGCTGCGTATCGGTGCTCTTGGAATGGGCGGGTTGTCTCTGCCGGGACTGCTGCGAGCCGAGCAGACTGCTGGTGTCGGACAGTCACACAAGTCCGTAATCATGATCTACATGGTCGGCGCTCCGCCGCATCAGGACATGTACGACCTGAAAATGGACGCACCTGCCGAAATCCGCGGTGAATTCACGCCGATCGACACCAGCGCCCCCGGAATCCAGATTTGCGAGCACATGCCGGGTATGGCTGCGGTCATGGATAAGTGTGTTCCACTTCGCAGTGTGTATGGATCGCCGAGTGGATCGCACGACTCGTTTATCTGCTACACGGGTCGGTCAGTGCGGAATCAGCCGCTGGGTGGCTGGCCGGCGATCGGCCCCGTCGTATCGAAAGTGCAGGGGCCAACGAACGCGTCTGTTCCGCCATTCGTCGGGCTCGCTCCCGACGCTGGCCACCCTCCGTACGGATCGCCGGGACATCCGGGATATCTGGGAATCGGGCATGCCGCATTCCGACCGTCCGGACCCGCTCGAGACGACATGGTGCTGAAGGGCATCTCCGAAGACCGACTCAAGGATCGGCGCAGTCTGCTCAAGGCCGTGGATCGCATCCGCCGGGACGCCGATGCCAGCGGCACGTTCGACGGTCTCGACATGATCAACCAGCAGGCTCTCAATATCCTGACATCCAGTCGGTTGGCCGACGCACTCGATCTGTCCCGCGAAGATCCCAAAGTCCGCGCGCGGTACGGCAAGGGGAGTCCCGATCGCTACGGCGACGGAGCTCCGCGAAACCTCGAACATTTTCTGACAGCACGTCGCCTGGTCGAAGCCGGTGCTCGAGTTGTGACGCTGAACTTTGGACGTTGGGACTTTCACAGCAACAACTTCAGTGAGGCTAAGAACACTCACCTGCCGTGGTTCGATCAGGGACTGTCTGCCTTGATCGCGGACATCTATGAACGAGGCATGGAGAACGATGTTGCCGTCGTCGCCTGGGGCGAATTTGGTCGGACGCCGCGCATCAACCCGAATGCCGGACGCGACCACTGGCCGCAGGTGGGTGGCGGAGTCATCGCTGGCGGTGGATTCCGGACGGGTCAGGTCATCGGATCGACCGACCGACTGGGAGCGAAGCCTGTCGACCGACCAGTGCATTTCGGCGAAGTGCATGCCTCACTGCACCGTTTTCTCGGAATTGACTCCGAGACGAAACTCAATGACCTCGCCGGTCGCCCGCAGTACATCGTCGAACACTCGCCCATGCCCGAGTTGTTCTGAAATCGACTGTGCGCTGAAGTCCATTGTTGTCATCGCAATCCGTCACCGACGCGTGCGGGATACGAACGCACGTGGTAGCCACCCGGAACGCACTCGCCGTCGTGCAGCCGAAACTTCCAGTTGTGCCAGTGTTGCAGGTCAGAACGCAGTCGTCGTCCACGGAACCTTCGGCCAGCCTTCATGGGGGCAACGGTTATCGATCGCAAACACGTCACCGTTAGCTTTGAAGACAGCCAGTTGCCGCGACCCGCTACGGACAACTCGTGGCTTGACTTCGACATCGGCGACAGAGACGAGGCGTTCCCAGGACATGTTGGCCCCCAAACCGATTGGTGCTGATTCCGGCAATTCGAGAAGATGCCGCCGACGGAATCGTGCCATCTCCGGCTGCCACGATCCAGTCAGGTAACGGATACGTTTTACTCATCGACGTACGAGACCAGGACTGAGAAAATGAATCTTCGCCAGGAACTCGACGACGTTATTGATGCGCTCACGACTGGCGCCATCGAGTACGCAGTCTGTGGCGGAATGGCTCTCGCGGTCCATGGTCATCCACGATTCACAGAAGATCTTGATCTGTTGATTCGATCGTCGGACCTTGAACGCGTGAAAGACGCAGTCGCCAATCTGGGATTTGTGATCGACACTGGCTGGCTGCGGTTCGGAGTGGACACGCCAGACGAGATCCACCTTTACCGATTGGTTAAACCGGAGGTGAAAGAACACCTCATCCTGGATCTCATCTGCGTCACACCGGTTCTCGAAAGCGTTTGGGACTCGCGATCGACATACCAGCTTCCAGGTGGAATCGTGTCTGTCGTTTCACGCGAGGGACTGATTACGATGAAACAGATCAGTGGTCGTGACCAGGATCACGTCGATATCAGGAAACTTCGCGAGGCCAGTGATGATTGAGCCGACACCTGACGAATCCAGTCCCTCCGTCGACATGTCCGGAGCAGCGATCAGCGCACGTCTCGACATGGTGAGCGCTCTGCGCGAGTTGGGTGACTATCTGGGCCAGGCTCGACCCATCAACGCGGCTCCGCAGCCGGAAACATCCGCCGAAGAAGACAGTCACTGAGCGACATGCTCGCGCTGCATGATGGACGCCATTTCTTTGACGATGTCCGGATGCGATTCTGCAACATTGGTCATTTCGCCCGGATCTCTCGACAAATCGTAGAGTTCCAGTGGCCCGTTGGGATTCTTCGTCTGGTTCAAACGAATCGCTTTCCAGTCGCCTTTCAGCACGGCCTGCTTGCCGCCCTGTTCGAGGAACTCCCAGTACAGGTGCGCGTGTGATGGCTGCGCATCCGCATACGCGAGGAGAGTCGGGGCCAGCGAGATTCCGTCTTCTGTTTCGACAGACAGACCAGCGATGGCTCCGAAGGTTTCGAACCAGTCCTGGAATCCGGAAATATGATCACTCTGCGAGTTGGCAGCGACATGTCCAGGCCAGCGGACGATTGTGGGCGATCGAATGCCGCCTTCGTAGAGGTCACGTTTCTTACCTCGCAACGGACCATTCGAGTCGAAGAAGTCGGCTTTGTGACCTCCTTCCTGGTGAGGTCCGTTGTCACTTGTGAAAACGACCAGAGTGTTTTCATCCAGATTGAGTTCTTTGAGCTTTGCAAACAGACGACCCATGTCGCGATCAATGTTGCGCAGCATGGCCGCGAAACCATTTTCTGGCTCAGGCCAGTCTTTCTCGGCGAACTCGTACCAGTCGGGGACCTCCATGCCTTTGTCTCGGGCCTCGTTGTTGGCATGCGGAACGTTCAGCGCCCAGTACAGGAAGAACGGCTGTTTCTGGTTGGCTTCGATGAACTGCAGTGCTTCGTTCGCGACAAGATCCGGGACGTAATCGACTTTCTTTGTTGCCACGCCACGGCCGTCATTGACTTTCCATTTGCCCGGCACAACGTTGCGAAGCGCGGACTTCTTTCCATTGAGAATCAAGAACTCCGGATAGAAGTTGTGCGCGTGCCACATGCTGATGTAGCCATAGAAGTGATCGAACCCGCGTAGCGCCGGATCATTCAGCGGTGGCGGATTACCCACTCCCCATTTACCCACGCAGCCAGTCCGATATCCGGTTTTCTGCAGCATGTGCGCGAGTGTGCGGTCGGAATCGGTCAGCACACCCGGGCCGTTCCCGCGAACCGTGCAGTGTCCCGTGTGCTTTCCCGTCAGAAACACACACCGCGAGGGAGCGCAAACTGTCGACCCCGCATAGTGCCGCGTGAGTTTCATACCTTCCGCCGCCATGCGGTCCAGATGCGGCGTCTTCAGGATCTTCTGCCCGAAGCAGCTCAAGTCGCCGTAGCCGAGATCGTCGGCCAGCACGAACACGATGTTCGGGGGCGAAGCTCTGACTGCAGGTACGCACGTGAGGATGATCAGAAACAACAATGCGCAACGGATCACAGAATCGCCTCTTCCCAGAATCGGTCCGGGTCCGCCGGATTTCGAATTGCGACTGTGACGTGTACGGCGCCCATCAGACAAACCTCGTCGGAAGTATCGCGACAGCGAATACCGCTCGCGGGCCAATCGTCAGGCAATCAACTCTTCAACAACATCACCGTGAACGTCAGTCAGGCGATAATCGCGGCCCTGAAAACGGAAGGTGAGACGTTCGTGGTCGAGGCCCAGTTGGTGCAGGATCGTGGCCTGGAGGTCGTGAATGTGGACTTTGTTCTCAACGACGCCAAAACCGAGTTCGTCGGTCTGACCGTATTCGAAGCCGCCCTTCACTCCACCACCGGCCATCCACATGGAGAAGCAATCCGGGTAATGGTCGCGGCCGAGCACTTTGCCCTTGGCCGTCCGACCTTCGCGGAATGGAGTGCGGCCGAACTCGCCGCCCCACACGATGAGGGTATCTTCGAGCAGTCCGCGCTGTTTCAGATCCTTGATCAACGCCGCGACAGGTTTATCCATCGTCGCGCACTTGTTCGTCAGGCCGCTAGTGAGACCCGTGCCTGCACCGGTCCCGTGGAAGTCCCAGCCCCAGTCAAAAAGCTGCACGAAGCGCACGCCCTGTTCGACCAGACGTCGGGCCAGCAGGCAGTTGTTTGCCAGACTCGATCCGCCCGGCTGCGCACCGTATGCCTCCAGCACGTGTTTCGGTTCTTTGGTGATATCCATCACCTCGGGCACGGACACCTGCATGCGGTAGGCCAGTTCGTACTGCGAGATCCGCGTCAGCGTTTCCGGATGACCCAACTCGTCAGCCTGCAGTTGATTGAGGTCTTTCAGGGCATCGAGGCTGATGCGCCGCAGTTCACGATTCATTCCGGCGGGGTCGGATGCGTACAGAACCGGGTCGCCTTTGGAGCGGCACTGGACTCCCTGATACACCGACGGCAGAAATCCACTGCCAAACGATTTGCGTCCACCATTCGGTTGCGTGCCACTGGAAATCAGGACCACAAATCCAGGCAGGTCGTTGTTCTCTGAACCGAGTCCGTAATTGACCCACGAGCCCATCGACGGGCGACCCGAACGCGGCGAGCCTGTGTAGATCAACAGTTCGGCTGGGGCATGGTTGAACTGGTCTGTGTTCATCGAATGAATAACACACATCTCGTCGGCGACTTCGTGCAGATGCGGCACGGCGTCCGACATCCACACACCGCCTTCACCGTGCTGAGCGAACTTGCGTGGCGTGCCCATCAACTTCGGCACGCCAGACGTGAACGCGAAGCGGCGGCCCTTGATGAATTCGTCCGGCGAATTCTCGCCGTCACGTTTGACAAGCTCTGGCTTGTGGTCCCACAAGTCGAGGTTCGGCGGCGAGCCAGTCATATGCAGGTAGATCACCCGCTTCGCCTTCGCTTCCAGCGGCGGTTGTTTTGGCGCCAACGGATTAACGACCTGAGGTGCCGCGGCACTGTCGCCGGCCAGCATGGAAGCCAGAGCCATGCCACCCAGGCCGACCGAACTGTCCTTCAGAAAATGCCGGCGAGTGATGTGCTGAAGTCGTTGCAACTGGAGATTCATCATCGGAACTCCGGGAATGTGTCGGACGCATCAAAGAGGCCGCTACTACTTTACCAGACACGGGCCGACAGGGAGAGAAGACAGATCAATTCATCGAATTGACGGGCCTGCGTCGTTCGCATCCGTCGTAGTCATCAGTCGGGAGACCGTTGCCAGATCGAACCCAGAAAATTCCGCAACTGGGCTCCATAGCGGCCACGTTCTCGACCATGCGGCGACTCACGGACATGGTCGTCACAGCGACGCTTCAACTCCACCGCCACGCGCCGTACGTTGTCGTAGTACTTGCCGAATCGAGCCTTCAGGCTGACGAATTCCTGATTCGCATCGGTCGCTTTTTTCATGTCCTCGTGTTCGCCGAGGTAGGCATCGAACACTGGTGGCAGCTCGAACTCGTCTGAGCCCTGAAAAAACGGCCGCAGGTTCGACGCGTACTGCTGAGTGCGGCGGTCGGTCTTGTTGCCGACAAGCCCGATGATCTCGGGACGTCCCTCATGACTGATCTGCTGCGCGTGCTGGATCATGTCGAACGTGCGCGGCAGTGTGGCCATTGAGATCTGCGATGGCTCGACCGGGATCAGTACGAAGTCGCTCATGGTCAAACCGTTGACGACCAGACGGTGTCGACGGTCGGCGTTTCCCTGGACGTCGATCAGGACGAAATCAAACTGATCGACCAGAGCCGGTTTCAGGAAGTAATGAAACAGCAGCCCATCGCGGCGACCTGAGATTTGCTCCTCGAGGTTTTCGTGTCCGCGGTAGTCGGGAGCCAGGACCGCGATCTCTGAAAGTGCCGTTCCGCGTGCTTCGATGGCCTGCCGGCGGACGAAGTAGTCGTCGGGCGATGCGAGCTTGCGGCGTGTGCGGCGAATCTTCTCCGCCAGGTCGACGACGCTGCGCCCGCCGTGCACGGCTTCGCTCAGCAATCCGTCGCCTAGAATTGAGCGGGAACTGGCGGCGTTCGGGTCGATGTCTATAACCAGTACCGAGTGCTTCTGGGCAAGGAACTCTGCCAGTCCGACCGTCAGCGTTGACTTGCCGACTCCGCCTTTGACGTTAAACACCGATACGACGTGCATCACGGATCCCGCCTGAGTAATAGGATTAGCGATCGTGTGGATTTGCCGTCGAGGAATCAACTCAGCGTGAAGCTTTCGATTATCATCCCGGCGCTGAATGAAGCCGCAAGTATCGGCGCCACGATCGAGTCGGCGTGGGCATTGAATCCCCATGAGATCATCGTTGCGGATGGTGGCAGTCAGGATGCTACGGCCGACATCGCCGCGTCATCTGAGTGTCGAGTCATCGCCACGCCGCGCGGTCGAGCCATTCAGCAGAACACGGCAGCGGCAGCGGCCACTGGCGATGTGCTGCTTTTTCTGCACGCCGATTGCCGTCTGGTGCCCGAGGCTCGGGGTCAAATGGAACGAACGCTGTGCTCACCGAGGATTCCAGGCGGTGTGTTCCGGCATCGCCTGGACGCGCCTGGATTCGTGTACCGCATCATCGAAGTCGGTGACGACCTGCGCGTGTGCTGCACTCGAATTGCATACGGCGATCAGGGCTTCTTCCTGCGACGCGAGGTGTTCGAAAGACTTGGAGGTTTCCCCGACGTGCGACTCATGGAGGACGTGCGGCTCTCTCGCCGCCTGCGCGACGAGGGTCGACTGTCTCTGCTGCCTGGTCCGCTGATGTGCAGCGCACGCCGCTGGCAGAAACACGGCCCGTTGAGTCAAACGCTCAGAAATATGATTCTGCGGGCGGCGGAGAGTCTGGGCGTTCACCCGGATCGGTTGGCGGACCTTTACGCCCCGCACTGACCGACGTCTTGAAAAGTAGTGCGTTTCGTGTCTTCCGATCGCCTGTCGCCCATCCATTGAGCAGGTCCACGGACTGCTCGAGGACTACGAACCACTGATCGACGTAATGAATGTTCGGGTTGCGCTGGTTCGTTGTCAGACGTCACAGGCGGAACGTGGTGATTCCGGCGGGTACTGATCGGGCTGGTATGCGCGTAAGCAAGAGTTGCAGACGGCAAGTTGTTTGTCGCGAAGCCACCTGAGATTGCCTGTCCCGTGCCTGCACTGAACCGCATCACTGCGGTGACCACGATCATGAACAATCGGTTGACACTCCGCTATATGCCCGCGCTCGACGGACTCAGGGCAATCGCCATCGTGGCAGTGATGGTCTATCACGCCAGTCCGAGCCTGATGCCTGGCGGATTTGCCGGCGTTGAGCTGTTCTTCGTTCTCAGCGGATTTCTGATCACCGGTCTGCTACTAAAGGAACAGCAGTGTCACGGTGGAATTCACCTGGGTTACTTCTATGCCCGACGACTTCTGCGGTTGCTGCCCGCGCTGCTGCTGCTGCTCACAGTTGTCACGACGTTTGCTTACTGCGTTCTGCCGGGCGGGTTCGGATCGCGGACACTGACGGATTCCCTGCTGGCCCTGGGCTATTGCGTCAACTGGGCCCGCGCCTTTGACCTGCGCGGCCCCAGCCTGCTCGGACACACCTGGTCACTGTCGATCGAAGAGCAGTTCTATCTACTGTGGCCGATCACGCTGATCCTGCTTGTGAAACGGACGGGTGACAGTCGGTCTTTGACGCGGGTCCTGGGTCTGTCCGCCGCAGTGGCCGTGATTTATCGGATACTGATGCTGATTGGCGGAGCATCCGCCGTGCGACTCTATAACGGACTCGACACTCGGGCCGACGGATTGCTGCTGGGCTGTGCTCTGGCGGCGGCACTGTCCAGCGGAATGATCGACCTGTCACGACCGTCCGTTCGGCGAGTGATCCAGCGTGCGACACCTTGGGCGATGATCGGATGCTGCTGGGCGATCTGGTCACTGAGCTGGCTGCAGGTCGGAACGTACATCTGGGGCTTGCCGCTGGTCAGCCTCTGCACTGCCGTGTTGATCTGCTCGGTTCTGCTTACACCGGACGGTCGCCTGAGTCGAGTTCTGACATCCCGGCCTCTGGTCTGGATCGGCCAGCTTTCGTACGGGCTGTATCTTTGGCACTACCCTGTGTACCGCATCATGGGCCACATGGGTGCCAGCGAGTTTCAGTGCCTGACTCTGGGAACGGTCATTACCGTGCTGGCGGCTGCTCTGTCGTGGCATCTGATGGAAAAGCCACTGCTGCGTCTGAAGAAGCACTTCCAGCCCGGGACCTCAAGCACTCAACACGACCGGACCCCGACTCCGGCCATCGCGCCGGCAACGTGATCAATCACCGTTCGGGATTTCGCGCGAGGAGGCTGGCTACCGAATCTTGAGATCGGGACGTTTCTGCTGCAGCCATTGGATCCCAGATTCGGTGACGCGCGAATCGTTGAGCGACAGCCTCTTCAACTTTGGAAGGGCTGCCAGAATCGGCAGCGCCCGGTCGTCTACGAGCGTGTCGTAAAGGGACAGGTCGCGCAATTCTGTCAGGCCCTTGAGATTGGCAACTCCCTCGGTCGTGATTTTCGTGAAACCCAGATTGAGAAACGTGAGCTGCTTCAACTCGTTGAGTTCCTTCAGACTGGCATCCGTGACAGGCAGGCCGATCAGCAACAGGCGATCCAGTTTCTTCAGTGTGCGGAGATACTTCAGGCCATCACCGGTGACCTGCGAGTCCTGCAACGGAAGGATTCTCAATTCCTCAAGGCCGGCCAGATGCTGCAGCGACGCATCGTTGGCTTCCCGCGGAAGACAGACGTAGGTGAGGTTTCTGAACCGACCCAGGAGGTACAGGTCCTCGGGTCCTATTCCGGTCTTGCGGATGTCGAGTGATGTGATGCGATCCGCTGGCATCTGTCGCAGGAACTCAGCCGAGATCGAAGTGCCGTACAGATTCAGGTGTGTGAGATGCGACATTCGACTGAAGTGCTTGACCGAGTTGTCAGTGATCCCCGTGCAGCGGTACAGACCCAGCCGCTCGATGGGCATCTGCGAGATGCGTTGCAGATCGGCGTCCTTGAATTTGGCGTCCCACAGGTCGAGCACCTTCAGCTTGCGCGCTCCCGCAAGGTGCTGCAGCCCGTCCGGACTCATGCGATCGGCATAGCATTCGAAGAACCGCAGATTCGGGATCGAGGCGAGGACCTGCACGTCGTCGTCCGTGACGCGAGCATCACGATCCATCAGCGACACACCATGAAACTTGCGATTGTCCAGTTGGGCGGAATGGCGAAAACGACCGCCCAGGCCCGATACGAGTTTGCGAGCCTCCGGCGACACCGGGCCGGCCTTCTCGCCGTCTGACGCACGCCACTTCGGCGACGAGTCAGCCGCACGATCCGCATCGGCGACATCACCGCCGAACAGCACGGATTCCGAATGCATCAGAACGAACGCGATCGATGCGCAGGCCAACAGATAACGGACACCAGTTCTTGAATCACTCATAACGACTGCTCCACATGGTCAGGGTCAGTGGAGCTTACGACGACCGCATGTCCGCGATAACCCCGATGCTGCACGATGTGCCGATCAGAGTGACAGCGATACGGCACGGACCAGGTCCCATTCAAGGCGGAAGACCTCGGCCTGCCATTCCTGCAATGTGCGTTTACCGGCGGGATCGTTCTGCACATAGACCTCGTGAAACTCATCCCGCAGCTTTTGAACCTGTGGCTTCCTGCTGTTCCTCAGGCGGTCGAGAGCCTGCCGTACCAGTTCACGATCGTTGAGTTCCCCCAGTGCATGAGCCCGGAACAGGTCCGATAACTCATCCGACGCGTCCTGCAGTAATTCCACGGCTTCACGATGCTGCCGGCCGCGCAAATAGCTGCTGGCCAGTGCGTGTCGATAATAAACGGTGTCCTTTTTTGTCCGGCACAGGCCAAGCCCGATTCTGAACGTGTTGACCGCCGCAATCGTGTCCCCCTGGCGTAGATACACCATGCCACGAATGTGCCAGCCCGTCAGGCCATGACGTTGACGCGAGGCCCGTGTCGGCAGCAGGTCCAGGGCCTCCTCAAACTGGTCCCGCTGCATCAGCACTCCTGCCAGTCCGTTTCGGGCGACAACAGACTGCGGAAACTTCTGGATGGACTGTCGGTAGATGTCGATCGCTTCGTCGGTCTGTCCGTCTTCTCGGAACGCCTCGGCCAGTCCGCAGGAAGCGACAACATCCTGCGGAAACTTCTGGATGGACTGTCGGTAGATGTCGATGGCTGCGTCGGTCTGTCCGTCTTCCCGCAACGCCTCGGCCAGTCCGCAGGAAGCGACAACAGACTGCGGAAACTTCTGGATGGACTGTCGGTAGATGTCGATGGCTTCGTCGGTCTGTCCGTCTTCCCGCAACGCCTCGGCCAGTCCGCAGGAAGCGACAACATCCTGCGGAAACTTCTGGATGGACTGTCGGTAGATGTCGATCGCTTCGGCCAGGGAGCCGGTGTGCCGCTTTGCTTCTGCCAGATGGGTAAAGACCTGAATGTCGTACGGATTGGAATCGACGGCAAGCTGAGCAAATTCCAGTTCCAAGTCGTTGCGGCCACGAATCTTCATTTCCGTGGCGAGTTTGGACGCTGTCCTGCCGGCCAGTTCGTGATCACCCTCATCCAGTTGTCGCTGGACGAGTTCCCGCGTGAACTTTCTTGCGTCCTCCAGCTTGTCCGATTCAATCCGGTCCAGAATCGACTGGAATTCCCGTTCCCATCGCTGAAAGCCCTCGTGGGCACTCGTTGCGGGAGAATCAGCCTGCGGTGATTCGGGTCGCTTCGACTTCGACTTGCGCTGCTGCTTGCGGGACTTGCGATCAGCAGGTTCTGAGACCTCTGCCGCCGGTGCAGCGGCTTTGAGCAACCCGGCCCATGAGGTAATCACAGCACGGGCTCCGGGCAACTGGGCGACCGGGCCGGCCAGCAGTTTCAGCGTGGCGGTTCCTGCATGACCGGCAGACGCGGCATGAGCGATCTGGTAGCACGCTCCGGCGGCGACAAGTCGGTCGAAAAGTACTGGTTTGTCCAGACTGCTGGATGTGGCAGCGACGTCGACCTCAGACCAGGTATCCACAAGCGCGGCAATGTGTGGCTGGGCTGTTTCCAGGTCGACAAGAATGCCCCGGACGAGTGGGAGGTCGTCACGCGACGTGAGTTGGACGGCTCCCGCAAGGTCGCCGCCTGCGGGAATCGGTGCCTGATAGAGTCGCGCCAGCAGCCAGTCTTTCACGCTTTCATCGGCGAGTCGTTCTTCAACACACTCGGCAGCCAGAGAACGTGTTTCCGAGGCTTCGTCGCAGTCCAGCAGAATCAGGGTCATGCGCAGCGCACGGTCGCAGCTCCGGTTCAGGTGCAGACTTCTGACGACGGCAGCTCGGTCTTCGACTGGAAACTCGACGACATCATCGGCACCAGCGAACAGGTGCTGCAGGTCGGCCCGGTCGCGCGATGTTGAGACATCCGGCGCGTCGGCGTCGATGGAGTAGACGGATTCCCCGTCGATGAGGACGGCCAGCCCGGCCTGTCCGGAAACAATTGCCTGCATCAGTTGGTCCGTTCGGTGGCTCCCGCCTTTTCCAGGCGGCGTTTCAGCCGCAGCCATTCAACCCTGGCTTCTTTGTTCTTCGGCTTCCGGGGAAGCCGAAAAGACTCTATGCAACGCTCATCGAGTGTACCGTAGATGTGAACCTCAATGAAATCGTCCTGATCCGTCTGACCGGTCTGTTTCATCAGAATGCCAGGATAATCCCGCGGTGCTGTCGTACCGTCAATGGCGTCCCCGAGTTTCGCGACAGCCAGTCGCTGACGCGCGTCCCACGCTGCACGATACCCGGCAGGAGGGCCATCGACCGGGTTGACGCCGTGCTTCTGCGTGAAGACCAGCGTGTTCTCTTCAAACACACTCGACCGATGCGCGATTGTGGGGGTTCGCAGGGTCAGATGCCATTCGCCATACGACTCCAGACCACACCCGTTCAATGACAGTGCAGCGAAGTGAATCTCTTTGAAGTAATGCGGAAAATACGTCGCGTCGACTCCCTGCCGCTGCTGGTCAAAGCCGTTATCCAGCGGCTCTCGCTCACCATCGTCCAGTTGTCGGTAGAACGTCTTGAAGAGACCGCAGTCTTTATCAAAGAGCAGCACGAGCGACTGCTCGCGTTGGGCAATCACAGCCTGACTTTCAGACATCGCCTGTTCGAACCGGGTAATCTGGTCATCCGCTCCTCGAGATTGCGCCCGGTTTCGAGTGTCGCTGTACCGTTGGCCCAGGGCATCTCGCTCCGGCTGTTCGCTGGCAGCACGGACATTGGGAAATCCGAGCGGCTGCTGACATACCGGACACGTGAAAGAATGAGGCGAGACATCCTGGCCGCACTGAGGACATTTCATCGAGGCGCCCGCTGGAACCGTTATTTGCAGGCGGCCCTCATCGAGACGCCCGTTCATCGGCAGAGGGGATTGTGCCGCATGGAGACGGAATGCGAAAGCATGAGGTTGCCTGGCGACATGCCGAGTGTTTTACGGCGAAACGAGGGCGCCGCGCAGGCCCTGGGCGATACGGACCAATTGCTGAAACTTGGTAACGTGTGGTGATCGTAGGGAACGATTTGGACTCTCCGAAGCGTCGCCGGTAACGCACAGCAATCCAGCTGACGGTGCATAAAAAAAGCCGAAGCCGCCAGACTTGAGGAAGATCAATGATCAACCGGAAAGCCTGACGACTTCGTCTTCAGGAGATACGCCCGCAGTCTGTTCAGTTCACCGTTTCGGCCGACGCATTGTCGATGGCCTGACGGATATCCGAGATATCGATGACAGCACCCAGCAGGCGATTGCTGTCTCCGGCATCGTTCGGCGTGATTCGGGCGCGGAACAGAATCCAGCCGGACGAGCCATCTCGTCGCGTGACGCGGTGCACGCGCTGGTAACTGCCGCGACCAGCCTTCACGGCTGATTCCAGTTCTTCGGCGACACCACTGCGGTCGTCGGGATGGATGTGGTTCAACCATTCCTGAAACGCGTTGGGCAGCTCGTCTTCGTCGTAGCCGAGCATCGCCTTCAAACAGGGGGACATGTAAACGCTCTTACTTTCGACCGGCCAGTCCAGCACACCGACGCGAGCCTGCGACAGAATCATCGCATGCCAGTCGTACAGGGCTTCGAGGTCGGCGATCGTTTCTTCGAGCAGTGCTTCGCGGTCAAATGGGGCGATCATGGCAGTGGCTCGCGAACAGGACCCGGCTGTTTGGACCGGGCGATGCCTTGGTGTTGGGCGGAGAAATCCGCTCGTCAGTCAAACGCAAGGGCATCACCTTACTGCCGGAGGCCTGAGATGTAGCGCGTTGATTTCCTGCAACACATCCGAATCTCATGACCACCTGTCGCGCGTGAGTGTTGCCAAAGAAAGACAAGCCGCGCAAACCCGCACGGATATTCCGGTCTGAGAGTCTGACGACACTGGAGCGGTCTGCCTGAGCGATTCCGGGCGTCGGCGTGAACGGCGGGAAGCACACGGATTGCGATGAATTGTCAGGCCAGGCCTGCGTCGACATGCGCAGGCGACAGCATTGAAGACCCGGTCATCTCGCGGTTGCGTAATCACGACCATTCAAACTGTTTCGACATGACACTCTCCAGGTGTTGAGCGACTGGCTCATGCGCTCGACAAGCTCTGGATGTCGGGCTGCCACGTCGTTCTTTTCACTCGCATCATTCACGATGTCGTACAGTTCGAGTTTGCTGAGTTTCCTGAATCAGATCTTTCGTCGGCTTGTCTTGAAGATGCACATTTTACGGCAGCCAGCGGACGCACGATGGCATCGGAATCGAAATCGGGTCGCCGGTCACAGTCACGCGGCCGGATTCCGCATCGATCCGAAATACGATCACGTTATTGCCCGGCATGTTGGCACACAGCAGCCAGCCGCCGTCGGGTGTGATCAGAAGATTCTGTGGTCCCTTGCCTCGGCTGGGTTCGATGCCGACGAGACTCAGGCGGCCGTCGTCGCCAATGCGATAGATCGCGATGCTGTCGTGGCCGCGATTCGTTCCGTAAAGAAACTGCCCGTCCGGCGTGATCTTGAGGTCGGCGCAGTAACTTGTTCCATCGAAATCGGCGGGCACTGTGGAGATCGTTTGACGCTGCGTCAGTGAACCCGTGTCGGATGCGTAATCGAAGAACGTGACTGTGTTCGTCAATTCGTTGATCACGTACACGCGCTTGCCATTCGGGTGGAAAGTCAGATGACGCGGGCCGGATCCGGGCGGGACGGTGGCGAAAGACTGTGCTTCATTCGCTGTGAGTCCAGCCGTCGCGGGAGCCAGGCGATAAACCAGGACCTTGTCGATCCCCAGATCAGCAGCGAGCGCGAAGCGATTATCCGGGCTGACGACAATGCTGTGTGCGTAGGGCGCCTTCTGACGTGCGGGGTTGACGCTCGACCCGCGATGCTGCACGAACGAAGCGGCTTCACCCAGCGAGCCATCTTGGTTCACAGGTAGCGCGGCCACGCTGCCTGTCGAGTAATTCGCCACAAGCACCGTTTTCCCGGTGGCATCGACATCCAGATAACACGACGCGGAGCCGCGCGCGGATTGTCGGTTCAGTCGCTCAAGCATCCCCGTGCGGCCCTTGATGGCATAAGCCGCCACGAATTCGTCCTCTTTGCCACCGAACTGTTCTGTATCGATGGCATACAGGAACCGCTTGTCCGGGGTGATCGCGAGGAAAAACGGATGTTGAATATCCGTTGTGCGATGGAGTGGTTTCAGCGTTCCCGTAGTCGCATCAAACTGAAACGCGTGAATGGCTCCCTTGTCGCCGGGCGCGAAGGCGGAGACGAAGACCAGTGGCTCGTCAGCCGTTGTGATCGTGGACATGGTGAGCAGAACGCCAATGAGGATGGTCAATCGATTACGCATGACACTTAATCTCCGGGTGTCGCCGTGGGTGACGGTTAATGATCTGGAGTGATATTCAGTTTGGAACAGACGATGATTGTGAAGGTCAGGATTCTGGACATGGGTCTGAATCTTCCGGGGTGCAGGCAACTCCGCCACCTACGGGAAATGTAACGCCGGAGGGTTTGGTCGACACGCGCGGCTGCGGACAGTCCAATTCGACCGTTGTCGTCATGCCGCGGGCATTCAGACGCGCCGAGCTGTCGCCTTTATCCATGGAATCCAATGTCTCGCCGAGTTCACACTGCACCGCGCACAACTTTCCCGCAACGCACTTCGCGGACGACACCGTCGCCGCACCGTTCCGGGCCATTCAATCCGCCTGAACACGGACACAACTGGGAATTGTCCATGACGGGCGATTTGACCGGTCAGCAGTCCGAGCAGTTTTCGCAGCTCGTCGAGCTGCCGCGCCGCAGTCGCGGAACGATCTTCATCGATTCGTGCGGAGGCAGTGCGTATGCCGGGCTGGCCATCGCGAGCATCATCCGACTGCGTGGACTGCGTGTGACCGCAGTCGTTGCCGGAGAATGCTCGTCTGCTGCGATCCTGCCGTTTGCCGCGTGCGAACGTCGACTGGTCACAACGCACTCAACGCTGCTGTTTCATCCGATCCGATGGCAGAGCGAAGAGGACGTGCGCATCGAAGAGGCCACCGAATGGGCTCGTCACTTCAAGCTGCTGGAAGACGACCTCGACAAGCTACTGTCGCGGATGCTCGATTTTCCTGAAGACAAGATTCAGGCCTGGACGCGTCCCGGTCGATTCGTCAGCGGTCAGGAACTGGTCGATGAAGGACTGGCCGAGATGATTGACCTGTTCTCCGGCGACTTGTGGAGTCAGATTTGATCACACCGGGACGCTGCTGATTGGTAGCCGAACTCGCAAGAGTTTGGTTTCCCCGGGTCCGGCCAAAGTCTGGCGACTTCGGCTACGTGGTCCTGTCTTACGAGTCCTTGGACTTCGAGCTTGAATCGCTGCTCTTAGATGACGAGCTGTCGCCCTTGGAACTTGAGTCGCTCTTGGAGGCTGAGTCGCTGGACTTGCTGGCCGATTCCTCGGCTTTCTTCGCGGCCTCAGCCCCCTTCTTGTAGGAGCTGCTGCGATAGTCGGTCTGATAGAAGCCCGACCCTTTGAAGATGATGCCCGCACCCGGGCCGATGATCCGCTTGGCTTTCTGCTTGCCGCAGCCCGGGCATTTACGTTTCGGTTTCGCGGTGATCGACTGGAAGACTTCCCATTCGTGATTGCACTCACCGCAGCGGTAATCGTATGTCGGCATGAATTGCACCCTCTGGGAATTAGTAAGAAACGGGGAATCAGTTGATTCCCGAATAGCCGCGGAGCGGCGGCAGCATAAAGCCCCGGGCGCAAGCCCGGGGTAACCGATTCCCACGACCATCAAGCCGCGGAGCGGCGACAGCGAACTCGCAATGGGAGCGCGCTGTCGCCGCTCCGCGGCTTTCGTCTGTTTCAACTGCTAACCCCTGGCTTGCGCCAGGGGCTTTATGCTGCCGCCGCTCCGCGGCTGAAATCAGGGAATCAAATGATTCGCAGTTTCTATGGCGCGACAGAAAGTGGATCACACTACGCAGACGATTCAGTGTCATCACTGGCTTCAACTGGAGCACTTGCAACGATCACCTTGGTCGGTCGAATGACGCGGTCGTGAAGTATGTAGCCAAGCTCGACATCCTGAATGACCGTCCCCGGCGGATGTTCGTCTGACGGTAACTGCTGAATCGCCTCGTGCAGATTCGGGTCGAACGGTTGACCAACCGCCTCGATCGGTTTCACCGAGTGACCGGCGAGGACCTGATTGAAATGCGCGAGGATCATCTCGGCACCTTTCACAAGGTCGTCCACATTCGTCGTCTGCCCGGCGGCCTGAATGGTCCGCGCCAGATTGTCGAGCGCGGGCAGCAGATCGCGAATGAGCGGCAGCATCTGATAGCGAGCGGCCTGTTCCAGTTCGCGGGCAACACGCTTGCGGTAGTTGTCCAGCTCGGCGTGGGCTCGGATTGCCTGGTCGAGTGCCTGATCGCGTTCAGCACACAGCGACTCCACGTCCTCTGAGGACGGCGCCCCGTCGTCGGCGCCCGTTGTTGAGTCGTCGTGCGCCGCTCCGGCGATGGCTTCCGCTGCTTCAGCGATAGCCTCGGCCGGGATGGCTGTTTCTTCTTCAGCCGCGACCTCACTGGCCGAAGCGGCTTCGGACGTCTCTTGATCCTTACTCATTCGTCTTTCTCCGAAAGGCCCATTGCCATTCATGTTTCCGATCGGCCGGCGGGAACTCCTGCCCCGGCACGGGCACGGGCAACTCACTGGTCACAACGCAAATTGCAGCGTCACTCTTCAAAGTCTTCGGGCGGAACAAACCAGTCTTTCAGCTTGTCGAAGAATGACTTGCGATGCGGACTGACCTGGGCCTGTTCCATTTCCGCCAGTTCCCGCAGCAGAGTTTCCTGCTCGGCAGTCAACTTCTTCGGCACTTCCAGATTGATCTGCAGCAGCAAATCACCGGCAACTCCACCGCGAGGATCGGGCATCCCGCCACCGCGAATCCGGTGAACCTCACCGGGCTGCGTCCCCGGGTAGATTCGCTGCATCGTTTTACCTTCCAGACAGGGAACCTCGATCTCTGCTCCCAGCACAGCTTGCGTGTACGAGATCGGCACTTCGCAGATCAGGTGCGGTCCTTCGCGGCGGAACAGATGGTGATCCTGTACCGAAATCTCGACGTACAGGTCACCGCGTGGTCCGCCGTTCGTGCCCGGCTCGCCTTCCCCGGAAAGCCGCAATGTCATCCCGTTGTCGACCCCTGCGGGAACCTGAACATCCAGCTTTGTTTTCTTCGCAACTTTTCCGGCGCCGCTGCAATCAGAGCATTTATCACGGACAACCTTGCCCTCACCCCGACAGGCCGGACATGTCGTCTGCATGCGAAAGAAGCCTTGTGACTGCACCACGTGCCCGGCACCGCCGCAGTAGTCGCAGCTCGTCGGAGTCGTCCCCGGTTTGGCGCCACTGCCTGAACATGTCTTGCAGGGTTCGCGCCTGCCGATGTCGACGGTGCGGGTACATCCCCGAGCGGCGTCCAGCAGATCGATCGACAGTCGCGTCTTAAGGCTGTCACCCTGAGTCGGCCGCGGTCCGCCTCCGCGTCGTCGACCACCACCACCGCCACCACCGAAACCGAATCCGTCAAACAGATCACCGAAGAGATCGAAAATGTCGTTGACATCTCGAGCACCTGCGGCGGAACTGCGAACTCCATCGTGGCCGAATCGGTTGTAGCGACCCCGCTTCTCGTCGTCGCTCAGGACTTCGTATGCCTCGGAAGCTTCTTTGAAACTGACGATCGCCTCTTCATCACCCTGATTCCGGTCCGGGTGAAACTTGATGGCCAGTTTCTTGAATGCCTTCTTGATTTCGTCGGCACCGGCGTCGCGCGACACGCCCAGCACTTCGTAGTAGTCGCGTTTTGACGCCATCTTCATTCCCCGGTGCTTGCCCATTCGATGGGCCGTCAGAATCCGTACGCCGGAACACGATCAATGAAAACCGGCCGCCGACTCGCGTGGCGGGTCGACGGCCGGGGTTTGCTCTCAATCGTCCAGCCCGGAGACTCCGCTCCGATGCTGTGATGTTAGCGGACCGCTCCTTCGACTTTGGCCTTCTGGCCTTTGCCATCGAGTTCATCGGTGCGAGTCACACAGACAGACGTCGTCAGCATCAGACCGGCGATCGAGGCGGCGTACTTCAGAGCACTCGTCACGACCTTGGCCGGATCGATGACACCCGCTTCGTACATGTCGACGTATTCGCCGGTGTGGGCATTGAAGCCAGTATTCGTGTCCTTGCCCTTAACTTCGTCAGCCACGACCGAGCCGTCTTCGCCACAGTTGTTGGCGATCTGGCGGATCGGGCTTTCGAGGGCTCGGCGAACGATTTCGACGCCGATCTTTTCGTCACCCCTGGCTTTGACTTCTTCGACGGCCGAGATGGCACGCAGCAAAGCCACGCCACCGCCCGGCAGGATACCTTCTTCAACCGATGCACGTGTCGCGTGCAGGGCGTCTTCCATGCGGGCTTTGGTCTGCTTCATTTCGGATTCGGTGGCGGCTCCAACGGAGATGATTGCCACGCCGCCCGTGATCTTCGCCAGACGTTCCTGGAACTTCTCGCGATCGTAGTCACTGTCCGTGCCTTCGATGTGGTTGCGAATCTGCTGGACGCGTTTGTCGATCGCGTCCTGCTTGCCACCGCCATCGATGATCGTGCAGGCGTCTTTGGTAACTTCGACCTTGGCCGCACTGCCCAGCTCGGAAAGTTGAACGTTTTCCAGCTTCACTCCAAGGTCCTCGGAGATCAGCGTGCCTCCAGTCAGGACGGCCATGTCGTGCAGCATGGATTTGCGACGGTCGCCGAAGCCCGGTGCTTTGACAGCCACCACCGGCAGAATGCCGCGGAGCTTATTCACAACCAATGCCGTCAGAGCTTCGCCATCAACGTCTTCGGCGACGATCAGCAGCGGACGACCGGACTGCGATACCTGCTCCAGCAGTGGAACCAGATCACGCAGATTGGAAATCTTCTTCTCATGCAGCAGGATCGCCGGGTTTTCGAGAACCGCCTGCATTGAGGCCGGGTCGGTCACGAAGTACGGCGAGATATATCCCTTATCGAACTGCATGCCCTCGGCGAGATTCAGCTCAATATTGCTGGTCTTGCCTTCTTCAACGGTGATCACGCCATCACGCCCGACGCTCTCCATGGCGTCTGCAATCAGTTGGCCGATCTCATTGTCATTGTTCGCTGAGATCGCTCCAACCTGCTTGATCTCCTCTTTGTCCGTGACCGGCTTGGCCATGTTTTGGAGGAACTCAAGGGCTCCATCGACGGCCTTGTCGATGCCGCGTCGGACGATCGTCGGATTGGCTCCCAGCGTGATGCTGCGAAGTCCTTCCGTGTAGATCGCTCGGGCCAGCACGGTCGCGGTCGTCGTCCCATCGCCAGCAACATCGCTGGTCTTGGACGCGACTTCGTTGACGAGCTTGGCACCCATGTGTTCGTAGGGGTCTTCCAGCTCAACTTCCTTGCTGACCGTCACGCCGTCCTTGGTGATCTGGGGATTGCCGAAGCTTTTGTCGATGATCACATTTCGACCAGTCGGTCCCATCGTGACCGCGACAACGTCAGCGAGCGTGTTGACGCCCTTCTGCAGCTTCAGCCGAGCCTGGTCGTCAAACAGTAATTGCTTTGGCACGGTCAAATCCTCGTGGGTTAGTTTGAGATGTTCGGTTCCGAGTGCCCGGAGCTCGATAGTCGCCTTTCGCTCCGCGAAAGTGCGTTTCTTTCGCCGAGCGAAAGACGACTATCATCAGCACGCGCTACGCGAGCTTCGCGAGGATGTCGCTCTCGCGGAGGATTTTGATTTCTTCACCTTCGTATTCGATGTCGGTTCCGCCGTACTTGCCGAACAGGATTTCGTCACCAACGGTGATTGACATTTCGGCACGATCGCCGCTTTCCAGAAGACGGCCCGGACCCGTGGCCACGATCTTGCCACGCTGCGGCTTTTCACGAGCCGCATCCGGCAGAACGATTCCGCCAGCCGTGGTTTCTTCGGCGTCCATCACCTGCACAACAACGCGATCATCAAGTGGCTTCAGCATTGAGGGAACTCCTTGTGAGTATGTCAGCTATGAGACTTGGTAGTTGAAGTCGTGAGACGTCAGGCCCGAACTCTCACGAGTCCGGCTACATGTCATTCAGTTTTTTTGGAACTACATCATTCCGGGCATGCCACCCATTCCGCCCATGCCTCCCATACCGGGCATGCCTCCGCCCATTCCGCCCATGCCTCCGCCCATACCACCCATGCCCATATCGTCGCCGCCGTGATGGTCATGATGGTGGTCGTCTTCTTCCTCTTTCGGTTCTTCAACAATGATCGACTCGGTGGTCAGCAGCAGACATGCGACACTCGCGGCGTTCTGCAGAGCGGACCGGACAACCTTCGCCGGATCAACGACGCCCGCGGCGAACATGTCGCCGTAGGAGTCGTTCAGCGCGTCGTAGCCGTAAGCCGGGTCGTCCGACTTGGAGATGCGGTTGGCAACCACGGCACCATCGACGCCCGCGTTTTCAGCGATCGTTCGCAGCGGCATGCTCAAGACGTTTCGGACGATCGACACGCCATGTGCCGCATCGCCCTTAATCTTCAGCGCGTCCAAAGCTCCAGCACAGCGAATCAGAGCGATTCCGCCACCCGCAACAATGCCCTCTTCGACGGCTGCTCGCGTGGCTGCGAGTGCATCATCGATCAGGTCCTTGCGTTCCTTCATTTCGGTTTCGGTTGCGGCTCCGACTTTGATCTCAGCCACACCGCCGGCCAGCTTGGCCAGTCGCTCCTGCAACTTCTCAACGTCGTACTCGGAATCCGTAACGGTGATCTCCTGGCGAATCTGCTCGCAGCGACCTTGGATCGCTCCCTTGTTGCCAGCTCCCTTAACGACCGTCGTGTTCTCGGCGTCGATGATGACCTTCCTGGCCGAGCCGAGGTCGTCGAGTTCAACGTTTTCGAGCTTGACGCCAAGGTCCTTGAAGATCGCTTTGCCACCAGTCACGACGGCCAGGTCTTCCAGGATCGCTTTGCGACGGTCACCGTAACCCGGCGCCTTCACCGCACAGATATTGAGAATGCCGCGCATCTTGTTCACGACCAGCGTCGCCAGAGCTTCGCCCTCGATGTCTTCGGCAATAATCAGCAGCGGAACACTGTCCTTGGAAACTTTTTCCAGCAGCGGGACCAGGTCCTTCACCGCAGTGATCTTCTCTTCGAAAATCAGAATGCGGCAGTTCTCGAGTACCGTCGTCTGCGAGTCTTCGTCGGTGACGAAGTGCGGTGAGAGGTAGCCGCGTTCAAACTGCATACCTTCGACGAGCGTGACTTCCGTTTCGACCTGTCGGCCTTCTTCGACGGTGATCACACCATCTTTGCCGACCTTCTTAAGGGCGTCCGCGAGAATCTCACCGACGTTGGGGTCGTTGTTGCCCGCGATGGTGGCGACCGTCTTGACGGCTTTCTTGTCGCTGGCATCAATCGGCTTAGACATTCCCTTCAGCTCTTCCGTGACGGCATCAACCGCCGCGTGAATTCCGCGGGACATCGCCATCGGGTCGTGACCGGACGCGATGAACTTCAGCCCTTCGCGAAAGATCGCTTCGGCCAGCACCGTGGCGGTGGTCGTTCCATCACCAGCAACATCGCTGGTCTTGGACGCCACTTCTTTCACGAGCTGCGTGCCCATGTTTTCGAAGGGGTCTTCGAGTTCAATGTCTTCCGCGACAGTGACGCCATCCTTGGTCACCTTGGGGGCACCCCAGCCCTTGTCCAGTACCGCGTTGCGACCGCGGGGACCGAGAGTACTTTTTACAGCCCGCGAGAGTTTGGAAACGCCTGCGAGCAGGCTTTTCCGGGCGTCATCGTCAAAGGTGAGCAACTTTGCCACGGCTTCTCCTCAGTCCAACAGATAGGGCCAGAGAATCTGTCATGGAGCGTCAGGTCGACGGTCCATGGTTAATTTGCGTCGTACGGAGTCTCGGAAATGGTCTGCCAATCCGCGCAGATTCCGCTGCTCCCGACGAAAGAGCAATGCACGTGCCAAACCGGAAGCGTCGGCCACAAGCCGTTAATCAGCAAACGGTTACCGCTGTCGACCGATACTGCGAAGCCGCCCATCTGAACTGCCAGGCTGGCAGAACCCGACTTCAGCCGGCGATGCAACTGCCAGATTGATGTCGGGGTGATCGGCCGCCGGCGAGCCTGTGTCGCGGGATGAATTGACGAAAGTGCCAACAAATGAAGTGAATATCGAATGTCGAACAAGGAACTCCGAATGATGAAGTTCAGCCTTCACTTCTGATTTCGACATTCCTTGTTCGATATTCGATATTCAAACCCCGACTCGCCCGCCAGACTTCATCTGTCAGGGTTGGCAGGAGTCTGGAGTCTGTCCGCTCAAGTTGGTTCCGGCGTTTCGTCCGCCCGTCACCCTCGGTATTCTCGGGGATTGTTGACCACGTCGATTTTTTGAGATCAGGCTGAGACAGCCATGCCCGAACAGTTATTCGAACGCCTCAGCGAACTTCGTCGCCGCGTGCGGTACGTGCTGTGGGTGCATGGGTTGTGTCTGCTCACAGTCGTGTTTTTTCTGACGGCAACACTCGCGGGAGGACTCGACTGGCTCTGGCATCTGGATGATTCGGGTGTGCGAGTGATTCTCGGGCTGACGATCCTGGGCGCGTCCGGATGGGTGTCATGGCGGTTCTTGTGGAGGCCGCTGGCAACGCGGTTCAGCAATGTGGATCTGGCGTCGCGGATCGAGAAGCAGAATCCGACATTCGCCGACAGCCTCTCCAGCACTGTGCAGTTTCTGGAAAACGAACAGAACGCGCAGGTCGGATCGCCGGAACTGCAGCGGGAGGTGATTCGGCGGACGCTCGCTCGACTGGATGAAGTCAATGTCAACGGCGTGCTTGATACGCGACCCGTGCAGCGCGTCGGCTGGTGGGCCGTGGGGACGTGTCTGCTGGTGGCGTCGCTGGTCGGGTTCAATCAGGTGGAAGCGGCGACGGCGATGAACCGCCTGCTGTTTCCATTCTCGACAGTGCCCTGGCCGAGAGATGTCGAACTGCGTTTCGTGACGTCTGAACTGAAGCCACTCGACGCCAGCGCAGACGGCGCATTGACCGTCGTGCAGGGTGAGACGCTCGAACTGTTCGTCGAAAACCAGCGTGGAAAGTTGCCCGATGACCTCACGCTGATTTACCGCACGGCCGATGGCAAGGTGCTGTCCGAGCCGATGCGGCAGACGACCTTATGGGACACCAACGAACGACCGCGTGAAATCGGTGGAGCAAACCTGCACGTCACCAGCGGACCGCTGTTCTTCTGGGCCAAAGGCGGCGACGGCGAAACGGTCCCACTGCAGGTTGATGTCGTGCCACCTCCACGTGTCGAAGGGCTGCGAATCACGGTCACTCCACCGTCATACACCGGGCTCGAAGAACGTACTCTGCCCGAAGGCGTTGGGCACATCGACGGGTTTGTTGGGACTGCGGTCACACTGCAGGCTCAATGCAACAAAACGCTGACCAACGCACTGTTGCACCGCCGCAACGCTGATCCGATCAAGCTGACCGTTTCAGCCGACGGGACGGCAATCTCGGGGAGCTTCGAACTGGATAAGCCCGGCAACAGTTCGTGGTGGATCGAAGTGCGTGACAGGCAGGGTTTCGCGAACCCGGAAGCGCCGCGATTCGATATCCGTGCGACAGCCGACGGCGTGCCCTCGGTCACGATCGAACTGCCGGAGACCGACCTGCTGGTGACTCCCGTTGCGGTCGTGCCGTTCACGGTCCGCGTGCGCGATGACCTTGGTGTACGTTCGGCCGCCCTGACTTATGAGTATCCTCAAAGTGCCCGCGCCGCAGCGGCAGCAGCCAAGGAGCCGGAGCAACCTCAGCCTGACAGCGGAGAGGCGCTGGAACTCGTGAAGCGTCCGGTAGCCGGGTCGAATCCACTGGATGGGATCATTGGTTTTGGTGCTGAATTAGTGACCGACCGAATTCCCTTGTTCGAGGGAGATGACCGGCCCGAGCAGGTCGCACCGGAACACGACTGGGACCTGGCTCCGTTCGGCTGGTTGCCGGGCACACGAATTGTCGTGCGGGCCGAGGCGACCGACTGGTTCGACCTGAATGGCGAGAGTCATATCGGTCTCAGCAATCCGCGGACGTTGACGATCGTGACGCCCGCGGAGAAGCGAGCGGAACTGGCAGACCGACAGGCGGGATTGCTGCTGGACCTGGAACGTGCGGCTACGGCGCAGCAGAACGCCCGCAACTGGCTGGGCGAGCTGCAGGTGCAACTCGAGCAGACGGGATCACTGCGGGACGAAGACCTCGACCTGCTGAAACGTGTGGAAATGGACCAGCGACAAATCGAAACACGGCTCACGGATGAAAACGACGGACTGGAAACACGGGCCAGGATGATCCGCCGCGAGCGGACAGAGAATGCCGTCGAAGATGCCGAGTCCGACGGATTGTTGGGAACTCTCATCGGTGAATTGGAGTTTCTCCGTTCAGAGCCCTTGCCGGAGATCGAGCGTCGGCTGACTGAAGCCCGCAAGCTGAGCGGCAGCGATTCAAAGCACACGAAGTCAGAACAACGGCGTCTGCAGGACGCGGTCGAAGGTGTTGCCGGTCAACAGGACGAGACACTCCGCACGTTGCAGAACCTTCTAAACGAACTTTCTCAGTGGCGGAGTGAGCGGAATCTCAGCGGCGATCTACGCGGCCTCACCGGCAGCCAGCAGGAGTTGATTGACGGATCAAAGGAGACACTGAAACCACTGATCGGGGAACAGAGACCGCTTACGGATCAGGAAGCTGCCGACTTGAAGAAGATAGTGACGCGGCAGCGGCAAATTTCAGATCAGGTGAAGAAGTTTACTGACGAGCTGAAGGATGCGCTTGAAGCGATGGGCGACGATGACCCGGAACGGGCGCGTGGGTTCGAGGAAGCGTTTCGGGAGCTGAAGAAGTCTGACGTCGCAAATGATATGCAACGGACCGCCGACGAACTGGCCACGTCCCAGCCAAAAGTCGGTGAAGCCGCGCAACAGCAGCACGACGCTGTCGAAGAACTGCGGAAGATTCAGGATTTGCTCGACAACCGAGAGATCACCGACACAGAAACACTCGTCAAGAAACTTGCCGACGCGCGACGGGAGCTGGACACCGCCAGGCAGTTGCAGGAGTTGCTGCTCCGGAAGCTTGATGAAGCAGAGCAGTTGTCGGATCCCGCCGAGCGCGAGCAGGCCCTGGAACGGTTGCAGCGTCAGCAGGAACAGCTTCGACAGGAAGTCGCCGAGACGGTGCGTCGGCTCCAGCGACTGCAAAGCCCGTCAGCAGCGTCCGCGGATCGAGCGACTCAGCGAATGGAGCAGGGCGAACAGTCGTTGGAAAACGGCAACCCGGACGCGGCTCGTGAACAGCTCGACGAAGCGCTCGATGATCTGGAACAGGCCGAGCGGGAGCTGGCCCAAGATCAACAGCAGGCTGAAGAGAATCTGGCGCGCGAACAAATGGAGAAACTCGCCGACAACCTGAAAGCGTTTATAGAACGTCAGGATGCAATGATTGCTGAGACCGAACGATTGCGACGCGAGTTCGACAAGCTGGGCAAGTGGCCGCGTAAGTTGGGACAGACTCGGAGCGCACTTGCTGAAACTCAACGCAACCTGGCAGCCGAAACTCGTTTGGCGGCCGATGCCATAGATGCAGTTGAAGTGGTCGGTCTTGCGCTTCGAGGAGCAGCGCGATTCATGGAGCAGGCCGCAGACCGAATCGGCGAGGGCCGCGACGTGTCGCCGGCCACAGTCGCCATTCAATCACTCGCAAAGAAGCGATTTGCAGACTTGCTCGAAGCACTGGAATCGGGCAAGGAAGATGAGAACGCGAATCCCGAAAACCCGCCGCAGGACCAGGCAGGCGGGCCTCAGCAGGCCGGGCCGGACGGCGAAATGATTACACTGATTGCTCAACTCAAGATCATTCGTAGTCTGCAGATCGATCTCATCGATCGCGTGGAATCAATCCGGTCTCGAACCGGCAACGACGAGTTGAAACTGACTGACGAGGATGTCAACGAATTGGCGTCAATCGCAGAGGAACAGGAACAGCTCGCTGATCTGGTCCGCGAATTAACGTCATACTTCGGTGATCCGGATATTCCACCGGATGCCGCTGGTGGCGAACCCGATGCACTCGATAAAGAACCTGTGGAACCAGCGTTGCCGGTCAACTGAACTGGTCTTGATGGACTCGATGTCATGAACTCACCACGAACACTTGCCGTATTCGTCGTCGTCGCTGCCGTCGTGACTGGCAATCTGTCGGCCGATGTTTATTCGGCGGATCCGCCGGACGGGTCGATCGGTTCAAGCGCTAAGAGTGCGACCGACAAAGGTGCTGACGCACCGGCCGTAGACCGACCGAAGAAGACGGTCGATCTGCTGGATCGCGAACTGCTGCGGGAACTCGTTCCGGAACTGCCTTTGGATGAGCCGGAAGAAGCTACTAAGTCCAAGGCCTCTCTGCCGGACGAACTTGATCGTGCGGTGGCCTCGATGCGCGACGTAACGGAGCGGCTCGACCGCAAGGATGTCTCGGAGGAAACCAGCCAATTGCAGACGTCAATTCTTGACAACATCGACACTCTGATTGAACGGCTCAAGAACCAGCCACCGCCGCAGAGTTCGTCCAGTCAGTCGGATCAATCAAAACCGGACCAGCAGAATCGCAACGAGCAATCGGGCAGCCCGCAGAATCAGGAGCAGAAGGCCGACAGCAATGCGTCGAAACCAAAGGCGGGAACGGGTTCGAAGTCACAGTCTCAAGCAGAAAAGTCCGAAGAATCCAGCGAGACCAACCCGCGAGAAGCGCAGGAACGAGCTGCAGCCCTGGCGCGGCGTCGGGCACTGGTCAACGAAGTCTGGGGGCATTTACCGCCCGCGATTCGCGAACGCCTGCTGAATGTGCAGAGTGAGAAACTGCTGCCCGGTTACGAGTCAATGATTCGTCGCTACTACGAATCACTGGCCAACTCTCACAAGGCCAGGTAGTTGAAAGTGTGAGACGCGGTTTGTGCATTCAGGCGGCGGTGAGCCCACCACTTTGACGTCACACAAGCCCGGGCCAACCGCGCAAACCACTTCCCGCACCCGCTTTCAGGGGTGCGGGGAACCATGTTTGCGCATTCTTTGAATTCTGCCAGAATGATCACGCAGGACGGTGCATGACTGATTCAAAGGAGATCACGGATGAGCGACTCAGTGGCAGTCGACCCGGCAAGCCGCCGAGGAATTTTACTGGCCGGAGGTGCGGGGACTCGGCTGCATCCGGCGACGATGGTCGTCAGCAAGCAACTGCTGCCGGTCTATGACAAGCCCATGGTGTATTACCCGCTGACCACGCTGATGCTCGGGGGCATGCGTGAGATTCTGATCATCAGTACGCCGCAGGATCTGCCGTTGTATGAGCGATTACTGGGCGACGGTTCGCAGTGGGGGCTGAGCCTCGAATATCGCGAGCAGCCCGATCCCGGCGGGCTGGCGCAGGCGTTCCTGATTGGGGAGTCATTTATTGATGGGCGGCTGTCGAGCCTCGTGCTGGGCGACAACATTTTCTACGGACACAATCTGTCGCAGTCGTTGCAGAGTGCTTCGCAGCAAACCACGGGAGCGACGGTGTTCGCCTATCACGTGAGCGACCCGGAACGCTATGGCGTTGTCGTGCTGGATGAAAATGGACAGGCGACCGACCTCGAAGAAAAGCCAGCCCATCCGAAATCAAACTACGCCGTGACCGGACTGTATTTCTACGACACCAATGTCGTTGAGATCGCAAAAGAACTGAAACCGTCACCACGAGGCGAGCTCGAGATCACCGATCTGAATCGCGTTTACCTTGAGCGAAATCAACTTTCGGTGGAACTGTGGGGACGTGGTACTGCCTGGCTCGACACCGGCACGCACGAATCTCTTGTCGAAGCGGCTCAATTCGTTCATGTGCTGGAAACGCGACAGGGACTGAGGGTTGCCTGTCCGGAAGAAATCGCCTGGCGAATGGGCTATATCGACGCCGAAGCCGTGCTCAAGCTCGCCGCACCCATGAAGAACAGCGGGTACGGGCAGTATTTAATCCAGTTGATTGAGCAGAGCGGTTCGTCGTAGTCACCGCGCAAAAAACAACTCCGCGTGACCAAAAAGATCACGCGGAGTGCATGTGCCTACTTGTTGAACGATAATGCCGACGAGTTATCTGCAGTGGGCACACCAATAATTACACCCGGCAGAGTACCGCTGAGAAATCGCCAGTTCAATCGAAAATCATGCGAAAAATGCTGTCTCCCGCTAAGGCGTGGTTGACGTTTGTTTTGGGCCCTAAATGCTCGATTTGGCCTGACCAGCGCCAGAAAGAATGGTCTGAACCCGCCCGAACGGAGACTTGATCGTTTACAGACTCAACGATCGGTCGCCGTTTTCCGTACACGCTTCGACGAGCTACAGTCAGCTCGATAGATTTTCCCGGCTTCGTCGAGCGTGACGTCATCATCACCACGGAACAGTGGATGTCCCTTTCCATTCAGAATCTCAAGAAGTCCTATGGCGAACCCGGAGGTTCCCGACTTTCCATTCTCGACATCGACTCGTTCGAGATGCAGGACGGTGAACAGGTTGTGCTGATCGGTTCGAGTGGCGGTGGTAAGACCACACTGCTGAATGTGATTGCCGGCATCACGACTGCCGATTCCGGGACGGTGACGATTGATGGCACGGACGTGACGTCATTGCCAGAACCGGCACGCGATCGGTTTCGAGCCCAGAGGATCGGGTACGTGTTTCAGACGTTCAATCTGTTGCCTGCGTTCAGCGCGCTTGAAAACGTGCTGCTGGGCATGAGCTTTTCCGGACGCGGTGCCGATCGCAGCCGGGCCATCGATTTACTGGAACGAGTCGGTCTCGGGCACCGGATGCAGCATCGCCCGACGAAGCTCTCCGTCGGCGAACAGCAGCGAGTGGCTGTGGCCCGCGCACTGGCGAACAGCCCGTCACTACTGCTCGCTGATGAACCGACCGCGAACGTGGACACTGCCAATCAGGAAAACGTCCTCAAACTGATTCGCGAGGCGTGCACAGAGAACCAGGTCTCACTGCTGATGGTCACGCACTCTCTGGACGTTTCGTCGCAGTTCGATCGCGTTGAGACACTCAGCGAATTCAACCGGCCGGCAGTCGCGGCCAACGACTGATCCTTGTATCGAAGCCCCGTGGATTGTCCCGAATGAATCTGCTGACGATCGCCGCCAAGAGTCTCCGCCAGCGGGCGCTGTCATCCTCGCTAACCATGTTGAGTGTTGCGCTGGGCATCATGCTGATGGTCGCAGTGCTGGTCATCAACAGCGTCGTGAGCGACACATTCAGTCAGCGCAGTATCGGCTACAACCTGGTGATCGGCCCGCCAGGCAGCGATCTGGCCAACGTCTTGAGTGCCGTCTACCGCATTGGAAAACCACGTGAGACGCTGCCCTACAGAATCCTGACCGAAGACGTGCTGGGCGACGACAAGAAGTGGAAAGACTGGATCCACTATGCCATACCGATCGCCATGGGAGACGTCACGGAAATCGGTGGCTTCCCGATTGTCGGTACCACACCAAAGTACTTCGTCGTTGAATACGGACCGGGTAAGAAGTTTGGCCTGGATGGCAAACTCCCGATTCGGCCGTTCGATGCAGTGATTGGGGCACGTGTCGCACGCGAAAACGACTGGACGGTTGGCTCGGAATTCCGGCTCATTCACGGCGGTGCCGAGAGCGATCACGTTCACGACGAGAAATTCACCATCACAGGGCTGCTGGCACCGACGGGGACACCGAACGATCGCACGGTCTTCGTGAACCTTGAGGGCTTCTTCCTGATCTCCGGTCACGAAAAGCCGCCACAGGAAGCGATTGAGCGACTGAGGCGGTTGGGATTCGTAGTCACTCCGCAACAGGAAGCCGAAATCCTTGCAGCGGGCGGCGGCCACGATGATCATGGCCACGACCATGCACACCACCATGCCATTCCGGACGACATGAAGGAGCTGTCTTTCATTCTGGTGCGAATGAAGGACGACATTGGTGCGATGGGCGCCATCATGATGGTCGGGCCGTTTAACGAGGGCCTGCGTGCTCAGGCCGTGAACCCGGTGTTTCCCATGAACCAGCTCATGAAAAACTTCGTGGGCAACTTCCGCCAGATGCTCCTGTGCCTGACCTTTCTGATCGTGATTGTCGCAGGTGTCGGTATCTTCGTGAGCATTTACAACTCGATGGCCGATCGAAAGCGCGAGATTGCGATCATGCGAGCCTTGGGTGCGCATCGAGGCACCGTGTTCTCCATCATTCTGGGTGAGTCCCTGCTGCTGTGTCTGGGGGGCGGAGTCCTGGGGCTGTTGCTTGGTCACGGGCTCGTGATTGCCGTGACTCCGATCGTGGAATCGAGAGCCGGGATCATCATGAATCCGTTCCAATTCGAGCCGTGGGAACTGGTTCTGTTTCCCGTGCTGATGGTCCTGGCCTCACTGGTTGGATTCCTGCCGGGCCTGACGGCGTATCGCACCGACGTCGCGGATTCGCTGTCCGATTGAATCAGTTGACCGTCCCGCGCCGTCGCTGCTCCAATGTCGGCTGAGAACGAATCCGGAGACAGCACCCACACACCATGCCAGCCATCGAAATCCGCGGTGCCCGGGTTCACAATCTGCGGAACGTCGACGTCGACATCCCGCTGAACCGTTTGACGGTCATCACCGGCGTCAGCGGATCCGGCAAGAGTAGCTTGGCATTCGACACGCTGGCAGTTGAAGGTCAGCGGCGATACGTCGAGAGTTTCTCTGCCACAGCTCGGCAGCATCTGGACCGGCTGGAGAAACCGGACGCCGACCGCATCGATCACCTTCCACCGGCTGTCGGTCTGAGGCAGAACTCAATCACGCGTTCTCCTCGCGCGACCGTCGCGACAGTCACAGAGATCGATGACCTGCTGCGCGTGCTGCTGTCGCGCATCGGAACTGTGCATTGCCCCGATTGCCACCTGGCCGTGCAGAGTCACACGGCCGAGTCAGTCGCCGCCTGGATCTCCACACAACCGGACGGGCAACGGTTCCAACTGGCATTTCCGTTTGAAGCGCCGAATACCGATCCAGCCGAAGCGGACATCAATGATCTGCAGGAGTCCGGGTTTACGCGCGCAGTACGAATCACGACCCGGGCCGGTGAAGATGCACAGGGACAAACACTCGACGTTTCCTCGCTCAACGACAATCCGGATGAGTCCCTGACTGACATCGAGTCGTATGTCATCGTCGATCGCCTGGTCACTGGAAAAGTCGCGCCACAACGGCTGATTGAAAGCCTTGAGTCGTGCATCCTCAACGGTGACGGCTGCTGCATCGTCCTCATGCAGACGGAGGCCGACGACGCTGAAAACGTCGCGATCGACGGGCGACACCACCAGCTGTCCCGATTCTCCGCCCGGCTTGATTGCGACAAATGCCGCCGTGTGTTTCTCCCGCCCGAACCCCGGTTGCTCAGTTACCGCAGTCCGCTGGGAGCCTGCCGCGACTGTCAGGGGACGGGCATGCTGACAGATCAGACCACTTGTTCGACGTGCGCCGGGACGAGACTGCGAAGTGAAGCGCGAGCGGTTGGCCTCGTGATTGGGTCGTCATCGGACACCGCACGCGACGATTTCTATGGGATCGCACAGGTTTCGGCGTTCACTGTGGACGATGCTCGCGGCTGGTTGCAGCAACTGCCCTCCCATCTCACGCCGGAACAGATTCCTGTGACGTCCGAGCTGATCCCGGAACTCGTCGCGCGGCTGACTTACCTGCAATCGGTTGGGCTGGGGTACCTGCAACTCAATCGAGCGTTGAGTTCACTGTCGCGCGGCGAGGCTCAACGTGCCGCGATGACCGGCATTCTGGGATCGCGGTTGGTCAACACGCTGTTCGTGCTCGACGAGCCTTCGGCGGGTCTGCACCCACGAGACGTCGGACAAATCGTCGAACTGGTGCAGCACCTGCGGGACAGCTCGAACACGGTGGTGGTCGTCGAGCATGAACCAGACTTTGCGGCGGCGGCCGACTACCGGCTTGATATCGGACCCGGAGCCGGCCGAGATGGGGGCCAGGTCGTTTTCGCGGGGACGTCCTCAGAATGGTCTGCACTCGAACACATAAATCCCGCCCCGCCTTCTCCCCCCACGGGAGGGAGAACGGACGGCTTGTTGCCAGCGCTTAAGCTCGTGGCGTGCCGACATCACACGCTCGACGGTGTGAGCGTTGAAATTCCGCTCGGATGCCTGTGCGTGGTGGCGGGAGTCAGCGGGGCCGGAAAGAGTTCGCTGGTTGAAGGCGTTCTGTATCCCGCACTGTGCCAGCGACTCGACGTGCCGTGCGAGATCAATGACCGCGGCGAGTGCGGCGAACTGACCGGGGCCGAGCACCTGTCGCATGTCGAGCTTGTCAGTGACGCTCCGCTGAAGGGCGGACGACGCAGTACTCCCGTCACATGGCTGAAAGCGTTTGGTGAGATTCGCGGTCTGTTTTCCGACACAGGCGAGGCACACAATCGCAACCTCGCGGCTGGTGACTTCAGCTTCAACACGGATCGCGGTGGCCGCTGCCCGAAGTGCAAAGGCACCGGTACGGTCGAAATCGACATGCAGTTTCTGGCCGACGTCGTGATGACGTGTCCCGACTGCCACGGCTCAAGATACCAGCGACACATTCTGGAAGTCACATGGCGCGGCCGCTCAATCGCCGACGTGCTGGCAATGACGGCGGCAGAAGCCTTCGCATTCTTCCGCGGGCAGCCAAAGATTCAGAAGAAGCTGAGGACACTGAAAGATGTCGGCCTCGATTATCTGACGCTCGGTCAGCCACTGGCCACGCTCTCCGGCGGGGAAGCTCAGAGATTGAAGCTGGCATCAAGTCTGGCCGCGACCGGACGATCTGGTTCCCTGCTCATCCTCAACGAACCAACCACCGGACTGCACCCCCTGGATGTCGAGCGTCTGCTCGAATGCTTCAGGGGACTGCTCGCAGTCGGTCACTCGTTGATTGTGATTGAACATCATCTGAATGTGATCCGTGCTGCGGATCACGTCATCGACATGGGGCCTGAAGCCGGACCCGAGGGCGGCCACGTTGTCGTCAGCGGTTCTGTCATTGACGTGATGGCCTGCTCCAAATCAATTACGGGTCAATTCCTGCGTGACGGGCTCTCGTAAGAATGGGTCCACGAAATACACGAATGACACGAAAAACTCAGGTCAAGCGATGACCACGGTCGGTCATCACGACGCCCTGTTTTCGTGTCATTCGTGCCTTTCGTGGTTAACCTCTTACCCGCCGGGCGTGTTGCACACATGACAAGACAAACAGGACGACAACCGATGCTTCGAATTCTGATGCAGTCCCTGGCTGTTCTGGTGACTGCTTCGCACACCAGCGCCGATGCCGCCCGCCCGAACATTGTCATCATCATGTGCGATGACATGGGGTTCTCCGACATTGGCTGCTTTGGCGGCGAGATCGACACACCTCATCTGAACGCGCTGGCGGCCAACGGTCTGAGATTCACCGACTTCCACAACAACGCAAAGTGTTCCGAGACGCGCGCGTCGCTGCTGACAGGTTTGTGGCATCAGCAATCGAAAAACCTGAGAAAGCCAGGACACGTCACGATCGCTGAAGTGCTTAAGTCAGCCGGCTACTCGACCATGATGAGCGGCAAGTGGCACGTTGCCGGGATTCCGCCGGACCGTGGGTTCGATCGCTACTTCGGGTTTCTCAGCGGTGCAATCAACTTCTTCACTGGCGTCGACTGGGGCGACGGACGAAACCTGATGCGGCTCGATCGTGAGGTCTATCAGCCGCCATCTGACTTCTACTCGACGAACGCCTTTACCGATTACGCCATCGAGTTCATCGACGACGTGCGGCAGAAGGACAAACCGTTCTTCCTGTACCTGGCACACAATGCTCCGCACTTTCCGCTGCACGCTTTGCCCGAAGACATTGCGAAGTACAAGGGTCGCTACAAGGTCGGCTGGGATGTCATTCGCCAGCAGCGTTACGAGAAGCTCAAGAAGCTTGGGATTATCGACAACACCTGGCGGTTGTCCGGGCGCGATCCCAAAGTCGAGCCGTGGGAAGACATGACTGCCGAGCAGGTCGAGTTCCTCGAACCGATGATGGCCGTGTATGCAGCGATGGTCGATCGGCTCGATCAGAACATCGGGCGTCTGGTGACCTACCTCGAAAAACATGGCGAGTTGGACAACACACTGATTCTGTTCTTTTCAGACAACGGCGCCTGCCCCTATCAGCGACTACGCACCAGCGAGCGAATTCCTGGCGCCAAAGACAGCGACATTGCCTACGACGCGCGCTGGGCCAATATGTGCAACACACCACTGCGACTCTACAAGCAGTACGCGCACGAAGGCGGTTCCGCCACACCGATGATCGCGCACTGGCCTGCGGGAATTCGAGCACGTGGTGAACTGTCACGATTCACGTCCCATCTCGTGGACCTGATGCCAACCGTTGTGGAACTCGCCGGAGCAGAATACCCGAAGTCCTTCGCTGGCCACGCCATTCTGCCGATGGAAGGCGAATCGCTCGTACCCGCACTGCAGGGCAAGGCAACCTCTCGCAGCCGGCCAGTCTTCTGGGAGTTCAGCGGCAATCACGCGATTCGAGATGGTCAGTGGAAACTGGTCGCCGAACGGTCCAAAGACTGGGAACTGTACGATCTGTCGACTGATCGCAGCGAAACGCGGAACCTGAGGGCCGAAGATGCCGACCGTGTTGCAGCACTCGCAGCGAACTACGACGCCTGGGCAATACGCACGGGCGCGAAGACACACAAACAGTCCCGCGCGATGAAGCCGTCCACCCAGTCGCAATTATTCGATCTGCAAGAGTTGCTTAAGTAGGCCGGAACAAGCGAAGCGCAGTTCCGGCAATTCGGTTGGTTATTGGCACGACGCGTGCCGGAACTGCGAGTTGCTTGTTCCGGCCTACCGAAAACCCAACGCTCCGAGGACTCCCACCGTGCGTATTGCCGTCGGCCAGTTGTGGCAGGAAACCAACACGTTTAACCGTAACCTCACGAGGTGGTCCGACTTCGAGGCCATGGGTGTTGCCCACGGCGCGGATATTCTGGATCGCTTCAGCGAGACGGGTGAACTATCCGGTTTTCTGCAGGCTATCCGGGAAGCGCAACCGGACGCGCAGTTCGTCGGGTTATCCCGCTTCACATGCTGGCCATGGGGATCGGTCGCTGCAGAAACATGGCAGCAGATTCGCGATTCGTTTGCGGAACAACTCTCCGCCGTTGGAAACGTCGATGCGGTCTATCTCACACTGCATGGCGCCATCTGTTCGGAAGACGAACCAGACCTGACCGGAGCGATCCTCGAACAGGTGCAACGGGCCGTGGGCTCAGACATCCCAGTCGTCGGCTCGCTCGACCTGCATGCGAACATTACGCCGAGAATGATGCGCTCCGCGTACTCGCTCGCGGGTTATCACGCCTGCCCGCACATCGACGGAGTGCAAACGGGTGCCCGAGCCGCCAGAGCATTGTTGTGGAGTCTTGAGTCCGGTCGTCGTCCGACGACATATACGCGCAAGCTGCCGATGATCACAGCGGCGGAAAGCCACAACACGTTCACGGGAATTCCTGCTCCTTTATACCGGCGACTGGAAGAGCTGGAGCGTCAGCCTGGTGTTCTGACGGCAGGCCTTTACATGGCAATGCCGTGGTTCGATTGTCCTGCGCTCGGTTGGACAGTGACGTTGACCGTCGAGGAAGCCAGTGACGAATGGCAGTCGGTCGTCGATGACCTGGCCGCCAATGCCTGGGAATTGAGGGCATGTATGGAAGATGTCGACCGACTTCCGCCGGAACAGGTCGTCGATCGAGCTTTGGCAGTTGACGGCCACCCGGTCGTGATCGGAGACGGGGCGGATGCCACGAACAGCGGCGCTCCAGGGGACTCAACCGTACTGCTGGCCGAGTTTCTGAAACGAGACTCCATTCCACACGGCGCGCTAACCTTCCTGATTGATGCGGATGCTGTTCAAGCGGCGCAGCAGTGCGGCGAAGGTGGCCGCTTCGAACATCCGATTGGTGGCAAGCTCTCTGAATTCAGCGCGCCGGTACCATTCGTCGGAACGGTCGAGAAACTGGTCGACGTCAAATGGGTCCTCAGCGGACACATCTGCGACAACCTGCCCATCAACATGGGTGCCGGCGCGATCGTCCGCTCGGGCGATGTCACGGTACTTCTGTGTGAGCGCTCCGGGCCGGGCAGTTCACCAGTCCTGTACGAATCCGTGGGGCTTGACCCGCGCGACTTTGGGATCGTCGTGGCCAAATCCCCAGCCGGTTTTCGAGCTGATTACGGACCGTTCGCAGCCGACATGCTGCTCGTCGATTCGCCTGGTTGCGCGGCACCACGATGGAGCGAGTTGTCGTTCGAGAATGTGAATCGACCTCTATGGCCGCTCGATCCCATTGAAACGCCCGAAGCTGCCCAATGGGCCTGCTGAGGAACGTGTCCGAAATAACTTCCCAGTTCTGGACCTGGCCCTGGAATATGAACCGGCGGTGACGGCCGCGTTCGATCCCGACTGGCGATCGGCGATGCTTCCGCACTGGCGCAAACAGGCCACGCGGGTCAACAGATTGTCAATGTAGTACGCCATCAGCCCTGCAATCAGCAGAGTCCGCAGCAGACTGAGCGACGAGCACATGACGCCACCGCCGCTGCTGGCACAAACGGCGGAAATTCGGACGCCGCGAGTTCGCAAAGAACGCAGATTGTCTGCACCCGATTCGCCCGGGATTCGGATTCCGAAAGGTGACCCAGTTCCTTCATCTTTTCGGGAGACACAGACATGAGACTTCAGCCGCCAATTGCACGCAGACTGCGCCCTCTATCCACCGGCATCCGGCCGGTTTCACTCTGATTGAGCTGCTGGTCGTTATCGGAATCATTTCCGTCCTGATGTCGCTGCTGCTGCCGGCCGTGCAATCAGCCCGCGAATCCGCGCGGGGGCTTCAATGCAAAAACCACCTGAAGCAAATCGCTCTGGGACTGCACAATCTTCATGACGTCGAGGGCCACTTTCCAACGCATCAGGCCGCTGGGCATGGAATGCCGGAGCCCCGGCACTGCCGGCCGTGGCGCGCACGGACTATGCCGTCAACATGGGCGACTTCGATCTCTGGCCTGTGCTGGTTAGGGAACTCGGTACCAACGGTGCGGGGTTGAGAATTCGAGGGCCATACAATCTCGCCCAGGGAGAAGACCCTGACTACGACTGGCCGCTGCCGTCTCCGAATACCCACGAGGCCACGTACACGGGCATCATTTTCCGTCGCAGTGAGGTCGCGCTGCGTGATGTCCAGGATGGCACGACGACGACCTATCTGATTGGTGAGAAGTACCTGAACCCGGACGATTACCGGACAGGTCGGGACTGGGGCGACAACGAGGACATGTACAGCGGCGGCAACGATTCGGGCCGGTTCACGCTGCGACCGCCGGCCCGCGACCGGAAGGGGACCACTGCCATCTCCATTTTCGGCAGTGCCCATCCGGGGGGATTTCACATGGCGATGTGTGACGGGTCTGTGCGTGTGATCGGCTACCACATCGACTCTGATGTCCATCGTAGACTCGGGCATCGCCATGACGGATCGTCGCTCGACGGCGGTTCCTTCTGACGCTGAGGTCGAGTTCCCGCTCTCGGGCACTGCCCACCACGGAACGAGGCTGGCAGCCAATGGTGTTCGGCACGAAACCTGCGGCCCTGAAGGGGCCTGACAAATCAGCCTGGGGCAACGCCCCAGGAAAGCAGTCGAACGAGAATCCATAGCCCTTTCAGGGCTTAAGAACTCCTCGCCCTCGCATACCTGGGGCGTTGCCCCAGGCTGATTTGTTGAACCCCTTCGGGGCACGCAATGCACGTGCCGAACGCCATTGGCTGGCAGCCTCGTCCACGGAGATTTCCCATGACGAGCCCTGTCAATTTGAAGACCGCTGTCTGGTTCTGCCGGATTCCTGGACAGGAACTCGGGCCGATGTCGGCTGAGGATCTGCGAGGCATGATCGCACGCCATGAACTGCTGCCTGAAGACCGTGTCCGGAGCCGGGGCGGATCAGAATGGCTCCCGGCCCGGACGATCGACGGTCTGTTCGACTGGGTCACCCGCGCGAGGGCCCGGGCTCGCTCGGCGATTCCGCTGGGCAACGCTCTTACAGCGCCGAGTTGCGATGCATCACCGGCAAGGGTCCGCACCGTCCGGGCGGACGATGCGGCAGGCGATGCATCACAGGCCTCTCTAGAGCAGCCGTTGGTGAAGCCAGCGCCGACGTCAGACAGTTCTTCGATTCCAGAGGCGGCACCCACAAAGGAATCCGGTCGCAGCCGCCGATCGCATGGAACGCCCGACGCGGCCACGGACCTCATCGCCCGGATGGTGCGGGAACACAGCCGGGATCAACGGGCGGCGCAAACTGTCGCGCGACGACCGTCACTCCTTCAACGGCTACGGACGCAGGACTGGAGTGGGGTCCAGCGGAACCGTGGCATCTTCGCGGCCCTCCTGATTGCCGCGACTGCAACCATAACACTGGCGAGCCGTGGATGGGCTGACTCGCTCGACGCAGTCAATCCACTCGAATCGACGCCGGCCTTCGACGACTGGAAAGAGTGGGCCGTTGCACCGCCGGAGGCAGAAGCACCGGGATAGAGTCGCTCCGACCGTCGGAAGCCAGCGTCAGAGCACTGTTCGGTACGATCTCTGGAATGCCCGCGTTGAGTCTGACAGGATGTTCAGATTCCCGGACAGTTCTCGCAGCAGTCCGATGCGATTCGACCACTGACGAGCGGGCGCGGACCGTTGAAACGAACCCGAGATGCAGACCTGTGGCACAAGCTGTGTGCTGTCGTCGAGAGATTTGAATCGGCATGGAAGACCGGCGCGCCATCCCTGGCCGACTTTGTTCCCGCAGGTCCTGCAGAGCTGCGCAAAGAGTGTCTGGTCGAGCTTCTACGCATCGACATGGAAAAACGCGGTGAGGCGGGCGAGGGAATGCGGCTGGAAGCCTGCCTGCACGACTGGCCGGAGCTGAGAGACGACAGTGAAGTGCTGATCCGCCTGCTGGAATCCGAGTGCATGACCCGGGCGTGGCTGGGAGAGCCGCCAGACCGTCGGGAACTGCAGGAGCGGTTTCCGGACCTGGCCGATCAAGTGGACCTCGAAGCAGTTCTGGCCGAAGCCAGCCAGGAGTCGCCGGAAGATACGGCGAGTGACGCCGACGCCACCTCTGATGGCCCGACGAAACTGCTGACGAACCGGAATGCAGTCCAGCTGCAACCTGAGGAATCGTTCGGGGCCGGGGACCGGTACGAGATTCTCCGTCTGCTGGGCAGCGGAGGCATGGGCAGCGTCTACCTGGCGCGGGACACGCGCCTCGGCCGAAACGTGGCGATCAAGATTCCGGACCGGGATACGCTCAGCGATCCGACCCTGGTCGCCCGGTTTCAGCGCGAAGCCCAGACGCTGGCGTCACTCACGCACCCGCGAATCTGTCAGGTCTTTGATGTTGATCAGTGGAACGACATCCATTTTCTAACAATGGAATTTGTGGCCGGAACAAATCTCGACGCATGGTCGCAGCAACATACGCTGACACCACCCGACGCGGCATCCATCGTCTGCCGTCTGGCAGGCGCGGTCGCGGCACTGCACGAGGCGGGCACTGTGCACCGCGACATCAAATCATCGAATGTCATGATCCGCCCGGATGGTGAGCCGGTCCTGATGGATTTCGGTCTGGCTCGCGGGACGTCGATCGATCAACAGATCACGTCGACCGGCTCACTGTTGGGTACGCCGGCCTACATGCCACCGGAAGTGATCGACCACGGCGCAGCGTCTGCGACGGAACGCAGCGACGTCTACAGCCTGGGCGTGCTGCTGTATCGACTGCTGACCGGAAGCATGCCGTTTACCGGCACGCTGACACAGGTCCTGGTGCAGATCGGAACGCAGCCCCCGCCGCCGATTCGCGACCACTGTCCCGACGTTGACGGGAACCTGGAATCCATTTGCCTGAATTGCCTGGAGAAGGACCCGCTCCGTCGCCCAGCGACTGCCGGTGAGCTGCGTGACAGACTGCAAGAGTGGCTTGAGACCAGAGCCGTGTCGGTCCGAGACGCAGGTGACAGCGCGGGACGGGTCACGCGCCGAACCGCCCTCGTCGTGCTGGCTGTCGTCGTTATCGGAGTTGCAGCCACGCTCAGCCTGGGACCCGACCCGGCGGGCGAAGCGGACAGCCGGATCGCAAGAGACAAACCGGCAGAACCGCCTCGAAGTCTCGACGATTCACCGCCACCGGCCGTTCAGAAAAACGGGCAGGAAGAGAATCCTCTCCCGCCTTTGAGTTTCGCAGCACTCGTGCCCCGCCCGGCCCCTTTGCCCGATATCCAGTCGTGGAGTCTCGAAACCAGGCACCACCGCGGCGCGGCATGGGCTGGCGCGTTCAGCCCCGACGGCTCATTGCTGGCGACTGGTGGCGAAGACGCCGCGATCCGTATCTACGACTATGACTCCGCCGAGTTGAAACACATCCTGATCGGTCATGACGACGTCGTCACTGACCTCGTGTGGTCACCGGACGACACCTGGCTCGCAGTCGGCAGTCAGGACGGGACCGTCACAGTGTGGAACCCTTACACCGGGAAGCTATTAAGACGTCTCGCAGGATACACCAAAGAGTGGATCGACCTGGCGCTGACAACGGACGGGGAGAAGCTGGCCGTTTACGATCGAAAGGTGTTACAGATCTTCGAGACAGATGAGTGGGGGGAGATTCAGTGGCTCAAAGCCGACGCGATGTATGGTTACAAGTCGACGGTCTCGTGGGCGCCGGATAATCACAGGATGGCTACCGTTCAGTCGGCAAACTTCCGTGTGTTCTCGTGGGATCAACCGCTTGCGTTTCAGGATTGCCACGATCCGCATACTGCAATCAGCGTCGCCTGGTCACCCGCAGGAGAAATTGTCGCTTCGGCATCGCAGCCCGGGGGCTCTTCCATCCACCTGTGGGACGTCGCGGCCAACAAATCGCTGGGCGTTCTTGATCACGAGAATGCCATCAGCACGATTCATTTCTCACCGGATGGACGTCATCTGATTTCGGCCGGGCACCAGAATCGCATTCGTGTCTGGGACACGTCCACGAAAGAAAAACTGACAGAGTTGACTTTGGCCGGTGGTGGACGCGGCTCGCACTGTCTGGGTGTGTCGCCGGATGGAACGTCATTCGTTTGCGGCGGTTACTGGGGACAGGTTGACGCATTCGACCTGAAGACCGCTGCCCCGTTGCGACGCTTCAGCGAACCAGTCGCTGCCACGTTAAACTCAGCGGGCTGGTCACCGGATTCCAGACGGATTGCGACGGTCGACAACCGTTACACCGTCCGCGTCTGGGATCGTCTGAACGGAGAGCTTCTCGGTATCCGGACGCGACCTGCCGAACAGGGGTCAATGGCGTCTGTCGTCTGGGACGCAAAACGCAATGCGTTGCTAGTCCCTTGCGGGCGTGGCGGTCCCAACCTGTGGAGCTTCGAGGTGACGGATCGTGGAGACATGGCAACGCCGAAGCCGATCCCGGTTGATATCGGCGATCGACTGGCCATTTCCCCTGACGGAAACCGGCTTGCGGCATTGTCGGGTGGACTGACCATCGTCGACCTCGCCAACGAAACCATATCAGGAGTATTCGTCACCCCGAACGAAGGCAGAGCAGTGGCGTGGTCGCCAGACGGGGCACTGATTGCAACTGGACACCATGACACAAAAGGTGGGGTCAGGATTTGGAAACCAGGACAGGCAGAACCGTTGCAGCAAATGCCTGGGATCGACCAGGACTGGATTCTGTCGCTCGCGTGGTCACCGGACGGGCGGTTTGTGGCGTCTGGCAGCAGGGACCCGGACATCCGGATCTGGGACGCTCGTTCCGGACAACTGCACAATCGGCTGAAAACGCAGAACTCCACCGGAATATCGACCATCGACTGGACGTCGGATGGACGCCTGATTGCTGTCAGTCGGGATGCGGAATTATTTGAGTGGGATGTGGCTACTGGTCAGCGCCTGCGAACCGTGCGTGGCATCGCACCCGGGGAAGTGTCACCCGGCGGCTGGTCGATCGCGTCAGTCGATGGCACGCGCCGCAGCACCGTCCCCGCCACAATGCGCACTTTCATGCGGATACACGATCTCGAATCGCTCGAACCCGAAATAACGATGGTGCCGCTGGCCGACGAACGCTGGCTGGCCGTGACTCCTGATGGCCGGATCCGTGGCTCGGACGGAATCGAAGACGAAATCGTCTACGTCGTGGAAACCCGTGACGGTCAGGAGACGCTCTCACACGACGCGTTTGTCGAACGCTTCGGGGCCGATGAGGACCGCACACCGATGACGAAACCGATCGAGGAGTCCGGCGGCGATCACAAGGATGCGGCGCTACGCTTCAACGGTCGGAACAGCTATGTCGAGATTCCCTCGTTCAGATTTGACGGCTCGCACCCTCTGACCGTGGAAGCACTCGTCCGGATTGGGAAGGCGAACACGGAAGCGGACATCATTTCGTGTACTGAGCAATCCGGCTTCGCATTGAGGACCACGGCGAAAGGTGTGCAGTTCATGGCCTCGCCCAAGGCATTTCATTACACGACGGCTCAGTCCGAAGACACGTTTGCAGGCACGCAAGCCGTACACTTTGCTGGTGTTCTCGATCCAGACCGGGAGCACATCTCGCTGTTTGCCGACGGGCAACTCGTCGCCAAAGAAGAATTCGATCGGACATTCAATGCATCGCGGTTTCCACTCATGCTGGGCTGCAGTCCGCCTGCACCCGGCTACGCATTCGCGGGTGAAATCGATGAAGTCCGAGTTTCACGAGTCGTCCGTTACACGGAAGAATTCGAGCCAGAGTCTCGCTTCAACTCGGATGCTGACACGCTTGCGCTGTACCACTGTGACGAAGGACGCGGTTCCATCCTGCATGACAGCTCTGAGAACAACCATCGTGGCCGCATTGTCGCCGCCGAATGGGTGCCCGGCCTCGCCAGATAGAAAGTAGGCCGGAACAAGCCTGGGGTGGCCTTCGGCCACAACCCCACTCGTTCCAACGCTCTGCGTTGGAACGCCGCCGTGGACGCTCTGCGTCCCCGGCTTTGAACGCACGGGACGCTCTGCGTTGGAACGAGAATGCAGGACATGTTCGCGTTCCTCATCGATCCGACCGGCTGGACGGAGATCGAAGGCCAGGCGTTTGCGCCTGGCCTCTTTGTCTGGAACAGCGAAGCCGGAAGACGGTGTCTGGGGATTCAGACCGGCATGGCCGGATTATTGGATCGTGCTTTCCAATTTCAATACGACGTCTATCAAGTTCCGGTTCGCTAATAACAAACCGCCTGTGGCGGCTGGCTTCAGTCCGTCTGTCAGAACCACATCGCCTGCAGTGAAGACGCCATGCGTTCGTACATCCCACGGCACAGGTCACGTGTCAATTGCGCAGCCCGCGACCGCGGCGCCCAGTGAGTCACTGGCTGCCGTGAAGCCACAGACACCTTGAACGACGACGCCTCATCAAAGTCCGTGGCCTCTTCAACCAGTGACCGCACGGCAAACTGACGCATCCCCGACAACTCCGGCCGCGGTTCATTCAGCGGGGCCAGAGTGTGATTCGCACAGACGATTGATATCTGACTCAATCGTGTGGGAATCAGGAGAGACGAAAGTTCCCGACTGTCCGCGTCACTCAGCACCGAGGTAAGACACAACTCCGGCGAGAGCTGCTCGACAAAGTCTGTCCCCAGAAAGCCCGTCCCAGTGACCCCTGCGGGTCGGCATCGATGAGAAGGACGCGCAGTCCGCACTCGGCGAACGTCCCAGCCAGATGAAAGCACAGCGAACTCTTCCCGCAGCCGCCCTTCTGGTTGATGAAATAGACTACTCTCGGAGGTGCCATTGGGGTCCTGCTGCGGCCTGAATTGCCACTGGCAATTCGGCGTAAGGAGTGAATAACCAATGACTGGCGCAAGACGGGCAGGGAGGCTCATCATGACGCCGAGTTTCCACCACCGACCCCGTGTCGGTGGAGAACTGACTGACAGCTACGAAACAGCCCGCGTGAATACGCCTCCACCGACCCCGCGTCGGTGGGGCGACGACTCAGCCCGGAAAGTGATGCTCAGACGCCCTCGTCCTAACGACAAACGGCGAAGCGACAGACCGCCCGTTTCGGGAAGCCGGGCGATGGGGCCGGGTACAGGAATGATTCCTGAAACTGCATCCGGTGCCGAACGTCGACGCATGATGCGCGACCGGCATTCGACCGCGAGCCAATCGCGGCATGGCACCGGCGTCGGGTCACTCAAGTCGTTTGCGAATCAGCCGAGGATCGCTTCGATCGGCGCGCCGCCACGGACGATCGGTGTGGGCTGGTCGTTTCCGGCGGGGTACGTCTTGTGCGCGTCGATGCCCATCAGGTCATAAACCGTGCAGGCGAAGTCGGCTGGCGAATGGCTCTTGTCAGTCACGAATGCTCCCTGGGCGTCCGTGTCGCCGTAAACGAATCCGCCGGGCACTCCGGCGCCGGCAAGGATGATACTCATCGCCTGAGGCCAGTGGTCGCGGCCGGATTTTTCATTGATCTTCGGGGTGCGTCCGAACTCACCGAACATCATGACCAGCGTCTCGTCCAGCAGGCCGCGATCTTCGAGATCAATCAGTAGTGCTGACAGGCAACGGTCGACGATCGGGATGTTCTTCCGCATCCGAGAGAAGTTGTCGGCGTGCGTGTCCCAGCCGTAGGGATCAGTAACCGTCACGAATCGGACACCGGCCTCGATCATTCGCCTGCCGAGCAGCATCCGTTGGCCGAGCTGCTCGCGGCCATATCGTTCGCGAACTTCGGCTGATTCCTCGTCAATTCGAAATGCCTGCCGTGTGCGTTCCGACAGGATGATGTCGTGGGCGTCCTGGTAGAAACGATCAAGACCTTCAAGCAGCGGTGGCTTCTCGGTCAGTTCATCGAACAGGTGGTCGGTCTTCTGCAAGAGTCGACGGCGACGATTCAGACGGTCGAGATCAACACCTTCAGGCATACTGATCGAGCGGACTTTGAAGTCGTCGGCGTTGGGGTCGCCCTGCACTTCGAACGAACGGTACGCCGGACCGAGGAATCCCGGTCCAGGTCCCTGACTCGGTTCACTGGGAATGGCAACGGTCGTCGGGACTCCGGGCTTGTCCGCAGTCTCCTTCTTCACAACCGATGACCATGTTGGATGAAATGTTGTCGGGTTGGGCGGATTGCCACTGCCCAGCATGAACATGCTGCCGGGCTTGTGGTCGGGGATGTGATGATTCACGCCGCGAATGATCGACAGCTTGTGTATCTGCTGTGACAGGAATGGCATCAACTCGCAGACCGGGTAACCCGGCAGATCCGTGCCGATCGGAGCGAACTCTCCCCGCACATCATCCGTGGCCAGGGGCTTCATATCCCACATGTCCTGATGTGGAGGTCCTCCCTGGCACCAGTAGAAGACAATGTTCTTTGCGCGCGGTTCAGGGCGGTTTTCGCGTTCAGACCGGGCTTCAGCACGCAGTAGATTGGGAAGCGTCAGGCCGGGAAGAAGGGCCGTGCCCAAGCTCAGAAAATTGCGGCGGGATTCAAATGGACTCATGTCTGTATTCCAGCGACCAACATGGCGTTGATCATCAGTGACTCACCAGGAACTCCTGACGATTGAATAGTGACCATAGCACATCCTGATAGCCGGTCAGCCGATCGACCGACGCTGACACGTAATCCACAGTCGTCTTGATTTCCTCCTCGGCTGGTCGTCGGCTGAGCGTCCACAAGTAAAGTTCTTCCACCAATTTCCCGTCGTCGGAAACTGTGTCGACAAGCTGCTTGAGACGCCCGTTCTCATCCGTGATCTTCTTCCAGAGCGATTCGTCGTTGTACAGATACATGGCCTGACTGAGACTGGGGTCGGTACCGCGTTCGCAATCGCACGCCTGCACACGGCGTGGCTTGCCGAAGATCAGCAGCGGATGCCAGTCGTCACCGCGGAAACGGCTCAGGCCCGATTCGATGATGCGCTGCCCGGGGCGATCGGCCTTGTTGTAATAAACCTTCGTCAGAGCCAGTTTCGTGTTCGTGATCTGGGACAGCGAATCGACAACTTGTTCTGCTGTCATTCGTTTCAGAATCCGATGGGAATAATTGTGAGTGTCGCTGGCGTTGCTGAGATTTGTCCGCCAGCTATCGCTGATAGGCCACCAGACTCAGAATTCGACGGTGGAGCCGCCTGAGGTTGTAGTCCTGCTCCACGAAGTCCTGAGCGAGATCGTCCAGCACCTGAGGGTGCGATGGCGGATTGGCAGCGGATTGCGAATCGACGGGCTCGTACAAGCCGCGTCCCATGTAGTGTGCCCAGACACGATTCACCATTGCTCGCGCGAAGTACGGGTTTTCAGGATCGACCATCCATTCCCAGATGTTCCGTCGAGGATCACTGCCCGCCTGAATTTCGATCGGTTCGCCTCCCAGTGTTCGTGGAAGCAACGCTTCACCGGTGACCGGATCGGGAAACGTCTCCGCGGCTTCTGTCGTCACATGAATGCCACTGAGTCGAATCTTCTTCTCGGCCAGGTGCGGGACGGCTCCTCGGTGGACGTAGGTAAAGACGGACGCAAAACCAAGGAAATCTGATTCGGTCCAGCGGTCGTACGGGTGCTTGTGGCACTGGGCACACGTCAGTTGCACGCCGAGGAAGGCGTGAGAAAGCTGCAGTGCGACCTTCTTGGAATCCAGGATTGTTTTGAGCGTCTTATTGTTCTTGTCGCGAATCTGTTGCAGGAACTTGCTACCGCCGTAGATCGCATCCATCGTGCGGCGAGTCGCATAGCCGGTTCGCCAGGGTTGCGGGGGATTGGGGTCGGGTTCTGGTTTCTCGCCGTTCTTTGCCGCTTTTTTTTTACGTTTGCGTTCTTCGGCCTGCTGCATCAGTTCGAGCCGGATCTGATCGGGAGTACGACCGTCCTCCACAGAGCCGCAGAAGACGCCATACGCGATCTGATCCCACGGCGTATTCTGCTCCAGCTTGTGGCGGAACCAGTCGTGAAACTGGACCGGGTCGAGGAAGCGGTTGTCAGCTCCGAGCATGTCGGTCAAACGCGTCGCCCACAGCGCCTGATGCAATGGATGATCGAGCAGGTGATCGATCAGCTTCTGCCGCTTGTCGGGTGACGAGTCGACAAGGAATGCCCGCACCTCGTCGGGAGTGGGAAGCACGCTGGTGGTATCGAGGAAAACGCGTCGAATGAACTCCTCGTCTGTGCAGATTCCTGATGCCGCGATGTTCAATCGCTGTAGTTTCTCCATCAGGACCCGATCGACCGAATCGGTGAATTGCACAGTGGGCGAGTCGCCCACTGCGTGCCCGAGCGGTGCCCCGGGGACTTCGATGATCGTGAAAGCGACGCGACCCGAGTAATGGGCCAGCACGGGGACGTCGCCCACGTGCGCGGGACGGACCGTGCCATCATGCTCAATGGATGCGATCGATGGATCACGCGATTCGAACGTCGTGTACCACGTGACGTCTTCTTCGCTTTCATCGGACAGTTCCGCGATGACCCGTACATGCGGTGGTGAAGTTGTGCCGAGTCGTACCGTCACGGTCGCGGGTTCGATTCGCACGTGGGCGTGATCCCAAAACGTGGGTGTTGGGGAATCGGGAAAATATCGAGACTCCCTTCCGGTTGATGGTTGAAGTCGGACCGGGAAAGGAGTCTCGATGGAAATTCGCATGGAAGCGGATGG
>Ga0114996_10000194_pt1 | contig 84179 bp, 82 predicted proteins | sample ArcticOcean_MG_C_4_FD_87039 | JGI IMG/M metagenome (GOLD analysis project Ga0114996, IMG submission 87039) | Marine microbial communities from western Arctic Ocean - ArcticOcean_MG_CB4_134 | ecosystem: Environmental > Aquatic > Marine > Oceanic | place: Arctic Ocean: Canada Basin | collected...
AGCCAAGCTGTCCAGGTGATCCAGCGCGATCTGATCGACGATGCGATGCTGGCTCGACACGCCCCCAGGAAACTCGCGGAAGCGATCATAGAGTTGGCGCGCTGACGCTATCATTGCAGCTAACTGTCTTGGAGGGATGAGTCAATTAGCGCCCGTAGCTATGGTCGCGAGCCGATCTCGACCTCAGGCTAGCCACACCCTCAGCAAGCAAGTGAACAATCGACGTGAGTGGGAGCCAATTCGTGCTATCCTCGGGCGCTACCAGAGAGATGGCTCCGGTACTGGTCGGAGATGAGAGTTTCTGCCGTACAGGAACACCCAATGGCACAAATAGCTCAAGCGCAGATAGCCTCGTACGCAGCCGATTGGGTACCAACACAACACGGGCGGAGGATCAGATGACTACCAATCTCGAGATGATTGTTGACGGTGACGGGCACATCAATGAGGACTTGGAGGCGATAGCCGGCTTCTTGCCACCGAAATTTCATGACAATCCTGCGAGAGTACTGAATGCTTCTCTCTTCCCGGCCCTGGATCACTTGCACGGTGGACATTTCGTCGAAACTCCCGGGAGACGGGACCGAGGGGCAGCATTAGTTGGTCCCGCAGAATGGGAAGTGTTCCTACAAGAGGTCGGAATCGACTCAACCGTACTGTATCCGACCAGGGGGCTCGGCTACGGGAAGATTGTCAGCAGAGACTGGTCGATAGCCGTAGCGAGCGCTTACAACGATTGGCTCCACTCGACTTACCTGGCCCGTAACTCCCGGTTTAAAGGAATGGCATTGATCCCGATGCAAGAGCCTGAGGCCGCGATCAAAGAGCTTCGGAGGGCCGTCGAGGAGTTGGGCTTCGTCGGGGCGATGCTTCCTTCGTTTGGCCTGTCTGATCACTTGGGAGCGAAACAATATTGGGGAGTTTACGAAGAGGCCAATCGCCTGGGCTGTGCGATTGCGGTTCATGGCGGTGCCCATAGCGGTATCGGGCTTGACAACATGAACGTCTATGCGCCGGTACATGCATTGGGCCATCCCCTAGGCCAGGCATATGCGCTTGCGGGAATGACCTTTAATGGAGTGTTTGAGCGCTTCCCCAATATGCGAGTCGGCTTCATGGAAGGCGGAATCGCGTGGTTCCTCATGTGCTGGGAGCGTTTCACAGCCTCACACGCAACCCATATGGAATACCAACTGCGTGATGATGACATGCTTGGTCCGAAGATAGGAGAAAGGGTGAGCGACTACCTCCAGCGCCAGATCGATGCAGATAGGATCTTCATCGGTTGCGAAGGGGACGAGCCAGCACTTGCCTACGCGGTTAAACAGTTGGGAAACAAGCCTTTCCTCTACTCTTCCGATTTCCCGCACGAGGTGACCAGAGATTCATGTATAGAAGAACTCCATGAGCTCCTGGAGAATGAAGAGCTCACCGCAGCGGACAAAGAAGCGATCCTGCATAAAAATTCCCTCCGCTTCTATGGCATCTAGGTCTTTACTACACAGGGGCGAGGGCAGTCTGCGTCATCACTCCTAGCAGCAACCCGCCCGGAGTATCCAACGAGCACAAAGGAGAATCTGCAATGAAGGTCATCGACTCGGACGCCCATGTAGTGGAAACGGAGCGTACTTGGGACTTCATCCCCTCCTCGCTGCAGCATTTGAGGCCGATCGTCGTCAATCAACCGGATGCGACTGGAGCCTCCAAGCCGTATTGGCTGATTGACGGCAAGGTCCGCGGCACGGTGCGACAGCCTATCGGCAAGCGCGACGAGTGGGACCCCAGTCGTATTTCGCCTGACATGGCGGCCGTCTCTCAGGCATCTGGACGGAAAGTTGATACGCCGGATGCTTCCAAGCATATGGAAGACGTTGGCGCTCGGCTCCGACACATGGACGAACTGGGCATCGATTACCAGATGCTGTACCCAACGATCTTCCTTCGCCAGTTGACGGACCTACCCGAGACCCGGATCGCGCTCGCCCAGGGATACAACCGGTGGCTCGCGGACATCTGGGGCCAATCGGAGGGCCGCCTCAAGTGGGCGTGTGTGTTGCCTTTGGGGCAGATGGATGAAGCGCTGACGGAACTCCGTTGGGCTGTTGAGCACGGGGCCTGCGGCGTTTTCATGCGCGGTATCGAGGAGGAAGGCGTTATCACCGACCCGTACTTCTTCCCGCTCTACGACGAGATGAGCAAATTAGACGTTGCGGTGACCGTACATATCGGGAACGGGAACCCAGAGATGGAGCGCTTGTTGAACCACGGTGCCGGCGGTTCTCCATTCAGCTCAATGCGGCTCGCATCGGTCGCTGCTTGCCACCAGTGGATCCTGGCAGGCGTTCCGGAGCAATTCCCGAAGCTGCGGATCGGGTTCGTGGAGGCGGCGGCCCAGTGGATACCGTACCTCGTGAACGACCTCGTCCGCCGCTACCCGGCCCGCCGTGGGCACGTTCCAGTGCCCGGGGAGATTCTGCGAGAAAACCGCGTATGGGTGACCTGCCAGACGGACGACGACATCGCGTACCTGGTCCGTTACGCGGGAGAAGATAATCTCATGATCGGGACGGACTATGGCCATACCGACCAGTCGTCTGAGATCGAGGCGCTCCGGGTTTTCCAAGAAGAGGGCCAGGTGTCGTCAGCGATCGCGAGCAAGATTTTGGACGATAACCCGAGCGCGTTCTACGGATTCTAGAGGGCGCTAGCGTCAGCGTGCGCATGTCGTTTCGGCATGCGCGCGCTGACGGACGGGGTTCTCGCGTTCCGCGATGGCGCGCTCGAATTTTAGGCTCGTGGCCAGCGAAGAATCCGGCGAAATGCGACTGCTACGCCAAGCGGCAGGTGCTCTTGCCCGGAGCTGCACCTAGCCCTTAGCCACCCAGATGGAAGAACTCGATGGCGTTACCAGCAACCATCTTGTGCTTCGCCTCATCCGGGATCCCCACGAACGATTTCTCCAGAACCTGTGCGGTCTCCGGCCAATCGCTTTCCGCATGGGGGAAATCGGTGGACCACATGATGCGGTCTACTCCCACTTCTTGGAACATCGAGCGGACGCCCACCGGGTTGTAAACGAAGCCCCAGTAGCAATGCTCCTTCACGTAGTCGCTGGGCAACTGCTTTAGCGGCTGAAGACCCAACAGCCGCTCGGCCCAGAGCTGGTGCCGCGTGTAATGCTGATCCATCTGCTCGAGGAAGTTGGGAATCCATCCGATTTGTGTTTCGGCGAAGTAGATGCGGAATTCCGGGAAGCGGTCAAATACCCCCGCCCAGATCAGTTGCGCAGCATGGAGCGCTCCTCGGAACCCGTACTTGGCGTACCGCTGAACGATGTCCAAGAATCCCTGCTCGGGCTGCTTGGGGTAAAGGAACGTTGGCCCTGCGAGTCCGCCACCGTAGGAGCGCGGAGAAACTCCCCGGGCAAACGGAGTCGTGGAAGGGTGATTGAACTCGACGTGAACGGAGATGGGACACCGCAAGTCAACCGAGGCCGCCCAAAAGCGGTCGTCCTCGGGCGACGGGTGCGAGAGGCCCGTCGGGAAGGAATTCAGAGTTACTCCCACAAGTCCGTTTCGGACACAGTACTCCATCTCTGCAATCGCATCGTCAACACCGGTGACCGGCAGCATGCCAAGGCCCAGAAGCCGATCTGGCGCAACCGCACAATACTCTTCCCACAGGAACTCATTGTAAGCCCGGACGACAGCTCGATAGGCATCGTCGTCCTGGATGTTCGCGCGCCAGGCAGCAGGCCCCTGCACTCCACTAAACATCAGCTCGGCGTCCACGCCGTCGATGTCTAGCTCACGCACGCGTTGCTGCGGCGTCCCGGTGCCAGGACGAGCGTCAAAACCAGGGCCTATCTCTATGCCGTCGGGGTACACCCTGCCGCCCAAACCCTCGAACGGCTTCACTACGTAGCCATCTTGGGTAGTGAAGGGCTGTGGGTCTTTGGGGGCCACCTCGCGGTAGCTGGCTGGAACGTGGTGTGCCCAGCGGCTAGGCATGAGTTCAAGATGAGAGTCGCCGGAAATGTAGTCGTAGGTACGGGCCATACCCAACCTCCTGTTTCCTTGCTAACGCGGACTGGACAGAGCATGAACCCTCCAGGGCTGCTTCGCAACCTCAGCGGGTCAGACGCCACTCGCGCGGTAGTGCGCGAGGCTACACACTGGGCCTGCGGCGTGGGGGCGCAATCTTTACAGAAGTCGCCAACCAGGGAACGCTACCTCACGCCGCCCTTCCGTCATCGCAAACTCTCAGCGTGCTGTTCCGTGGACCGATCGGAGAGGGCAGCGCGCGCCTGATTCCTTGGCAGCCTGTTAGTTACGACAGCTTGTCAGTGTCCGCTGTGGTGGCCAGAGAGAGTAGCGAAGCCAGCTCTCGATGGAGATAATGCGCGTATCTCATGTGGAGGGGAACAACGATGATCATCGATGCGCATCAGCACTTGGTTTCCGGCGCTCAGCTAGGGCAGTACCAGGCTTTCCTCTTGAACGGTCGAGGGTTCCACGGCAAGGGACATCCAGCGATCAACGCGGAAACCGTGGCGGCATGGCGCCAGCAAGGCAAGGCACACAGTGAATTGCTGGACGAGGTAGGCACGGATATGGCGTTCCTATCGCCCCGTCCCTTCACGCTCATGCATTCCGAAAAGCCAGAAAAGATCGTCCACTGGTTCTCGGAAGTCAACAATGACGCGATCGCTCTGGCTGTGCAGAACGAGCCTGATCGCTTCCGTGGCATCGCTGGTCTACCACAGTGCGAGGGGTCTCCGGTCTCAGACACGTTCGAGGAGATCGACCGTTGCATCAATGACCTCGGTTTCGTGGGAATCATGATCAATCCGGATCCCAGCGAAGGAGCGCATACGACACCCCCCATGGGTGACAAGTACTGGTACCCGCTCTACGAAAAGATGGTCAAGGAAGACATTCCCGCTCTGGTCCACCCTGCAAGCTGCAAGGACCTACGCGAGTCATTCCACAACCACTTCATCACCGAGGAGAGTATCGCCATCCTCTCGCTGGCACAGTCCACGGTGTTCGATGACTTTCCGGCGCTCAAACTCATCATGAGTCACGGCGGAGGGTCCATTCCTTACCAGGTAGGCCGTTGGCGCGCGAGGCTCCGGGGAACCAACGGGGAGGAGACGTTCGACCTTCACATGCGGAGGCTGTACTACGACACCTGCCTCTACAGCGTCGAGTCGCTAGAACTACTGTTCAAGGTGGTCGGTCCCGACCGCTGCCTATTCGGTACTGAGCGGCCGGGCGCAGGATCAGCCGAGAACCCGCGAACCGGTGATTGGTACGATGACACGAAGCCGTTGATCGACGGGATAGGCTTCCTGTCGGACGAGGAGCGCAGCGCGGTATATGAAGGCAACGCCCGGAGCGTGTACGCCGAGCGCTACAAGTAAGTCCGCAGCATCACGGTGAATGAGCCGCGATAGGTAACGGGGGAACGGCAGGGGCCAAGGGCTCGTGCCGCACATACGGGGGTAGCACGACCGCCCACATCATCTTGGTGAATGCGCCCCCGTTCGCGCCGTCCAAGAGTTCCTGGGGATTCTCTCGAAACACGACGAGGAAATCCTTGATCGAGTTGGGGGGAACCAGCCTGCGAGCGAGCTGCGGAACAGCGGCTTCTGTGGCGTCCCGTCACTTCTCCACAATACCGAAATACCAATCTCCTAAATCCGGCTTGCCCAGAAATCTGAGAGCTCGTTCTCCACAGCATATGGGGGACGTATTTCACAGGGGTTACGAGGTCGTTACAGGGGAGTTGCGGTTCTGTGACACGACGTATCGAAAGTCGGCAAGCGTCCACTCACGCTGTTGGTGCAGCAAAGGTCGACGCCGCGAGAGCACTATGGCTCCTCAAGCAATGGCACCGACATCTTCGAGCCGCTGACGTTCGTCGGGCGTGAGGCCCAGCAAGGTGTTGAACACGTAGTCGTTGGCCCCACCGAATACGGGCCTCCCCGCCATCTGTTGTCTGCCGGGGGTCACGGAGAGGTGAGCGGTGAGTCCGGCTACGTCCATCGGGCCTGACTCAGGATCGTCGACAGGAACTACGAACTGGCGCTCCCTGAGATGAACATCAAAATAGACATCCTCACCGGACTGAACAGCGCTTGATGGTACGCCAGCCTTTTGTAGCTCATACATGACCTGACGGGGCGACCGTTCCTGGGTCCACGCGCCGATGATCCCATCCATCTCATCGATGTTGGCGATCCGATCAACAAGCGTGGCGAAACGAGCATCCTCGCCCAGTGCAGGTCGGCCAATGGCTTTGGCGAGCACCCGCCATTGATCATCAGTCGCACACACCACCGCGCAGAAGCTGTCTCTTCCATGGCACGGGTAGAGGTCGTGTGGAGCGGCGTACGATTTGCGATTCCCTGCCGGCTGCCAGTCACGTCCGTTGACGGTCGAATCGAGTAGCCCGACGCCTAGCGCGGCGGCAAGAGCTTCGGACTGAGCTATCTCGACCTCCTGGCCACCTCCGATGACGTTCCGTGCGTGAAGAGCGGCCATTACGACCAACGCTCCCTGAGCACCGCCGAGGAAATCGGGGATAGCGACTTTCCCTCGCATCTCCATGGGCGTGTCGGGATGTCCCCAGATGTAATACATCCCCGAATCCGCCATCAGCTGCGCCCCATGCGAGGCGTACTCTCGGCCGGGGCCCGTGCTTCCGTATCCAGGCATGCTCAGCACGACGATGTTTGGGTTCACCTTGCGCAAAACGTCGTAGCCCAGGTTGAACCGCTCAAGCGTGCCGGGCCGATAGTTGTTGACGAGTACGTCGCTCTTTTCGGCCAGGCTCTTAATCAGCTCCTGTCCCTCAGCACTGTGAAGGTCCACCGTGATGCTGAGTTTATTGCGGTTGAGCTCCGTATAGGTGCCCGCGCGGCCCTCGCGCTGAGTGTCGAATAGCCCCGACTCAACCTTGATGACCTCGGCACCGTAATCCGCCAGCAGGCGAGTACAGAAGGGGCCCGCCCACGCACGGGTTAGATCAATGACCCTAATTCCATCCAGCGGGGGCCTTACGGGCGCATCGTGGACTGCCTTGGCGGGTGAGGACGGCTTGCGATGCCCAACCTCACGCATGATTTCGTCGCGGTGCTCATCCACAAGCGGTGCCGGACGGGTGAACCGGGGGGAAGTTTCACTCAATGCCCACGGAAATCCGGGCATTCGGACCACGCCAAGCGATGGATGCGCCAGATCCTGGAACCAATCTCGCGCCGCCAGCTGCTCGCTACGCCCGACCTCAGTGAACGTGTTGACCGGGGCAACCGGCAGGCCCAATTTCCGCGCACCGGTCAGGAATGCGTTGGTTGTCATCGAGAAGGTGAATTCTTTGATGATCTCTTCAGCTACGTCAGCGCTCTCGTGACGAGCGGTCATGCTCAGCCAGTACGGGTCGTTGAGTACGGGGTGGTCGATCCACTCAACCAGGCGTTTCCAGAGATGGGCGAAGTGGATATTCATCACGACGTAGCCGTCTGAACATTGGTAACAGTTCACACCCGCAAGGTTCGTGTCAGAGCCGAATCGACGCATGACTTGCGTTGCCGCAGAAAAGCGCCCTATGGGCATGGCCGACGACGATGTGATCATCGCCTCCTGGACAGAAACGTCAATGTGCTGCCCGACCCCATTGGTTTGTCGGGAGTAGAGCGCAATAAGAGTCCCCAGCGCCGCGTGCGTGCCACCGATATGGACGCTAGGGTCACTGGGGCCCGCACAGGGTTGGTCGCCCTCGTCTCCTACGTTAAATAGCCAGTCTGACATGGCCTGGGCGATGAGGTCGTTGCCTTGCCAGTGCGCGTGCGGGCCAGTTTGGCCGAATGGCGTGACGGAGGTCACTACGATCGCGGGATTGACGCGCTCCAAATCGCGATAGCCCAAACCCAGCGTCGCCAGTGAACCAGGCGCACCATCTTCAATGACCGCATCAGCACCGGCCACCAGCTGCAGAAGCGTTCTACGGTCTGCGGCGTCGGCGAGGTCAAGGGCGATGCTGCGTTTGTTGGTGTTGAAATGGATGAACGGAAGGCTACGATCCGGGTCAGGAACGTCGCCCGCGAATGGGGCAGCCTGTCGCGCAGGCCCTCCACCACGTGGCTCGATCCGGATTACATCGACGCCAAGGTCGGCGAGCAGGCGAGTAGCGTACTGGCCCACTCCTTGTGTCAGGTCTAGTACTTGGAACGCCCCCAAGGCAGTTTGGTCACCAGACATGATGATCGCCAGGGCTAGAGGTCACGGATCGAATCAGCATATTTTTGTCTCCCACCCTAGAGGGCCCTCCCGCGGGGTCAGCTAAAAACGCCTTGCGGCACGATACACATCGTCTGGTGCTTATTCCTGATCTCAATCTGATGAAGGCAACACTTTCGCCGCTAGTAGCCCCATTGGCCGTCCCGCGCAGCAAATCTGCGAGCGACCACTCTTGATGCACAACACGACCACGCCACTTTCGCTGTCCGCGTAGCGCTTCCCGAGAGCGTTGGCCTCTCCGTCGACCGCCTCGGTGCAAGACAATTCGAATGCGCCGCCCTTGGTGATCATGTAGCTGCTGTCGAATTCCTCAGATTCAAAGCGCTTTCCCATCGTCGCCTGCATGCCAGACCACCTTACCCTTTGATGCCGCGTAATACCAAGCGAGCCAGTAGTCCCGGGTCGGCGCGGATGGTTACGCGTGTTCGTATCTGAGGCCTGCGCGATTTCCCCAACGGCGACGACTAGCGCCTCACGCGATCACCCATCCCGGATTAGTAGACCAAAGCGCCTCGCGGGGGGGGGGGCGAATAGCGACCCCACCACACCGGGTGAGTCGAGCCGCACGATACCACTCTGATCGCCGGGACGCCACGCCACACCTCGCCATGCGGCGATCAACCTGCGCCAGTGCCCGTTAGCACGTGCTAAATCTCGCCTTGACCCAACACCTCGGTACGATGGTAAGCGTGTAGCCATTCCAAAGACCCATCGGTGGGCAAGTCGCCGACCCAGAGGAAATCGAACCCAGCCTTGGTCGCAAACCAGCGGTCCATATCGCCATCGCCAATGTGCAGGTGCGGCCCATCGGGAAATCGTTGCTTGATTTCCAGAAGTCGATGCTTCAAGGACACGAAATCCACATCTACTCCCACGTTGTCCCAGTGCTTGGTCTGCGCCCCTAGGGTGCGATCCGATGCGCTGCCCACGATGAAACCTAATTCTTTGGCCTTGATCACGGCGTCCACTCCAATGCGACCGGATGGGTCACCAAACGCCATGGTGCCGTCGATATCAAAACTAATCAGGCTCACAATTTCATAGTCCTTCACGCCGCATCTGCTGAGCATATGTCGCTCTTGGGTCAAGATGGAATTCTACCCAACCGTAATCCCACGTTGGTAGGGGACAACATGCCCCCGATAGCGCATCTCCTCCGTTTCAGAATCCCGCCCACAGAATGTTGATCACTTGTCGTTGACGGATGAGGCGGATAGGAGTAGTTTCGCAACATAGATTCCGGGTAAAGGTGGTACGATTTGTCTTCCGATGCTGAGGTTTCGCTGTTCGAGGCCGCTATCCGTACTGGCACCAGCGTCGCAGACCAACGTGAGCCGATCAGCCGCTTCCTGGACGTCCAAGGGATGAATCTTCATCACTTAGATTGGGGCAGTGACGGCAAGCCCCCGCTGCTTTGCCTCCACGGAAGCGCTCAGAACGCGCACATGTGGGACTTCACGGCCCTGGCATTCTGTGACCAATACCATATCGTCGCCATCGACCAGCGCGGGCACGGCGACAGCGCGTGGGCTAGCGACCAAGACTACGGTCGCGAAGCCTACCTCGGCGACATCACAGGAGTCGTCGACGCTCTCGCGTTAGAATCCCCAATCCTCATGGGATTGTCGATGGGAGGCAGCAATTCCATCGCGTATACGGCAGCTAACCCAAAGACGGTCCGCGCGCTCATCGTGGTAGACGTGGGCCCAGAGCCCAGCTCTCGGGGTGAAGGGGCAGTCAACTCGTTCGTAACGCAATCCGATGTCCTGGATTCGTTCGACGCGTTCGTTGCGCGAGTTATCGAATACAGCCCGTTCCGACCGGAATGGCAGATACGGAGCAGCCTGCACCACAGTTTGCGCCAACTGCCGGACGGGCGCTGGACGTGGAAGTACGATGCGTTTCTACGCGATCCCGCGCGCCGCGCCAACCAAGCCACGGCACGCCAAGACCCGGCGGCCCGTTGGAAGGCGTGGGAAAGCATCCAATGTCCGACGCTGCTCGTGCGAGGCGAACACAGCAATATGCTGGGAGCTGACGTAGCGGCCAGGATGATCGAACGAAACTCCAACAGTCAGCTTGTTGAGGTCTCGGACGCTGGCCACCGGGTTCCAGGAGACAACCCTGTCGCTTTCGAACAATGCCTTCGGGCGTTCCTCGCCGGACTGAAGGACTGACTTTCGGAGTTTCGGTGAGGATGTGTTCGGGTTCGCTGAGAGGCCCGCTACCTCTACCCGAGAAACTAGCCGGGTATAAGGAACCATGATTCTAAGCACTCCCTGCGCGATGGCTTGCCAGCATCTGCCATCGCACACAGCCCTGTCTAGCATCGGATACCAAGCGTTGGCGTGCGAGCCCACCTCACGGGGTGGACTCGCATGACCCCGAACCAGCTAGCTGCGTTCGATGTCCTGCGAGAGGGTGACTCGGATGGGGGCCGCACACTGCTACGGATAACCCCCGTTGGCGCCCCCCCCTTCCACGCAATCGCCGTACCCCAGGATTGGCATTCGTATACGGGCCCAACGTGGGTATACATCGTGGAGTCGCCGGACGGTTTCACGCTCATTGATGCGGGCTCCGGGCTGATCATTGAGCACCTCACCGACGCTTTCCACGACATCGGGATCGACACCAACTCTATCAAGCGAGTGATCATCACTCATGGTCACAACGACCATGACGGCGGAGCTTTGCTTCTGGCGAAGACTTGGGGGGTGGAGGTGTGGGCACACGTCCTCTGGGACAGCCTGCGGTTTCACAACCGTAGCAACCTAGAAGGAGAGAGTTATCCGTTGGTGCAGCAAGCACTCGATCAAGACACGGAAAAACTCGCGCCCTACGGCCAGCCATTCTTCGCACCGGAGGACGTCGCACGACGCCAGCGCTACGTTGATCAGCGGCGCGAGGTAAACGTCACTCGCCTGGTCGACGATGGTGACCAAGGCGCGGGGCTCACGTTCTACCATACGCCGGGGCATGCTCCAGATGAGTTGACGATCGCCATGGACGGCGTTCTTTTCGCCGGGGACCATATCCTGCCGGAGATCACGCCGCATCCCACATTGAAGAGCAAGTTCCCGTCTGAGGTGCGAGCCGCCATCCCCGCCAAGCATGCTGAGGAGGATGAGCTGTACGGGCTAGATGTTTATCTCCGATCACTGCTGATGATCGCCGCGAAGGGGGACCAAGCCCTCGTGCTGCCAGCTCACCGGCTACTGAATCGAGGCAAGCTGAATATCATCACGGCGGCGCGAGCCCAGGTGATCGTGGATCACCACGTCGAACGTCTAGAACAGATCCTGGAACTCCTGGGAAACACGACATGGTCGTTGGCTGAGATCACACGGCAGCTATTCGCGCACCGGAGCCTTGACGGAGTGTACCTACCCGCATTGTCGGAGACGATGGCACACGTCGAGCTGTTAATTCGCGCGGGCGATGTCCTGCGCGATCACGAAGACCGATTCGCTTGGAGCGGCAGCCAGCACTACCTGCGTTTGGCGAAGGCCGGTCAAGCGTTCTAGTGAAGCTTGCGGTTGCTTCGCAGGGCTCAGCGGCCTTGAAACTCAGGCGGCCGCTTCTCGGAGAAGGCGAGTAAGCCCTCTTTGGCGTCTTCTGTATCGCGCGCGATGTGGCCCATGAGGGCAGACATGCGCAAGCCTTCGGGGATGGTGAGCTCACGCGAGCGGTAGGCCATCTCCTTGACGCCTTGTATGGCCAACGGAGGGTTAGCCGCGATGCGGGTGGCCATCTCCAACGCAACGTTCATCAATTCAGCCTGGGGTACCACTCGATTGACAAGCCCCCATTGCAGCGCTTGTTCGGCGGATATCCGATCTCCTGTCAGGAGCATCTCCATCGCCGGCCCAAACGGGATGATGCGAGGCAGTCGCTGAGGCGCGCCCATCCCGGAGGGAAAGCCGAGTTTTACCTCAGGGATTCCGAACTGAGCATTGTCCGAGGCGAGCCGAATGTCGCACGCGAGTGCGAACATACATCCAGCGCCAATCGCATGGCCGTTAACCGCAGCGATGATGGGTTTCCAAATCTCCATGCCACCGATGAGCGAGGGTGATTGCGATGACCAGACTGTACGTCCAGAACTGACCCTGCCCGTTTCCGCTGCCCTCTTGAGGTTCCCACCCGCTGAAAACGCCCGCGTTCCTGATCCGGTCACGATGCAACAGCGCAGATCATCGTCTTGCGCGTACTCGATCAGGCGCTCGTCCATCTCGCCCATGGTCATACCCAGATTGAGGTCGTTATCGCCCTCCATCGTGATGACGACCGTGTGGCCATGTTTGTTGTAGTGCAGCGTCGCCATGGTTGCGGTGTCCCTTCGTAACGAAGAACGTAAGTACGAAATGTGGGCCGGTTTCCGTCCGGCACACGGCTGCCTACTATATCGTGCCCTTGGACCGCAACGCGTCGATCTCGCCAGGGTCATACCCCAATTCCACCAATACCTCATCGGTGTGCGCGCCCAACAGCGGTGGCGCCTTGTGATGCACTTCGTCCGCTTCGGAGAGCGTGAATGGTGGCGCGAAAGACAGTACCGGCCCTTTGACGGGATGCTCAACGCGAACGAACATGCTGTTCTCGACCATTTGGGGCTCGTAGAACACTTGATCGCGTTCAAGAACCGGTGCTACAGGCACATCAGCGTCGTCGAGCAGCTTCAGCCACTCTGCCGCAGGTTTCGTCTCGAACATCGCTTCGATGATCGGATATACGTCTTCCCTGAAACTTCTATCGCCGGTCGGGTTTTTGGCCCTCGGGTCTTCCTTGATATGGGCAAGGTCCAACACGTCACAGAGCCTCCAGAACTGTGCAGGCCGAAGCGCGGTTACGTTGACGTAGGTATCGTCAGCGCAACGATAGATGCCGTAGGTAGGCATATCAAAATCCCGCAACGGCTCTGGGGAGTTTTCGAATTTGATGAGATTGGTCATCTGCATAGCGATAGCAGCCGCAAGAAGCGAGGTTTCGACAAGTTGCCCTTCTCCCGTTTTCTCTCGCTGCAACAGCGCAAGCGTGATCCCGTAGCTCAACAGCATTGGGATTGAAGGGTCTGAGAGGAAGATCCCCGTGCTCACGGGAATTCCACTTTCCCATCTGCGGTACATCGCTCCTGAGAAGCCTTGGGTTAGGCGGTCGTACCCGGCCTTCAGTGCATATGGTCCTTTGGGGCCGTACGCGGAAATAGCGCCGTAAATTATCCGTGGGTTTATCTCTCGAACCGTTTGGTAATCAACTCCCAGTTTGGTCGCTGCAGCGAGCCTCATGTTGGAGATCACCACGTCCGACTGCTCGGCCAACTTTCGGAAGATCTGCTTGCCCTCGGGTGTCGCTAGATTGAGCGTGACACTCCGCTTATTACGGTTCTGAGCAACATAACCGGTACCACCATCAGCTGCAGGGTCGCTGCTGGCATTGCTCGGCGGGGGCTCGATCCTCACCACATCCGCGCCCTGGTCAGCCAGATAAACGGCGGTACCAGGCCCCGCGATGCCTGTGGTCAGGTCGATGACACGAAGACCTTCAAGAACAGGGCCCATGCTTCCTCCAAAAGAAGAGTGACGCGTGCTCATCTCAAGCGTTATTTAGCTGACGCAGGAGAGGCGTTGGCCATCCCCTCCTCAATGATTGACGGCTATAGCCCGTAGAGCCGCTTCGGATTGTCATGAAGCATCTTGTCGACAGCTGACTGCGAAATCTCACCGGATGCCGCTCGAGAGCGAAGCGCCTCTTGAAAATTGCGCTCCTGGGACTGATCCGCGTGCGTGTAATCAGACCCAACGACAATGTTATCGTCACCCGCGAACTTGAGGATGTACGGAAGGTCCTCATCCACAAGGCACGTAACGAAGATATTGAGTTCGCGCAATGTATCGTGCAACGTGTCGAAGCCGTCGGATAGGTCCGCGTAGCTAAGCGTCTTCGGGGAAGGACCGACGGATCCTGGATGATCCATGCGGCGTTTTATCTGATAAAGCTCGTGGGGGATCCATCCTGACGCAGCCTCGATGATTCCCCACTTGATGTTTGGGTAGGTGTGAGGCATCTTGCTCATCACCAAATTCGTAAAGGTCTCAGGCAGATAGGCGAACGGTACGCGAGCGCCACGAGTATCGCCATCCGTACGGTTCTCTCGTGTGTTCGGAATGCCGCTGCCGATATGCATGCATACGGACATCTCCAGATCGTTGGCTTCATTCCAGAGAGGCTGGAAGTAGTCATCGGTGAAGTTCTTGTCGGCTTCCCGGTTGCCCTTCTTGAAGAGACCTACCGCGCCGTGATCCTTGGCCCATCGGAGCTCTTTGATACTCTCGTCCATGTCCATGAGCGGTGGCAAACATAGCCACCGGAGACGGCCGCCCGACTGCTCATAGCGATCACCCAGCCACCGGTTGTAGGCGCGTTTGAGGGCGACGTCAGCCTCAGGCTTGCTAGTGGGCTGTACGAGAAACATCGTGGGGTACATGACGTGGGCCTGCACATCAAGCTCGTCCATGTCTCGCAAGCGCGCCGGGACATCCATGAGCTCACGGGTGCCCACTGTGGTCATCGTCCTCGCGTCTTCGCGGTGCAAGCGAGGCTGACGATCGCCGTCGATCACCCAGAAGTGCTGCGTTGGGCGCTTGGGGTCTGGATTACTGGGGTACCCGACCACCGGCTTGTACTCCGCTTCGCTTGCGGCCATGTACTCCCAGGTATCTTCGGTCTCATCGACATGAGTGTCTGCATCGATTGTGGTGGCCACTGCTCTTCGCTCCCTTGCAACTAATAACGTTACTATCGAGGATTAATGAAAATTGCTCAAGGTTGATTTAGGTTCCAATGATTAAGGCGTACCACGCCGTTCTGCTCTAACGCCTCAGTGTCAGTTTCGCTGTATCCAAGATCACGCAAGACTTCGCTGGTGTGCTCGCCAAGCAAGGGCGCGAAATTGCGGAACGTGGTTGGGGTGTCCGAGAAGTGGAACGGCGACGCCAACTGACGCACGTTCCCTTCCATCGGGTGATCAAGCTCTAACACCATCCCTCGTTCACGGGCGTACTGCCCCTCCAAGACTTCGTCAAACTCGAGCACTGGCACGACCGCGATCTCTTTCGGAATGATAGCCATCCACTCATCGCGAGTCTTCATAAGCATGTGCTCCCTGACTTTGCGGATAGCGCCTTCATCGCGGTCAGGCCGGTCTTCTCGCATCTCAGGAAGGCCGACTGCGTCGCAGAAGGGCGCCCAGAAGTGATTCTGATAGGCCGCTGCGTTGCTGATGTACTTGCCGTCCTTGCACTTGATGTTACCAATGCTGGGAAACCCGCGATGCCTGTAGGTTCTATCCTTGAAATAGCCGGGGGCGGCACCGTTTAAGATTGCCGTCCCGCCCTCAACCAACGCAACATCTACCTGCTGACCCTTGCCCGTCCGCTCGCGTGCCATCAGCGCCGATTGGATGGAGATGACCGCGAGGGCGGCCGAATAGCTGTCGACAGGAGTGAACAGCATGTCTGCGGGCTCAGCGTCCTGTCCGCTGGTCATGGCTGTGAAGCCAGACATGCCCTGGGAGTTACGCTCGTTGCCGGGCCAATCTGAAGAGCTGTTGCCGAAGCCCCAGCCGCTCAGCGTCGCATAAATCAGGCGCGGGTTGATGGCACTCAGGGTCTCGTAGTCCGCACCCAAGCGCTTGTATACGGGAAGCCGGAAGGACCCGAAGAAGACATCGGCATCCTCCACCAGCTTGTGGAGGATGCCTTGACCCTCCGCCTTTTGGAGGTTGATAGCGATACTTCGCTTGTTGCGCCCGATGTGGTCCCAGGCGTTGGAGCGGAACTCGGCCTCCGCTACCTTTGGATCAATCCCAACCCGCTCTCGAGACTCACGGGCCGCAGTCTGGTTCCGGTAGGCGCTCCGATCGGCAACATCCTCTATTTTGAGCACATCCATTCCCAGATCGGCCAACATCCATGAGGCCGTCGGGCCGGGGACAAGCCTCGTAAGATCCAACATCCGGAAACCGTCTAGAGGTAGCACCATCAATCAAACTCCCTTGGTCCTGCCGAGATAGCCGTTGCTGCTCCGATAGCTATTGAGTGAATCCTGTAGTTGGGCGCGGTCCGACCCATCGAATCCTTCTTATGTCCCTTGCAACCGAGGATCGAGGGCGTCCCGAAGACCGTCGCCAAAAACGGCGAAGGAAAATGTGACCACCGCGAGCGCTACTCCTGGGAATATGGCCAGCCAGGGAGCGAGCTCCATACTTTCTTTGGCAGCTGACTGGAGCATGTTACCCCACGAAGGATTGGGGGGTTGCACGCCCAATCCGAGAAAACTCAAGCTGGCTTCGATAACGATGGCGGAACCGAGTTGCTGCGTTGCCAGCACGAAGATCGGAGCCAAGGAGTTGGGCGTGACATGGCGAAGGATGATTTGCCATGGGCGCACGCCAACCGCGATCGCCGCCAAGATGTAAGGCTCCTCTTTCACGCTCAACGCGCTGGCACGCGCCAGCCGAATCACTTTGTCAAAATAGTTGGCCGCAATAGCCAACGTCACGTTCATCATCGAGGGGCCCAAGGCAACGACCATGACAAGGACAAGGACAAGTCCAGGGAAACCCATCAGCGTATCGACAAGCCGTTGGACCATCAGGTCATACTTGCCTCCGAAATAAGCAGAGGAGATACCAATCAGAAGGCCAACGGTAGTTCCAATGACCACCGAGCCAAAGCCAACAAGCAGCGAGATACGCGAGCCGTAGATGATACGGCTCAGTTGGTCGCGCCCGAATACGTCGGTGCCAGCGAGATGCTTCCAGCTTGGTGGACTGAAACTTTCTGATGGATTGTGAGTAAACGGGTCGGCTGGAGCCATCAACGGAGCAAAGAGTGCGGTGAAGATCAAGAGGCCGACGACCACCCCACCGAAAGCACCAAGCGGGTTACGCCGCGCGAAGCGCCGGATGTTCCAAAGATACGAAGCCAGCCGAACGCTCCATGTTGGCGCAATCGATATGGACCGAGGGGCGGTATCTTCTGGGGTCTCAACAGCCACTCTGAAACTCCTACTTGCCCGCCGAATAACTTATGCGCGGGTCAATAACGGTGTAGAGCATGTCGATAATAAGATTTACGCCAAGCAGAATGGCAACCATCAGCAACGTCAAGCTCTGGATGACAGGGTAATCACGCTCGTTGGCGGCATGGATGATACCTTGTCCAATTCCTGGTACTCCGAAAATATTCTCAAGAATCAGACTTCCACTAAGCAAGAAACCCAGGTAGAAACCGGCAACGGTAATAACCGGTATGAGAGCGTTCCGGAGCGCGTGACGACTCAGGATTACGGCTTCATGTAATCCCTTACTTCGGGCTGTCCGGATGTAGTCCTGCCGGAGCGTCTCCAGGATATTTGATCGAGTGATTCTCGTAAGGAAAGCGGTATAGCCCCAGGTGAGAATTGCCACAGGCCAGATCATTTTCTGTAAGTGAGTGACGGGGTCTTCCCACAGGGTTCTATAGCGCAGAGGAGGGCTCCAGTCGAAATAAACTACGAGCATAAGGAGCACCATCAAGGCGAGCCAGAAATTTGGTATGGAGTGGCCTGCGATAGTGAACGTACGGATCAGATAATCAGGCCACTTGTTTTGGTAAACCGCCGCCAATACGCCCAGAGGGATAGCAATGAGCATCGTCAATACGATGGTATAAACAGCCATTTGGGCAGTCACGACAATCCGCCGGGATACAATCTCGGAAATCGGCTCCCTCGTGATTAACGATTGGCCGCCGAGCTCGCCATTGACCATGCTCCAGATCCATTTGCCGTACTGAACGGGAAGAGGATCGGTCAGGCCTAGTTGCTCTTGAAGTTTTTCATATGCCTCCTCGGTAACATACGCACCTTCTTCATCTAGCAGAATGTGCGATGCGACATCGCCGGGAAGAATCCGCATCGCGCCGAAGATTAATAGAGACGCGAAGAAGAGCGTAGGGAAAAACAACAGCACTCGTCGAGTAATGTAAGCGCCTATCATAAGTCCCTACGCCCTTCCTCCCTTCAAATCCCTCTAAACAGCGTTATTTGTCCAGCCATGTGTGGGCATAGGCCGCAAATGTCGGCGGGTTCAAGATGAATGACATCTTGGCATCTTTGACGTACGAACGAACCGGTACTAAGTTCAGTCCCACGGAGTTGAATAGCATGTAGTACTGCTCTTGGAAGATGTAGTGCTCAATTTCCTGCAGCAGTTCCGATCGTTCTTCAGCGGTTGAAAGCTTCCCCATTCGCACCGCAAAGTCAACCATCTTGTCGTCTTCGTGCACCGTACTCGCGTACGGGCTATCTGACTTGCGCCCGAATCTAAAGGTGACATCGGCTCCAGTCGCTTCGTCTAGAGACCCACCACCCCAAGCAGCTTCCCAATCGGTGCCGGCCTTGCGTTCATCAAATGCGCCGACGTCCATTATCTGGAGCTTGGGCTTCATACCCAAACCATCCATCGCGCCTATCCACCACTCCATTGGTGTAACCAACGTGTTGGGTGAGATGATGGTGAATTCGAGCCCTTCCGCGCCAGCATCAGCAACCAACTGGCGTGCTTTGGCCTTGTCCGCTTCCCTTGTCTTGGGGTCATAACCCGGCCAGGTCATAAAGTCAGGATGAGAGTTCTCTGTGGCTAAGAACCCGGCCCTCACCCTGCCGTTACCTTGGAGCAGGGTCTCGACCGCGGTCTGCCGATCTACCCAAAGCGATATGGCCTCTCGCAGGCGCACGTCGTTGAACGGTGCCTTCACCGTATTGAAACCGAGGCCCGAAGACCCCCCTCCCGCGCGCTCTAAGAAATAAACACCATCTCCTAAGCTTTCTTTGAACTGCGGAATCAACTCGGGGGTCGCATAGTACTTGTTACCCCGTGCACCCACATCAAGCCGACCGGTCCGGAGCGCGGCGTGATGAGCTGAGGGAGAGCCCAAAATGAAGTATTCAATCCCGTCAAGGAATGGCAATTGCCTGCCCTCAGAGTCCTTCTCCCAGTACTCGTTGTTCCGCGTCATCTCGATGAACGAGCTCTTTTCGTAGCTCACAAACTTGAACGGACCCGTTCCGATAAGGCCCAACTCATACGGGCTGACGTCAACGTTGCCTGCGGCAATCTCCGGCTCAAATAGATGTTGAGCGTGGAAGATCGGAATCCTGTGCTTGGCGAGGCTGTCCAAGTAGAACGAATTGGGGTTGTTAAGATATATACGGACGGTGTCGGCATCTACCAGCTCAACCTTGTCGAAGTCACCAAACTGGGCTTTCGCGGCACCAGGCAAGCGCTCCTTGTCACCGACCTTCGCACCGTGCACGAATAGGTTGACCCAATACACCACATTCTCAGCGGTAAAGGGGGAACCGTCGTGCCAGGTGACACCTTTACGGATAGTGAAAGTCCATTGGCTGAAATCGGCATTCGGCTCCCAGCTTTCAGCCAAAGCAGGACAGATCTTCCGCTCGTCTTCCCAGCAAGGCTGAACCAGGTTGCCCTCACCGGCTAGCGCCGCAGTTAGGGGCGTCAGGTTGTAGTTCGTGCTACGCATGGTGTCCCATGCGGACGGTGGGTCTTTGCGATGGCCTACACGGAGCACGCCCCCGTACTTGACCGGATCAGGGGTCGCTGTTGGTGCAGCCTTCGCAGCGGGCGCCGACGTTGCCGTCGGCTGTGCGGCCGGAACGCTTGTCGGCGTAGGGTCGTCACTTGAGCACGCTGCTACCAGCAACAAGAGTGCAAGCGCAAAAAGCGCCATGGGAACTCGGAGGGCCGGAATCTTCCGCATTACTGTTACACCTCTATCTGGGCTTCTACCGATTAACCTTAGGCGGCCGGTCGTTACATTCCGGTCTTCGCTCAATCTATGACCCTCCACCAGAGTGGCCTGGCGTCGGGCGACGCATACTACCGCAACATCTCGCGGGGCATCGTATCAATAGGGATGCCGCAGGGCAACATCGCAAGAGAAGCTTAGCTGTCCACGCGATCAGGAAGGGCACAAGTAAATCCATGGTGTAGATGGGTCGGAGTCAGGGTCCTGAGACGTTCTTTCTCACTGCACCAATGAAGCCGCAAGCGGATTCCCGGAGTTCAAATGCCTCCCCCGTCCTCGGTGCCCTGCCCGGTCATCCCGCTCACTGCCAACTGCCTTCTACAAGAGAACTGTGGTATCGTTCTGTTCTAGAGTAGAGACTGTTTTGAATCCGAATTAGGCCACTGCGGAATCCCAGAACAATCCGCGGTTTTTCGACTGGTTTTGCCCGGCACTTGTCGGCGATTCACGTGTACTCCAGGCGCAACCATAGGCAATCGTTCAACTTTCTGAACTTCCGGTTCACCAAGGGGCTTTCACCACTATTGGTCGGCGATTCCAACATATTGATTGAAGCGATTGGGCTTTCGAAATACTACGGACGTGCCGTCGGAATCGAGAACGTCAGTTTCTCAATCGTAAAGGGCGAGATCGTTGGCCTACTAGGACCCAACGGGGCTGGAAAGACGACCGTCATGCGGCTCCTGACTGGATTCCTAGCGCCTTCGGAGGGTACGGCCCGCATAGTTGGGCACGATACTGCGGAGGCATCGCTAGAGGCCAGGCGCCGGGTCGGCTACTTGCCCGAGTCAGTGCCGCTTTACGCGGATATGACCGTACGACAGTACCTCAACTACATGGGCACTCTACATGGACTCGCGGGAGCACCTCTGAGGAGTCAAGTAGAGGAAACAATCGAGACTGTTCAGGTAAGTCAATTCATCGACACGTTGATAAACAAGCTCTCTAAGGGTTACCGCCAGCGAGTCGGAATCGCGCAAGCAATCCTCCATCGACCGCCCGTGTTGATCTTAGACGAGCCCACAGCAGGCATCGATCCTGCTCAGGTCATTCAAACGCGACAAATCATACGCAGCTTGGGAACCGATCATACGGTGCTGTTGAGTACCCACATTCTGTCTGAGGTAAGTATGGTGTGTGACCGAGTGATCATCATGAACGACGGGCACGTCGTGGCAGATGGCGATCCTTCCGAGCTGGCGAAGGGGTTGGCGGGTACGTCGCGTATTCAAACGCAAATAAGAGGTCCGCACGAAGAAATTGCTCGTGCGCTGGCTTCGGTTCCGGGCGTTCGACAGGTATCGCGCGAGGCAAATCAGGCCGAAGCCGTAGTCAACAGTTACTCGATTGAGGTAGAGCAGGGCAAGGACGTTTCAGAGGACATCGCCAAGATGGTTGTTGGTAACGGCTGGGCGCTTCTTCGCATGCAACCGGACCTGTTGCCTTTGGAAAGAGTGTTCATGCACCTTACAGAGGAAGAAACTCTTGCCGATTCGTAAGACTCTCGCAATCGCGCGAAAGGAGACGCAGAGCTACTTCGTGTCCCCCATCGCCTATGTGGTCGCCTTGGTCTTCGTGTCTCTGACTGGTTACTTTTTCGTTGATGCGATGTCCTCTGACATATTTCCAGAAGCGAGCGTGAACTCCTATACCGGACGATCCATTTTCATTCTGGCATTGGTAGGCCCGCTGCTTACGATGAAACTACTTGCCGAGGAACAAAAGCTTGGCACGATCGAATTGCTGCTGACTTCACCCGTTAGAGACTGGGAAGTGATCCTTGGTAAATTCCTTGCGAGTCTGACGATATTCGGAAGTGCCCTGGCGCTGACGTTGGTCTACGTCGTTTTTCTGTTTGCCTTCGGGAACCCCGATCTGGGACCAATAGTCACCGCTTACGTCGGGCTTTTCCTTTTCGGCGCAGGTGCGCTTGCGGTCGGCTTATTCACTTCCGCCCTCACCAGTAACCAGATTGTCGCCGCAATACTTTCCTACGGCGTGTTGACGTTGCTGACCATCATCCATTTGGCCGCAGACCAAGTGGACGGTGCCATGGCAACTTTCCTGAACGAACTATCGATGGTCTCTCAATTCGAAGATTTCACCCGCGGCATCTTGAATCTGCGAAGCGTGATCTATTACGTCAGCATGATCGTCGTGTTCTTGTTTCTGGCAGTTCGAGCCCTTGAATTCCGGCGCTGGAAGTAAGGGCAGTAGCGATGAAGCTTCCTCGACGATCGCCAAAAGAGACCGCCGCTCCTGAGAACGGATCCTCCCCTCTGGTGCACGCGCTGGTATCGGGACTAGGTGCCTTCAAAGGCGCCCTGATCACCTCTGGCGCAGTTGCGGTACTGGTCGGGTTACTTGTAGTCGCGCTGTTGCCGAAATTAAACGGACTGGGACTGAGCCTTTTGTCGTTTGGCGGAATACTTTTCCTTGCGGTGATGCTAATTGGGTTACTGCAACCGCAAGATCGGCTGGCTCGCCGGAAGCAGCGCTATGGTGGCATCGCATCGGTGGCTGTTTCGGCGGTAATAGGAATTGTCGCGCTAATCAATCTGTTATCAGTCAACAACAACGTCCTTTTAGACATGACTGCAAGCCAGCAATACTCCCTTTCGCCGCAGGCGCTGAGTGTCCTTGCTGAGCGCCTTGACGCGGAAGTAACCGCGACCGCGTTCTTCGTCGACGAATCCAGCCAACAACAGTCGGTGGAATCGGTAATGGTCGCCCGCATGAAGGACTACCTAGAGGGGTTCGCTCAGCAGTCTGACGGCTTGTTTAGCTATCGAGTGTTCGATCCAGAACGGTTTCCTGATGTTGCAACCGAAATGGGTGTTGACCAGTGGCCGGTAGTGGTTTTCGAAGAGGTCCGCTCGGGAAACCAACAAACCGTGCTCACTACCGCGAACCCTGAGCAGGAATTCCTGACGGCCTTACTCGCAGTCACGGGTATCAAGCAAAAGGCGATCTACATCCTCGACGGTTACTCGTCGTGGAATCCCAATGATCTGTCCGCAGGGGCGCGAGAAGGATTCGGGTTTGCCGTGCAGGGGATCCGCAGTGATAGCTATGCGGTCAGAACATTGAACTTATTGCAGGCTGGCCAGATTCCTGACGACGCAGCAGTTGTGGTCGCCGTGGCACCGAACAGGGAAATACGGGGAGATGATGTAGCGCTCCTGGAGGGGTACCTTCAGCGGGGCGGACGACTGCTAGTGCTTTTTGAGCCCAACCCACCGCAGACATGGGGAGATTTCATTGCTCGCTGGGGCATCCAGGTACTGAACGGATACGTTGTAGACCCTGCCAGCCATGTCGCGGGAGCACCGCTAACACCGGTCGTCGGGCAAGGACAATATCGGGATCCTCATGTCACAAGTTTGATGGATCTGAGTTTCTTTCCTGGCTTGGCACCATTGTGGCTCGTCGATCAATCAGAAGAAGGATCAGCCATTGTGGACTTGAAGCTATTGGCGGTTGTCTCTGAGAGCAGCTTCGCCACTGATGATCTGGAGCGGACGGCGCCGATTGATTCAGACACCCTCGGACCGTTCATCGTAGGAGCAGTGGTTCGCGCAACGGGTCCCATTGGAGAATCGACTAGTTCGGCCCCGTCCCAGACGCCTGGGACTGTTGCCGTGTTCGGGGATTCCGACTTCATATCGAATAAATATTTCTATGCCTTCTCGAATGGAGACCTGTTCCTCAATGTCATCGGCGACATGGTTTCAGAGGACACGTTAATTTCCGTCCGACCCAAGCCCGTGGTCTTCCGCGAAATGGCGATGACGCCGAAAGAATTTGCGTTTGTGCGTTACATCAGCTGGCTACTATTGCCAGTCCTCATATCGATCGCAGGCACCGTTGTCTGGTGGCGGAGGCGCTAGGGTGAATAGGTTGGCGAACGCTAACGGTTCTACTGCTGACACGACCCCTGTCGCCGGTCCGGATTGCACTTGGGCATTAAGCAGGTAGTGGCCCTACTGATTGCCTTGGCAATCGTTGGAGGTTATGCGTTCGTGCAGGAATCTGCCCAGGATGCCGGATCCGTCTCTTCCGATACGTTCCTGTACAACATTCGCGCACGCGATATGTCATTGGTTGAGATCACGCACATGGGCAATACTGAACAGTTTGTCTGGGATGGCCCGGAACGTTCCTGGGTGTTTGACGATCATTCACGTGCGGTTGTATCCGAGTATCGCTGGGGGGGCATCACCCTGTTGCTCGAAGGACCAAAGTACGAGCGCCTCTTGGAGATCGACCAGGCAGACCTAGGCCGCTTTGGCTTAGATCCACCTTCAAACACCATTCGCATCGGGCTCGATAGCGGGGACATGTTCGCGCTAGATCTGGGAATAACGACGCCGGATGGTCTCAACCACTACGTGAGGCTGGAAGGAGCCAACGAAATCGCGATAGTTGACCGTAGTTGGGGCGACGTCCTGACCCGCCTGGTCACAGAGCCACCGTACGAAACTGAGTAGCCCTTGGCATCGTACGGTTCAAGTCGAGCCCTTAGACGTGCTCGGGGACATCTAGGCCTTGAAACAGGCTACCCAGTGCTCGGGGGAGATTTCGATCAATTCAGGTACTGCAGATTCACACGATGCGTCTGCGATCGGGCATCGCGGGTGGAACACGCAACCTGATGGAGGGTTGAGTGGGCTCGGGACTTCCCCTTTCAATATGATGCGCTTTCGACTAGCTTCTATGACGGGATCCGGGATGGGTACTGCTGAGAGCAATGCCTGTGTGTACGGGTGCAACGGATGGGCGTAGAGCTCTTCTGCGGGCGCTACTTCAACGATGTGCCCAAGGTACATCACGGCAATGCGGTCGGCGATGTGTCTTACAACCGACAGGTCGTGGGCGATGAAGAGGTAGGTCAGGTCAAGAGTGTCCTGCAATTCCTCCAACAGATTGATGACTTGCGCTTGAATCGACACATCCAGGGCTGAAACTGGTTCATCGCACACGATGAACGAAGGACGGAGCGCAAGGGCACGCGCGATACCAATGCGCTGCCGTTGGCCTCCACTGAATTGATGCGGATAGCGTTCGGCCATCTCAGGGTTCAACCCCACCAACTCGAACAAATCCCTGACTCTTTCACGGAGCTCAGCCCGGTTGTGAACGGTATGGTGGACCGTCATTGGCTCGCCGACGATCATCCCTGCGGTCATCCGCGGGTTGAGTGAGCTATAGGGATCTTGGAAAACGATCTGCATGCGTTTCCGCATTTGCCGCATCTGTTCTGAGCCCAATTGGGTAAGGTCGGTTCCTTCGAATCGAATCTCCCCCGCTGTAGGCTTGTCGAATTGAAGAATGGTGCGCCCAGTGGTACTTTTCCCACATCCAGACTCACCGACCAGGCCGAATGTTTCGCCTCGACGGACGAAAAAGCTGATATCGTCGACCGCTTTTATCTGGCCGACAACCTTTTGGAAGAATCCGCCGGCCGTAACCGGGAAATATTTTTTCAGTCCCCGGACTTCCAACAGAACATCGCCCTTGTCATCTCCAGATGATTCGATAGGCATATTTGCGGTTTGCGGTGACATGGATCCCCTTCTATTTCAGTTAAGAGAACCGCGAATTAGACTGCGGTCCCAATCTCGTCAACGAGCCAACATGCTGCAGTATGCTTGGGGGTTGTTTCCAACAGGAGCGGGACCTCTTGCCTGCAGATGTCGACCGCGTATGGGCAACGCGGGTGGAAAGAACACCCTGGTGGGAGTTGGCTCAAATCAGGGGGGTGTCCTTCGATCGGCACGAGCTTTGCTTCCCGTGGAAGGTCAGGGCGCGGAACCGACTTCATGAGTCCTTGTGTGTACGGATGGCGCGGAGTTGCGTAGATGTCTTTGGCAGCACCACCTTCGACGACTTTACCGGCGTACATGATGTTAACGGTATCTGCATAGCGGGCGACGATCCCTAGGTTGTGGGTGATGATCACCAACGCCATGCCCATCTCATGCGTCAGGTCCTTCATCAGTTCAAGGATCTGCGCTTGGATCGTCACATCCAGAGCGGTGGTTGGCTCGTCGGCGATGATCACCTTGGGCTCGCAGGCAAGCGCCAACGCCAGCATGACACGCTGTCGCATTCCGCCGCTGAGATGGTGCGGGTACTGCTTGAGGCGACGCTGGGCTTCCGATATCTCGACCCGCTCCAACAGTTCTTGGGCACGGGTCTGAGCTTGGCTCAAGTTCATGTTCATATGAAGCTGTAGCGCCTCAGTAAGTTGAAGTCCTATGGTAAGAAGTGGATTGAGCGAGGTCATGGGCTCTTGAAAGACCATTGCAATCTCTTTGCCCCGAATATGTCGCATGGCCCCATTGTCAAGGCCTAGAAGATCGGTACCGTTGAAGAGAATCTCGCCACCCTGAATCCGAGCAGCCGGCTTCGGCAGTAAGCCCATAATCGACAAGGCGCTAACGCTCTTGCCGCAACCGGATTCCCCAACGATGGCGAGTGTTTCTCCTCTGTCAACGCCATAGGAGACGCCATCCACGGCCCGCACCATTCCGGCGTCGGTTGAAAATTCCACGCGCAAATCATTGATTTCAAGTAGACGATTCATATGTATTTCCGTCGGTCCCAGCCGCTAAGAAAGCAACGTTAGGCGGCCGCTGGACGACCCTGCGAATCTAATTAGCAATCTGCATGTTCTCTTCCACGCGATCGAGAACCCAATCGTAGTCTTTCGAGCTAAAGCGGAGCTCTACCGCGTGCGTATCCCATTCGTTTTGAACCCAAGCGAGGAGCGCTGCTTCCTTAAGCAGTTCTACCATTTTCGGATTTTCGATCTTGTGTACCTGTGCGCCCCTGAGCACTTTGATGATGTAGGTCCCGTCTCGCGTGGGCACGGGCCCCACAAGAGTATCGTCCTTCAGAGGTTCCCGGAAGAGATATGGATCCAGTTGAGGGAACGCTCCCATTGGTACCCAGCCAACATAGCCGGGCCGGCTTGAGTTGGCATAGTAACTCTCGGTGTTCAATTGCTGAGCGACATTCTCGAAGACCGATTCTTCTTCCAGGATCGTGAGGACAGCTTGCTCCTCCTCAAAGTCGGGGGGAAGAAGTATCCAGGATATCTCCATCTGCTCCATCGCTGCGGGAATCTGCGAGGCCAGCTCTTGTTTCAAGGATTCACGGTAAATCTGAATCCGAACCAGGCGTCGGTATTGCTCGTCAGATAGCCGCCCACGAGTGAGGAAGCGAGAATACGACTCGTTGAACTCTCTTTCAAGCTGCTCCTCGGATGTCGCGCTGGCCGATGCTCCCTCGGGGAGGAACCGGTCACGTAACGCCTCATCCACGGCCTGATTTGTGATGGCGAATTGGAGCCGTTGCGCAGCCCGCCAAATAAGCTCTTCCTCTACCATGCTTCGCTGGGCTTCATATGGGTTATCGGTGGGGGAGTTTGCCCCCTGCGCTTCGTTGAGTAAGGAAACGGCCTGAAGCCTTTCTGCGATATCACTGATGGTGGTTATGACGTCTCCATCGATGCGGGCTGTCCATTCGCTCGCGGGTTGGACATAAACGCGGTAATAGCCATATGCCGGCACGGCGAAGATCACAGCCAGGATGATGAGACCGACGGTTCGTGCCTTCCAGGGTGAGCCGACGCCAGAACCATTGTTCGGCCGCAGCCCACGGTGTCTTCTTTCCATTACCGTCTGGTTACTGGACACTGTCGCTCATCAACCAACGATCTGGAATTTGGGTAGGGTGAATTCAGGAGTTACGTCATCCCAGAATACCTCGACGGGCATCCCAACCGTTATCTGCTGGGGATCGATGTTGACGATATTGGTATTCATTCGCCAACCTTCTTCGAGTTCAATGATGGCGAGCACATAGGGCACGTCATCAGCGAACGCACGATTAGCGGGCTGATAGGAGATGGTAAAGGAGTAGACCGAACCCCTGCCTGAGGAGTCTACCCACTCCAATGTACCCACGCCGAAACAGTCAGGGCCTGGGCAGATGTCCCGTGGGTAAAACACGTTCGTCCCACAGAGCGTGCAGCGCTGAAATACGAGCCGGTGCTCCTTGGCAGCGTCCCAGAACGGTTGACTGTTGTAGCTCGGCGTCGGTAACGGTTTCTTGTATTCGTTCTCAGTCACGGTGTGACCTCCCTTGAGATGCAGTTCACGCTCGGAGTTACGATTCCTACAGAGTCGCGTCACTACCGAGCAATAGCGCGGACTGTTGAGAGAAAGACCCACCCGATCCGGTTACATAGACGAGATCCGTAGGGCCGGGTACTTGGTGGTCTCCCCCATCGCGCCGGATTTGCCTCACTGCTTCCGTCACTTGAGCACAGCCGCCAGCCGTCGATGCTTGCCCATACGAAAGCTGGCCACCATGGGTATTCAGGGGCTTATCCCCTTTGAAAGTGAGGTCATGATCCTGGATCCAGTCTCCAGCCTCACCTTTGGGAACGAACCCGGACTCTTCCAACTCACACATCACAGTAATGGTGAATGAGTCGTAAATCTCCATCACTTGAACGTCGTCGCGACTGCACCCCGCCATCGCGAACGCTTTGTCGGCCGCTCGCCCAACGGGGCTGACGGTGATCTCACCTACATGAGTGAGGTTGCCGCGCAAGATACCTAGGCCACCCCCCAAGATGAAGGCAGGCTTGTGCGGTCCAGTCCTGGCGGCGTCCGCAGGGCCGACGATGAATGCGCATGCACCCGCGCAGGGCATGACGCACTCGAGCAGGTGGAGAGGGTCGGAGACGATGCGCGAGTTGACCACATCATCGATGGTGATGGGAGTGTCGTGCCAGATAGCCATCGGGTTGTGGTTCGCGTTGTACCGGAGGTCCACGGACACCTTGGCGCGTTTTTCAACGGTCGCGCCGTACAACGCCTCGTACCGCTTGGCGATCATGGCGTACCAGCCATTAGCTCCAACGGTAGGGCCAAACGGGACCTGGAATTCGGTGGTAGAAGTATCGGTCATTCCGGACCCGGCAGGCCTTCGACGTGCTTCTGGGTCTATTGCAGCAGACATACCGCACAAGACGTACTTAGCGAGCCCTGCCTGTATGTAGGCTGCGGCTTGCAATGCCATCGCGACCCCGGCAGCGCCCTGAGCGTCACAGCCTGTGGCCCAAGTCGGGTAGATTCCCATGTACTCGGCCATCTGCGGGTTGTAACCCCCTCCGCTCCCTTGCGCAAGTGAGGGATCAAAGATCATTCCGTCGATGTCCGCTTTGGTAAGGCCAGCGTCTTGAATCGCCAGATATGATGCCTCCGCCAGTAAGCTCATGGCATCGCGGTTGGGACGTGTGCGCGCCGGCTTCAACTCACCGATCCCCATTATTGCCGCGGCCCCTCGTAGGTTGTCAGCCATCAATCAATCCTCCGCCAAGAATCCAAAGTCTCTGAATCGCGAACCTGATTTCCGTTCGTATCCCAGGCTGCCTGGAGCTTCCTCTAGTCCACGGACAGACCAACAGCCCAACTGGTTGTCGACCGACCGTCATCGCTTGCTACGGGCGCTCAGAAAAGCAACGACTTAGGTCGGAATCGGGAGGGGCACCTACCCAAGAAAGGCCAAACCTGGTATCTCTCCTCACCTCCGACTACACGGGCGAAGTATCACCGCCCCACCAGTAACCGTCAACATCTGGCCACAATTGCTACCCGAAACCTAAGCAGTACAGCTACCGATCAATGCCCTACGCTCGCAGGATGCTTGGAAAGCCGAAGGAACTCCAATCGTCCTAGCTCCCACAAGGCGGCTTTACGACCCGGCGGAAGGTCACCGGGATGTGACAAGGGCATGCGAGGGCTGCCGGTATGGCCATGAGGAGAAGGGGGCACGTCTATGGGCCGGGCCCTACGAGACTTCTTTGCCACCGTTAACCGCAATGAGTTGGCCCGTCACGAAGTCTGCATCCGGTGAGAACAGGTAGGCTACCGTGCCGGTCAGGTCCGACGGCACGCCTCGCCGACCGAAGGCGCGGGATTCTTCTGCAGGAGCATCGGGGCCTTCAAGGGTCACTTCTTGCTCTGTACCGCCTGGTGCCAACGTGTTTACGTTGATGTTGTACTGCCCTAGCTCACGGACAATAGACCTGGTGAACGCCATGATGGCGCCTTTAGACGCAACGTAATGCGGCATGCTGGAGTTGACGGTATTCGAAGGGCGCAGCATGGTTGTAGAGCCGATGTTGACGATCTTGCCGCCACCCTGATCGCGCATGTAGGGAAGAACCGCACGAGTGCACAGAAACGTACCCTTGACGTTGACTGCGAATACTTTATCCCACCACTCAGGGTCGACGTCCATGATCGACGGCCCGGTGATGTTGGTCATCAGCCCGGCATTGTTCAGCAGGCCATCTATTCGCCCGAATCGCTCGTGGGCCTGCCAGGCCATGTCGAGCGTGGCCTCTTCGCTGGTAACGTCCACGCCCAGCACAAGCACTTCAGCTCCTTCTGCTTCGCAAAGCGCGGAGGTTTCCGAACAGTCGAGTACGTCACTGATGACCAGCTTCGCGCCTTCTTGAGCCAATCGCACAGAGTAGGCTTGGCCCAAGTGTCGAGCGGCACCGGTGACGATGATGACCTTGTCTTGCAATCTCTTAGACGACTCCGCCAACTGGGGCCTCCTTCGGAACTTCAAGCCCGTAGAAACGGGCTGTATTGTCTTTGAGTAGTTTCATCTTCGCGTCTTCCGGCACGTCAGCGCGTCCCATCAAGAAGCTCGGCGAGTCCAGGATGCGGTGGCCATGCGGAATGTCGCTCGCATACACCCAACAATCCGCTCCCCAGCGATCAATGACGTAGGGCAACATCGCCTCGTCGACCTCAAATCCGAGAAACACGCGACCTGCTTTGATGTACTCATCCGGAGTCATCTTGGGAAGCCCTTTTGCGATCAACGCGTCATGTTCAGCGCGAGTCGCACCTAACTCAGCTCTGAATTGAGCATCGTGGACGACGAGGTCGACCTGCTCAACCATGAAATCAACCCAAGTGCATCCCGTCTCCAAGAATCCGACATTCACGCCTGGGAAACGATCGAGAATGCCCGACACCATCACCCGCTTGAAGCCCATGAGCACGGAGAAATGGAACTGATGCTCGGCGAAGTCGTGATACGTATCGGAGAGTGCCATCGCGCTACGTCCAGGGTGGACCGCTAGGGGCAAACCCGTGTCCTGGGCTGCTGCCCAAATCGGCTCGAAGTCCGGGTGATCTATCGCTTTGTCCTCGTAGACACCAAACACCATCACGCCCACGGAGCCCATCTCTTTGGTGCGCTCTATCTCTCGCGCCGCAGCCATAGGATCACCGGGATCAATGACCGTCACCCATTTGAAGCGGTCGGAGTCCTGGTTACTGATATCTGAGATCCAGTTGTTGTAACTGCGAGTTAGGGCTTGATTGAGTTCAGCATCGCCCGTCAGCGGGTGCGCGAGTAGTAACGTTGGATAATTCACTTGGAGGTACGTGTTTTCCGTGGCCAGCACTTCCGCTCGCGCAGCGGCTGAACGGAACTCGCCACTCTCCATGCTTCCCCGCCAACGCGCGAGGAGCAAGTTCTCGCGGGCGTTAACCCCACCTTTGCTTGAGGGGGACGAGCCTACACGAAACAAGCCTCTACCAGGGATGTTCCACGAGAAATAAGTTCCCTCAGGATCAGCGTTGACCACCGTAGGGCGTCGGTCGCGGAACTTCGGCTCTAGGTATTCGTCTGAAAAAGTCCCTTCCCACTCGTCAACGTGACCATCTGCATCCCAAGCGTCCTTCATTCGTCCCTCCGGCCTATCACAGACTTCACCAGCCAGAGGCAGGGTAACGCGGGCGCGTGGTAGTGGGCAACAGAGTGCAGGATTCGACCTCGAATCGAGGACGATGGGCCCTCAAGGCGAGGAGAGGCCGCCCCGTACGATGGAACGGCAGTTGGCCTTAGAATCGTGTCGTTCCGGGAGGTTCCAATATGTTGGGCGCAGAGCTAAACGAGCGAATCACGCGTGGGGGGGGTCAGGCACGCCCATGGGCAACCCGATGCGACGGTACTGGCAGCCGGTTGCTGGCGAAGCGAAAAGCCTTACAACAGCGTTAGCGGCGCCATGGCGTGTTCACAATCTGGGAGTGGAGGAAAGCAATATGGCCCCTGAGATCAATCCATTCACGCTGCCCGAAGAACAGAAGGGCTGGCGAGGACTAGAAATTAGTGGTCGGGCCCGCCGGAGGGTCTTCTCTGTTTTGGAGACTGATCAAGTGTTGGTCACCGCGCTCATGCAGCTCCCTGGCGAGCCCGGGGTCCGGCACAGCCATGAGAGTGGGGAGTTGTCATTCCGGTGGGCTGGTGAGATGACACCGTTCATCACGTGGCATCCCAGGGGGGAGTGGCACGGTGGAGCGGCTGAAGTGCGCTCGAATGCAGCGAACGAGGTGGCCGAAGGCTTGGCTTTACTTCGCGATCAGTTGACTTCGGGAAGCGCGGAGACGAAGGCGTTGCTGGACGTTGCTAGCCAATTGCAGGAGCAGGTCGATCTGCTCCAGTACCAGATCAAGAACGCTAAGGGACCAGCCGGTGGTCCGGGGCTCATCATCGATTGCCTATTCCCGCCGTTCAAGACCACTATTGATGATCCGGCCTACCCCAGCGTGCGCGAGATCACCGGGCAGTGGTACGACTAGCAGGAGCCCGGGTGATTCGCGCCTATGCTCGTCCAGGCTGACTCGCGCAGGGAAGCACGAACCTCGCAGGCATGATGAAAAGAAAGGGCCCTCCCGGTTGGGAAGGCCCTTTCTTGGTGTTCATAAGATCTGATTAGAAGCGACTAGTTCGCGGGGAACAGTCCCTTGATGACATTGAGGGTGTCTGTCGGGAGCTTCGCAACGCCCTCTATAATCTCCGAGTACTCCTCACCGGTCTTCAGACCCACGTCGTAACCGCGGGATTCCATGTCTGCGATGAAGGCATCACTGCCAACGACCTCCGCGAAGGCCTTCCTCATCGCCAGGATAATCGGATCTGGAGTCTTGGTCGGCATCGCGAAAACACGGCTGGCTGACGAGATATCCAGCAAGGCACTGATGGCGTCAACTTCGGTCTGGGTGGCATTGAGGCGGTCCTTGGCGATATTCATGTATGAATCAACCCATGGCCACTTGCCCTCGGCCTTGCCCTTCGTAATCCACGGCGATTCGACTTTGGTGTAGAACAGCGGTGTGGCGAAGCCACCGGCCCATTCCGGATTCAGACGAGCCTCGGACTCGCGACAGGTGGCTGTTACTTCGATCTCCTTACGGTTGAACGCGGCATTCATATCGGACGTGCCCGAGTACCCGAACACCTGCTCAAGCGGGAATCCAACTTGAACAGCCCATTTGGAGGTCGTAGCGTACGTGTCAACCTGGCCAATCTGGCCGAGAGTAAACGTCCGCCCAGCGTCCAGGAATTCGTCCAACGAACTGGCGACGGTTGACCTCACGCACCACGTCTGATCGCTAGGCGTAAAGTCAGGTACGCCAAGATACGTGACGTCCGAGGGATCGAAACCTTCAATGCCTTGCAAGATTGCGCTCTGAATCAGCGTCGCGATGACCAGGACGATGTCCACGCTCTTTTCGCTGTACTTCTTGTCGATAACCGACTTGGCTGCGACCAACGTATTTGCCCCGGGCAGGTTCGCCACGACGACGCTTGGCTTACCGGGCAACGCGTCCTTCAAGTGGACGGCGAAGATACGAGCGAAGGTGTCGAATCCACCGCCTGGCGAGTAGCCAACGGTAATGCGAACCGTCTTACCCGCGAAATCAACTGGCGCCGGCGTTGCCGTCGGTGCGGGTAGTGGCGTCGCGGTCGGGCGCGGCGTCGCGGTCGGCGCCGGAGGTGTAACGCCCGGAGGGAGTGCTGTTGGCGTAGCCGCAGGCGGCACTGGTGTCGCCGTCGGTCGAGGGGTCGGCGTCGGATCTGACCCGCACGAGGCGAGGATGACGGAAAGTGCGGCAATGGCAACGACCACCGCGACTACCCCGAGGCGTAGGTTAGGAAGAATTTTCCTCACGATTACTCCTTGTCTTTCAATAAGCATTCGAAGCCGCGCAGGTTCACTGACGGCCAGCCGGAGGCTATCACCGTCTAAACACGGTGTCCACGAAGAACGTTTATTCGCCCTTTAGGATATCGGGAATTATCGCTCCCAAGACCGGGTCAGGCCATGTCACGTGCACAATATTGCCGAAGAATATGTACAGGACAGCCACGAACAGCATTGAGCCTATCAGAGCCTGCCACCAGCGGGTTCGGCCGAAGACCCAAAGGTAGAAGAATATGTAGAGAGGTATCGTGATCTGGAAGCCTAGGAGCCAGATGAACACGACGAAACCAATCGTAGAGCCGACCGCTTTGGCCGTTCTCCTGAGAACAGCCGAACGCGGATCAGTGGTCTCTGTCCGACCGATATCCATAATCTTCTGCTTCCTGGTCGATGGTCCTTGGATCAGATGAACCAGAGCATACAGCGACACGACTATCAGGCCCGCGACGCTTGCAAGGAACGGCAGTCGCGATGCTGTCAGCGGCCAATCGTTGCCTTGGCAGAACCCAATCGAACCGCACCATTGCGATATGACGAAGAAGTAGAAGAACCCGAGCCCCGCAATGGTTACGAAAACCCCGTTGGCCGTCGGCCGTAGCCTGGCCGTAAACGGGGGCTTGGCCGGGGCCGCAGGGCGCGGGGAGATTACGGAGGCAGAAGACGAACCTTCTTGCGCGCCCGCTTGCGCATCGTCAACGTCGCCAACCGCAGACGCTTGGCGAGTCACCTTGCGTTGGACGTAAACCGTGTACGCTCCCGTCGCGATTGCAATCGTGAGGATTGCCAACACCGGGATTCTGCCAAACATCCCCCAGCCATATGTTTGACTGGCAATTCCGTAGAACTTGTCCACAATGCCGCCTAGGACCACCGCAATGATGATGGGAGGCCGCGGCCAGCCGTAGGTTTTCATGAAGAAGCCCAGGAAGCCGAAGGTCAACATGACGAACAAATCGGCTATCTGGAAGTTGGCCTGAAACGCCGCAAGGCTCAGTATGGCAAAGGCCAACGGGACGAGGACGTTCGGCCGAACGAACGCTATCTTTGCAAGCCACGGGGTGAAACTCAATGCCAGGCTCGTAGCAAATACGTTCGCCAGTACAAGTGCGAACACGATAGTGAGGGTAAGGTCCAGGTGCTCGTCGAGCATCGCAGGCCCAGGTTGCAGGCCGAGGATCACTAAGAATCCCAAGAAGATGGCCATTCCCACGCTTCCAGGGACGCCGAAGAACAGCGTGGGAACCAAGGAGCCCCCATCCACTGCGTTGTTCGCGGACTCAGGCGCTATCACTCCTCGGACATCGCCGCGGCCGAACGTGCTGGTGCCACCGCGAACCGTCTGGCGAGCGGACGCGTAAGCGAGCCATTGCGCTAGCGAGCCACCAATGCCAGGCAGCAATCCCACGAATACACCAAGGCCGGCGGACCGGAAGACCAAAGGCCAATTATGCAGTACCTCAATCATCCCCTCTCGACGCCCAGAGCTGGCCTGCTTCATCAGATCCGAGCTCCGGCCACGTGCGATGGGGAGGTCGCTGATCACCATATCGATAAACTCGGGCAGCGCAAAGAGACCGATGACTACAGGAACGATATGAACACCATTCCATAAGTAGTCGATGCCGAACGTGGAACGAGGGATTCCACTACCAGCGTCGAACCCAATGGTGGAAATCAAGAGCCCTATCGCACCCACCATCAAGCCGCGGAGCAGTGCTCCGCTGCTAACGACGCCGACCACTGCAATAGCGACCATCCCGAGCATGAAGAATTCGGCCGCGCCGAAGGTGTTCACCACTGGGCGGGCTATAGGGATCGTCGCGAATAAGAATGCTGCACCAACGACTCCCCCTATCATCGATGCGAAGTAAGCAGCTGACAGCGCGACACCGGCCCTGCCCTGCTTAGCCATGGGGTTGCCGTCGAGGATCGTCGCCTGCCCTGACGTAGAGCCCGGCATGCCGAGGAGCACTGCGGGGAGCGTGTCGCCCGTGGGGACGGTGGCAACCATGCCTATGGCCAGCGGCAAGGCGATGAACGGATCCATGCCGTACGCAAAACCCAAGAGCACCACCAAGGTCGGCACCGCGCCACCGGGTAGGGCCCCACTTAACACGCCAACAATTGTCCCGCCGGCGAGTGCCAGTAGCACTTGCCATGACGCGATGTGGGAAAGGGCTACGCCTGTTGCTTCTAACATCTATTACACCTGGAAAACATAAGTTTTCGCCACGAAATCCAACCTGCCGGTGCTCTTCACCGGCCCATGGCTGCACTTAGCATCTCGATGGCTTCGAATCGTAGGCCGGCTATTCTCACAGACCAGAAATGAACTGTTCTTTGGTCGACCAACGTCCACAGTTTGATCGCCAAACCATTTCCATGTACGCCATGTCTTCGTCGGACAAGGGCGCAGCGCCGGAGCATTCCACAGCTTCTTTGAGGTGTGCCAGCTCGGAGTAACCCCCGAGCACTGTCGTGACTCCAGGATGCTGAAGAATGAATCGGTATGCAGCTTGCGACAGCGTTTGGTCGGCTTTGGAAAGGAATGCGAACGGAAGCGCGCGCTGCACCATCGCCTGGTAGGCGTCTGCGTTTCTCGTGAGCCCGCCCCCAGCGAGCGCATGTCGTTTGCCGCCAGCGACGGCGTGATCAGTCAATACGCCACCGGCGAGAGGTCGAATCACCGCAACGCCTACGCCGAGCTCATAGGCGCGTTCGATCAGACGTCCGTAGTCGTGCTGGATGTCTAATCCGTCCGGTTTGTTCATCCCAGCGGTCGGGTTCAGGAGGTCGTACCACACATTGATCATGTGAAACTCTCGCGTTTCCAGCAGGGTGTGGACCGCCTCAGCGTTCGCGTCTTCGTTGGCAAACCCAAAAAAGCGAGCTTTGCCTGCGCGCCGCACTCGTTCCAAGCCTTCCAGCGCACCGTTCGAGCCCAGGTAATCATTCAGTCCCAGGTGGATCCAACCAGGCACAGTCGTGTCAGTTTCCATCCCTGGAGGATTGTGAATCTGCACAATATCTACGAAGTCGACGCCGAGACGATCGAGGCTCTCGTCAACGGATTCGACGACCGCGTCAGCCACGTGATCCAACTCATTAGGCATTATCTCGACTTTAGTCGCCAGGTACGGGCGAAACCCAATCTCCCGCATGACCTTACCTATATTGGTTTCGGCCACGCCCTTCCCGTAGTCAGGTGAAGTGTCGAAGTAGTTAATGCCCGCAGCCAGCGCTTTTTCGACAGCTTCGACCTGCTGCTTGAAGCTGCCATTCACCATCAATCCCGCATTGTCGCCGCTGCCAAAACCGACTTCCGAGATGCGCATCCCCGTGCTAGCTACGTTCCGATACTGCATTCACGTTCACCTTTTCCACGCGGGGAAGACTGGTATCGACGCTCGCTAGGGCGCTGGTTCTTCCCGTGCTCGAATGTGACGGGAAATCTAACGGGTACAGAAGCAGACCGCAAGCTTCACCAATTTAAGAAAGGCCGGAACCCATGACAGTAATACGCCCCAGGACATCAATCTTAATCCTAGGGCGTATCAGTCTATGCCCTCGCGGCAACTCCATGGGCCAACTACGACGACGTCAGCGCCTCGTTCTGCGCTTCCTCAACTCGCCGGTGCAGTTCCGCAACGAGAGGGACCGCCGGGCCATAACGGTCGGAGTCCCACTGAGCCCCCCCTTTGTGGTACTGCAGTCGAGTATTGCCGCTGAGATTGTTGTGCTTGGCCCAATCGGGTTTCTGCCAGGCCTCGGCGAGCCCACCTCCTCCATAGAGGATCCCGGGCATCGATGCCGGGTCACGGAAGACGTTCATTGGATCGCCACCGTCTTCTACCACCTGAATCTGTTCATCCAACTGGCGACGCAGGAACACGACGGGGATGTCGGTACGCCCCAAGTTCTCTTGGCTACGATCCATCAGTGGGCCTTGGGACCACCAGCCGATGAAGTCTTGGTTGAGCACACAGTCCAAGACGGGCTTGCCCTGTTCGTCCCAGATGGGGACCTCGTAGTAAGGGATGATGTCCTGCTTGGGAGCCTCAACCCCTGGAGGAGCAGCGTAGCAGTTATAGGAGATGTGATAGGTGTGATAGTCGTCCATCGGGACCCTTATCTGAAACTCACTCCAAGGGGCTCCCGCGGCGTTCTGTTCCGTGTAGAAAGGGAAGATGACTGTCGAATGGCGTGAGCTGTGGTCGCTCTCCGCTCCAAGCTCTTTGGAGAAGATGACTCCTTTTTCCATTCCGTATTCGGTTTCGTGGACGTAGAGATCTTTTATGCCGACACCGCCCTGCATGAACCTGTCGGTCATGTTGGCCAAGCGCTCCTGGTCGCCCATCTTCTCTAGCGCGTACTTGAAGAGGTACCCGTGAAGGTACACTGCGTGGGTCGGATCACCGGTGTTTTCCTGGCATTGGAGCCAATTCGCGTCTAGCACTGCATAGCCGATCTGACGCACTGAGTTTGGCCAGACAAAAAGATCCCATGGCGGCAGCAGAGGCGCCGGAGCGGGGCCCATATACGTGAACAGCAACCCTCCCATCTCCTCAACGGGGTAGGCCGACAGGCGCAACCGATCCGCGAACATGTCGGTGCGGGCTTCAAGCGGTGCTTCGACGCATACGCCAGCGGAATCATAGAGCCACCCGTGGTAAGGGCACCGCAAGCCATGCTCGTCTGGGATGCCCCACCTCAGATCTACGGCACGGTGGAGGCAACGATCGCCAATCAAGCCAATGTTGCCTGATCGGTCGCGGTAGCAGGTTAAATCCTCGCCCAGAAGGCGTACCTTCTGGACCGGGTCTTCGTCCAGTTTTGCGACCGGTAGAAACGGAACCCAGTAGCGACGCATGAGATCGCCACCTGGGGTGCCTGGCCCAACCCGTGCCAGACGGTCATTCGCTTCAGTGCTTAGCATTCCCAGTCTCCTCGCCCACGCCTTTAACGTTGCTCTGCGTGAGGAACTCCGCATTCGTTTCTCAATTCATCGGTGATGAACTCCCCTCAACAACGGTGAGCGACGAATCGCGATGCAAAGCATATCATCCGGTTCGTTATTTGACTTTGCTATGGGTACGGCGTCCCGGTCGATCCTCATTACGGTGCAACCGACCACACCAGCACTTCGTCCAGCGATCAGCCTGACGGCGGCGTATACTCCTGTGCCAAGCCACTTTCAGCTGCCCTCGGACTCGACCGTTCAAAGGTTTTTGCGGATCAATTCGCCACTTCATTGCCGCTCGATGGCCGGATTCAATGTTCGGATTTATCATGCCTCCGATTTAGTCCGCGGAGCGAGACCGTCAGCTAATCAATGCTCGAAGACAAGAAGCCCGAACGGAGAAGTCGGACATGCTCAGCGCTCACAACAATGAAATGCTCACCCAAACAGGCCAAGGAACGGCCATGGGTGACTACGTAAGAAGGTATTGGGTCCCCGCCTTGATGTCGCGCGAACTGCCTGAGCCTGATTGCCCTCCAGTGCGAGTTCGGCTCATGTCCGAGGACCTAGTCGCTTTCCGTGCCACCGACGGGCGGGTTGGGCTCGTGCAAGTGGCGTGTCCTCATCGGCGAACAGGATTGTTCTGGGGCCGCAACGAAGAACAGGGGTTGCGGTGCGTGTATCACGGTTGGAAATTCGATCTGGACGGGCGCTGCGTGGACATGCCGTCAGAGCCTGAGGATTCTAACTTCAGGGATAAGGTCCGCATCAAGGCCTACCCGACCGAAGACCGTGGAGGCGTTATCTGGGCATACCTCGGCCCAAAGGACAAGATTCCAGACCTTCCGAAAATGGACTGGCTCAATCTACCGGAGGACCACCGGTATGTGACGAAACGGATCGAAAATACGAATTGGGTCCAAGCGCTCGAAGGCGGGATCGATTCAGCTCACTCGAACTTCCTCCACGCCCGGCTCGAATCCTACCGCCGCGATCCCCAATGGATGGAACGGGCGAAGAATGCTCCTGATATGAGGACTCGTTACCACTCACTTGATAAGGCCCCGAAGTTCTTCTCGACAGCCACGGACTACGGCTTACGGATCGGTGCGCGTAGAGACGTGGGCGATGACGGGTATTACTGGCGATTCACTCACTGGCTGACTCCGTTTTACAACCTGTTCAAAGCGCCCTCCGATGTTCCCGGTATAAACGGCCACAGTTTCGCGTGGGTGCCGATCGACGATACCCATTGCTGGGCCATCACGTTCACGTGGAGCACGATGCATCCACTGACGGAGGCCGATATCCAAGCCGCTGAGGATTTCGCGGGCCCCGCGATCGGGACGAGTTACTCCCCCGCGAGGAACGCTGAGAACGATTACCTCATCGACCGGGACGCTCAGAAAGCCGATTCATTCACGGGCATCGAGGGCATTCAAGCGCAGGACATGGCTGTTCAGGAGAGCATGGGGCCAATCGTTGACCGCACCCAGGAGCATCTCGGCACTAGCGACACGGCGATCATCGTCGTCCGGCGCCTGCTGATGCGGCAGGCCATCGAGGCCGGCGAAGGCGTAGATCCCTATGCCGCCTATCACGGAGAGGTCTACAGGACGAAGTTCGCTGATACCGTCGTGCCAAAGGCCAACGCCTTTGGCGATGAAGCCCAAAGGTTGCTCTGCGCACTGGACTAGGTTCGACTGCAGACATGACCTTGCATGTCAGGCATTCCCGGCGAACAACGGAACCATCGTCGACGCCCCTATACGAGACAGTCCAAGAAATAGCAAGAGACCCAACCGATGTTCGGCTGGGTCTTGATGCTAGATGGTCGGGGTGCCCGGATTCGAACCGGGGGCCTCGTCGACCCGAACGACGCGCGCTACCGGGCTGCGCTACACCCCGATGAAAAACGACCCCGGGTTAGAGGTCTGGACGTTACGCATAACGTGAGTCCGATACTAGCAGATGGCGTTCGCTGCGCCTAGGCGCGCCGGAGCGCTTGGAGCCTGTCGCTCGCCTCGCGAAGGTCTTTCGGCGACTCGACCGAACTCCAGAACGCGGTGCTTTTGAAACCTGCGATACGCCCCTGTTGGGCGAGGTCCGGGAACGTCGAGGTCTCGTGGTCTCCCTCGGCGGGGAAGCGACCGAATACGCTTGAGTCGAGCAGGTACACCCCTGCGTTGATCCAGTAGGGCAACGAAGGCTTCTCGACGAAACTGCTTACCTGCCCGGCGTCGTCAACTCCGACGATGCCGTAGGGGCTTACCAATTGAGCCAAAAGTATCGTGACCCACGCTCCAGAGCTTTGGTGCAGATCCAATAGCGGCGCAATCGATTGGTCTGTGATCACGTCGCCGTTGGTGCCGATGACCAGTTGGTCTGTGCACTCTGAGAGTTCGAAGCCGTTCCTGAACGCCCCTCCACGCCCCAGAGGACGCTCTTCAGCGATGCATTTCACCGTCAACCCATCGATGCGTGGCACCGCAAAGTAGTCGCCAATGACCTTGTGGAGGTAGCCCGTGAGGATAACGGCACGATCGATGCCGTTATCCCGGAGCCATTTCAGATGATGCACGAGGATTGGGGTTCCGGCCACCTCGACCATGGGTTTGGGGCGATCATCCGTAAGCGGCCGAAGCCGTTCCCCCTTGCCACCGGCAAGCACAAATGCCGTCCTTAGAGCGGGAATCGACGCCATAAGCCAAAGTCTATCAGGCCGGTCGGGAGGGTAAAGCATTCCAACACTCTATGCTCCGGTGTTACACCATCCCTATAATCTTGTCCGTCCCCATCACACATGCCAGGCGGCCCCCTACCCGATGCCTACCCACACCACATATGACGTTATCGTTGTAGGCGCAGGCCCAGCGGGTGCGCGGACTGCGGAAGTGCTGGCGAAGCGAGGGCTCCACGTCGCGATCGTAGATCGCAACGCGGAGCCAGGCACACCCGCCCACTGCACCGGGATCGTCAGCGCTGAGTGCTTCGAGCGCTACCAGCTGCCATCCTCCCTCATCATCGAATCAATCCGATCATTCGTGCTCCGTTCGCCGTCGGGCCGCGGGGCGACGATCAAGCGTAAGAGCACCCAAGCGCACGTCCTCGACCGAGCCGCGATGGACAGACTCTTCGTGGAGCGCGCCACTGCCGCTGCCGCCGAGTTCATCACATCGACCAACGTGACTGATCTCACTTGGATGGGAGCAGGCATCGAAGCCCGGGCTGAGCGTGACAGCGCACCGTTTAAGATCAGTGCCCGGGCGGCGGTGATTGCAACGGGATTCGGAGGCAAGCTCCCCGGTAAAGCCGGGCTGGGCTCGCCGGGTGACCTTCTGAGCGGTTGTCAGGTGGTCGCGGAAGCGACCGACGTGGACGAACTCGAAGTCTTCACGGGCCAGGCCTACGGCGAAGGAGGGTTCGGATGGCTCGTGCCCTGGAAGCAGGGACTCGCACTCACCGGCCTCATGACCCGCCGTGGCACGATGAATCACCTGGATTGCCACGTAGGCCGTCTCCAGGCCGAAGGCCGCGTCGGCACCGTACGCGACGTTTACCGCTGCAGGGCGATTCCGATTGGTACGTCCAGCCACACTGTCTCCGATGGCATTGTCGGCGTGGGGGATGCCATCGGGCTCGTCAAGCCGACCAGCGGCGGCGGCATCTACTTCGGGCTTCTCAGCGCTGACCTCGCGGCCCCGATCCTGGCGGACGCTATCGAGGCGGGCGATCTATCGGCGTCACGTCTTTCAGCCTATGAACGCCAGTGGCGTGACCTCCTCGACGCGGAGATCAAGCAGGGAGCAGCGCTGCGCAATCTGATCGAGAAGCTGCCGGACCCTTTGATCGAGCAGATGCACCGCCTGCTTGGGGTACCAGGGCTCAAGCGCCTGCTGGTCCAGGCAGCGCCCTCGTTCGATTGGCACAGCGGCCCCCTAACCGCCTTCTTGGCCAAGCTTGAGCGGAACGCCGACGAAGCAACGGCGTGGGCCGGCTAGCCGATGTCCGAACCCAACCAACCGTTACTGTCGATCGTGGTCCCCACCTACAACGAGCGGGACAACATCGAGAGACTCATTTACGAGATCCTCGAAGTCTGCAAGCCGACCACCACCGAGGTGGTTGTGGTCGATGACGGCAGTCCTGACGGTACAGCCGCGATTGTGAAGGCCATGTCCACCACAAACTCGTGGATAACGTTAATCACGCGGGCAGGCAAACAAGGGTTGTCCAGCGCCGTTTACGCGGGTGCTGCGGCCGCCAACGGCAGGTACGTTTGTGTCATGGACGCGGACTTCTCGCATGATCCCGAGGAAGTCCCGCAGATGCTCGCCCGTGCCGAACAGGGGTACTCCGTGGTGATTGGCTCTCGCTATGCACGAGGGTCTGGGTTCATCGACCAGCCCTTCGCCCGGCGGACAATCAGCTACGCGCTGAACCTTGGAGCCCGAGTCGCACTTCAGATAGGCGCACGAGACGTGCTTACTGGATTCGCCATTGTTGAGCGTGACGTGCTGCTGGCTACGCCGACTCGTTACTCAGCGGGTGGTTTCAAGTGGCTGGTAGAGCTGCTGGCGACTCAGCGCAACCTCCGAGTCGCCGAGTGGCCAATCATTTTCAGAGAACGCAAGGCCGGTTCGTCGAAGGCGAACGTGAAGGAAGTAATCAGCTTTGCCGTGCTGTGCGGTCGGCTGTTGACGTGGAAGGTGAAGGGCTGGCTGAGACTCCGCTAGAGATGCAACGAGCTCGTTGGTGAGCGGGAATGGTGAGAGTCGATCTGAACATTCGTTGGGCGCTTTCGATTACTTGTCGGCCGGGGACGGCTGGAGATTGGCTTGCTTGGTTCTATCGATTTGCCTCTGGCGGGCGAGTCGGGAGTGCTCCGGGGGTGGATTCAAATGGCCCCATTTCCCTTCTCCCGGGCTCGGTGGAGGTTCGGGTATGAACAGTTCGGGGCTCGCCCTCGAATCTCTTGGCTCCGCCGCTCAGACTGACTGTCGCTAGGCGCTCCGGGGAGAGGGGAAGGCGCGTAGGGACGGAACGGAGGTTAGCGGCGGCGGGTCCGGCGGCGGATGCCGATGGTGGCGAGTAGGGTACGGGGAACGTCTTTCCAAGGCCTGACTTTGGAGCCTTCGACGACGTGGCGCCAGCGGACGGGGACTTCGGCGACGGAGAGGTCGAGGCGGTTGACGTGGGCGAGGACGTCGAGGTCGAACGCCCAGCTGCGCTCCCGTATCTCAGACGCAATATGACGCCAGGCGACGGTGCGGAAGGCTTTGGCGCCGCATTGGGTGTCCTCGTACGGGAGCTTGAGGAATAGGCGGACCCAGAGACGTGACCCGAGGCTGATGAGTTTGCGCAGAGGAGGCTGGCTTGCACCTCCCTCTTCGACTCCGGCGAATCGGTTGGCGATGGCGACGTCGTGGGTGTCCAGCGCTCGCACGAGTTTCTCGGCTTCGGGAGCACGCACCATATTGTCAGCGTCTACGAACGCGAGCTTAGTGCCATGAGCCACGGCTAGGCCTTCCCAGATCGCGCCACCTTTGCCCAACGGCTGGGGGAATTCGATGATGCGGACCGATGGACTGCCCTGCGCCACCTGCTCAACGACGTCACGGGTGTCGTCCCGGCAACCGTTGAGCACCACTACGAGTTCAAAAGCCGTGCCGTACATGTGACCGAAGTGGTCCAAGTACTCCCGGATCGTGGGGGCAATCCGCGCGCTCTCGTTATAAGCAGGCATCACGATAGACAGATTGACACTGCCACTCAAAGTGGAAGCTACCGGCTGTTCATCGTTTAGTGCATTTGCGTCAGGGGTCACGTCCTAGGAGTTTACCTTTTGAAGCTTGGCGAAGCTGTGCAGAAGGCGTTTGATGCCCGATTGCCCTTTGAACGCCACGGTAATCTCGTAGTCGCCGGGCTTCGCCTGGCAGTTCACGACAATCCCCTGCCCGAAGATCGAGTGGGTGACTTTGTCTCCCGCTCTGAAGGGCGGCGGCCCTGCATCGACGGCAGGAGCCTCAGCCGTCGCAGTGGCCGTTGGTGGATGGTCAGATGCGCCGAGCCCGCCACCCGTGGCCCGAGCTCGCGTTGCAGCAGCTTCGACTAGGTGTTCGGGGAGATCGCGGAGGAAGCGCGAAGGGGGGTTGCCCGTTGGGGCGCCGAACAGCCGCCGACGGAATGAACGGAGGAGGTACAGACGCTTGCGGGCGCGGGTCATGCCCACGTAGGCGATACGCCGCTCTTCCTCCAGCTGATCAGGATCGTCGATGGACCGGGCGTGGGGCAGGACTCCGTCCTCGACGCCGGTTATGAAGACCACGGGGTATTCCAGACCTTTAATCTGGTGGAGCGTTATCAGAGTGAGGTACTGCTGTTCGTCCTCGACGATGGTGTCTTGCTCAGAAACAAGGGCAGCATTCTCCACAAAAGGCTGGAGCGACTCGCTGGATGGAATCCCTTCCCAATCGGCGCTCACTCCCCGGAATTCACGGAGGTTGTCCAGGCGATCTTCAGCGTCGGGTTCATCCGAATCCAGAAGCGATCGTCGATACCCAGTGCGATCGAGGACTTCGTCGATCAACGCGGGGAGTTCCATGTCTGGCATGCACTGCTGGAGGTCGTTGATGAGCTTGAGGAACCCGACGAGCTGGTGGCGCTGACGCGGGCTGAACGGGCTGGTGTCGAGACCATCGGCAGCTTCTGTGCCGTCACCTGCGAGGAGCTGAAGCGCGGTGTAGGCCGGAATGCTGAGGCTACCTGCCCATGCGATCAGGTCATCGACCGTGCGTTTTCCTATCCCGCGCACCGGGACGTTGATGACGCGAGTAAGGCTTGCTTCGTCGTACGGATCCTGGAGGAGGCGTAGGTACGAAACGAGGTCCTTGACCTCACGACGTTGGTAGAAGCGGACGCCTCCGACGAGCTTGTATGGGACTCCATAGCGAAGGCAGGCCTCTTCCAGTGCGCGGGATTGGGCGTTGACGCGGTAGGTCACGACGAAGTCGCGCAGCTTGAAGTCCTCTTCACGGGTCAGGCGCTCAACTTCCTGGAGAACCAGTTGCGCTTCCTCCTCTTCGTTGTACGCCTCGACGATGATTACCTTCGCGCCTTCTTCGTTTTCGGTAAACAGGTCCTGATCAAGCCGCTGGTGATTCGCGGAGATCAGCTGGCGGGCGGCGCCCAGGATGGTGGAGGTCGAGCGATAGTTCTGCGAAAGATTGACCACGACGGTGCCCGGAAAATCCTTCTTGAAGCTGAGAATATTCCTGATATCAGCGTTGCGCCACGAGTAGATGGACTGGTCGGGGTCGCCTACGACACAGAGATTTCGGTACTTCCCGGAGATCTGTTTAGCGATCTCGTACTGGGCGATGTTGGTGTCCTGGAACTCGTCGACCATAAGGTGGATGAATCGCTCTTGGTACTTCGCCAGCGCCTCTGGCGATTCGCGGAATAGCTCGATGGTCCGAGAGAGGAGGTCGTCGAAGTCGACGCCCCGGGATCGGGACATGAGCGTCTGGTATTCGATGAAGATGCGCCTGACGATTTCGTCGTAGTAGCCGGTGGCACGCTGTGCAAGAGCTGCAGGAGTGAGGAGCTGCGATTTCGCCGATGAGATCGCGTTGAGGATGGCCCGTGGAGGGAATTTCTTGGCGTCTACCTCGATGATGACCATCGCCCTCTTCACCAAACCGAGCTGGTCATCATCATCCATGATGACGAACTCGGGCGGCAAGCCGATGGCCTTGCCATCGCGCCGGAGGATCTGCGCGCAAAGTGAGTGGAACGTACCAGCGGTGACGTAGCGCGCCCGGTCGCCCAGGAGGTGCTCAAGCCGATTGCGCATCTCACGGGCGGCGCGGTTGGTGAACGTGACGGCGCCGATGCGGCCAGGACCAATGCCAACGTGACGATTCAGGTAGGCGATCCGATGGGTGATGACACGGGTCTTGCCGCTACCCGGACCGGCGACGATCAACATGGGGCCATCGACGTGCTCGACGGCTTGGCGTTGGCCGGGATTCAGTCCATCAAGTAGAGCGTCACGGGCCTGCTGAGTCATAGGCACCGATTATAGCGCTGGGAGGGAGGATTTCTTGACACGAATCTGATAGTTTCCAGACCATGGCCATACTTAATGACGAGTCACCTCGCTGCTACTTCGCTGTCTACGCAGACCCTACGACGCCTAGCCACGTGACGATTGAAGGCGGTCGCTTCGGTAACCGCAACATGCCCAAGAACATGGACATCGGCGACATGGTTCTCCTCTATTGCACGTCAAGCTATCCGGGATATGCCAAGACCGTTCCGGGCATCGGCCTGGTGACAGCGGTGGATCACGGGCTTCGGGACTTCTGGTATGACTACTTGCCGTTCGCCGAGCCGGTGCCGCTGGAGTTCGTGAGGTTCGCGATAACGGAGGACGACCGCGTTCGTGTAGCAAACATCCGCAGAGAGTGGCTGTTCCAGATCTCGCGGGAGTCATTCAGCGCGGTGATGCAGGGGGCGAAACTGAAGCCGAAGGGGCGATAGAGCGGCTAAGCGGTGTAGTCGCCGTGAGTGCCGCCGCGCTTTTCGAGCAGCCTGACCTGCCCGATGACCATCGCACGATCAACGGCTTTGCACATGTCATAGATGGTTAGCGCGGTGATGCTGACAGCGGCAAGCGCCTCCATCTCGACGCCGGTCTTGGCGTTCGTGCGCGAAGAGGCGGTGATGGTGACGACGCCTGCTGCGGCGGCCGACTCGAAATCCACGGAGATGTGGCTCAACGGGATCTGGTGGGCCAGCGGAATGAGCTCCCAGGTGTGCTTCGCGGCGTTGATCCCGGCGATGCGCGCGATGGTGAAGACGTCGCCTTTCTCGACCTTGCCTTGAAGGATCAAGGCGAGTGTGTCTGGGTGCATGGTGATAGTGCCGCCCGCGACCGCCGTGCGCACGGCGTCTGGCTTGTCGCCAACGTCGACCATACGGGCGTTGCCTTCAGCGTCGACGTGGGTGAGGCTCGCAGGCTCAGGGGCCGGGGCGCCACCAGCAGGTGTGCTGGAACGGGCGCCGGCATATTTGAATCCGCTCATCGCAGCTACCGCCAACCGGTCTGCAGCCTCGTTGAGTGAGTGTCCATCGTGGCCTCGCACCCATTCCCACTTGACGGCGCGCTCTGCGACCAGGATGTCGAGCCGAGCCCACAAGTCCTGGTTAGCGTTGCGTTTCCAGTTCTTGGTCATAGTGTTGACCAGGTACTGGCTGTCGCTGTGGATCGTCACGTGAGATTCAGATGAGACGGACGAGAGGCCCTCAATGGCAGCAAGCATCTCCATGCGGTTGTTAGTGGTCGAAGCCTCACCACCGGACAGCGGAGACTTGTTCACGCCGTCCATGACGATGGCGCCCCAACCACCAGGGCCGGGATTACCACTGCATGAGCCGTCGGTATAGATGTCGTAGATGGTCACTGCAATCCCTCGACCGGGGCTATCCGCCGATCTGATACATCTCAATCTTGCGAGCGACTGCGCCCTCGGTCGAACGGAGCTCTGAGTAGCGGTCCGTTCGCGCGCTCCAGATGCCGGTGATGAGAGCGCGAATTTCGTCGTCGCTGGCGCCGGCTCTGAGTGGCTCTTTGAAGTCAAAACCGTCGCTGCCGAAGAGGCATGTGAACAGTTTCCCCTCAGGGGAGAGGCGGGCGCGGGTACATCCAGAGCAGAACGGCTGCGTAACGGATGAGATAAAACCAATCTCGCCAGTGCCATCGACGTACCGCCAGCGCTCCGCGACTTCGCCGTGGTAATTAGGATCGACAGGCTCGATGGGGGTCTCCGCGTTGATGCGCTCAATGAGCTCAGCGGACGGAACGACCTTCGCTCGATCCCACGCGTTGAGATTCCCCACGTCCATGAACTCGATGAACCGCAGGATGCGGCCCGAACCTTTGAAATAGGCTGCTAACGCAACCGCAGTGTGATCGTTGAGACCGCGCTCGACCACGGAGTTGATCTTGATCGGGCCCAGGCCTGCATTCACTGCCGCTTCGATGCCAGCCAGCGTCCGGGAAGGGTCGAAACCGCGTCCGCTCATGGTGGCGTATACGTCGGGATCCAAGCTGTCGAGACTCACGGTCACGCGGGCCAGGCCTGCTTGCTTGAGGCCTTCAGCGTGATCAGCGAGCAGGTACCCGTTGGTGGTGAGTGTGAGGTCATCGATACCGGGGATGCCGCTGAGCTGAGCGATCAACTCTTCGATGTCCGACCGCACCAAGGGCTCACCGCCGGTGAGGCGCACTTTCTTGACACCCACGGATACGAAGATCCGCGTGAGGCGTGCGATCTCTTCGTAGCTGAGCACTTGCTCGCGAGGAAGGAAGTGGTATCTCTCGCCGAATATCTCGGCGGGCATGCAGTACGGGCAGCGGTAGTTACACCGGTCGGTCACGGAGATGCGGAGGTCTTGAATCGCACGCCCGAAGACGTCGTGGATCGCTGTTGTGGGATCTGCCATTGCGCTCATTATCTCACGTGACGCGTTAGGCCGTACGCGAGGCGAGTACCTCCGCCATGGCTCGGGCCGCCTTGCCGCGATGGCTGATCTCGTCTTTCTGGTCAGGGCCAATCTCGGCTATGGTCTTGCCATAGGCAGGTATGTAGAAGACGGGGTCATACCCGAATCCGTTCACCCCTGATGTTTCACGGGCGACCAGGCCTTCACACCGGCCTTCGGTGGAGTCTTCCGAGCCTTCTGATCCATCGGGCTCGTATGGGCCCACGAGCATTAAGACGACACGATAACGGCACGCTCGTTGGTCGTCCGGAACCGCAGCCATCTCGCGCAGCAAGAGCTGAACTCGGCCGTTATCGTCGAGGCCTTCACCACCGTACCGGGCGGAGTGCACACCAGGGCGGCCGTTCAGGGCATCGACCTCGATCCCCGAGTCGTCCGCGAGGGCAGGCAATCCGCTAGCCTCAGCGAAAGCGTGAGCCTTGAGGCGGGCATTCGCCTCGAAGGTGTCGCCGGTCTCGTCGACGTCCAAATTCAGGCCAAGGTCATGGGGCGTCACCAGCCCAAACGGCAAATCGACGAACAACCTTCGGAACTCCGCGATCTTGTGAAGATTGTTGCTAGCGATGAGCAACTTCGGCAGAGGCATGATGCGCCGTATTCTAGCAGGACTGGTTCAGTGCTTCTTGATACTTGTCGTATCACTTTCTTTGACATTTTTCAAATCTCTCCCTATGCTTCTACAAGCACCATATAGTGCGAGATCTAGCGAAGCAAGGAGGACCGACATGCTTTATAGAACAGTGGGACCCATTCAACGAGCTACGCAGGACATTCGGCCGGCAGTCGATGGGCTTGTCGCCCGCGCAGAGAGTTGGCGAATCCCATTGGACGTGGTGCGAGACGGAGAGTCGGTAATCGTCGAAGCGTCGCTGCCAGGGGTAACGCCAGCGGGCATCAGTGTCACAATCGATGACAACGTGTTGCGCATCGCCGGTCACACAGGGACGGACGACGAGCGACCCGATGGGACGTACCTGCTGAATGAGCGCCGAACGGGCTCTTTCCAGCGGTCGGTCCGCCTCCCCGACTCGGTAGACGCAGAGAAGGCACACACCAGCTACGAAGCGGGTGTGCTGACGGTGACGCTACCGAAGCTGGACGCCAAGAAGGCCAAGCACCTCATCATCAAGGTGAAGGACAGCGGGGACCTCGCGGCGACGTAAGTTCTCGCGTTCTGGCATGACATGGCCGGGTTGAACGCCTCTCCCGAACCGAAACGGCTCCCCGCGCGATTGCGCGGGGAGCCGTTTCGGTTCGGGAGCGGCCTAGCGGTAATCGTTAACCCCTCCCACGCGCGATAGCCAATACTTTATACTTTGTGTGTCTCCCACCTCTGTTTGCGGTAAACCATTGGCTGAGCACACATGACTGAAAACACCCACCTTCAAGAGCTCGAATCCCTTCATGACGCTGCGCTTCTAGAGCTCGAGGCGATACCAGATGAGCCGGGCCTCGAAGCATGGCGCGTGGAGTACCTCGGGCGTTCGGGGAAGCTGACACAGGTGCTACGTGGAGTGTCTTCGCTGCCCACAGACGTCCGCCCTGTCGTCGGCGCCGCTGGCAATAAGGCCAAGGTGGCCCTGGAGAAGCGTCTTAGCGAGCGCCAGACCGCGATCGCGAACGCTCGGCTGGACTCGCTGGCTGACGATTCCATCGACATCTCGTTGCCGAGCCGCTCGATAGCTACGGGACGTCTGCACCCGTCGACGATTATCTTGCGTGAGATCACGGAGATATTCAGGGGCATGGGTTTCCAGGTGGTAGAGGGCCCTGAAGTGGAGTGGGACCGCTACAACTTTGAGGCCTTGAACATTCCCAAGGACCACCCGGCGCGGGACATGTTCGACACATTCTGGATCGACGCCAACAAAGACGAAGAAGGCCGGTATACGACGCTTCTGCGCACGCACACGTCGCCGATGCAAGCGAGGATCATGGAGGCTCACGAGCCGCCGATTCGGGTCGTCGTGCCAGGTAAGGTCTACCGGTACGAGGCTACGGACGCGACCCACGAGTCCCAGTTCTACCAAGTAGAAGGGCTGGCGGTCGACAAAGGCATCACTTTCGCAAACCTGAAGCATACGTTGCATGAATTCGCTCGGCAGATGTTTGGCAGCGAGCGGAAGATGCGATTCCGCTGCGACTATTTTCCGTTCGTTGAACCAGGGGTCGACGTCTCTATTGATTGCTTCAATTGCGACGGAACGGACAATTCGTGCAGGATTTGTCGCGGGGCTGGCTGGCTGGAGATTATGGGAGCAGGAATGGTGCACCCCAACGTTCTTCGCAACGTTGGATACGACCCTGAGGTCTACACAGGGTTCGCATTCGGCATGGGTCCCGAGCGCATCGCAATGCTCAAGTACGGAATCGAAGATGTCCGGCTGTTCTATGGCAACGACATCCGATTCTTGCGCCAATTCTAGGAAGCATCATGGCTGATATCGTCCCCGATTCTGAGCGCGAACGACGCTACGACAAGTGGTATGAGCTCACGAAGCTGTACCACAGCGCGGTAAGACATGATATCGAAGCCAATGAACTCCAGGCCACGAAGGATCTCGCGGACGAAGCGTGGGCGTCCTACGTAGAGGTGGTTACCAACAACCTGACGGGGCAATTTGAGGGGTATGAGTCCCCGCAAGGCCCTCGGTAGGCCAGGAATCCAGCAGCAAAGAGTTATGCCTCAAGACTTCCTTTCCATAAACGATCTGACCGACGGTGAGGTGGCGACGCTGCTCGACTGGAGCGACGCGTACCGAGCGGGCCGGTTCAGCGGGCGGCCGCTCGAAGGCCGCAGCGTCGCGATGCTATTCGAGAAGCCTTCGTTGCGAACGAAGGTTAGCTTTGATGTGGGCGTGCACGAGCTTGGTGGTCATGCCATCTACCTTGGCAAAAACGAGATAGATATGGATGGCCGTGAGCCCGTGGAAGATATCGCGTCAGTCCTTGAGCAGTTCGTATCGTTGATCGTTGCGAGAGTGAACAGCCATCGCTCGTTGGAGCGCTTGGCGGAGCGCGCGTCGGTGCCGGTGATCAATGCCCTATCCGATGTCGAGCATCCGTGCCAAGCCCTTGCGGACATCCAAACGGTTCGCTCGAAGTTGGGGCATCTCGATGGGGTCAAGATCGCGTACGTCGGCGACGCCAACAATTGCGCATTGAGTCTGGGGCTAGCGTGCGCGGCAACCGGCGGCCGGTTCGCGATCGCGTCCCCGGGCGGGTACGCATTCGGCGATGCCGAGATCGCGTCGATTACGAACCGCGGAGAAGCGCCACAAGTTACAGACAATCCTCGCGAGGCAGTAGATGGCGCCGACGTCATCTATACAGACGCGTGGACGAGCATGGGTCAGGAAGCGGAATTGGCCCAACGCAAGGCCGATTTCCAAGGGTTCCAAGTTAACGATGAGCTTCTGTCAGGCGCGCACCCTGGGGCGCTGATCATGCACCCGATGCCGGTGCACTACGGTGAAGAGATGCCGTCCGGGATGCTCGACCACCCCCAGTCCGTTGCTTACCTGCAGGCGGGCAACCGACTCCACGCACAAAAGGCGGTTCTCCGCCTGCTTGCAGCAGGAGCGTAGCCCCGATGACCAGTGACGCAACACCTATAGGGACGATTTCTCGCCGCGTGCCGACCTCGGCCTCCAAGCCACTGATCGCAATTGTGGGTCGCCCTAACGTCGGCAAGTCGAGCCTTTTCAACGCTTTAGCCGGTAGACGCGAAGCTATCGTTTCCGAGATTTCAGGTACCACTCGCGACCGGCTAGTCAGTGAAATCGAGCATTTCGGCCGCAAGCTGCTCATCGTGGACACCGGTGGGTTGGTACCTGAGCCCGAGACGGAGATGGAAGCCCATATCGCGGGGCAAGTCGACGCAGCGTTGCAAGGCGCAGATGCGGTCATTTTCGTGACTGACGCTCGCACAGGTCCGACCTACGCAGATGAGAGCCTTGCGGAGCAACTGCGCCGAGCGGGGAAGGCAACGGTGCTGGTTGCCAATAAGGTCGACAACGTAAAGCAAGAAGCGCTCGCGGTGGAGGCCTACGCACTAGGGTTAGGCACTCCCATCCCGGTCAGCGCTCAACACCGCACGGGCCTAGACGATGTTCTTGACGCAGTAACCGATCAGCTGCCCGCAGCGGTGGCTGAAGACGATGCTGAAGTAACTGAACGGCCGGCACAGATCGCGATCATCGGGCGACCGAACGTGGGCAAATCTGCGTTGACCAACGTGATTCTTGGCGAGGAACGGTCGATCGTCAGCGAGGTACCGGGAACCACCCGCGACGCCCTCGACACACCATTCACGTTCGAAAACCAGGAAGCGGTACTGGTCGACACGGCGGGAATCCGTCGCCGTGGCGCCATCGTGCCCGGCATCGAGCGTTACAGCGTTCTCCGCGCGGTACGGGCGATCGATCAATGCGATGTCGCGGTGTTGGTCATCGACGCGAAGCAGATCGCGACGGACCAGGACCTGCACATCGCGGGCCAGGTGATGGAGTCCTTCAAGGGCGCGGTGGTCGCGGTCAATAAGTGGGACTTGATGGACGAGCCGACCGTACGCGACGAGCGGGCTTACCGGCGACGCGTGCTCAACAGGCTAAGGTTCATGTCCAGTACCCCCGTGGTCTTTATCTCGGCGCTTGAGGGCGAAGGGATCGAGCACCTGCTGCGGACGGTGGTCGAAGTACACAAGAAGCGCATGGAGTGGGTGTCGCCAACCGAATTGACCCGCGCGGTGATGGGCGCGATTGCTCGCCATCTGCCTCCAGCGCAGATTACGGGATCACTGAAAATCTACAGAGTCAAGCAGGAGGCGGTCGGGCCGCCGAGTTTCGTTTTCTATTGCAACAATCCCAACCGAGTGCATTTCTCTTATGAGCGCTACCTGGAGAACACCATTCGAGCGGCGTTCGAGTATGAAGGCATCCACCTGCGGTTGGAGTTCCGCGGCAAGGGCAAAGTACACGTGATCGGCCAGAATAGATCAAAAGCGGTCGCCAAGCAGGCGCAGGTGCGCCCCAAGGCAAGGAAGCAATCGTGACCGATTGGCTGCTGGTGCCTGTCGCATACCTCATCGGTAGCGTGCAGTGGGGCCTTTATGTGGTGTTGTGGACGAAGCGGGTGGATATCCGAACCGTCGGCAGCGGCAAGACGGGGATGACCAATGTGCTTCGCACCTCTGGAAAAGCCGCCGCAATAACGGTCTTGCTAGCGGACGCGGCGAAGGGCTTCGGAGCGGTAATGCTAGCCCGTGTAGTCAGCGACGATGCATCGCTCCATGCCGCGGTGGGCACGGCCGTCATCGCAGGGCACATCTGGCCAGTACTGGCCGGGTTCAAGGGAGGGAGAGGTATCGCAACGGGGCTGGGGACCATCTCTGCTCTGGGAGTGCTGGCACCTTTGGTAGGTCTCGCTATTTTCATTCCGGTGGTTGCCGTTACCCGATATGTATCGCTGGGTTCGGTGCTCGGAGTATCGGCTGTCATTGTGCTTTTCGCTGTCCGGATGACGTTCTTCGATCTGCACATGGCGTACTTCCTGTTCACGCTGGGCGCAGGCGGATTGATTATCGTGATGCACCGCGACAACATCAGGCGATTGCTCGCAGGTACGGAACGGCGAATCGCGAAGCCCGTGGTCCGCTGAGGTCTCTTTACCCCCGGCTCCGCTTCTGCTATATTCCGTGGGTGCTGGGTGTCGCGTAGTGGCACTCGATTTTCTGCATAGACGGGGACTAAAACATAGCTAAAGAATATCGCGTCAACGAGCGTATCCGGGTGCCTGAGGTCCGGGTGGTAGACGAAGATGGCGGCCAGCTGGGTGTCATGTCTGCAAGAGACGCACTGGAATTGGCTCGCGGCCACGACCTCGACCTGGTTGAGGTTGCGCCAAATTCGGTGCCGCCCGTTTGTCGATTACTGGACTACGGAAAGTTTCGTTACCTGCAATCGACCAAAGAGCGAGAGATGCGCAAGACGCAAAAGACGAACACTCTGCGTGAGGTGCGGTTTCGACCGAAGATCGGGATTCACGATATTCAATCCAAAGAGCGCCTTGTCCACCGGCTGCTGACTGCTGGGAACAAAGTGAAGGTCTCGGTGATGTTCCGAGGGCGTGAGATTGATCACCCGGAACTTGCAGTCAAGCTGCTGAAACGGGTAAACGATGTCCTCCAGGAAGAGGCCAAGCTAGAGCAGCCGCCGAAGCTTGAAGGGCGTTTCATGAGCATCATTCTGGCTCCGGCAAAGGCCGCGCCAGCAATCAAGCCGGTGGAACCGGCTGAAGACGACTTAGGGTTGTGACATGCCGAAGATAAAGACACACAAGGGCGCCAAAGCCCGCTACGGAATCACCGGAACGGGGAAGCTGGTGCGCATGAAGCGCCACTCCAGCCACCTGCGCCGCAAGAAACCGAGGGTTGTACGCAGCCAGTTCGATGAAAAGCAGCCAGTTTCACCAACCCAGCGCAAGCGGATTCTGAAGCTGATTCCCGCCTACAACAAGTAACAGAAGCAAGAACGTCGAAAATTTCGACGAGTCGCTATCAGGAGGCCCTCCGTGGCACGCGTCAAACGCGGAGTACCCGCGCACAAGAGACACAAGAAGCTCCTCGCTCTTACCAAGGGGCACCGAGGATCCAAGCACCTGCTTTACCGCAGGGCACATGAATCGATGCTGCATGCCCTGAGCTACGCGTACGCGCACCGGCGTGAGCGCAAGGGTGACATGCGTCGACTGTGGATCATCCGGATCGGCGCCGCAGCGCGGGAGCACGGGATGTCCTATAGCCAGTTCATCTATGGCCTCAAGCTCGCGAAGATTGAGTTGGACCGTAAGGTGCTGTCGAGCATTGCGATGACGGACACTGCGACGTTCGGCACTATTGCAGCGGCCGCTAAGGGGCAACTCGCCGCAGCGGCTTAGCAAGACGGTTCGGTGTTCACCATTCTTTTATTCAAAAGGGGCGGCCGTGATATGGCCGCCCCTTTTGAATTTCCGTTGACCCGACTACGAGCGGAGCCTAGTTCGCGCGGACGATACCGTACGCGACGCCGTTGTCGAGAACACGCTGCATGGACTCGATGCTGATGTGACGGGGCCACGCCGACGTGATCCAGAGATCAGCGACGTCCCGGTGGACCTCGGAGAGGCTGACGGCGTCTCGCTTAGCTGACAGTAACATCCGAACGACTGTTTCCAGCAGCGGTGCCTGCGGCGAAAGGTAGCCATCCTGGTCGGCGCAGTTGTCGCGGAACAATTTGCGCAATCCCTTGTAGCTCATCGATCGCCAGCCGTCGTCCTCTTTCAGCTTCGCCAGAGCGGCATCACAGAGGCGCCCGCCGACAACCCATGGAATCGAAAGCCCCCGCGCTTCAATCACTTCGGGAGAGAAAGAGTAGGAAGGCTCGACCTCTTTGCCTGCAACATCAACAGTCTTTTGTTCATCTCTTTGATCGGTGGTCATAAATGACACTCCTTGGTTATTTCGTAATGTCGAGTTGGTCAGTCAGTAGGGCGCTGTGGTCTTTCCAGTCCAAAAGTTGAACGACAACCTGAGCGCCCGCCTCTCGCGCCGGCTCTTCCTCTGGGCAAATCGCCAATCCATCGGCTTGAGCTACAGATGTGAGCAGGTTCGAACCCTGAGCGCCCGTGAGCCTAGCATGGATCTGCCCATCTATGCGCTCTAGGGCCACCCGAGCGTAGACGCGACGACCGTCGGTGTTGCGGACGGGGTCGTCGAGCACTGCCATCACGGTGGGAAGAGGTGCAGGGGTCGTGCCCCGCATCTTGGCGATCGCCGGCCGCCCGAACTGAACCAGCGCAACGAGGGCGCTGGCCGGATTGCCAGGCAAGCCTAGGTGGGGAACGCGCCGGCCACCTGGAGCTTGTAGCAGGCCGAAAGCAATGGGCCGGGCGGGCCTCATGCGTACCGCCCAAAAGTCGATGGATCCAAGCTCCGATAGGGCGCTCTTCACCATATCAAACGCACCCGCGCTGACTCCTGCAGAGGTTATTAAGAAGTCCGCATCAAGCCCTAGCATGAGCTTCGCACGCAGGTCTTCCATGTTGTCGCGTGCTATGCCGAGAAGGACGGGCTCTCCCCCCCAACGCCGGACTGCCGCTGCGGTGTCATACGTATTACTGTCGAACAGCCGCCCAGGCTCCAAAGTTTCGCTGGGGTCCTGCACTTCGTCCCCGGTCGCAAGGATCGCGACTCGCGGGCGACGAATAACGGGTGCATTGGCGTATCCGAAAGACGCCAGCAATCCGATGGACGGAGGGTCGAGCACGCGGCCCGCAGATAGGATCAAATGGCCTTTCTCAACGTCCTCTCCGGCCGGTCGAACGTGATCGCCTACGAACGGGGCGTGCCGCATCGCGATTTCCGTGAGCGGCATGCCCGCGGCATGACGCTCGACCTCGTCGGTGTATTCGTAGGGGACGATCGCATCAGTGCCGTCGGGCACGGGAGCGCCGGTCATGATGCGAACGACGTTGCCTGGCGATACGGAAACTGTAGGCAGTTGGCCAGCCTGAACCTGCCCAGCTACCTTGAGGGTGACCGGGGCAGCATCGCTAGCCTCAGCCAAATCTGCGGCGACAACCGCATAGCCATCCATCGCCGAATTGGGAAGTGCGGGGATGTCGAACGGGGCGAAGATGTCTTGAGCGAGTGTGAGACCATCGGCCTCCAGGAGTGGCACATCAGCGTGGTTGAGCGGTTCGACAAGGCCTAAGACGCGGTCGAGCGCCTCTTCAACGCTTAGCAGGTCGGCCCGTCGTGGATGGGTATGCGCATGCTCCGTTGCTCTGGGGCGGTGCGCATTTTGGCCATGGTGGTGTTCGGTCATATGTCCTCTATAGAGGGGTACTAGGTACGGAGGGTGGCGCCAGTATCGCGTTCGAGCCGCAAGACGATGTCTGCTACGGCTTCGTTCATCTGTTCAGCAGTCAACGTCCCAGCTCGCGATTGCAGGGTCATTCGATAGGCTAGGGATTTCTTACCCGGGAGGACACCTTCCCCTTCGAACAGGTCGAATAGCGCTATCCGAACGACGAGGTCGTTGCTTTCGATGACGGCTTGGAGGCGGTCCGCAGGAACCTGTGCGTCGACCAGTAGCGCGATGTCTCGCTCCGCGCTGGGGTACCGCGAGAACGCGTGGAACTGATGCCGGATCCATTTGGTCTCGCTCGTCAGTTTACCTAGGTCAAGCTCGAACAGGGCAGCCGTCCCGACTGCGAAGTCGAACGATGCCAGTGTTCGCGGGTGCAACTCGCCAACAACGCCGATATCGGTACCGTTCGCGAGCACGCGCGCGGTGCGTCCTGGATGCAGGAGCGGATCCCCTCCGCGCTCGAACGCGGCGTTCACACCGAGCCGACCCAGAACGAACTCTACGACGCTCTTAGCTTCGTAGAAACCGCTGGGCGTACCGCCCTTATCCCAGAACGAGTCGACATGAGAGCCTGCGATTACGCCAACCGCGTGCTCGAGCTCATCGGGCAGATCCCCTTCCCTCGGGAGGAAGATCCGACCAATCTCGAAGAGTGCCACGCTGCCCGGAGGTTGTCTTAAACCGGCGGCTGCGTTCCGAAGGATAGTCCCGCGCAATGATGTGCGCATGAACTCCTGCTCGCGGCTCATCGGATTGACCGTGCGAAGCGGTTCGGCGTGCCCCTCTCCTGCTGCGGCAACCTGCTCTAGTAGGCCCTTGCTCACGAGGCTGTAGGAGATGGTCTCCTGAAGTCCTCCTTGAACCAGCAGGTCTCGCACCTCCTCGCGGATCACCCGGTCCTGCTGGTCGATTGCGGTTGGTACTTGACCTGCGAGAGGTGATTCTGGCACAGCATCGTAGCCGATGGTCCGAGCGACTTCCTCGATGACATCCTCTTCAATGGCAATGTCAGAACGCCAGTACGGAGGGCTCACCAGCAGCTTGTCCTCATCGAGAGCGCCTACTTCGAACCCCAACGCGCGCAGGACACGTACGACCTCAACCTGGGGGAAATTCGTGCCGAGCACGCGCTTCATGTGGCCTTGAGTGAAGAGAAGCTTGATGGGTTCGATCTCGCTGGGTGCGGTATCGGAGACACCCACGTCCGCGACACCACCCGCAGTTTCGATAATCAGTGCAGTTGCGCGGCGCAAGGCCGTGATCGCGAGCTCTGCGTTGAGACCCTTCTCGAATCTCAACGACGCTTCGGTCCGGTTCTTGATCGCGGCGGCTGTGCGCCTGGTGTTGATGGCGTTGAAGGTCGCCGATTCCAGCAAAAGGTCAGTGGTCGCGTCGGTCATCTCACTGTTCCGTCCACCCATGACACCCGCGATGCCTATGGCTTTCTCGGGGTCGGCGATGAGCAACATCGGCGGCCGCAGAACGTGCTCCTCGCCATCCAGCGTAGTGAACTTCTCCCCATCCTTCGCAGCACGCACCACGACCGTCGAATCCTTGACTGTTGCCAGGTCGAAAGCGTGAAGTGGCTGACCGTACTCAAGCATGACGAAGTTGGTTACATCGACCACGTTGTTAATGGAGCGCTGGCCCGCTTGCTCCAATCGCTGGCTAAGCCACCGTGGCGAAGGGCCCACCTTGAGGCCGCGTACGACGGCGGCGGTGTAGCGGTAGCAGAGGTCCGGATCTTCGACCCGGACCGTGACACTTTGGCCCACGTGTGCGCCGCCTTCAACATATTCAGAGGAGGGTTCACGCACGGTCTGGCCAGTGAAAGCGGCGACCTCGTGGGCGATGCCCAGGACCGATAGGCAATCGCCGCGATTGGCGGTGATCTCAATGTCCAGGACGTCGCCGGGCATGTACTCGGCGAGCGGCATGCCGATGGGGGCGTCTCCAGCGAGCACGAGGATGCCGTCATGCTCCTGAGACAGGCCCAGCTCACGGCTGGAGCACACCATGCCCGCAGAAACAACGCCACGGATCTTTGCTGCGGTAAGTTCCAAGGGCTCGCCGGTGTGGCCGTTGACAAGGTTCGCTCCAACCTGGGCGAAGGCAATCCGCTGACCGCTCTCAAGGTTCGGAGCACCGCAAACGACGATCTGGGGCTCTCCGCCGATGTCGACAGTGGCGAGGCGTAGCCGGTCGGCGTTGGGGTGCGGGTTGATCTCAAGCACGTGGCCGACAAGCACGTGACCCCAACCAGCGCTGGCGCCGGCCTCGTAGGTAGACTCTACGCCCGCCATGGTCAGCCTATGGGCCAACTCGACGGGGGGAAGGGTCAGATCAACATACTCTGACAGCCAGGAAAGAGGAACTCTCATGGGCGGGGAAAGTGCTCCGAAACAGGTGTGTTCGCGCTGGTATACGCGAGAGGGCTAGTATAGCTGTTGCCTCTAGCAGGTGCACCAATCCGAGGCATGCCAGCAAACCTCGATCGACAGTCTGACGTAGGTTATAGCAGAAGCTCCACTGCTCTATCTTGTCTATCGTGCCGGTTCGGTCGGAGCTTGAACTTGAATCTCGACCGTAAGTCCAGCCGTTTCAGTGCAGCGCTCGTAGCAGTCTTTCTGCTGACGGCGTGCTGCAACGCTTTGGACGCGCCAACGCCTACGGTTACTCCTGCGCAGGTCGCGCAATCCGTCGACGAGCCGGCGGCGCTCGAAGCAGTGACGCCGACGCAATCGGTAGGTGAGGTGGTTGTATTCGCTTCTCCGGCCTTCTGTATGAGCCCAACGTCTAGGCCCCAGGTCGACACTATCGTCGACCTAAAGAACGCTCACGCCGGGGCGGCCGATTTCATACACGTTGAGATCTACGACAATCCCCATGAGATTCTAGGGGATTTGACCAAAGCGGTCTTTTCCCCTCACATCGCCGTTTTGGGGGGATCGACCAGACGCCAGACTACCGAAACGAGTCTTGGGTGTTCGTGCTGGGAACGGACGGGAAGATCACGCACCGGTTCCAAGGGTACGCCACGCTGGACGAACTCGAACGGGCGCTGCAAGACGTGAGTTCCTGAGCAAACGATTCGATGCTCCGCCTGCGCACGTACGTGCGCCTTGACATGCTAGGCACACGCCACTATCATCGGCCAGCTAGGAGTCGTATGCCTGTCGCATCGCGGCACCGCAGCCCCCGAGCCAAATAATAATCCCTGGTCTAGCTGTGCCTAGGCCTATTGCTATGTTCGTTCAGAGCCCTTGCTTACTGAGGAGTCAAGCGCAATATGACGTCACTGATGTCCCGATCCGGTATCTCCCTAACGCCCAAGACCAAATCGTTCGCGCGGGTTCCCAAAATCATCGAGCCTTCGAGCTTGATTCAGATCCAGACCAATTCGTTCGATCGGTTGAAGACCGAAGGCATCCGCGATGTCCTCGATGAGATCAACCCGATCCAGGATGTCACGGGCAACCGCTACGAATTGAAGTTCGGTGCTCATGAGTTCAGGACACCGAAATCCAACGAAGATGAGTGCCGCGAAAAGGAGATTACCTTCGAGGCACCTCTGTATATCACGGTCGAGCTCCAAGTTAAGGAAACCGGCGAAATCAAGGAGCAGACGCTCTTCTTCGGTGATGTCCCCCAGATGACGCCGGCGGGGACCTTTGTGATCAACGGTGCGGAGCGTGTGGTGGTGAGTCAGTTGGTCCGGTCACCCGGCGCTTACTTCACCAAGTTACTCGACCCAGGCACCGGCCGGAGCGTTTCGCTTTCCAAGCTGATTCCCTACCGCGGCGCGTGGCTCGAGTTCGAGACCAGCCCTCGCGACATCATGTCGGTCAAGATTGACCGCAAGCGCAAGCTACCAGTTACTACTTTCCTGCGTGCACTCGGCTTCGGCGAGGAGCAAGACCTGATCGATTTGTTTGCGGATGTGGACACGGACACCGACCACCCATACATCCGCACGACATTGGACCGTGATACCGCCGTCACCAACGAGAGTCAAGCGCTGGTAGAGGTATATCGCAGGCTTCGCCCTGGTGAACCGCCGAGTGTGGAGAGCGCCCGTACGCTGCTTGACAATCTGTTCTTCAACCCGCGTCGGTACGACCTCGGCCGCGTGGGGCGTTACAAGATGAACCGACGCATGGGCCACAATCAACCCATGGACAGCCGGACGCTAACCAAAGAAGACATCATCGAGATGCTGAAGATGATGATTCGGATCAACAATTCGGCCGCGCAGCCTGATGACATCGACCACCTGGGCAACCGACGCGTTCGTGCGGTTGGCGAGTTGATTCAGAATCAACTCCGAGTGGGTCTGCTCCGCATGGAGCGTGTGGTCAAAGAGCGCATGACAATCCTCGACCAGGAAGAGGCGACTCCGAGCGCTCTGATTAACATCCGCCCTGTGGTGGCTGCGGTTCGGGAGTTCTTCGGCGGTTCCCAGTTGTCGCAGTTCATGGACCAAACCAACCCGCTGGCCGAGCTCACTCACAAGCGGCGTCTGTCCGCATTGGGCCCAGGCGGTCTGTCTCGTGAGCGCGCGGGTTTCGACGTCCGTGACGTCCATTACTCCCACTACGGACGCATCTGTCCCATTGAGACGCCAGAGGGACCGAATATCGGTCTACTCGGCTCGTTGGCAACCTATGCCCGCCTCAACGACTACGGGTTCATCGAGACGCCGTACCGCAAGATCCGCAAGACGATCGACAGCACGAACCCGGACATCCAGGGGCGCATCGCTCGCGAGGGCATTCTGGACGAGGACGGCAAGCCCGTGGTGCGGGCTGGTCACGCGGTTTCTGGCGCAGCTGCCAAGCGCCTCGCCACGATGCCGGCTCGCGAGGTGGCTGTGCGTGCGTACGTGTCTATGAACACGGATGACATTGAGTTCCTCCCCGCAGATGAAGAGGACAAATACATCGTCGCGCAGGCGAACTCAACCATGGACGACAAGCTGCAGTTCCTTGAGGAGCGGGTCGAATGCCGGGCGGCATCGCATTACCAGGTTGAGGCGCCAGAGCGGCTCGATTACTTGGACGTGTCGCCGATGCAGATTGTAAGCGTGTCGACCGCCTTAATCCCGTTCTTGGAGCACGACGACGCGAACCGGGCGCTCATGGGTTCCAACATGCAACGCCAAGCGGTGCCGCTGTTGCGACCTGACGCACCGCTGGTCGGCACGGGCATGGAGACTCGCGTCGCCCAGGACAGTGGACAGATGGTTCTTGCCAAGGTGGCAGGGACGGTAACCTCTGTCACCGGCAACTGGGTGATGATTACGGACGACGAGGGCAAGGAGCACACGCACATTCTCCGGAAATTCATCCGCTCGAATCAAGGCACCTGCCTCACCCAGCGAGCAATCGTCTTCCGAGGTGCGCACGTTGAAATCGGGTCTCCGCTCGCCGATAGTTCATCGACCGACCAGGGAGACCTAGCGCTTGGCCAGAACGTTCTCGTCGCCTTTATGGCGATGGAGGGTTACAACTTCGAGGACGCAATCATCGTCTCGGAAAACATTATCCGTGCCTCGAAGTTCACGTCGATTCACATCGAGAAGTACGAAGTGGAATCCAGGGACACGAAGCTGGGTCCGGGTGAGATCACCCGTGACATCCCCAACGTGGGTGAGGACGCACTCCGGAACCTGGACGAGGACGGGATTATCCGCGTGGGCGCTGAAGTTGGCCCCGGTGACATCCTGGTCGGCAAGATCACGCCCAAGGGTGAGACGGAGCTAACGGCTGAAGAGAAATTGCTTCGAGCTATCTTTGGCGAGAAAGCCAGGGACGTGAAGGACACGTCCCTTCGTGTACCCCACGGAGAGCGCGGCAAGATCATCGATATCAAGGTGATGACACGCGAAAACGGGGACGAGCTCGCGCCAGGCGTCAACAAACTCGTTCGAGTGTGGGTCGCTCAGACCCGGACGCTGTCAGAGGGCGACAAGATGGCGGGCCGCCACGGCAACAAGGGGGTCGTCTCCCGGATCATGCCGGTGGAGGACATGCCGTATCTGCCGGACGGGACCCCGATTGACATCATTCTTAACCCCATCGGTGTGCCGTCACGCATGAACCTAGGCCAGATTCTGGAGACTCACTTGGGTCTCGCCGCGCACAAGCTCCACTTCCGCGCGGTAACGCCAGTGTTTGACGGCGCTGACGATGACGACATCCTGAATTCATTGGCCCGCGCTTGGTTGGTGGAGCGTGCGGGCGCTCTGGGCAGCGCGGTCAACGAGAGTTCGTTCGGCACAGAGCCCGACTGGGCGAAAGCCCGCGAGTGGGTCGCTGCACGTGGGTTCAACGCCGACCTGGTGTTCACCAACGGCCGCGACAATACCGCGATGGAAGCGTGCCTGAAGATATGGCTCGAAGATATCGCGGACGTCTACACCGAGACCACGGGAGAGCAGATTGAAGTGTCGGGCATCGGCGGGGCTGAGCTCTACCAGCTTGCACTGCTCGTGGCGAAGGCGATCAACTCGGCGCCGCCTATCATCGGCAAGTCATTGCTGTACGACGGTCGGACTGGTGAGACCTTCGACAGCCCTGTGACGGTCGGCTATGTTTACATGCTGAAGCTCATCCATTTGGTTGAGGACAAGATCCACGCACGCTCGACCGGCCCCTACTCCCTGATCACTCAGCAACCGCTGGGTGGTAAAGCTCAGTTCGGCGGGCAACGGTTCGGTGAAATGGAGGTCTGGGCGCTGGAGGCTTACAGCGCGGCGTACAACCTCCAGGAGATGCTCACGGTCAAGTCCGACGACGTGGTTGGGCGAGTGAAGACCTATGAGGCGATTGTCAAGGGTGAGGACGTCGTCCAGCCCGGCGTGCCTGAGTCGTTCCACGTGTTGGTCAAGGAGCTTCAGAGCCTCGGGCTCGCGGTGGAACTGCGATACGAGGACGACCGAGCAGCGATCCCATCGCCCCGGTTTACCTACTCGGAAGAAGAGGATGAAGAGGCGGCCCCCGAGGTCGCGCCAACTCCGCCCGGTGCCACTCCGTCCTGGGAGGCCGACTTCGAGTCGATTGAAGAGGGAGAAGTGGAAGCGCAGCAAGAGGTCCGCATGAATCTGGGTGCGTACGCCCGGCAGGCGGCAAATGACGACGATAACGGAGACCATGAGTAATCAGGCTCCATCCCGCGGTAAGCGAATTGACGCGGCGGGGGTGAGCCCCGCGAGGAGATTGCACATATGCCATCGGCGACCGATTTCAATGCGATCCGCATCTCACTGGCTTCGCCAGAGCAAATCAAGCAATGGTCCTACGGTGAAGTGACCAAGCCTGAAACCATCAACTACAGGACGCTTCGCCCCGAGAAGGATGGTCTGTTCTGCGAGCGTATTTTCGGTCCGACCAAGGACTGGGAATGCTACTGCGGAAAGTACAAGAAGATCCGCTACAAAGGTGTGATCTGCGATCGCTGCGGGGTTGAGGTGGCGCGAGCCAAGGTTCGCCGAGAGCGCATGGGGCACATCGGGCTGGCAGCGCCAGTCGCCCATATTTGGTTCTCGAAGGGGATCCCCAGCAGATTGGGATTGCTCCTCGACCTGACGCCTCGCAACCTTGAGCGCGTCCTGTACTTCGCGCAGTACGTGGTCACGTCAGTCGACCCGCTCATGCACGCTCGCACGGCCGAAGCAATCGAGCAGCAGCATGCTGAGCAGATTGAGGCGATCGAGCAGCAGTGGGCAGGCCCGGTGGCCGCAGTCGCCGCCGAACTCGACGGAGTCGCCGAAGACGATGAGCGCCGCGCTGAAATCGCTGCTAAGCACGCGGAGATGCTGTCAGGCCACGGGACGGCGAAATCCGATGCCGAGGCCGCCATGCAGCGCGACATGGACGATCTGGACAGCATCAAGCCGCTCATGCTGCTGACCGAAACTCGATTCCGCGAGCTCAACGACAAGTTCGGGGACGTTTTCAACGCGGGGATGGGTGCAGAGGCAATCCTTGCGATCCTTCGTGAAATCGATCTGGACGCGGTGGCGACCGAACTCGAGAAGGAAGTCCGCACCACCTCTGGCCAACGGCGCAAGAAGGCTGTGAAACGCATCCGGGTGGTTGACGCATTCCGCCGAAGCAGCAACAAGCCGGAATGGATGGTGCTCACCGCGCTGCCCGTGCTGCCGCCTGACCTGCGCCCGATGGTGCAGTTGGACGGAGGCCGTTTCGCGACCAGTGACTTGAATGACCTCTACCGGCGGGTGATCAACAGGAACAACCGGCTCCGCCGCCTGTTGGATCTCGGCGCGCCGGAGATTATCGTCCGGAACGAGAAACGCATGCTTCAAGAAGCTGTCGACGACCTCATCGACAACGGTAGGCGTGGCCGTGCAATCGTGGGCAGCCACAATCACAAGCTGAAGAGCCTGTCGGATCTTCTTCGCGGCAAGCAAGGCAGGTTCCGTCAGAATCTCCTGGGCAAGCGAGTGGACTACGGCGGACGTTCCGTGATCGTAGTGGGTCCAAGCCTGACACTGGGCGAATGTGGCCTCCCCAAGAAGATGGCGCTCGAGCTGTTCAAGCCATTCGTTATGAACCGGCTGGTCTCGCAAGGCCTCGCCCACAACATCAAGAGCGCCAAGCGGATGGTCGAACGGACGAGGCCTGAGGTGTGGGACATCCTCGAAGAAGTCATCAAGGGACGTCCGGTGCTGCTCAACCGCGCACCGACGTTGCACCGATTAGGTATCCAGGCCTTCATGCCTGTGTTGGTAGAGGGCAGCGCGATTCAACTGCACCCGCTGGTCTGTGCGGCGTTCAACGCTGATTTCGACGGTGACCAAATGGCCGTCCACGTGCCGCTCTCCCGCGAGGCCGTTCAAGAGGCCCGCAATGTGATGCTGAGCGTGTACAACATGCTCTCTCCCAGCTCCGGTGAACCGCTGGTGGCTCCCACCTACGAAATTGTTCTGGGGTGCTACTACCTCACCCTGGTGAAAGAGAACGCCAAGGGAACGGGCGGGCGTTACCGTGACTTCGCAGACGTGATGATGGCATTCGACGCTGGTCTGCTGGAACTCCAGTCAGAGGTCAGCATTCGTGACCTTTCGCAGCCCGAAGGATGGATGTCGACGACCCCTGGGCGGATTATCTTCAACGAGGCGCTTCCAGAGGAGTTGCGGCGGTACAACACTGTCATGGACAAGAAAGCGCTGAAGGATCTCGTGACCGAGACCTACCACACCAGCGGTAACAGCGTGACCGCGAACGTCCTGGACCGCATCAAGACCATAGGCTTTCACTACGCGACGGTCTCGGGGACGACGATCGGCATCACGGACATCAAGGTACCCGAAGAGAAGGCCGAGATGATCGCGGAGGCAGACAAGAAGGTTGAGGCACTGCAGGAACAGTATGAGATCGGGCTCATCACGGACCGTGAGCGTGAGAGCCGGACTATCGCGGTTTGGCAAAGTGTCAACAACAAAATGGATGCGGTGCTTCAAAAGCACCTTCCAGACTTCGGCGGTATCTACGTCATGGCTCACTCCGGTGCGCGTGGTAATGAGGCGCAGATCAAGCAGATGGCGGCGATGCGTGGATTGATGAGCAATCCCCGTGGAGACATCATCGAGCTGCCGATCAAATCAAGCTTCCGAGAGGGTCTTACGGTCCTCGAGTACTTCATCTCAACTCACGGAGCCCGAAAGGGTCTCGCGGACACGGCGCTGCGGACAGCAGACTCCGGCTACTTGACCCGCCGATTGATCGATGTGGCCCAAGAGGTAATCGTCCTTGAACAGGACTGCCAGACGGATCGTGGCATCACGATCCACGCAGACGCGTCTGAGGAAGACGTTATGATTGCCGCTCTCCACGAACGGATCGTAGGGCGAGTGGCCTCAGAGGCACTTGCCCACCCCGAGACAGGAGAGATATTAATCGACGCTCAGCAGACGATTGAAGAAGCTGAGGCGCTCGCGATCGAAACAGCGGGAATCAAGGAAGTCTCCGTTCGGAGCCCTCTTACCTGTGAAGCTCCTCGCGGGATCTGCCGATTCTGCTACGGTCGTAGCCCGGCCTCCGGAAAAATCGCCAACATCGGTGACGCAGTTGGCATAATCGCCGCCCAATCCATCGGTGAGCCAGGCACGCAACTGACGATGCGCACGTTCCACACCGGTGGTGTCGCGGGTAAGGACATCACGTCCGGGTTACCACGCGTGGAGGAGCTCTTCGAGGCACGCACGCCGAAGGGCCGAGCGCGTCTTGCGGAGATTGATGGCGATGTCCTCATCTTCGAGGGCGGGGAACTTGTTGGAGACTTCGAGGTGCCGGCAGATTCAGCTCAAGTTCTTGTGCCCCCGATCTCAACGGCCCCTGTGGTTCGTATTGTAAGCCGCGTCCCATTCACCGACTCCTACGGAATCCCCGAGACTCACAAGCTGGTCGCAAGGAAGGGAAGGCGCATCCACGCAGGAGAGCCAATCGCTGCTCCTCGCGCTGCTGCGGCGAAAGCTGCGGCGAAGGAAGCGGAGGATGCAGAAGAGTCGCGGCCAGAGTTGACTGACCTCCTCGCTCGTGTTTCAGGCGTGGTTCGCGTCGTCGACGGCGGCGTCGAGATCGACTCAGCCGAGGTAGAAGTCCGCGATCACGTGGTAGACGCGACGGACCAACGTCTGCTTCACACGGGCGACTCCGTGTTAGCAGGACAAAAGCTGACGTCAGGAGTGAAAGACCCCCATGACCTCCTGCGAATCGAGGGTGTGGAAGCAACGAGACGCTACCTGGTCGAACAGGTGCAAACGGTGTACCGCAACCAGGGTGTGTCCATCAACGATAAGCACATAGAGACAATCATTCGTCAGATCCTTAAGTGGGTGCGCGTTGAAACCATCGGCGACACCGATATGTTGCCGAACCAATTGGTCGACCGCATCCGGTTCCAGGACCTCAACGCGAAGGTGCTGGCAGAAGGCGGTGAGCCTGCTACCAGCAAGCCGGAGATCCTTGGTGTGACCCGAGCTTCGCTGAACACGGATAGCTTCTTGGCCAAGGCCTCGTTCCAGGAGACGGCCCGCGTGCTGACCGAGTCAGCTATCTTGGGAGAAACGGACTACCTGCGAGGGCTGAAGGAAAACGTAATCATCGGTCGTTTGATCCCGGCAAGACTTGATCTGTCACCTGAGGGCCGAGAACTGCTCGGGATCACCCAAGCTGAAGCGGCCGTAGTCGCTGGAGAGTTGCCCGAGCCTGAAGACATCACGAACCTGATGATGGATTACCCCGGCGCGGAAGTGCCCATCGGCGAAGACTACGAAGGGAATGATCACCCGACGCTCGATATCGGCGGAGACCACCCGAGCGAAGACGACGACGATGATGAGGATCTGGCCGACGAGGACGATGATCTGGCTGATGCGCCAGCGGCGAGCGCTCCCGAGGCAATCGTCGAAGACGAAGGCTCGGAGAGTGAAAGCGAAACTGAAGATGACCCTGACGAGGCGAGTCTTGAGGCGGTTCTCCATGAGGAAAGGACTGCGACCGCGGACGACGAGGACCTCGAGAGCGGCATCTAAATATCACGAGTCTCACGTGCAGGTGAAAATCCAAAGAGGCGGCCTTCGGGCCGCCTCTTTTTATTCTCCGTCCTCTTCCTTTTCCTCGGAAGGTTGATCATCAGTGCCATCGATCACGGTCAGCACCCCAATCCGCCTGCCGCTGGCGAGAGCATCAGAGACGAAGTCCATCGATCACCGTGGATTCCGACGCCCTGGTGTCCACCTAGGGATCCCAGCGAGGCTCGCCATCCACTTACGCGTCCAGCGCCAGACAGGCCGTCCCTCTTCCCGGTAGAGCCGATAGACCCGCTTATGGTTCACGCAGAACACCTCCTCCCGCAACAACAACCGCCGATAGCCGAAGCGTCGCGGCTCCGCAGCAAGGCTGCAGAGCCGTTACCGTAGTTCCGGTGCGTCATCCCCGTGCCGCTCATAGCGAGCCGCCGATCGATGGATGCCGGTCAGCCTGCAGGCGCAGCGCTCGCTGAAGTCCCACCACTCGTAGATGCAGTGCACAGCCTCCTGTCGCGCTGCAGGCGTTATCCATTTTTCTGGAGCAGCTCCCGCAGCATGTGGTCGTCCTATGCCGACTCCGTCCAGTAGTTGCTTGAGTTTGCCGTTCTCGGCCTCAAGCAGGCACATGCCACCGCATCGCACCTTCCCGTTTATAAAACGTCGCCAGTGAAATCCCATATCGCCGGCAGAGATCAGCCGTTGCAGTCGCCGCATCCGCCTCTTTCAACACCCCGATGATTTGCTCCTTGCTAAGCCTGCTAGCTCGTATACTGTTCTCCTGTTTTTACCAGGAGAACTCTAAGTATCGGCGGGCCTATTTTCGTGGTGCACATCAGAACCAACCCAGCTGGAGTAGACGCAATGGCGTTGAGTATTACTGGAGAAATCACGGTGGCACCATAACAGTGAACCTGCCATCGATCACCCGGCAAATGTCACAGGATCAGGCCCAGGGCAAAGAGGGCTCAATCGCAAGCGCAAGGAAAGCGATTGCAAGATACAGCAGCGAAAACTTGTACGCAGACAACGTCTGCTGCCGCGTGGTCTCGCCGAACAGAAGCTTTGACCGCCGGAGCCATTCGACGCTGAGCAGCGTCGTGACCACGCCGAATCCAACGCCCCCAAAACCCGAAACCACGGGTAGCCAGGCCATGGCAAGAAGCAGACCAATGTAGAGCGTGATCTGGACGGCAGTGGCGCGTTGGCTGGCAACCGCGGCCAGCATCGGAACGTTTGCGGCGGCATAATCGTCGCGCAGCAGGATCGACAAGGTCCAGAAATGGGGCGGTGTCCAAAAGAAGACGAACGCGAACATGTAGATCCCCAGAGCATCGGTCGATCCGGTGACGGCTGCTGCTCCAATGAGTGGAGGGAACGCTCCCGCAGCACCACCAATCACGATGTTGTTCCACGAACGCCGCTTGAGAAGGATGGTGTAGACGCAGACGTAGACCGCCGCTGCCGCCAACATGAGGAGTGCTGCGACGGCATTGGTGAGCATACCCATCAACGCAACAGCTACCGCTACGAAGAACACCCCAATCGCAACTGCGAGTGAAGGGCGTAGTTGGTGGGCAGGTACAGGCCGCTCCCGCGTCCGCTTCATAATCGCGTCAATGTCCGCGTCCAGGCCTTGGTTGATCGCGTTGGCCCCAGCAGCGGACAGCGCCCCCGCAACGATCACTGCGATCAAAGCTGACGCGCTGGGGTCTCCGGCAGCAGCCGCGTAGGTGCCGCAAACCCCCGTGAACACCAACAACACGACGATCCGCGGTTTCGAAAGGGTGACGATTTGGCGTGCAATGGCGACCATCAGCGGGAACTCCTGCCCTTCATGGCGAGGAGCCATTGGGTGACGATGGCCCACCAGATAAGGCTGGCCATACCCAGGTGCATGACTCGCAGGTATACCGGTAGCGACTGCGAGATGGCGGAAACTCCAATCCCAATCTGCAGGACCATCAACAGCACGGCGGTATGGTTCAACACGATCGAGAACTTCGTCCCTCGATGATTGCGAAGCCAAACGCCTAGCCCAATGAGCGCGAACAGCAAGAGCGTGGCCGACGTACGGTGGAGGCCGTGAACCCATGTCGCATCCAGGGGGCTGCGGTCATCACACAGTGGCAACCCGGGACAGGCACCGCTGAGATTTGAACCGACTATCGAGCCGCCAACCATGACGACAATACCCGCCCAAGCAGCGAACACCGAAGCGATGCGAACCCCGGGATAGGGGCTACCCTCGAAGTCCAAACCTCGTACCGCGCCTGCCGTAAGCAGGGCAAGCGTCATCATCGCGATGGTGAGGTGAGCAAGGCGAACGGTGCCGTCAAGCTCGGTCAACACCGTGATGCCGCCAAGCACCGCCTGAGCCAAGATCAGACCGAACGCGGCAACCAACACTTTTGCGAGGAGAGCGTCCGCAGCACGTCCTGACCATGCGAACCAGGCGGATGCCGCTACCAAGAGCATGGTGATCCCTGCAAAGACACGGTGACCGAATTCGATGGCCGTGTCGCCTTCAAGTGTGGGTATGAGAGAGCCTTCGCATAGCGGCCAATCAGGGCACCCCAGTCCTGACCCTGAGGCCCGAACCCAAGATCCGTAAGTAATCAGCCCAATGGTCAACACGGCCGCGGTCAGCGCCACCCATCCCGCTTTTCGCGTCGTCGGCACCACGCGCCATGAAGCCATCACCATATCGCCATCCGCAGTCTCTCTGGTAGGTGATCCCTATACATCCCGAAACTCGCTGTAGGAGCGGATAAGCATCAGGGCTATAAGCGAAAGGGGCAGGAGAGTCCACAGGATCTCGAGCGGACGCGTGCCCAATATACCTCGCGCCGGATCCGGCTCAACTCGCATCCTCAGCGCGGCGACTATTATGGCGCCTTCCATTAGAAGGATGGCTGCGGTAACCAACCAAAAGACGACTGTAGACATCGTTACGTTGAGAACTTCCTCTGGCGGTTGGAGCGAGGTTAATGGTACCTGAATCTGAGAGGGTTATCCACGCCGCCGCTGGGGATTTCGTGGGTGCAAGACCTATGCGAGAATCGTTGGCAAAGGCGTCCCCATTCACGGGGCCTCCAAGCAAAGGTACATGTCAATCATCGAAGAAGTGATGGATCTAGCGGTAGACGAGGGCGAGATGGCGGTGTTCACGTACCGTGAGGACAACGATCTGCCACGGCCTGCGATTGTGCTGTTGCACGACGCACATGGCCTTGTACGAGGGACTCTTGATATCGCCAGGGGACTAGCTGCAGAGGGTTTCGTAGTTGCAGCGCCCGATACGTTTCATCGGGCGGGGCGAATGATGACCGACGAGTCAGGCCCCGCTCAACAGGATGGCATGCTTCTCCGCAAGGGGATGACCAACGGCGGGCACGTGTCGGACATGAATCTGCTAGCGCAACACCTCAGGTCGCAGCCGTGTATCGACGACGGACCCGTAGGAGTGGCCGGGTTCTGCCTTGGAGGCCGGATTGCTTTCCTGGCGGCTACCCAGGGCGTGGGATTCGGGCCGTCAGTGCTCTTTTACCCAACGCGTCTGTGGCAGCCTGACCCTGCGGTCCCCGATGCACCGAGCCCCCTGAGCGTTGCGAACGTCACTAATCCCATGCTGAGTTTCTTTCCCGAGCTGGACCCGCAGAATCCGCCCGAACGAATCGAAGAGTTCAATAGGACCCTCGCGGGTGCGCCGGTCGAGTCAATTGTCATCCCCAACGGTAAGCACGGCTTCGTGCAGCCCAAGGGGGCAAATTTCCAGCCGGAGCACGGCCCGGATGCCTGGCAACGCTGCATTGATTTCTTCAAGCAGAACCTACAAGGCGTCCTCTCGTAGAAAGGCGATTCGATGAGTGGCATCAGGGCCTTGCACCTCAAGTTGCGATACCCCCGAATGGAGTCTCTAGCGGTCGACATCGACGACCTAAGTGTTGAGCCCGGTGAATTCATGGCAGTGATGCGCGAATCGAGATCCGGCAAAGCGACCCTGCTGCGATTAATCGCCGGGCTGGAGACTCCAGACGGCGGGGACATCTACATCGGCGGCGTCTGGATGAACAAGACTCAGGTTGGCCAGCGGCCCGTCCAGTTGATCTTCCAAAGTTTGGCACTTTGGCCACACCTTAAGCTTCTGGATGACCGGGGCTACTCCAACTTGAGCCTCCCGCTCAAGGCGCGACGGCGGACGAAGGCCCAGATTGTGGACCGGGTCCGTGGAGTCGGCAAACGCGTGCGGCTGGAAGGAAAGTTGTACTCGCGGAGGCCCGAACAGCTATCTGGCGGCGAGCGTCAGCGAGTCGCGCTCGCCCGGGCCATGGTGACGGAGTCCAAGATTTTCCTGATGGATGAGCCGTTGAGCAGCCTGGACCCGATCAGCAGGCCGAAAATACGAACCAAGATACGTCCATTGCATGATGAACTGGGGGGCAACGACGATCTACGTGACTCATAGCGTTGCCGACGCTCAAGACATGGAAGACCGCGTGGTGGTAATGCGGAATGGGCACATCATGGACGTCGGGACTTACGCTGAACTTACCTAGGCTGAGGCCGATCCGTACGCGCGCCAGCTGCTTTCGGCGTACTAAGGCACTACAAACCGGACGCCCCATCAGCAATGGCGGCATTCCTCTGGTTGTGACCGTCATCTGTATACTGCCACTTCCACGCCGGTCCATCGAGAGGCTTCCCGTTGGCAGATCAGAATGCACAACCGTCCCAGCTAATGTCTTGGTTCTGGGCAACCAGACCGTTCTCTCTATCGGCGTCTGTCGCGCCAGTGCTGGTAGGGTCGGCACACGCGGCGGCGGTCGTGAGGTTCGATGGGCTGCTCTTTGCGATCGCGCTTACGGCGTCAATGGCGATCCAGATCGGGACGAACCTGACGGATGAGTATTCGGACCACCGCAAGCACGGCGGGGAAGGAAAGCTGCTCGCGCCCCACAAGGTGATCCAACGCGGGTTGCTGTCGGAACAAGCGGTGCTCATCGGGATCATCGCGGTGTTCGGCTACGGGATCGTGGGAGGGTTGGTCATCGTGTCACAGACGGGATGGCCGATCCTGGCCATCGGGCTGGCGAGCGTGGCTGCGGCGTACCTCTACGCGGGCGGGCCATTTCCGCTAGGTAACTATGGCCTAGGTGAGCCGGTGGTGTTCGTGTTCATGGGCCCCGTCATGGTGATGGGCGCGTACTACGTGCAAGCCCAGGAACTGACCTGGTCAGCCTTCGTTGTCTCGCTGCCGGTTGCGTTTATCGTGACGGCGATCCTGCACTGCAACAATCTGCGAGATATCAGCGAGGATCAGGTCGTTGGCAAGAGTAGTATCGCGGCAGCTATCGGCGCGCAACCGAGCCGCTGGCTCTACGCGGCGCTCTTGGCCGCGGCCTATGCCTCAATCGCGGTGGCAGGTGTGACCGGTACGGTTTCGGCGTGGGCACTAATCGGCCTGGCGCCCGCGCCGTTCGCGTTCGACGCGGTTCGTAAGCTGTTCGTGGCCGACGACCGGCCTGCGATGAACAGAATCATGGTGCGGAGTGCCAAGGTGCATGGCTGGACAGGCGTGGCCCTCGCGGCCGGGCTGATGATCGCGAGTTTCTAGCTATACCCTGTTACGATTTGGGACCAACTAGGATATCGTCGCCGTCGATTCGGACTTCGTAGACGCTGATTGGCTCGTCCGCCGGAGGGGCGGAGGCCCTGCCGGTCTTCAAGTCGAAGAAACCCTCGTGTATCGGGCACTCGACCTCGCACGTGCCTTCGTGGAGATGCCCTTCTGCAAGTAGGCCTGCTTCATGCGAACACCAGCCATCGATGGCGAAGTAGTCATCGCCGATGCGGGCAACGAGAATGTCCTCCTGACCAGCCGAAACGGCCAGCATTCCGGTGGCTGGGAGGTCGCCCACGGAGGCGACTTTGACGAATTCGGTCAGCATTTCAAGAAGCTCCTTAAATCAACGGTCGAGAACGTAGCGGCCGGGCAATGGTAGCAAAGCCATCAGCGTCCGGGGAAATTTGGCTTACGTTTTTCGACGAACGAACGGACACCCTCCCAGAAGTCTTCGCTCGTCTCAGACGTGGACGGCAGGTCGCGACGTTCCTGGGGGATCAGCTCAAGGGCGCCATGCTCGATGAGGTCGGCGATGACGGCCTTGTGCATCCGGTGAGAGACAGGGGAGGTTTGCGCGATGTCGTTGACGAGGCCATCGACGAAAGTGTCGAGGTCTCCGGGTGGGACGACGACGCTGAGCAAGCCCGCGTTGAGGGCCGCGCTGGCGTCCATGAGGCGTGAACTGAGGAGCATGTAACTGGTGTTGGCGGCACCTGCTAGGTGCTCTAGGCGGGAGAGGAAAGCATGGCCGATGGCGATACCGCGCTTGGCAGCAGGCAGGCCGATCTGGGCGGTGTCGTCGCCGACACGGATGTCGGCATGGATGGCGAGCTCGAATCCGCCGCCGATGCAGTAGCCGCGAAGGACGACGATGCTGGGTTTGCCGAGATTGGCGAGAGCCTCGCATGCTGCTTCGACACGCCCTCGGTAGCTGCGCGATTTTTCAGGAGTGCTGCGAGTTTCTTGAAAGTCCTTGATGTCAGCACCCGCAGAGAAGGCGCGGTCGCCCTCGCCAGTGACGAGCACCACGCGGACCTCTGGGTCGGCGTCCAACTCGGCAAGAACGGCAGGGAATTGCCCCCACATCTCGTAGGTGACGGCGTTGCGTTGCTCAGGTCGATTGATCACCACCGTCGCGGCTTGGCCCGAGCGCCGGACCAACAACTCATCGCTCACGTTCACACTCCTCATACTGTTTCATCACGTCGGCCATGGTTAGGCCCTCCTCAATCTCGACGGCGTCGATGTTGGCAGAGGCCACAGCGAGCACGCTGAAGCAGTTGTCGCACTGCCACATGTTGTCGCGGTAGACCATGGGAGATGAGCACTCCATGCACTCGATGACGTCCATACTCTGACTATACCCGTCGCGGTGCGTTTGACGCCACTTCGCGTAGTTGGGCGCCACCAGAATCGCGCATTGCAGGCAGACGTATAATGTTGCCTATGAACGAAACAGATCTTCCTCCAATTCCTGTGACTATCTGGTCGGACATCGTCTGACCGTGGTGCTTCGTCGGCCTGGCCAGGCTGAAAGCGCTCGCAAAGGAATACAACATCGAGATTACGGAGAAGGCGTACCTCCTGCGTCCTGACACGCCGCCTGAAGGGGTGGAACGTCAACAGCGGCCGGGCGAAGCGCCGGGAGAGCTATCCCCTCACCTGCAGGCCATGGCGACGGATGCGGGGCTGACGGAGATGAAGCGGCCGGATCGTCGGCCAAACTCGCTGAAGGCGCTGCAGTCCATCGAGTTCGCGAAGGGGCACGGCAAAGGTGAGACGATGCGGGATGCGCTGTACACAGCGTACTGGGAAGAAAAGCGGGACGTGGGCGAGATGTCGGTCTTGCAGGACATCACCGAATCCATCGGGCTCGAATGGCCTGAGCTAGAACTCGTGTTAGCGACGAACCTGTACTTGGACACGGTGATGGAAGATTTCCAGGACGGCTTGGACAACGGGTTCGAAGGTATCCCAGCGTTCATCATCGGCGATGTGAAGTTCACGGGAGCCCAGCCGATGGAGACATTCCGCAAGGTGGCTGATCGAGCGGTGAGCCTCTTGGAGCAGAACCCCAAGGCGTTCGACGGGCTCAAGCGGGTTCTCTAGGTGCTAGCGGTCAGATTGGGACTCGCCCCACCCTATCCGAGGTGCCGGTGGAGGAAATCCATGACCACCGGCCATGAGGCGGTGCCGGCTGCCTCGCTGTAGCGTGAGGCGCTGAAGTTCTGGAAGTCGTGCCCTGCTTGGTACGAGTGCAACTCATGCTCAACACCGAGCCTGGTGAGTTCTGCATCCAGTTTTTCGACGTCCTCCGACGAGGGGTTGCTGTCCTCGAGGCCGAAACTACCTATGACAGGACATCGGATGCCTGAGGAGCGATCGAAGGCGATGGGGCCGTCGCTCCAGGCGGTCCAGACACCAGCCGGATAGAACGGGGCCGATGCGTTGAACTCAGCGATAGCGGTTGTCTGAAGCCAGGTGATTGTGCCCGCCGGTCGCCCAGCTCCGCAATGACTTCGTCGTCGCGGAGCTGGGCGACCTTCTCGAAGAGACTCTGCACGCACTCGGGTGAGCCGGGTGGCGTCTTCTTGACCTCATCGAGGATGTTGTCCTTCTGGCGATGGTCGTAGAGGGGCACGGCTGCGACGAATCCAGCCTCGGCTACCCGAACCGTTAGCGCCTGGATAACGTGCTCGACGCTGGCCGAGACCTGGGTTGACGATCACGGCAGGGTACGGGCCGTCGTAGTCAGGGGTGGCCACGTAGAGCGGCATGGGGTCGCCGTCGACGGTGAGGGTGTCCCCAGCTCGCTTGAACCAAGGCCTCTAGCCCTCGATCTTGCCCTGCTCGACTAGGTACTTAGCGAATCCGAGCCTGTTCTGATCTAGAACCGGGGCGTGGGATTTGAGCGGTGGGCGCGGAACAGGAATGAACTCATGCTGCTGAAAGCGCTCGGTGATGAGCTGGACGCGGAGCTGCTCAAGCGCTTCGACCACATCCACGGCCCAGAGGCCCTCGATGTCACAACCGGGAAGCTCGGGGTACGAGGCACGGCGCAGCCAATCGCCATCGGGGCCCTCGAAGGATTCCATGATCAGCTTGTATGGAACGGCCAGGTACTCTTCCAGCTCCATTTCCCCTCCGGTACCAGAGTGTGGCTGTATTCTACGCACGTCCGGCTTGTATTGCTCCCCCGGGTTCGTCGATTGGCCTGCGGCGCATGAGGCCGGAGATGGTACGGGAATCTTTCGGCTTCGCCGACTGAGCAGGCCTAAGGCCTCTCGCCAAATGATTGCGGTATGTTATAAGACGATCGCAAAAGACATGCGCCGCAACTGGCCAGAGGGACGATGACGAACGCAATTGCTGACGTGCCGCGCGCGCTCGAGCTCCGCGTCTTCCTCGACGCAAGAGTCCGGGCTGCATACATGTGAAGAGACGAAGTGAACTATTCCACAGACGATGCGAGCCGTTTTTCGGTACACAACACCAAGATAAAGAAGGTTGTTGTTGGCGATCAGTCGCTTCTTCAAAAAACGATAACCTGCAATGTTCGTTTGCCTTTTTCTCTAGAGAACCTAGCTCATCACATGAGCGAGTATCAAGAATCTTTGGTCGCAGCTGGCGTTGCGATGCCAAAGGTATTCGATGTACGAATCGAGAATGACTGTCTGATCGTCCTTTGCGAGGATGGTGGTTTGAATCTCATCGATCAATACGAAACACTGGAACGAATCATGTCCTCTAGTGAAAATGTGGTGGCAAACGTTGTGGCAGTCCTACACAAGGTGATAGTGGCGGGAGTTTGCATTGACCCGCACATCAAGAATTTCGTAGGGAAAGGTGAGGATCTGTTGTACGTCGATCTCTCCCCTCCACTGACTGAGGGATATGTCGCAGCGCGATTGTCAGTGGCTGCTGGAGCGGATGAACATCAGATCCTGCAGGACAATTTCTCCTACTTCCGGCCCGAATTCATTCCGTATCATTTCGCCGGCGATTTTCTTGATATCGATCCGGCAGCCGAAGCTATCTTTCCTGCGCTTCACTCAATCCTATCTAACCAAGGTCTTATCGACGGCGTCGATCTTGCACCGTTCACTTCCGAAGCAAAACAGATTCGTCAACTTGAGAACCTTCGATTACGCAGAGGCATATTCATGATTTGATCACGGGGTCATGGCACGCTCGGAACTTCTGTTCCCGCACAAGCTGACCGGGGTGAGCCAGTCGGGACGGGCCTGAAATCGGGGAGCGAAGGAAAATTGTATGGGCGTGGATGATATCCAGAAAGTCGGGGTGGTCGGGTCGGGGTTGATGGGGCATGGAATCGCGCTGGCATTCGCGATGGGCGGATATCCAGCGATGATGTGTGATCTGAACGATGACCTGCTGATGAAGGCGATGCGGAATGCAGCGGCGACGGCGAAGTTATTCGTGGAAGAAGGCTTAATCACCGCGGAACAGGCGGAGGAGGCTATCGGGAGGCTTTCCACGACGACCGAGCTGGCCGAGCTGGCGGCCAACAGCGACTTCGTCACTGAGGCGATCGTTGAGAGGTCGGAAGACAAACGAGCACTTTTCAACAATCTAGATGAACTGTGCCCGCCGCACACGATAATCGTGAGCAATACGTCGTCTCTGGTGTTGAGCGATTTCGGCTCGGACGTGAAAAGGCAGGACAGGGTCGCGGTGACACACTACTTCTCGCCGTCGGCGATCGTTCCCGGGGTCGAGGTTGCGAGAGGGCCAGGAACGTCGGAGGAGACGTTCGAGACGGTGTATGGGCTGATGAAACGCATACGGCATGTGCCGATCAAGGTGCAGAAGGAGCTCCCCGGGTACCTGCTGAATCGGTTGCAAGCCGCGTTGTCGACAGAGGCGTACCGTATGTGGGCGGAGGGAGTGGCATCTGCCGAGGACATCGATCTGGGAGTGCGAGCGACGTTCGGGTTCCGCATGCCCCAGGAGGGACCGATGATGCATTACGACCTAGCGGGCGTCTGGCGATGGCCGAAGGACGTCCGCATGGGGATGTTGTCACGCCACACGGCGGGGCTGAGTGAAGAGGCGGCGGCGCAAATCACGAAGCGCTACGAGGACGGCACGCCGTGGTTCGGGGCTTCGGGGGGAACGGCGGAGGACGTCGAGGAACGCGACCGGGAGTATCTGCGTCGGCTGAAGGCGCAGTACTAGTCCGCCGAAGACGAAGGGAGCGGGCATCATTCGTGAGAATTTAAACAAAAACGTCCGCGCCGAGCCAATGAATCAAAGGGGCAACGATGGAGAAATCCACCGTTGGTACGACTACGCGATCGTACAGAAGGAGTTGCTCCAGGATTCTGCCCGCAATTTGTCAGTCATCCAAAAAGCCTTCGAGCCGTTCGGCGGGACTGCCGACGTCCCAAGGCAAGAACAGGCCGTTCGCGAACAGGGTTGATAGCTATAATCGCGACTCCCGAAACACCCATTCCGTGAAGGTATGTGGATGGACATTTCTACACTAGAGCCGGGCCACAAGTTGTTCTCTCGGCGGATCGCCATAACCGACGACGCAGTCGCTGGCTATCTGACGGCGGTCGACGATGATGGCGAAGCGTACGCACGGGAGGGCATCACACCGCCCATGGCGGTGGCTGCGGTGGTGATGGGCGAGGCACTGCAGGCGATAGAGCTCCCCGCAGGGGCTGTGCACACGGGCCAGGAGCTAGGTTTCGAGGCCCCGGTGAACGTGGGAGCCGAAGTGGACTGCGCGGCGACGGTGGTGCAAAACAGCGTGCGGCGCGGTACGAGGTTCATGGCGCTAGAGATCACGGCGGATGTGGGCGATGATCGGGCGCTGACGGGGCGAGTGTCGTTAGCAATCCCGGAAGGGGCTATTCCAGAGGGTGGAGAGTAATGGCAACGCCCGAGTCACTCCCAGAGATATCGCACAAGGTAACGCAGGCCCAACTTGCCAAATATGCGGATGCGAGCGGCGACCACAATCCACTGCATCTCGACGAGGCCTTCGCAGCCGGGACGCCATACGGGCGGACAATCGCGCACGGCATGTTGGTGCTGGCGTTCGTATCGGAGACGATGACCAAGAGCTTCGGTCGCGCGTGGATGTGTGAGGGGAAGCTGAAGGCGAAGTTCCGGGCGCCGGTGTATCCAGGCGATACCTTGACGACAACCGGGACGCTAAAATCGACCTCAGACGCGAAGGCGACGTACGACTTCGTGGTACGCAAGCAGGACGGCAGCGACGTGCTGACCGCTGAGGCCGCGGTGCCGATCGCGTGCTGACGTCGCACGCAAGACCTGGAACGGAGAGTGACTGAATGAGCGATACCGCGACTATCGCTATCGACGCGATGGGAGGTGACTACGGTCCCTCCGAAACGGTGCGAGGCGCCGTGCAAGCTGCCCGCGCGGGCAACGTAACAGTGCTGCTGGTAGGCGACGAGGCCGAGGTGCAGCAGGCGCTGGCAGCGCAGGACGCGGCCGGTCTGCCGATCAAGGTCATACCATCCGAGGGAACCATCGTGGAGGGTGAACACCCGGCGAAGGCGCTCCGCTCCAAGCCGAAGTCCTCAATCGCGGTGAGCGTTGGACTGGTGAAGCAGGGTGTTGCCGACGCGTTTGTCAGCATGGGCTCGACAGGCGCCAGTATGGCGGCGTCGGTTTTCATGCTGGGCAAGTTCCCGGGGTTGGACAGGCCCACGTTGGGCGGGCCCTTCATCGGGCTCGCTCCGACGACCACGATCATCGACCTGGGAGCGAACGTCGACTGCAAACCAGCACAGTTGCTCAACTTCGGGGCGTTGGGGGCGAGCTTCCAGCGATTCTACCTTGGCTTCAACGATGTCCGAGTGGGCTTGCTGAGCGTGGGCTCCGAAGAGGGCAAGGGCAATAGGCAGGTACAGGAGGCGTTCGACCTGTTCAAGGCGAGTGGCTTGAACTTCGTGGGAAACGTTGAGGGTCACGAGGTTTTCCAGGACAAGGCCGATGTGATTGTCTGCGACGGTTTCGTAGGCAACGTTCTGTTGAAGTTCACGGAGGGGCTCGCGGAGGCGGCGGCGCGGTACCTGGCAAGTGCCCTCGGCGCCGATTCGCCAGCGGTGAAGGCCGTCAGTGGGCTTACGGAGGCGGCCGAGCGCGGTGGCGGTCCGCTTTTCGGGATTGATGGACTGGCTGTCGTTGGACACGGTCGCACGAAAGGCGAGGGCATCGCAGCGTCAGTAGCGCTGGCGAAGCACTGTCTAGAAATCGATCTAGTGAAGCATATGCGGGAGGATCTAGCGGCTGCTCAGGAGCGTGCAGGGATCTCCGTTAACGACGGTGCAGCGGATGAGGGAGAGGCATGAGGGGACTGTCAGGCAAGACCGCGCTGGTGACCGGCGGCAGTCGTGGGATCGGCCGCGAGGTCGCTTTACGGTTGGCCGCTGAGGGCGTCGCAGTGGCGGTGAATTACAATACTGGAGAAGTTGAGGCGATGTCGGTTGTCGCCGAGGCCGAGGCTTTGGGTACGAACGCGGTTGCGTTGCAAGGCAGCGTGACGAGCGCTACGGACGCAGAGGGCCTCGTCGAGGCGACGGTGGCGAAGCTCGGAGGGTTGGACATCCTGGTGAACAACGCGGGGCTCACGCGCGATAACTTGCTGATGCGGATGTCCGAAGAGGACTGGGATGCGGTGCAGGACACGAACCTCAAAGGGGCGTTCCTCTGCACGAAAGCGGCGATCCGCCCCATGCTGCGCCAGCGGTCTGGCCGAGTAATCAACATGTCGTCAGTGGTGGCGTTGACCGGCAACGCTGGGCAGGCAAACTATACGGCGGCGAAGGCGGGGCTGATCGGCTTCACAAAGACGGTGGCGCGCGAGGTAGCCTCCAGGGGGATCACGGTAAACGCGATTGCGCCGGGCTTCATCGAAACGCGCATGGTAGCCGGGATGGCGGAGGAGCTTCGCGGGCAGATCAAGGGGCGCATACCGCTGGCGCGTTTCGGTGCGCCGGACGAGGTGGCGGCGACGGTGGCGTTCCTGGCCAGCGAGGACGCGGCCTACATCACGGGACAGGTACTGAGTGTCGATGGCGGGTTGGGTCTGTGATCTCGCTCCACCTCCACCGGTAGCGCCTGGCTACCAAGTAATTCGACAGACACAAGACACGGGAGAGTTTCAACAATGAACGTTGTTCCATCGGATCATCAAGGCCCGGGCGACAGAATCATGGTTATCGTGGCCCACCCTGACGATGCTGAGTTCATGTCGGCGGGCAGCGTCGCGGCGTGGACGAAGGCTGGCAAAGAG